>Ga0075421_100005855_pt1 | contig 14910 bp, 12 predicted proteins | sample SoiMetdeltSBSDD5_FD_75292 | JGI IMG/M metagenome (GOLD analysis project Ga0075421, IMG submission 75292) | Bulk soil microbial communities from a Populus tree surrounding site in Tennessee, USA - Soil MetaG P. deltoides SBSDD5 | ecosystem: Environmental > Terrestrial > Soil > Tree plantation...
TCTCGTCTCTATTGGGAATACAAGGGTGGCTTTTTCAACGCCAAGGGCGTCTCAATTCCAGTGGCCGTGAGCGTTTTTCCCGGCGAGCAGTATGAAGCCCCGCGGAGTTGGACAGAGCGGGCGTATCCCAAGCTCATCTACTACAACAAGGTCGACAAGGGCGGTCACTTCGCGGCGTGGGAACAGCCGCAGATTTTTTCGGAAGAGCTTCGCGCCGGCTTCAGATCAGTGCGCAAATAGTGGATCAGAGGAGCCATCGGCAGCTGGCCAGACTGAGCCCATCAGGCCGGTGATCCATGGCGCCAAGGAGAGTGGTCATGTTCACAAAATCTACACCGCCTACCCGCCGCGACTTTCTTGCTGCTTCAGTAGTCACGGGTGTCGCCAGCGTGCTTCCCCCGCTTCTGGTGTCAGCTGGTGATGCATTTTCCCAATCATCGAACCAAGGAGGCTCGCAGATGGCTACCAAAGAGGAAATCCGTCCCTTCTCTTTCCATGCTCCGGAAGCGGAGCTTGCCGACTTGCGCAAGCGCATCAACGCCGCGAAGTGGCCCGAGCGAGAACAGGTGACGGACGACTCACAGGGTGTGCAGCTCGAGACGATGCAGAAGCTGGCGCGCTATTGGGCGACAGAGTACGACTGGCGCAAGGTGGAAGCGCGGCTCAACGCCCTGCCCAACTTTATCACCAACATTGATGGGCTCGACATTCACTTCATCCACGTACGCTCCAAGCACGAGAATGCGTTGCCGATGATCGTCACGCATGGATGGCCCGGCTCCATCATCGAGCAGCTCAAGATCATTGAGCCGCTGGCAAATCCCACGGCCCATGGGGGGAGTGCAGCGGATGCCTTCCACCTCGTGATTCCATCGCTGCCGGGCTACGGCTTCTCGGGCAAGCCGACGGCGCCCGGGTGGAACCCGGTCAGCATCGCCAAGGCGTGGGCGACGCTGATGCAACGCCTCGGCTACACAAAGTACGTGGCGCAGGGTGGCGACTGGGGCAATGCCGTTTCCGAGGTGATGGCCCTGCAACAGCCGCAGGGATTGCTCGGCATTCACACCAACATGGCCGCCGCCGTTCCCCCCGATGTGTCGAAGGCACTCGCGGTTGGCGGCCCGCCGCCGGCCGGCCTCTCGCCTGATGAAAAACACGCGTGGGATCAACTCGACGACTTCTACAAGAACGGGTTGGGCTACGCCCTCGAGATGAACAACCGCCCGCAGACATTGTACGGAATCGTCGATTCTCCGATTGGCCTTGCAGCGTGGATGATCGACCATGACATTCGCAGCTACCGAATGATCGCGCGCGCTTTCGACGGCAAGCCGGAAGGGTTGACGCGGGACGACGTCCTCGAAAACGTCACGCTCTACTGGCTGACGAACACCGCGATCTCCTCAGCACGCCTCTACTGGGACACCCGGCATAACCTTCCGGCTGGCGGCTTCTTCGATGTGAGGGGCATCAAGATCCCGGTCGCCGTGAGCGCTTTCGCCGAAGAGATCTACCAGGCGCCGAAGAGTTGGGCTGAGAAAGCGTATCCCAAGCTCATCCACTACAACAAGCTTGATAAGGGCACACACTTCGCGGCCTGGGAGCAACCGGAGCTCTTCGTGCGCGAGATGCGCGCGAGCTTCAAGTCACTGCGGTAGGTGGCGCGCCTGACGTGCGCGTCATCCACCGGCTAACGATACACTCTCGACGAATGTCCGAGGAGAAAATGCAATGAACCTGCTGATCAACACGCTTGCCACAATTCTGGCAGGCACCGTGCTCGCCATCGGCGCTTTCGCCCAAAGCACGGTCGTCCCCATCAACAACGAGCCCGCGCCCAGGCTGATCTTGGAGCCGCCGCTTCCCGACCAGTTGGCGCAGGGCGTTGTGTTCCTCCCGTATCGGGTGGAGAACTTGCGCATCCTGCCTGTCGGGGGGCCGGCCGCACGCAACGTGTCTCCAAGGGTCGGGCATTTGCACATCACCGTCGACGACCTGCCTTGGCAGTGGGCGGATTACGGTCAGAGCAACACCATCATTCTAGTGGGCATGCCCCGCGGCCAGCACAAGGTGCTGATCGAGTTAGTGGACGCCGAGGGCAACATCTTCACCGGACAAACGGTGACGTTCTATTCCCCGGGCAAGGAGGTCCGTCCATGAAACTCCACAAATTGGCGGCTGCGCTGGCAGGAGGTGGCCGAAGATCGCTCCATCCGGCCTTTCAAAGCTCAGGTGCGCAAGCGGCGCTCGAGGACCTTCGAATCGCTACGTCGCATTCCTGGGACACACGCAATGAAGGAACATGACATGTCTGCGACATCGCCAAAACGGCGAGACTCTCTGGCAACCGCAGCAGCTGCGGGTGCAGTCAGTTTCCTCCCCGGCAACTTTCTATGGTGGATCACCGTGAACCACATATCCGGCTTCGACATCTACGTTCCGTACGAGTAATTCGTTGATCTTGATCAACGCATCCCCACCACGTGATTGCGGATGGGTTCAGTAGGGACCTATTAAAGGAGGCACCGTTGAGACTGTCTGTTTTCGTGCTGGTTGCAGTTGGAGCGCTGACCAGCGTGGTCGCCAATATAGACCGCGCATCTGGAGAGGCCGATGGAGAGGGTGCCCCGATCTTCGGAGTCAAAATCCCCGCGGGATACCGCGACTGGCGGTTAATCTCAGTGGCCCACGAACAGGGCAACCTCAATGACCTTCGCGCCATTCTGGGCAACGACATTGCGATTAAAGCTTCCCGTGAAGGGAAGCTTCCGTACCCCGATGGTACCATCATTGCCAGGCTCGCCTGGAGTTACAATCCGTTGCCGGAAAGCAGCGAAGCCTTTGGCCGTCTCCAATCCTTCGTGGCCGGTGTACCCAAGAACGGGGTTCAGTTTATGGTCAAGGACTCAAGGAAATACGCCTCGACCGGCGGTTGGGGGTTCGCTCAATTTGACCAGGGCAAACCTGCCAGCGAGGCGGTGCACAACACCTGCTTTCCCTGCCACGAGATCGTCAAAGATCGCGACTTTGTCTTCAACCGTCATGCACCTTGAACGTCGGTGGAGAGCCATGAAACGCCCACGTCGATGGGCTCGGCCTGGAGACTGTTGGAATCCACGTCACTAACGGCGGAATCCCAGTCGACGCGCGCCTACGCGCGGGCAAACGCTTGTGGGCGATCGGCGATGTCGCCGGGATCTGGCAGCTGACCCATGTCGGGAAGTATCAGGCCCGTGTCGTGGCGGCGAACATCCTCGGCGAGCCGCGCGAGGTCAACTAGGAAGCCGTGCCGCGGGTGACCTTCACTGATCCGCAGCCCACCTCAGTCGGCGCGTCTGAGGCAACTTTCACCGCTGCTCTCGCAATGCCCTGGGGAGCGAGTCTGTAACAATCATCTGTACGCGCGACCCTTGTCAGACGTTCAGCGAGAGCGCATCCTTACCAGCCGACTTTCGGCAATGGAACCATCCGATGGCGGAAAGCGATAGCAGGCGGTTGCGCCGCCGCGAACCGCAGGTCCTGGCGAGTATTCCACCAAACATCAGTCAACGCCGGACCACTCGGATTCTCGTGCTCGCCCTGCTGGCCACCTTTGCCCTCACATGGCCGTTTGCTCATCTCAGCCTGCCAAAGATCGACGCATTCGTGCCTTCTCTTGCAGCAGCATTATTTGTCAGCGACATTGTGACTGCAGTTCTGCTGTTCGGACAGTTCTCAATCTTGCGTCAATGGGCCCTACTGGTCATCGCGAACGGCTATGTTTTTTCGGCCTTAATTGTGATTGCACATGCTTTGGCTTTTCCTGGGGCATTCTCAGACAGCGGGCTGTTTGGCTCTGGTTTGCAATCCGCCGTCTGGCTTTATTGGTTCTGGCACGCAGGACTGCCACTCGCCATTATCGGATATGCGGCACTTAGGGATCGTTCAATCAGTGTCCTCTCGACTCGACTTGCCGTCAGCTCGAGCGTCGCAGCGACGATCGCCCTCGTGATTGTGATATTCTGGTTTGTAACCCAGCATCACGACCTCCTGCCAGTTACCTTTGTGGACGTAAATCCACTCAGCCTATTTCGCAGAATAATCGGAGGCGTTGTAATTTTGGTACTCGGCGGTATTGCTTTGATCCTGCTGTGGGCGCGCCGACGAACTCTGCTCGACGAATGGCTAATCGTTGCTCTGTGCGCGTTGCTCATCGAGGTTGCCTTAGCGTCTGTCTTGAGCGGCAGTCGCTTCACTCTTTCATGGTACGCGGGGCGGTTCTACCAGCTCGTAACCGCCACAGTCGTAATGGCCGTGTTGCTTGCGGAGATGACAAGACTGTATATGGATGTCGCGCGCTCAAATACGCTATTGCATCGTGAGCGCGAGGCGCGACTCGTGACCGGTGATGCAGTCGCGGCCACGATTGCTCACGAGGTCAAGCAGCCGCTGGCTACTATGGTAACGAGATCCGATACAGGCTTCCGGTGGCTTGATCGCCCGGTCCCCGATCTCGACAAGGCGAAAGCGGAATTTAGGCATATAGCTGCCGACGGTCATCGTGCGGCAGCGGTCATTGAAAGCATTCGGGCGAATTTCCGCAACGAAGATCGGATCAAGATTGCACTAAATCTCAGCGATCTCATTGAAGAATGCGTTGCGTTAGCGCGCGACGATCTCGACAATCATCGAATCGAGGTCAATCTTGACTTAAATCCGCAGGGACCGAGAGTGATTGGGAATCGTATCCAGCTGCAACAGGTGCTGTTGAACCTGATGACAAACGCAATCGATTCGATGGCGGCACAAGAGGGTTCTCGGGTTCTTTCCATTAGGGCCGAGCTTCGTCATAACCGCGATGTGGAGGTCTCTGTTGAGGACACCGGAATCGGAATTGAATCGCAAGATATGGATCGGCTGTTCAATCCACATTTTACAAGTAAAGCTGATGGCATGGGAATGGGGCTGTCGATTTGCCGTTCGATTGTTGAGGCCCACGAAGGACAATTATGGGCAGTTCCTAACACCTCTGGGGGTGCTGTTTTTCGATTTACCCTGGGCGCTGATACCCGCGTGTGGCGATGATTGATGGTGCGGTCTCAGCCATGCTCGTATTTGTTTGGTTGCGGCTGCGGCGGCCGGGCAGGTTCGATGATCAGCCGGGCGCCGCGCTGGAAGGTCACGTATTCCCACAGCCAGTCGAAGGCGACGCTCAGCCGGTTGCGAGCGCTGATGAGGAAATACACATGTGCGATGCTCCAGAACAGCCAGGCTAGAAATCCCTTAAGGCGCAACCTGTTGATCGAAACGACGGCGGCCTTCCGGCCGATGGTGGCAAGATCGCCATAATGGCGGTAGGCGAAGGGGCCGGCCGGGGGACGGCCAGTAACGCGCGCAGCAATGAGGCGGCCGACATAGCGGCCCATCTGCTTGGCAGCGGGTGCGATGCCGGGCACGGGCCGGTCGTCTTTCCAGCCAATGGCGGCGACGTCACCGATCGCGAATATGTTGGCATGGCCCGGCACCGAGAGATCTGGATTGACCTTAATGCGGCCGGCGCGATCGCTCTCAACCCTGATCCAGGAGGCCGTGGGTGAGGCTTTCACCCCGGCGGCCCAGATATTGGTGGCTGAGGCGATGCGCTCGCCGCTCGCCGTCTCGACGCCCTGGTGATCGCAGGCGGTGACCATGGTGTTGATGCGGACGTCAACACCCATGCGCGCGAGCGCGGTTTGCGCATAGAAGGAGAGGTCTTCGGGCAGGGCTGGTAGTATCCGTGGACCTGCCTCGAGCAGCACGATGCGGGAGGCGCGCGGATCGATGGCACGGAAGTCGCGGGCGAGCGCATGGCTCGCGATGTCGGCGATGGCGCCGGCAAGCTCGACGCCGGTCGGCCCGGCGCCGATGATGACAAAGGTGAGCAGTCGGCGGCGGCGATCAGGATCGGGCTCGATCTCGGCACGCTCGAAGGCGGTAAGCAGGCGGCGGCGAATCTCGGTTGCGTCTTCGATGCGCTTGAGGCCGGGCGCGGCATCGGCCCATTCTTCGTGGCCGAAATAGGAATGGGTGGCACCCGTCGCCAGCACGAGCAGGTCATAGGGTATGGGCGGTGTCGCATCGGTCACGACCGTCGCGCTGTCGACATCGACTGCGTTTACCTCCGCCATGATGACGTGGGCATTGGTTTGACGGGAAAGGATGGAACGGATGGGCCACGCGACGTCGGCCGGGGAGAGGCTGGCGGTTGCAACCTGGTAGAGGAGCGGCTGGAAACAATGGTGGTTCTGCCGATCGACGATGATCAAATCCACCGGAACGTGGCGAAGCGCCTTTGCCGCTTCCATACCCCCGAAGCCCGCTCCGAGAACGACAACGCGCAGCTTTGCTTTGCTCGGCTGGTCCATCGCATTTTTACCTGCGCCACCATTGCGCGCCGCTAGGCCGCGTCCTCCGGCCGTGGCGGCGGCGCAGCGCAATCCTGCCGGCATTTTATCCAGTCTGCGACCCATTTCTTTGAATAGGCGGGTCATATCAATGGATGAGTTGGCGGCCACCGCCCAGCGGTCGCAAGAAGGGATGACCTGCTCGTCTAAAAACTAAGGTCATAGTGAGATCATGAGCTCGGACGAGCGACTCGGTACCGCCATAAGGTTCAGGAATGGTTGCTCGAAGAAGCCGGCATGAAGTTTAACGCTATACCATTCATACAGTAGCGCTTGTGGGTAGGCAGTGAAGCTTGACTCTCATCATGCAGTTTGCGTCACACTCCTCGAATGCGCCTCGCTACCCCGCGGCAATGTTCAAGCGATCCTGAGCGAGAATCGAGTCGAGCGAGAGCGAGGTTCTGCAGCCAAGCATACGAGCCTGTTCGCCGGGATCCTATTTGATGCCCAAGGCGAGGGCATGAGCCCAACGCATTCGAACAAGAAAGGCATGCGCTACCGCTATTACGTCTCCAGATCATTGCTGGACGGGGGGTCGAAAGGTTCAGCCATGGGTCAGCGCCTTCCGGCCACGCAACTAGAAGATCTCGTAATACGCCGCATTCGCAATTTGTTCGATGATCCAGGGGCAATACTCAAATTTTTTGAGGGCACCCAACTCGATACGAGTTCGCAGAAGCGGCTACTCGAACATGTCAAGCGTCTGGCTACCACCTGGTCCAACTTTGATGCCCACCAGATCCGGACCTTTTTTCTTTCCAATGTTGCACGCATCCAGGTCCATTTGGATCGCATTGAGATATTGTTGATCAAAAACGGTTTCATGCAGTGGGTAGAAGGAGAAGGGGATAACTTTGAGGCGACTGCGCAGAGTTACCCCGAGCACGAAGGCGACTTGATCACACTAACCGTCTCGGCCTCCCTTAGGCGAACTGGTAAGGAGATGCGCATCATCGTGAAGGGTGGGTCTGAGCCTGTGGATCCCGACCCTGGCCTAGTTCGCCTTCTGGTCCGCGCCAGTATTATTCGGCAGCGACTTCTTGACGATAGGAGCCTGACACTGGAAGAGATTGCTGAATCTGAAGGTGTCGTTCCATCCTACGCTACCCGTCTATTTCGTCTCACGCTACTGGCGCCCGACATTGTGAGTGCGTTCCTCAACGGCAGGCATCCGCCGGACCTGACCGCGCGGCGTTTAATGGACGACACGCGGCTGCCGCTCGATTGGAATGAACAACGGCGAAGCCTCGGCTTTGAGTCGGTGTCTTGAAACTTGAGAGAACTCCTCGCCTGATCGTCTCTGGTTTTGCGTCTGGCTCTCTCGCCTGACAAACGCCCGTGAGCCCGAGACTGCCGTACCACCGACTTGGACAAAGAGAGACTTGACGCGCTGCTTCCCACGATAACGCGGAGATTCATCTCTTGATGAAATGCACTGCTTTCAGGGTGCCGCTAGGTCCTACAGAAATCTAAGGACTTCCCCTTTAATGAAATTGGGACTGGTTCACATTATCAGATACTTAATTCGTGGCGGAGAGAGAGGGATTCGAACCCTCGATACGGTTTCCCGTATACACGCGTTCCAGGCGTGCGCCTTAAACCACTCGGCCATCTCTCCTGCGCATGGGTGAATTGCCGTCAGCCCGGTCGAATGCGGCGGTAGGGCTTTTAGCATAGTTTGGCCCGAAGGCCAGTCTCAATAGACCACCACCGAGCGGATCGATTCTCCCTTGTGCATGAGGTCAAACGCCTTGTTGATGTCCTCGAGCTTCAGCTCATGGGTAAACATCGGATCGATCTCGATCAAGCCTTCATCAAGCCTTCCATGTACCAATCGGCAATCTTGGGCAAATCCGTCCGGCCCCTGGCGCCACCAAAGGCGGTGCCCCGCCAGACGCGGCCGGTCACCAGCTGAAACGGTCGCGTTGAAATCTCCTGGCCGGCACCGGCAACGCCAATGATGATGGACTGGCCCCAGGTACGACGGTGAAATTCGAAAATGTGGAACAGCCCATATGATGATGGACCATGCGCCCATTGTATGAGAAGCGGCTCGTGCCGTCGGGCATCAGGCCCTTGCCCTGCGAGTTCGACGATTTCCAGAGCTTGGCCCTTTCAAAAGGCGACGGCGGCGCGCGTTTTCATGTTCGGTCCGCGACGCGGAAAGGGCGGCGCTATAGTGGGAGGATTGGGACAGACAAGGGCGCCTACTCTCACCGAAACTTGACGCAACTCACCCCTTGAAGTGGCTCAGGTGATCTCCAACATTCGCGCCACACTCATGTCAGTCAGGAGGGACCATGTTGTTCGGCAGAAGCAAGAAGCTCGAAATGCCATCGCCACAAGCATCCCTTCCCGGCCGGCAAGACCCCATTCCCACGGCGGCCGAGCATTTCGTGAACCGCCGACCGCTTAAGGGACCCTATCCGGAGGGGAGCGAGGTCGCCTATTTCGCGCTCGGCTGCTACTGGGGCGCCGAAAAGGCCTTCTGGAGCATACCGGGGTTTGGGTTACGGCCGTCGGCAATATCGGAGGTCATACGCCCAATCCAACCTATGAAGAGGTGTGCACCGGGCTCACCGGCCATGCCGAGGGGGTGAAGGTCGTCTTCGATCCCAGGAAGGTCAGTTATGAGAGCCTGCTCAAGGCATTCTGGGAGGCCCATGATCCGACACAGGGAATGCGCCAGGGAAATGACGTCGGCACGCAGTATCGTTCCGGCATCTACTGGACGAGCGAGGCGCAGCGAAAGGCAGCCGAAGCCTCAAGAGCCGCCTATCAGCGCGACTTGAAGTCGAAAGGCTACGGGACAATCACGACCGAAATCGTACAGGCGGGCGAGTTCTATTATGCCGAGGACTACCACCAGCAGTATCTCGCCAAGAAACCTTATGGTTACTGCGGGCTCGGAGGAACGGGTGTAGCCTGCCAGATTGAGACCGGCGTTGCGGCTGCCGAGTGACAGCCCAAGTGAATCCGTTTCACGGCCTATTTCGTCATCGACCTCTGGGGTAGGCTTGCGGGGTGGGGGCTTGCAAGAGGGATTTTGCCGATGCGCGTGCTGCTCGCCGCTTGCCTCATTGTCATTTTCGCGAATTCCGCCGGCGCGGCCGAAACGAAGGTGGTCAACCCCGAGGCGAGCTTTCCTGAAGGACCGTTGGTCAAGGACGGCAAGCTCTATTACGCCGAATATGGGGCTCACAAGGTGAGCATTTGGGATGGCGTAACCAATCAAGTGTTTTGGAGCAAAGAGGGCTGCGGGCCATCGGCGATCATTCCGTTGGGAGAGGGTTTCGCCGTCACCTGCTATGACTCGGGCGAGATGGTGCAGGTCTCATCCGACGGCAAGACCGTTGCCAGCATGGCCAAGGACAATGCGGGTAACGCGCTCGTTGGACCCAATGACGGAACGCCCGACGGCAAGGGAGGCATCTACTTCACGACATCCGGACCCTGGGAGTCCGGCCCAATCGTCGGGCGTGTTCTTCACATGAGCGCCGAGGGCACGATCCTGCCACGCGCGGACGATCTCCATTATGCCAATGGGATCGCACTCTCACCCGACGGGCAGCGCCTGTTCGTGAACGAGTCGGAAGCGGGACGCGTGATCAGTTTCAAGATCGAAAGCGACGGCACGCTGTCCGACCGGCGGCTGTTCGTGCGTCTCTTTGCACTCGATGAGCCGCCCGAAGCCTATCCAGACGGTCTCAAATTTGGCCCCGACGGCAATCTCTACATCGGGCTCTACAGCGCGGGACGCATCGTGGTGGTCGACAAGGAGGGCAAGCTTCAGCGCAAGATCGAAGTGCCTTCGGCAACCGCTCCCAATCTCACCTTCAGCGCGGATGGCAAGACCATCTATGTGATGTCGGTCGATGACACATCGTCGGCACCCTACAAAGGAAAAGTCTACGCAGTCGGGGCGCAGTAGCTTCCGTTTCTAGTTCTCGTCCATCTTGAGGGCGGCGATGAAGGCTTCCTGCGGGATCTCGACGCGGCCGAACTGGCGCATCTTCTTCTTGCCCTCCTTCTGTTTTTCGAGAAGCTTGCGCTTGCGGGTGACATCACCACCATAGCATTTGGCAGTCACGTCCTTGCGCAGCGCCGAGATGGTCTCGCGCGCCACGATCTTGCCGCCGATCGCCGCCTGAATCGGCACCTGGAACATGTGGCGGGGAATCAGATCCTTGAGCTTCTCGGCCATGACGCGGCCCCGCTGCTCGGAGCGCGATCGATGAACGATCATCGACAGCGCGTCGACCGGCTCGCCGTTCACCAGAATCGTGAGCTTAACAAGATCCGAATCCTCATAGCCCGTGATGTGATAGTCGAAGCTTGCATAGCCGCGGGAGACGGACTTCAGACGATCATAGAAGTCGAACACAACCTCGTTGAGCGGCAGGTCATAGACGAGCATGGCGCGCGAGCCGGCATAGGTGAGCTGCTTCTGGCGACCGCGCCTGTCCTCGCAAAGCTTGAGCACGACACCCAAATGTTCGTCAGGCACGAGGATGGTCGCCTGGATCCAGGGCTCCTGCATGGTCCTGATCTTCATCTGATCAGGCATGTCGGCCGGATTATGAAGCTCGATCTCCTGGCCGTCGATCAGGGTGAACCGGTAGATCACCGAGGGAGCGGTGGTGATGATGTCGAGATTGAATTCGCGCTCGATTCGTTCGCGAATGATGTCAAGATGAAGCAGGCCCAGAAATCCGCAGCGGAAGCCAAAGCCAAGAGCAGCGGAGGTCTCCATCTCGTAGGAGAAACTGGCATCGTTCAGGCGGAGCTTGCCCATGGCGTCGCGAAGATCCTCGAAGCGGGAGGCGTCGACCGGAAAGAAGCCGGCAAAGACGACAGGCTGGGCCGGCTTGAACCCCGGCAAGGCCGTTGCAGCCGGGTTGCGGTCATCGGTGACCGTATCGCCCACTCTGGTATCGGCTACCTGCTTGATGGCCGCGGTGAAAAAGCCGATCTCGCCAGGCCCCAAGCTGGCGATCATCTCCTGTTTCGGCCGGAAGATGCCCACGCGCTCGACGAAATAAGACGCCTCGGTGGACATGAGTTTTATCTTCATGCCTTTCTTCAACTCGCCATCGACGATGCGCACAAGGACGACAACGCCGAGATAGGGATCGTACCAGCTGTCGACCAGAAGCGCCTTCAGAGTGGAAGCGACATTGCCCCTGGGGGGCGGCAGCCTGGTGACAATGGCTTCAAGCACGTCGTCAATTCCCAATCCGGTCTTGGCCGAGATCTCGAGGGCCCCTGAAGCATCGATACCGATCACATCCTCGATTTGCTGGCGCACCCGATCCGGTTCGGCAGCAGGCAGATCGATCTTGTTCAGGACCGGAACGATCTCATGATTGTTGTTGATGGCCTGGTAAACATTGGCGAGGGTCTGCGCCTCGACGCCCTGGGAGGCGTCGACGATCAGAAGGGAGCCTTCGCAGGCCGCCAGCGAGCGGGAGACTTCATAAGCAAAATCGACATGACCCGGCGTGTCGATGAGGTTGAGAACATATGCCTTGCCGTCCCTGGCGCGATAGTCGAGCCTCACGGTGTTTGCCTTGATGGTTATGCCGCGCTCACGCTCGAGCTCCATGGAATCGAGAATTTGATCCTTCATCTCACGCTCGGGAACGGCCCCGCAGGCCTGAATCAACCGGTCGGCAAGGGTCGATTTGCCATGGTCAATATGCGCGATGATGGAAAAATTACGGATGAGGCTTAAAGCGATCATGCAAGGCTTGATGGCAGGCACTCAACAGAGCGTCAAGCGGCGCGAGGGAGCCGCAACTCACGGTGTCAGCCGGCGAGGTGCCGCCAGGCTAGCAATTTGGAACGATTCTAATCTATAAGGCTTTCCCGCGATCAAGGATGGAAGACGTTGAAACCCTTTTCAGAACTTTCGGAACAAGAGATTCTCGCCCTGGCCATATCCAGCGAAGACGAGGACGCGAGAACCTACGCCACCTTTGCCAACATGCTCATGGATAAGTTCCCCGCTTCCGGCAAGGTGTTCGTCGAAATGGCGGAGGAAGAGCACGAGCACCGGCGGCGGCTCACCGACATGTATCAGAAAAAATTCGGCGATTTCATTCCACTCATCAGGCGCAGCGATGTCATCGGCTTCGTGCGCCACAGGCCTGCCTGGCTGATGAAGCATGCGAGCCTGGAGAAGATCCGTGATTATTCGGAGATCATCGAGGCCGAGAACTACAATTTCTATCGCCGAGCGGCGAAGCGGGCGAGCGACCTGGCAATCAAGAGTCTGCTCAACGAGCTCGCCTTGGCGGAAAAGGGGCATAGTTCGCTGGCCGACCGGCTTGGCGATAAACATCTGACGCCAGATGCAAGAGTCGAAGAAGAGGAAGCGCAGCGGCGCTTGTTCCTGCTGCAGGTCATCCAGCCGGGCCTCGTCGGGCTCATGGACGGATCAGTGTCGACGCTCGCGCCCCTGTTCGCCGCGGCCTTCGCCACGCACAGCACCTGGGAGACCTTCCTCGTCGGAATGGCTGCCTCGATCGGCGCCGGCATTTCCATGGGGTTCGCAGAGGCTTTGTCGGACGATGGAAAACTCACGGGCAGAGGGCATCCCATCATCCGCGGTCTTGCAGCAGGCGTGATGACTGCCGTCGGCGGGCTCGGCCATGCCCTGCCCTATCTCATTCCGGATTTCTGGACGGCGACAATCCTCGCCACGATCATCGTGTTCGTGGAGCTCGGCGTCATCTCGTGGATCCGCTACAGATACATGGATACCCCGTTCATGCGGGCGGCGTTTCAAGTCGCGGTGGGAGGATTTCTGGTTTTCCTTGCCGGCATTTTGATCGGAAATGCATGAGGATATGTCCGGCAAGAATGCACCTTGTCAGCTCCGCAGCACCGCGCCCGTCGCCCTCGCAACTTCGGCGATGATCTTCTTGGATACGGCTTCGATCTCCTCATCCGTCAGCGTGCGTTCGCGCGGCTGCAAGGTGACGGTCACCGCGACGGACTTTTTGCCGGCCCCCAAGCTTTCACCGGCAAACAGATCGAAAATCCAAGCAGCACCAATCAACGATTTGTCGGCACCGCGAACGGCTTTCAGGATTTTATCGGCGTCGACTTCTTCATCCACTACAAAAGCGAAATCGCGGGAGAGGGGCAGGAGATCCGAGGCGTTGAGCGCAGGCCGGGTCGCCGATCTCGAACGCGATTGAGGGATCGCGTCAAGCACGATTTCGAAGCCGACAGCCGGGCCCTTGAGGTCGAGTGCCTCAAGCACGGCAGGGTGAATCTCGCCGAAAACGCCCAGCCGATTCTTGGGCCCCAGCTGAATCGAGCCAGAGCGGCCGGGATGAAGCCAGGGAGGCCCACCAGGAACAATCTGTAAATTCTGCACCGGGGCGCCGCAGGCGTCGAGTACGGCCATAGCATCGGCCTTGGAGTCGAAAAGGTCGAACGAACGTTGCTTTTCCAGCCAATGGCGCGGGTGATTGGGGCCACGGCGCAGCCCCGCGGCCCGCAAGGTTTCATCCTGAGGACGATCGCCGGCATAGGCCTGCCCCACCTCGAAGATACAAACCGTGTCGAATCCGCGTGCATAGTTACGGCCAGCAGCGGCAATAAGGTTCGCCATGAGCGAGGGACGCATGTCGGTGAGCTCGGACGAGATCGGGTTGGCCAACGACAGGACCGGGTTAGGCTGACCGTCCGCAAACATCCGGGCATGGGCTGCGGGAAGGAAGGACCAGGTGACAGCTTCGTTGAAACCTCTCGATGCAAGCTCGTGGCGCGCTTGCAGCATGCGGCGCTGCAACGGACTCAAGACCGGCCGGGCGACCGCATGCGGGCGGGGCAGCGGCTGCAGCGGGATTTTCTCCAGACCGACAATGCGCGAAACTTCTTCGACGAGGTCGGCCTCGCCCTGAATGTCAGGCCTCCAGCTCGGAACCTTGCAGGAGAAGCCGCCGACGGCCTCGGTGACCTCGAAGCCGAGTGCAGCGAGAATGCGCTTCTGCTCGGAAGTGGGAACGTCGATGCCACTCAGGGCTTTCACTCGCCCTTTGCGCAAGGTGAAGCTGCGCCGCCATTCGGGCGCCTTTCCGGCGATCACAGGTTCGGACGCCTCGCCGCCGCAGAGATCGAGAATGAGGCGCGTTGCAAGCTCGGCGCCATCGGCCACGAAGGCCGGGTCGACGCCGCGTTCGAAGCGATAGCGGGCATCGGAGCTGATGGCGAGCTTGCGTCCGGTTGCCGCCGTACGGATCGGATCGAAAAGCGCTGCTTCGAGGAACAGGTTGTGGGTATCCAGCGTGCAGCCGGAGAGCTCGCCGCCGATGATACCTCCTATCCCTTGAGGTCCCCTGGCGTCGGCGATCACCGTCATGGTCGGATCGAGATGATAAGTGCGGCCATCGAGAGCGAGCAGCTCCTCGCCATCCTGCGCAAGCCTTGCCATGACCGGACCCTTGAGCTTATCGGCATCGAAAACATGAAGGGG
>Ga0075421_100005857_pt1 | contig 14907 bp, 15 predicted proteins | sample SoiMetdeltSBSDD5_FD_75292 | JGI IMG/M metagenome (GOLD analysis project Ga0075421, IMG submission 75292) | Bulk soil microbial communities from a Populus tree surrounding site in Tennessee, USA - Soil MetaG P. deltoides SBSDD5 | ecosystem: Environmental > Terrestrial > Soil > Tree plantation...
GTGCTCCACCCTGAGCGAGGGGTCCTCCTCCATCAGCCGCGCCAGCGCGCCAGTGAGCTTCACCTCGTCCTTGCGGTCCTTGACGCCGATAGCAGTGCCATACACGGGCTGCGGCGGCTCCGGCGCGGCGACCTGGGTGCTGCCGCTCTTCTCTCCCGACAGCGTATCGCCGGAGAGCGTCTTCTCCAGACGGCCCAGGGCGACGGTCTCGCCGGCCTTGGCGATCCCGCGCTTCCTGGCCTCCTGGCCCAGGAGCGAGAAAGCGGCGGCGGCGCGCTCGTCGGCGCGCGGACCGAAGACCACGGTGCCCTCGCCGAACTCGCCCGCCAGCACGCGGACCACGCTCATCTTGCCGCCGTGCGGCGAGTACATGGTCTTGATGACCTGCGCGGCGGACTTGGCGTTCTCGAGCTTGAGCCGCCTGGCGGTTCGATCCACGAACGGCGCCTCGTGGCGCAAGGCCTTCAGGAGCCGGAGGATGCCGTTGCCGTTCTCGGCCGAGCCCAGCAGCACAGGCACGATCAGCCCGTCCTGCATCTCCTTGACGAGATCGGCGAACACCTGGTCGCGCGAGGGCTGCACATCGGAGAGCAGCTGCTCCATCAGCTCGTCATCGTAGTCGGCGAGCTGCTCCAACATTCGGAACCGCGCCTCCGTCTCGCGATCCCTGAGCGCGGCCGGCATCTCGACGACCTCGGCGTTGGCCTGCTTGCGGTAGACGAAGGCGCGCTCCAGCGCCAGATCGACGAAGCCGGAGGCCGCGCCGTTCTCCCAGATCGGGATCTGCCTGAGCACGAGCGGCTTGCTGCTCGCGGGCTGGAGGATGGGCAGGATGTCTCGCACGCGGGCGTCGACCGAGTCGATCTTGTTGAGGAAAAGGAAGCGTGGAATTCCGCGGTCCTCCAGTTGCTTCATGATGAGTTGCAGCGCCGCGACGCGCTTCGGGTCGGGCTCGCACACGACAACGACCGCGTCGCAGGCCGTCAGTGCGAGCGCGCCTTCGTGCTGGAACTCGATGGAGCCGGGGCAGTCGATGAAGGTGAAGTTGTCGCCGAGGAAAGTTGCATCGGCGATATTCAGCTCGACGCTCATCCCGTGGTCGCGCGCCTCGGCGGATGCGTCGCCCACGGTGTTCTTGTCGGCCACGGTGCCTTGGCGTGTCATGGCGCCGGAGCGAGCCAAAATGGCTTCAAGCAGCGTGGTCTTGCCGGAGAGATAAGGCCCAACCAGTGCGATGCAGCGGGAGCTGCGGCCGGTCGGGCCAGCTGATTGCCCCATGGGGATCCTCCTTGAGTATCCGCTCAGGCAATGGAACGCGCCCAGCTCGCGCGCGCCCCGCGCCTGAGCTACATGGGGCGCGTGACAGCATCGTGAACCGGCGCCGTGGCGAGCGCAAGAGTTAAGCGGGAGTAAATTGCGTCAAGGTCGATTTGGACTGCGTGCTGCATCTGCGAAAGAAAAAAGTCACGAATGTTTGCGCAATACCTTTCCCCTCGCCACGATTAACCCGCAAATTGAGCGTATCCAGGACTGGGCAAAGTGGATGCGACGTGTAGATGACGTTGAGCTGACACCTGAACGACAGTGCCCAGGTTGCCGTGGAACTGATTGCTGGGCGTGCGGGTTGGTGCGTGATGGGAATCGAGCAACTCAATAGCGCTGCGTGGGCCGCAGGCTTTGCAATGGCCACCTCGGAGGACGACTACGAGGACGGCTGCGCCATCGTCGAGGCGGTCGAGACGCAGTGGACGCCGGGTCGGGCCATCATGGTGCGCGGGCCGGATGCGGAGCGGGCGGACTGGGTGAGGGCGCTGCTGGGTCTCTTCGGCCGACGCGCCCGCGTCTCGCCGGCCTGAGCCGGAGCTCCGCAGATCGCCGTCGGACGCCGTCCAGCTGGGCAACGGCTCAACAGGGCTTCGCCGCCCGTATGGCGGACGCAATCCAGGCCAGGACGTCGGCGTGATGCACGGACACCCACAAGTGCCCTTCGTTCGGCAACTCGGTCAACACGCAGTCCGGAATGCGCTGCGCCAGGATACGCGCGGCTGAAATCGGCACGTTGGAGTCCCGCGTTCCGATCCACAGGCGCGACGGCGCGGCGATGGCGGCGAGATCGACTTGCCAGGGCCGCGAGAAGATGGCCAGGTCGGTATTAGGACCTGCGGTGCCGGGACGCAGGCCCTCGCTGAAGCTGCCCAGGATGCGCTGGCGCACCTCGGACCGGCCGATCAGCCGCTTGTCGGTGCGCGCCGCGCGCCAGGTGGTGAGGCGGCCGGCCAGACGTGGCGTGTATGCCAGGCTCCAACGGAAGGCCCGCATGGCCGTGGAGACCGTGCGCGGCCGGGTCGGCAGCACCGTGAAGCACAGCCGGTGCAGGAGCGGCAGCGACGGACCGAGCCCCGCGTCCGCAATCGGGCCGACGGGGCTCACCAGCGCCAGCGCCGTGACCCGCGACGGCAGGCACGCCGCCACGGCCGCCGCATACGGCCCGCCGCCCGAGATGCCGCCCACCGCAAAGCTCCGGCGGCACAGCCTGTCCATCAAGGTACCCATGTCGTCGCCGAAGGCACGCAGGGACGGCGCCGGCGGCACCTCGGTGAGCCCATAGCCCCACCGGTCCGGAGCGATGATCGCCAGACCGAGCTCCCTGCCCGCATCGTGGGCGATGGAGAACTTCACGCGCGAGCCCGGCGTGCCATGCAGGAACAGGATAGGCGTGCCGTCCGGATCGCCGTAGATGCGGAACCCGAGCCTGCGTCCACCCGGCAGGCGCAGGTGGCGGTCCTTGACCTGGTCGGCGCTGCTCATGGCGAGGCCAGCTCCCGCTCGAACAGCAAGACGGTGGGCGCAGAGCTACTGGTCCCGGTGTGCCTGAAGCCCAGGGAGAGGTAGAGCGCCTGAGCCCCGGTCATGCTGGGCAGGGTATCGAGGCCCATGCGGCCATAGCCGAGGCGACGCCCCTCCTCGATGACCGCGAGCGCCAGGGCCCGGCCGAGGCCCAGCCCACGCGCCGACGCGCTCACGTAAAGGCGTTTCATCTCGCACAGGTCCGGGGCGTCAGCAACGGGGCGCAGCGCCACGAGGCCGATCAGCCGGCCATCGTCGGGGATGCGTGCCAGTAGCATCTGGCCGTATGGAGGCGCATAGGCGCCCGGCAGGCCGGCCAGCTCCGCCTCGAAGCCCTGGAAGCAGAGGGAGGCGCCGAGACCGGCCTCGTACTGGCGCAGCAGCGCGACGATCGCGCTCCGGTCGCGCTCGCTGAAGCCACGCTCGATCACGAATTGCGGCATGCGTCTTAACCTTGAGCGGGAAGGGGCCATCTGGCAAGATCGCTTCGACTCTTGCAGCCGACTGGGCAGCCGACTGGGCACATGAACGTCATCTCGCTCGACCGGGCCCGTGACCGCCTCCGTGGGGCCCGCCTCCGCGGGCCGCGGCGCATCGAGCCACCGTCGGCGCTCGCCGTGTCTATGCGGTCCGCTCACGCTGTCGACGACACCGACGCCGACGAGGATCGGCTGCGCATGCGCCAGAACGTGGCCGCGTTCCTGGTGATCGTGGCCATCGTCGGGCTCGGCAGCTGGCTCATGACCAGCCTGCACTACCACTCGCGCCTGCAGACCTGCATCGAGGCCGGACACCGCAACTGCCTGCCGCTGGACGCCAAGTACATGGCGTCGCCGTATTGGCGATAGGGCGGTGTCAGACCCTCCGGGTCTGACACCGTAGCTCCAAGTGCCCGTTGGTGTAATAACGGTGTCAGACCCGCTGGGTCAGACACCTGTTCTCACGGCCGATAGCCGAAACGGGGCCGGCCCGGTTGGCGCAACGGCGCCGCAAGATTGGCGAAGCGGCAGAGATAGGAGCGGGTGAGGCGCGGGTCGATGATCTCCTCCACGCCGAAGGCCTCCGCCGTGCGCAGCGGCGACTGCAGGGCCTCCAGCCTGGTTTCGATCTCAGCCCGCGCGGCGGCCGGGTCGGGCGCGGCTTCGATCTGGGCGCGATAGGCGGCCTCCACGCCGCCGGCGATGGGCAGCGAGCCCCACTGGGCCGACGGCCAGGCGTAGCGCAGGAAAGCGGGCGAGCCGTTGCGCTGGCTGAGACCTGCCATGCCGAACGCCTTGCGCACCATGATGGCACACCACGGCACCGTGGAGTTGCGCACCGCGGCCAGCGCCTGCGTACCGAAGCGCATCACGCCCGAGGCCTCCGCCTCCTTGCCGATCAGGAAGCCCGGGATGTCGACCAGGTGCACCACGGGCAGCTGGAAGGTCTGCGCCAGGTCCACCATGCGGATGGCCTTGCGGCTGGCATCGGCCGTCCAGGCGCCGCCGTAGTGGTAGGGATCGCTCGCCAGGATCGCCACCGGCCAGCCATCGAGCCGGGCGAGACCGGTGATGACGGACTTGCCCCAGGCCTTGCCGATCTCGAGCCACGAGCCGGCATCGACCAGCGTCTCCACGATCGGCCGCATCTTGTAGACGCGGCGCGCATCGCGCGGAATGACGGAGATCAGCTCCTCCGCCGTGCGCTCGGGCGGATCGCTGCTCGGACCGCGCGCGGCCAGCTCACGCACCGAGGCCGGCAGATAGGAGAGGAACCGGCGGGCGCGGGCGAAGGCCTCCGCCTCGGTCTCCACCTCATCGTCGATGGTGCCGTTCCTGGCGTGGATAGTGGAGCCGCCCAGCTCCTCCTTGGTGACGGTCTGTCCAGTGCGGGCGACTACCGGCGGGCCGGCGGCAAACAATTGCGAGGTGCCGCGCACCATCACCGAGTAGTGGCTGGCACAGACCCGTGCGGCGCCCATGCCGGCCACCGAGCCGAGGCCCAGGGCCACGATGGGCACCTCGGAGAGGGCATCCAGCACCTCCGTGAAGACCGGCACATCGGGCAGGTAGGTGCGCCCCAGCGTCTCCAGGTGCTTGACCGAGCCGCCGCCGCCGGTGCCGTCAACGAGGCGCACCAGCGGCAGGCGCCAGCGCCGGGCCCAGGTCTCGGCGTAGGCGAACTTGTCGCGCAGCCCCCCGTCGTTGGCGCCGCCGCGCACGGTGAAGTCGTCGCCCGTGACAAAAACGGGGCGGCCATCGATGCGGGCGCGGCCGCACACGATGTTGGCGGGGGTGAGGCTTGTGAGGTTGCCCTCGGCGTCGTACTCGGGGAAGCCGGCAACGGAGCCGACCTCCTCGAACGAGCCCTCATCCACCAGCCCGGCGATGCGCTCGCGCACGGTGAGCTTGCCCTGCCCCCTGTGGCGGGCGACCTTGTCGGGGCCGCCCAGCTCCAGGGCAAGGCGGCGACGGCGCTCCAGCTCGTCGAGCTCCGGTTTCCAGCTCATCGTGAGGTCCTGGGTCAGATCCGGGTGCTGCTCAATCTTCCAGCACAAGCAGCGCCTCGCCCTCGGCGACGGTGCTCTTCTCAGCCACCAGCCATCTGGCGATACGGCCGGCCTGCTCGGCGCTCACCGGAATGTGCATCTTCATGGATTCGACAATGGCGATCTCGGTATCGGCGGCCACCGTATCGCCCTCGTGCACAAGGCGGGCGATCAGCTGCCCCGCCAGCGGCGACGTGATGTTGCGTGCCATGCCCGACGTTCCCCCGTTAACCGTCCCTCTGGGAAGAGCACCACGGCCGTGCGCGCCACGCAAGCGATGCGAATGGCCTCGCATGCTAGAAGGAACCGCCGGACGCCTCCCGGCGAGGCCACTCTGAGGTTGGGCGACGAGGATGCCGCGTGGCGCCGCTCCACAGGTGCTGACGATCTTGCTCTGGCTCGCCGTGAGCGCCGCCGCCGGCGCACCGATGCGCGCTGAGGCGCAGGAGCCGAAGACCGCCCAGTACCTGCCGCGCGAGGAGATGATCGACAACATTATTCACCACGCGCTCCTCGGCGACTGCGGAACGCGCCGCAATATCCTCGGCCCCTCTTACGCATCGCCATGTCAGGCGCCCTATACCGGCGACGATGAACCGATCCGAATGATGATCTTTCTCGATCGCCTCACGGACAACGCGCTGATCGAAATCTGCCGCCGGAACAAAATCGCCGACTGCGAGAAGCCGAGGGAAGTTTCCAAAGGCCGTCCCATTCTGACGCTCGACTCCGTATTCGACACCGAGTTCAATTCCCCAAAGGCGACGTGGAGCCCAGATGGACGGCTGCTGCTGCTCGACAACTTGAACCCGCCTGCGCGCGAGATACGGCTGCTGGACGTGGCTGCGGGCAAGCTTCTCGATCCGCCTCTCTATGCCGGGCCGCTGATCAGCGATGCCGCGTGGAGCCCTGACGGGGAATGGATCGCGCTCAGCGAGCGCAAGCGCGTCTTTGCGGAGCGAAACCCTGCGCTCGCAACCGTCCGCCTCTACGCCTCGGCTACGCGCCGGGAGCAGGCACTGATTTCCGCGGCGGACGCCGGATGCAGCGCGGGGTTCGCGGAGGGAATGGCCTTCACGGCCGACTCCAGGGCGCTGTGGGTCCTCTGCAGCCACCAGACCAAGGAGGCGAAGGCCGTCAAGCTGAAGGTGCCGGGCCTGGAGGTCGAGGACAGCTTCCTGCCGGCAGCTCCCATGCCCGGTTGGTCCGAGAGCTACTGGGAGGAGGGGCTGCTGCGCGTCGCCGACGACCTCGTCATGACGGTCAGGTTTGCCACGCCAAAACCGGTGAAGGGGCCGCGCTCGGTCGTGCAGGCGTTCCGCCTGAGCACGCGCCAGCCGCTGTACCCGCCGATGTATGTGGGCGGCTCGCGTCTGGCGGACGACCTGTCCGGGCTCTATGTCGGGGACGAGCTGTGGAGCACGCAGTCCGGCCAGCGTCTCGCAACCGGCGTGAACCCAAGCGGCCGCTACCTGGGCGCACCCAACCGCCTACCGGGCCTCGGGATGCATGTGGAGGCGAAGGCGCCAGCCAGATCCCTGCATGGGGCTCTGGCCGTCCTGGACAGCGCGTCAGGGGCAGCTGTTCAGGACATTGGCCCGATGCCCAAGGTGCTGACGATCCTCATCTCTCCAGACGGGACACGCGTCGCGGTCGCCGGCTTTCATGGCATCCGGTTCTATCGTGTGAACCGCTGAGCTGGTGTCAGACCCTTCGAGCCCCAGAGGGTCTTGAGACCGTTGCCCAGACGATGTTGAAGCGCCCAACACAACAACGGGTTGGCGCTACGGTGTCTGACCCAGAGGGTCAGACACCTGGGCAGACAACTAAGCCGCTACGTTGTTGGCGTTGTTGGGGTCGCGCAGGACGTAGCCGCGGCCCCACACCGTCTCGATGTAGTGCTGGCCGCCGGTGGCCGCCTGCAGCTTCTTGCGCAGCTTGCAGATGAATACGTCGATGATCTTGAGCTCGGGCTCGTCCATGCCGCCGTAGAGATGGTTGAGGAACATCTCCTTGGTCAAGGTCGTACCCTTGCGCAGCGAGAGCAGCTCCAGCATCTGGTATTCCTTGCTGGTGAGATGCACGCGCTGGCCGTTCACCTCCACCGTCTTGGTGTCGAGGTTTACGCGCAGGTTGCCGGTCTCGATGACCGACTGGGCGTGGCCCTTGGAGCGGCGCACGATGGCGTGGATGCGCGCGATCAGCTCGTCCTTGTGGAAGGGCTTGGTCATGTAGTCGTCGGCGCCGAAGCCCAGACCACGGACCTTGTCCTCGATGCCGGCGAGGCCGGAGAGAATGAGGATGGGGGTGGAGACCTTGCTGACCCTGAGCGTCTTGAGCACCTCATAGCCGCTCATGTCAGGAAGATTGAGGTCAAGGAGAATGATGTCGTAGTCGTAGATCTTTCCAATATCCACACCCTCCTCGCCGGTCTCGGTGATGTAGACATTGAAGCCTTCGGATTGAAGCATCAGCTCGATGCTCTGCGCGGTGGCGCTGTCGTCTTCGATCAGAAGGACCCGCATGTTTTTCCTCTCTTCCTTGACCCTGTAGAGTCCCGCTGCCCACGCACGAAGGAGACGCATGGTCTAGGTCAAGCCATGCTACAACCTAGACGCTACAAGTTAACGAAAGCTAATTTTGCATTACGCCCTTGTGCCGCTTTGCACAACCGCTTCGTGCTTTAACGGCAGGCCTGCAAGCTCAGCGCGTACGCGACTGACGCGGAAAAATCGCCACAAAAACCCCCTCCACCCCGGGCTGGCGCCCGAGGGAAAGCAAGCTCCCCAAGGTCTGCTATTCAGCCCCCACAGGTCAGCCCAGCAAAAACGGTCCCGGTCACGATTTGAACCAATTCCCGGCGACTGGCGGGCGAACCTAACTGATTTGCGGACGCGCCCCTAGAGGGGTACAAGCAAAAAATTCCGCTTGCGCGGCGCAGCCGAATGGGGCTGAGCTAGCGTTGCTTTACCGCAACTTAAACGCTCCCGCGTAAGCGTTCGCCGGGGCGCATCGAGAGCCGAGGCAGGTTGTACAACAGGCCGCACGCCGGGTCGCACGGATGCCGCCCTCAGGCTCTTGTAGGACTCTGGGCCGGTTGCAGGAGCAGCACGCAGCGCGAGACGTGCGGGAGCCACTTGTGGGACGCGGTCGAACATTGGGGTGTTGGGGTACGCGATGAAAGCACGTGATTCCTCGGTGCGAGCGAAACGGTTCGAGGTGGCCGAGAAGGCGCGCAAGGTCGCTTCGCTCGAAGGCACGATCCGGGATTTCGAGACCCTGGCCTCCGATCTGACCCGTCAGATCTCCAACGAGGAGGACCGCACGGGCATCCGGGACCAGGCCCATTTCGCCTACTCTACCTTTGCCAAGGCCGCAGCCCAGCGGCGTGCCAACCTCCTCACCTCGGTCGACGATCTCAAGGAGAAGCTCGAGGCTGCCCGTCGGGACTACGAGGAGACCATGCTGGCGCTGAAGCGGCTGGAGCCGTCCGATGAGCGCGAGCGCACCCACCACAAGGGCGACCCGCGCGCCGTCGCCGGCGGCTAGCGCGTCAGCAGCCGGCGGCGCGCACCATGACAGGCACCATGCCTGGGCCCTGCAAGGTCGGGATTGGCCTCGTTCTCGCGGCCCTCGCCGGAGGCTGCTCGGCCAACGGCATGCCGACGCTGCAGTCGCTCCTTCCGCCCCCCGCAGAGACGAGCAGCGTTGCTGCCGCCACGGCGCCATCCGCCCCTACTGAGAGATCTCTGTCAATCCCGGGTACGCCCACGACCGTGTTTACACAGGTGGCCCAGGGCACGCTCGGCTGCTGGTTCGGCGGCGACGGTCCGCTCAAGGCCAGCCACGTCTACCGCGCCGAGGCGGATCCGCCGGCCAAGGGCGGAGAGGCCGAGATCGTCATCCACGAGCGCGACCTGTCGCTGCGCGATCAGCGCGGGACCAGGGCCTACAAGATCACATTTGCAGCCGAGGGCGCGGGCGTGCGCGTAACGACTATGCCGCTCAAGATCGAGGCGAAGCTCGCCGAGGCAATGGCCCGTGACGTTGAGACGTGGGCCAAGGAGGGCGTCAAGCAGGGCACCGAATGCCAATTGCGCGCGCTGCTCCCGCCACCTCCGCCGCCGGTGGCAGTCGCCAAGGCGACCAAGCCTGCCAAGGGCGCCAGCCCGAAGCGCGCCGCTGCGAAAAGCGCGCCCGCCCAAAGCTCGCCCGTCCGGAGCATCCCCGCCAAGAAACCCTGACCTGAGGCGCAGCCTCTGCTCGAGCCGCCATGGCGGCCCGATGCCGGCAGCGGCTCAGTCGCGGTAATCCTGGACGCGGGTGGCGCGCAGCCCTGGCAGGCCGTGGCGCTCGATGGAACGCTGCCACGACAGAAACTCGTCGATGGTGAGCTTGTAGCGCTCGCACGCCTCCTCAAGACTCAGGAGACCGCCGCGCACGGCCGCCACCACCTCCGCCTTGCGCCTGATGACCCAGCGCTTGGTATCCTTGGGCGGAAGATCGGCGATGGTCAGCGGACTTCCATCCGGCCCGATGACGTAGCGCACACGCGCCCTGTATTGTTGTTCGGTCATGATGCTCGCTACACTTGTCTGACCTGCAATGACGCTAGAGGAATGCAATTAAAATCGAGCTACCTGGATGGGTAAATACTTGTAGAACCCCTGGATCATATTAGGTGCCGCAATGGTTAATCGTGTGCGTGACATGGTTAAATTTGGGACGGCCTGCGAAAGCTGCTCACCTCTTGGCAAGATCCGGGCTCGCGCCAGGGCTTGCGCAATCAAAATCGAGCGGCGGGGGGCGGAGGCCGGTAATGGGTGAAACGGCTGAGTTGCGACGCTGCTCAGGCTGCAAGCCTCACTTCACGCCGGTCCGCAATTGTGTTAGACCGCTCTCGGAAGGTTGATCATGCACGCGCACGTACCGCTGAGCGATTTGCCGCCGACCATGACGGTCGCCGAGTTTCTCGCGTGGCCGGGGACGGCACCGGCCGCAAGTTCCAGCTTGTCGATGGGGAGCTGCGTGCCATATCGCCTGGCAGCGCGACGCACGGTACGATTCAGTCGACCCTCAGCCGGGTGATTGGGAACTCGCTCGTTTCATCAAACTCAGGTTGCCGCATCGTCACTGAGCCCGCAGTCATCACCCGCATCCGCTCGCAGGTGAACATGCGAGTCCCGGACTTGGGAGTCAGCTGCACACCCGACGCAGCGGGCCAGCAGGCGCTGCCCGACCCCATCGTCCTGATCGAGATCCTGCCGCCCAGCAATGCCAGGGAGACCTGGGAGAACGTGTGGTCGTACACGACGATTCCCAGCGTGCGGGAGATCGTGGTGGTGCATTCGACGCGGGTGCTGGTCGAAATGCTGCGGCGCGGAACCGACGGCCATTGGCCCGAGGGGCCGGAGGAGGTGGGACCCGACGGAAGCCCGCGCCTGGAGAGCATCGGCTTCGCCTGCCGGCTGCCCGACGTTTATGTCCAGACATACCTCGCCAGACCACCCGAGCGAGCATGGGCGCCGAGCGCGAGCGCGAGCTGGGAAAGCCGCGCGGGGCCGCGCCTTTCCGCGGCATCCTTGCCGGCCCACACGCCTTGATTGCGACAGCCGGGACGGCCATATTCGATCGGCCTCGCTGCTGGGAAGGTTGGTCGCCTTGCCGATGGGAAGGCCAATCCAGGCCCCACCCAACGGCCCCACTGAACGGCTCGTGTCTTGCGGCTGCTAACCTGAAGAACAGCGTCGATGGCCTCAACTCCGCCCACCCACGCATCGAGCGCGCGGCCGCGCGTGGTGGTAGCCATGTCGGGCGGGGTCGATTCCTCGGTTGTAGCGGCCCTTCTGCAGCGCGACGGCTACGACATTGTCGGCGTCACCCTGCAGCTCTATGACCACGGCGCCGCCGCTGGGCGGCGCGGGGCCTGCTGCGCCGGCCAGGACATCCATGACGCCCGCCGGGTGGCGGACAAGCTCGGGATCCCCCACTACGTTCTCGACTACGAGGCGCGCTTCAGAGCCGGCGTGATGCAGGCCTTCGCCGACAGCTACGCGGCGGGCGAGACGCCCATCCCGTGCGTCGCCTGCAACCAGGGGATCAAGTTCCGCGACCTGCTGGACACCACCCTGGAGCTGGGCGCCGACCGGCTGGCCACCGGCCATTACATCGAGCGGCGCGACGGTCCCGGCGGCCCGGAGCTCTACCGCGCTCACGATGCCGAGCGGGACCAGAGCTACTTCCTGTTCGCGACCACTCGCGCCCAGCTTGCCCGGCTGATGTTCCCCCTGGGCGGGATGCCCAAGAGCGAGGTGCGGGCGCTGGCGCGCGACTTCGGCCTGCCCGTAGCCGACAAGGCCGACAGCCAGGACATCTGCTTCGTGCCCCAGGGCCGCTACACCAGCGTGGTGGAGCGACTGAGACCAGATGCCGCCGAGCCCGGCGACATCGTGCATGTGGACGGCCGCGTGCTGGGCCGCCACCAGGGCATCATCCGCTTTACCGTCGGGCAGCGGCGCGGGCTGGGTGTCGCGGGCGGCGAGCCGCTTTACGTGGTACGACTCGATGCAGCCGCGCGGCGTGTCGTGGTCGGCCCGCGGGAGAGCCTCTACATGCGCACGCTGGTCCTGCGCGACGTGAGCTGGCTCGGCGACGACCCGCTCCTCGCCACAGGGCAGGATGTCGCGGTGCGCATCCGTTCCACGGCCCCGCTGCAGCCGGCAACTGTGTATCATGCCGACGGGCGGGTGTGCGTGGAGCTCGGCGAGGGTGAGCACGGGGTCGCTCCGGGGCAGGCCTGCGTGTTCTACGCCGATACCGGCCCGCGCGCCCGTGTGCTGGGCGGGGGCTGGATCGAGAGCGCGGCAGGGCCGCGGGCGGAGAGCGTCGTGGCGAAGCCCGGCGCACAGATTGGAACGCATGGGAAGGAGAGTGGCCATGAGGTCGGGTCCGCGGATGAGGGACGAGCGCACAGAGGGGGATCGCGCACGTTCGCCGTCCATGGATGAGGCCGCGGTCAAGAGCGCCTACCGGCGCTGGGCCCCGGTGTACGACAGCACGTTCGGCCTGGTGGCCGCCGAGGGACGCAAGCACGCGGTCGAGATCATCAACGCCGGCAGCGGCCGGGTGCTGGAGGTGGGCGTGGGCACCGGCCTGTCGCTCCCCACCTACAGGCGCGACCTGGAGATCGTCGGCATCGACCTGTCGCCGGAGATGCTGCAGAAGGCGCGCGAGCGCGTCGCGGCCGAGGGCCTGACCAACGTCACCGGCCTGCACGAGATGGACGCAGGCGATCTCAAGTTCCCCGACGCCTCCTTCGACACCGCGGTGGCGATGTACGTGATGACGGTGGTGCCCGAGCCCGAGAAGGTGATGCGCGAGCTGGCGCGCGTGTGCCGGCCGGGCGGCGAGGTGCTGATCGTCAACCATTTCTCCACCGAGGAGGGCATGCGCGGCTGGGTGGAGCGCCGCATGGCCCCGTTCGCCGACAAGCTCGGCTGGCGCCCCGTGTTCGACGTCGAGCGCGTGTTGGTGTGCGGCGATCTGGAGCTGATCGAGCGTCGCGGCCTGCGCCCCCTGGGCCTGTTCACGATGATGCGCTTCCGCAAGCTGGACGTGGGCCGGGCGGCGGCGTGAGAGACCGCGGCGCAAACTGCGGGGCGGTGCTGCGACGCCGCCTTTGTGAACCGGACCGGAGCAAGGACGCGGCTCGAGCGTCGAGGCCGCTATCAAGCCAAATTCAGCTGGTAGTGACTCCACGGGCGCTGCAGAAGCAGGCTACCCGCCGCGCCATCGCACGCCGAGCAGTCGAGCTTGACCGAAGCAGCAATGTACGCCTAGATGGCTGTTGTCGGATATCTATCAGCGATCCGTAGGAACAGAGGCGTCGCGATGAGGGATGTCGTGTCGGGCTCTGGAGCACTTTTTCTCCCTACCTTCCTCATCAATCTGGACCGCAGCGCGGACCGTCTAACTCGGATGCAGGCTGAGTTCGCCCGCGCCGGCATGGACTTCGAGCGGTTCGCCGCGGTAGACGGATTAAACTTGCCGGAGGATCGGAAGCCGTACTTCTGCGACGCCTCGGGTATGCTGGCCTCTCGCCTCACGCCGGGCGAGATCGGCTGCTATGCCAGCCATATCGGGGTGTGGAAGCGTATCATCGCCATGGGCGTGCCGGCCGCGCTTGTCTGCGAGGACGATGCGATGCTGCCCGATGACCTGGTCAACGTCATCGGCGAACTCCTGGCGGTCCTGCCGAGCGGCTGGGATATGGTGCACCTGAGCAGGCCGCCTGATCGAGCCTTCAAACCCCTGATGCCGGTCATGAACGGCAGTATGCTCATTCGGCATTCCCGCGTGCCGTCTGGAACCGCCGCGTATCTGATCAGCCGCGATGGCGCCGCCAAGATGCTCGCCCCCGTTACCCCACGTCGGTGGGCCGTCGATCATGATACCCGATGGCCGTGGCTGTTCGGGATGGACGTCTACGGGGTGAACCCGCCGCCTGTGCGCTTGCGAAACGACCAGTCCGTGATCCGCGCCTCCGGCCGCGCACGGTTGCGGGCCGGCCTGCGCCGGAGCCCGTTCCGGACACCAGCCAGCTTCCTGTTCAACCTGCGCCAGTTGGGACCGTACTGGTGGATGCGGTGCTTTGTTGCGAACTGCGGCGTGAAGCTGCGCAACTTGCTGAGACCGGTCAGTCGCCGGATGGCACGTTCCGTATCCCCGTCTCTCCACCAAGGTGCGCGGTAGCCTTACTGGCCCGCAGCACGATAGGTACACGGCTCGGCACCAATGGCAGCCCGTTTCGGCCGTCGTGAGCGCGGGCGATTCCGCCATGAGGCTCGGAAGCGTGGCGCCCTTGACCCTCGAATAGCGGATATCTAGAAGGGTCCCCTGGCGGTCGGACGCGAGATGGGGAGGTCTTTTGTGACAGTCGCCTTGGATGTGCCGACACGCAATCTCGCCAGGCTTTCCGATCGGCACGAGTGGCTGGTGTGCGGCTGGTTCACCGACGATCCGATCTATCGCGGGTACGCACAGGACCTGGCGGCCAGCCTGGACAAGGTGGGTGCGCCCTACGATCTCGTCGCCGTCGACAGGCCGTCCAGCGGATGGGCGGCGAACACCCGGGCAAAGCCCGCGCAGGTTTTGGCGGCCATGGACCGCCACCCAGACAAAACCATCGTCTTCATGGATGTGGACTTCAGCGCCATCGGCGATCTGACGCCATTGACCGCCTCCGGCGGCGAGTTCGCCTTGAAGATCGTCGCGCGGCGGCGGCGGAACGGCGCGGTGCGCCTCGTGCCGAGCAGTCAGGTCATGGTCGTCAAGCCGACGGCCGGGGCGCGCCGACTCGTCTTGGCATGGATTGCGCTGGGCGAGAAGGCGCTGGTGGGCGAGACGGACGAGTCCGCACTCGCCATGGCGATGGGCACCTGCGCGAGTTGCACCTTCTCCCCCATCGATCAGGTCTGGCTCGATACGGTTCTCGTTCACCATTGGGCCAACAAGAAATCGCCGAGAATCGGGGG
>Ga0075421_100005859_pt1 | contig 14905 bp, 13 predicted proteins | sample SoiMetdeltSBSDD5_FD_75292 | JGI IMG/M metagenome (GOLD analysis project Ga0075421, IMG submission 75292) | Bulk soil microbial communities from a Populus tree surrounding site in Tennessee, USA - Soil MetaG P. deltoides SBSDD5 | ecosystem: Environmental > Terrestrial > Soil > Tree plantation...
GGTAACTCGGTACCATGTGCCAAAACCGGTCTAGCTCCCGGCTCATCACGCACTCGGACTCTGAGCCCGGCGCGTTCGATTTCCAGTTCGGTGAGGTGGTTGCGTTTCAACAGATCGACCAACGTTTGAATCTGGTTCGCCTGTTCCGGCCCAAGGATCGGCTGGTCTGCCTCGAATGCTCTCGGAGCAAACGACTGCGGCAAGACGATGGGACGGCCCTGACGTTTCTTCGCAGGATTTCTCCGACGCGGTGTGCTCACCGGACGCGCTCCACAAATTCACGAGTGCGGGTGTCGATCTTGATCGTTTCTCCGACTTCCAGATAGAGAGGTACTTTGATGGTGGCGCCGGTTTCCACTTTGGCCGGCTTGTTCCCGCCGGAGGCCGTATCTCCCCGGACACCCGGCTCAGCATCGACGACCTTGAGTTCGATGAAGATCGGCAATTCGACCGCTATAGGACGATGTTCGTACACCAGGATGGTGGACACCGTGTTTTCTTTCAACAAATCGGCGTTCGATCCCAATTGTCTTTTCTCATAGGTAAATTGTTCGTAGGTCTCGGTGTCCATGAATGTATAGGAGTCACCCGTCGCATAGAGAAACTGCATGTCGCGTTCTTCCAGATCCGGTTCCTCGAAACGCTCTCCCGATCGAAACGTGCGGTCCAGGACATTGCCGGTGATGTAGCTTTTCAATTTGGTTCGAACAAAGGCTCCGCCCTTCCCCGGTTTGACGTGTTGAAACTCAACGATATAAAACGGATCTCCTTCGACGAGCAGTCTGCTTCCGTTACGGAATTCAGCAGTGGTAATCACAACTTTCTCCTCACAAACAATAGTGGAACCTGCATTCTTATGACGCGGAACGCGTGCGTGCCTTTGGACGGTCTAGGGCAGACCGGCGGGTCCTGGTTACCTTTGAGCGCGCCGCCTCTAGGTGCTCTGCGAGACCGCGCAATGCTAACAAGTACCCGCTCGGACCGAAACCGGATATTTGCGCGAGGGCGACGCCTGCAACAAAAGACTTGTGTCGAAATTCCTCACGTTGATGGATGTTGGAGAGGTGGACCTCGACTGTCGGCACGGCCACAGCAGCGATGGCATCCCGAATGGCAATACTCGTATGCGTATAGCCTGCCGGATTGATGACGATGCCGTCAAATCGCCCTTTCGCCTCTTGAATCCAGGTCACCAGCTCCCCTTCCAGGTTGGACTGGCGAATCGTGACATCGAACTGTTCTTGCCGGGCGAATCGGGTGATCGCTGCGTCCACGGCTCGGAGCGTAGTCGCCCCGTAGATGGATTTCTCTCGGGTCCCCAAGAGGTTCAAATTGGGACCATGAAGCACGAGCAGCCGCAGCATTTCTCCGTCAGTCGTTTCTCAAAAGGCTGCAGCTCAATGGTCTGCTGGCAGCGGCGGCATTGTAACAGGGTACTAGAAAGGGGTCAAACAGGACAAAGCGAAGGAGGACCTGAGGGATTACAGCGAGCGGACATCATTGTCGGGCTTGGATTGGATGGTCCGCAGCCAGGCTTCGAGTCGGGCAACAGTCGCAGCAGTTGCGAGGGTCTTGGCATCCGGCTCCGGCAACGAGTCGGCTGAATCGGGTACCATTGCGGAAACAAGCGGCGGGGAAGGAGCCGGACTCGCACCCGACGGTTTCGGATTCGCATCCTGCTCAGCAGCTTTTTTGAGGCGTTTTTTCTCGCGTTTTTCTCGCGGCCTGTCATGGTCGTCTGGGATGCCGGTAATGCTGCGTCGAATGGCGAGCGCTTCCTCGTCGTACGGACTGACATCGAGGATCGCAGCACATGATTTGAGCGCGACGTCCGCTTTGCCTTCCAGTGCAAATAGTTTCGCGAGGATTCGATGGGCGCGTAGGTTGTCGGGACTCTGTTTCACCACTTCTTCAAGGATAGCTTTGGCTTTGACGGGCTGACCGAGTTGATCGTAGACACGACCCAGCGCGGCCATGGCGGTGACGAAGCCCGGGTAGACTTTTAAACCGTCCTCGAGCACGGCCGCCGCTTCCTGCCACATCCCGGCTTTTATATAGGATTCGGCGAGGGGCATGAACGTTTTGGAGCGGGGATCCTTTGCGAACGCCGTCGCCAGCCGGTCGATTTCGGCAGCGATGTTGGGATCCATACGGTCGGGAGATGCCACCTGGGCGTTCCTCGGAGCTACTGGTTGCCCCCACGACTGCGTGGGGCCGGCTTTCGTGTCTTCTTGCGAAGCGTTTTGATAGAGTCCAGAATCTGATCTGCCAGTTCGCGTTTGGGCATCAATGGAAAGGATTTCGTGTGTCCCGTACGGTCGAGCAGCACGACCTGATTGAAGTCGGACTCGAACCCTGATCCTTTGACGGTGACGTCATTTGCGACGATTAAATCGATGGCCTTAGCATGCAATTTTTCTCTGGCATGGGCAAGAAGATCTTGAGTTTCGGCAGCAAATCCCACGAGAGTCTGGGTCGTTTTCCGTGCCGCCAACTGTGTCAGGATATCCTCAGTCGGCTCCAGGTCAAGCGACGTCATCCGATCTTTCTTTTTCAGTTTCTGTGCAGCGGATCGCGCCGGCCTGAAATCGGCGACCGCGGCTGCCATAATGACCGTATCAGCCCAGGGAAGTCTGACGAGCAGACTCTTGCCCATCTCCTCGGCGGTCGTCACCGGCACATAGGCCACTCCGGGGGGAGGCATGAGAGCGGTGGGGCCGCTGACCAGCACCACTTCTGCGCCGCGCTCACTAGCGGCGGAAGCGATCGCATACCCCATTTTCCCTGATGACCGATTCGAAACGAACCGAATCGGGTCGATCGATTCGTGAGTGGGACCTGCGGACACTAATACGCGCCTTCCCGTCCAATCACGCGTCGGGGCCAGCTTGGAACGAACGGCCGCCAGAATCCTTTCCTCTTCTGCCATGCGGCCTTGGCCGATGCGTCCAGATGCCAACGGGCCTTCTTCCGGCTCGACGATGACCGCTCCCCGTCGTTGAAGGGCTTCCGTATGGGCCCTCACCGTCGGGTTCGTCCACATATCGCCATCCATTGCCGGCGCCAGGATCAAGGGACAACGCGATGTCAGGAGCATGGTGGACAGGAGATCATCCGCCAGTCCCAGCGCTGATTTGGCGAGCATATGAGCTGTCGCAGGGGCAATGATGATGGCATCCGCTTGCTGCGGAAGCGTCAAATGCCGCATCTCTTCATGGGCTTCGAAGAGGTCTCGCGAGACCGGTTGCTTGGAAAGTACTTCGAAGGTCAGAGGGGTGATGAACCGAGTGGCGGACTCGGTCATGACGACGGATACCGTGGCTCCCTCGCGCATCAGAAGGCGAAGAAAACCAACGGCCTTGTAGGCAGCAATGCTGCCGGTTACTCCTAGTACAAGGCGCTTGCCGGATAATGACGGCGTTGGACCAATCCCCAACGGCTAGGCTTCCTCGCTTTCCGATGTCGTTGGCTTGGGCGTGTCGTCGACGTATACACTGAGTTCTTTCTTGATCTCTTTTGCGTCCTCTCCAGTCATCATGGCGACCCGTTCCGTCTCGCCTTCCTTGACGCGCTTGGACTCCTTGAGCGCATCCCGGGCTTCTTTGCCGCGAAGGTACTTGACTTGCCCGCGCAAGACTTCATCGAGGGCCACCGTGGTTTCTTTCGTAAATCGTGACGGCCCCGCCGCCTTTGCCCCTTGGATGAGGTGCTTCGCACGCTGTGCGGCGACGAGCACGAGCCGATGACGGGAATCGAATTGATCTGTGGTGTATTCCGGCAAGAGGGACAGCATATCAATCATGGCGTGTGTGACTCCTTTGTGATATTCGACGATGTTCCTACCTGGGATTTGGGGTCTTTGTCCAGGATGAACTTTTCTTCCAGCCAGGCCATATTCAGACGCTTGGTCTTGATCCGTTCAGCAAGAAAAATACTCTCCAGTTCCTTCAAAGACTGCTTCAAGTCATCGTTCCGGACAATATAATAGTACTCGCGATAGCTCCATACTTCTTCTTTGGCTTTTTGGAGCCGGCGCTGGATTTCTTCCGGCGCGTCTCCTGCCCGTGACTGCAGACGCGTTCGCAAGACATCAAACGACGGAGGGAGGATAAAAATATAGACTCCGTCCTCGAATTTCTTTTTGACCGTTCTCGCTCCTTGTACGTCGATTTCAAGCAGGACGTCGATGCCTTGCTCCAGCTTGTCCGATAAGGGTTTGCGAGGAGTCCCGTACAGATTCCCATACACCCGAGCCCATTCGACGAATTCGTTACGTTCGATCATCTGCAAAAAGTCGGCTTCTTCAATATAAAAGTAATCGCGTCCTTCGACCTCTCCAGGACGTGGCTTCCGCGTCGTGTAAGAAACAGAATGCCACAGCCCTGGGACCAACGCGGCCATCTGTTTACACAGTGTAGTTTTGCCTGTTCCTGACGGGGCAGAAATAACAAAGAGGATCCCTCTCCTGGTTGTCGACTGTTTGGCCGGTGAACTGGGGGGCAGAGTCATGCTAAATGGGACCCCGCGCGCAGTGACTACTCGACATTCTGGATCTGTTCACGCAGTTTTTCGACTTCGGCTTTCATACGGATCACCAACTGAGCAACGGAGGCGTCATTGGCCTTCGCCCCGATCGTATTCACTTCCCGTCCCACTTCCTGCAGGAGGAACTCGAGCGTCTTACCCACCGCGTCGGGACTCTTCAACGTCTGCTCGAACTGTAGCATATGTGAGCTGAGCCTGACCAATTCTTCCGAAATGTCTGAACGGTCTGCATAGACGGCAAGTTCCTGTAGCAGTCGAGGATGATCGGGCGTATCGGTGACCATTAACTGGGCCACCCTATTCTTCATGCGCGTAAATGCTTCATGTGCCAGGTGAGGAGCTCGTTCGGCAATGTGATTGTGGCACTCTTCCAATGTTCGCACGTGTTGCAGGAGGTCTTTGGCCAGCGCTTGACCTTCCTTCCGTCGCATTCGCTCGAGGTCGGCCAGCGCCCCCGCAGCTAGCTTTCGCACCAGCGTATTCAAGTGAGACGTCTCAGTGGGTTGATCGGATACCGAGAACAATTCCCGAAATTCGGCCAGGATGGACACGTCAACCGTCCCCTCCAGGTGCAATTCCTTCTGTAAGGCGCGAAGGGCTTGACGGTACTGCTTGGCCAGGTCGCGGTCAAGGTGGACGGTCCTGCTGCTATTGCGCCCACCATGTGTCGACACGGTCACGTCGACTCGTCCGCGGCGGCATCGCTGTTGGACGGTTTTCCTGAGTCCATCCTCCAAATCCGACATGAAACGTGGAACTCGGACAGCGACCTCCAAAAACCTATGGTTGACCGAACGCATTTCAACGGACACCGACGTCTGATTCCACACGCCGGTCTTCTTTCCAAACCCCGTCATACTTCGAATCATGAGGGAATTTTGCCCTCCCAATGACAGTCCTTATAGATGGGACACTCGCCGCAGCGCGGTTTCCTGGAGAGACAGATATACCGGCCGTGCAACAGAAGTTGTTGAGAGCTTGCGGTCCATTCAGTCGGAGGAAGAAGGTGCTGTAAATCCGCTTCAATTTTGTCCGGTTCGGTTGCACGGGTCAATCCGAGACGTCCGGACACCCGTTTGACATGCGTATCGACGATAATCGCCGGCCTGCCGAAGGCATTGCCCAGGATGACATTCGCGGTCTTTCGTCCGACGCCGGGAAGAGTCGTCAATTTCTCCATAGTGCGAGGTACTGCCTGTGCATATTCCTCCGTCAAGGTCTTCCCGCAAGCGATCAGATGTTTGGCTTTGCTCTTGTAAAACCCCGTTGGCTTGATCAGCGCCTCCAGTTCAGCCGGCGCTGCCTTCGCGAAATCTGCCGGCGTGACGTATCGACGAAACAGAGCCGGCGTGACTTGGTTGACTCGCTGATCCGTGCATTGAGCGGATAGGATGGTGGCGACCAGCAGCTGCCACGGATTATGAAAATGTAATTCAACGTGAGGACTCGGTCTGTTCCGTGACAGGACCGTCACAATCCTTCGAAGGCGTCGACCCGTCGCGCTCCGAGTAAGAAGGCTCATAGGAAATGGCCGCGCCTGACCGGAAGGTCTGACATGGTGATTGTGCAGGGGTTAGGAGGAAGAAGCAAGAGCCGGACTTTGTTCAATCGGGGGTACGCCTTCCGCGCGTGCCGTCGACATGATCGATGGCAGCAGAGCTTCAAGCCGTCCAATGAGTGGATGCAGGGTCTCCGGCTGAAAGGCCGAGATGCCGACGGCTTTATAGCGCTGGCACAGGACGGCGGTTTCATGGGCCGAGAGGCGATCGCACTTGTTCAACACGAGCACACGCGGGATGGCTTCGAGATCAAGGGTGCGGAGAATCGACTCCACTGCGGCGATCTGCGAGTCGATTTCCCGAGCGTTGGCATCGACCAGATGCAGCAGGATATCAGCGTCGCGTAGTTCTTCCAATGTCGTGCGAAATGCGCCGAGTAGATCTTTCGGGAGATCACGAATAAAACCGACCGTGTCGGTGACAATGATTTCTCGATCTTGAGGAAAACGGAGACGACGGCTGGTCGTATCAAGCGTTTCGAATAGACGATTTTCCGCTGAAACATGGCTGCGTGTCAGCGCGTTCAACAGGGTGGATTTGCCAGCATTTGTATACCCGACAATCGACAGTACCGGTAATGCATGTCGAATGCGGCGCGCCCGGCGTTGATCCTGATGTCGTGCGAAATGCAATAAATCCCGTTCCAGGTGCGCAATGCGTTCACGAATGCGGCGGCGATCAGTTTCCAACTTCGTTTCCCCTGGACCTCTGCTCCCGATTCCTCCGCCCAATCGTGAGAGGGACGTACCGTGACCGGCGAGACGAGGCATCAGATAGCGAAGTTGAGCCAATTCCACCTGAACTTTTCCCTCGCGACTATGTGCGCGCCGCGCAAAAATGTCGAGGATCAGTTGAGTCCGGTCGATCACCTTCATGTCGGTCACCTCGGAAATAGCCCGCGCCTGGGCCGGAGCGAGGTTCTGATCGAAGATCAATACATTGGCGCCGCGTTGTAGTGCTTTGATAATGACTTCCTTTAACTTTCCCTTGCCGAGCAAGAACCGGTGATATTCGTTCTGGATTCGCTGGACGATTTTATCGACGATCGTAACTTCCGCGGAGACAGCCAGTTCCGCCAGTTCCTCAAGATGCTCTTCCTGTTCCGCGCGACTCTGTGGGGAGGCGCTGACGAGCAGCGCGGATTCCTGACCAACCGTCACAGAATGGGTTGCATCCACCTGCTGAAGCTCGGCCTCCAAATCCGAGATAAACGTGTCGAACGGAAACTGAAGGTTTTGAAAGAGAACAGGCTTGAGGATCGAACAGATCCGACCTTGAACATTGGGCGGGACGAGATGCGCGATATGGAAGAGACGCGGTTCGCCTTCGCCGTCGACCTCGAGCGCTGCCATGAGATCCAGTCTCAGCAGCGCGAGATTCGTCAGGTCTTCCTGGCTCAATGGCTCATCGTGCAAGTGAATACGAATCAGCCGCAGGCCGCGCAGAGAGTGCGGCCCCGCACGAAATTTCGACAGGGACTCGAACGCAGGCACACAACCGGGTCCGACGAGTATTTGTTCTACGGCGCCGCGACGAGTGATGAGGAGTCCGACCGGACGGCGTATCTCAATGGCGAGCTGGCATGTCGTGCGGGCGAGCTCTGTTGTAACGAGGGTATTGCTCGGTACACGTCGGCGATAGAGGCGTTCCAAGGCCGCCAGTTGACTCGGCTTCAAGCCCGTGATGTGACCATGTATTAGTGGAATATGTGACCTCCTATTTATTTAGCAGGATGTTGAAAAAGTCGCTATCTCACCCGCCCAACCCTTGTGCGCCAGGCGCACCTTCACCAAGCTTTGTTCTCGCATCGTTCAGACCATCAACGTACCCCCACGGGAAAAGAGCCTGTCTCGGCAGGCTCGGGGCGGGCGGGTGAAATATATACGCTTAACCATCAAGAACTGCCGGCTCACCGCCTCGCCGGCGTCCGCAAACGTGACGCTCATTATTCTTCGCGTCGCGGACCTCGCTGCGGTCGCGCTGGACGGCCATTTTGAACATCCTGCTGGGGATTTCCTCGTGATCCGGATCCGCAAGGGGTTTCTTGTTAGCATACTGGCAACTCAAGATCGCTGATCGCCTCGCAATCCAGAGGGGTGACTCGTCCTCGCATCAGAGCCATACGGCCCGCTGCGGCGATCATGGCGGCGTTATCTGTGCAGTAATCGAGGGCGGGAAGGCTCAACTGAATTCCCTCGGCAGCAGCCCGCTCGGCGAGGAGTGCTCGCAATCTCGAGTTTGCAGACACGCCGCCCACGACGGCCAATGCTGTAACTCCGCTCTCGTGCACCGCTTGGAATGCCCGATTCACCAAGACTTCGACGATCGCCTCCTGGTATCCAGCGGCGATATCTGCCTGCTCCGGCGCAGTGGCGTGACCCTTCCGGTCCTGCAGGTAATAGAGCAAAGAAGTTTTGAGGCCGCTGAAACTGAAATCGAGACCGGCCCTGTTGACATACGATCGAGGAAAACGGATCCGGTGTGGATCGCCTGATTGAGCCAGTCTGTCGAGAGCCGGTCCGCCAGGATGATCAAGCCCCAACATCTGCGCGCCCTTGTCGAACGCCTCTCCGGCTGCGTCATCCCACGTCCTTCCTAAGAGATGGTAATGGCCATCCAAGGACGTGCGATAGAGATGCGTGTGTCCACCTGATACCACCAAGACGGCGCACGTTGTAGGAAATGAGGGATCGTCCATCCATGCTGAAGCGATATGTCCTTCCAGATGGCTGACACCGACCAGCGGTATCCGTAACGCATATGCCAGCCCCTTGGCGTAGCTCAAGCCGACCAGGAGAGCTCCGGCGAGCCCCGGCCCTTGTGTGACTGCGATACTTCCGATATCCGGCCATTGCAAACGCGCATGGTCAAGTGCACTCCGCGTCACGGCTTCGATTGTCTGGATGTGGCTGCGTGAGGCCAATTCCGGCACGACTCCACCGAAGGGACGATGAACATCATGTTGGGAAGAGATGATGTTCGACAGGACGCGGCCCTGTGTATCCAGAATGGCGGCAGCGGTTTCGTCGCAGGAGGTCTCGAGACCGAGTACCGAACCGTGCGATTGACGAATGTGATGTGCTGGAGCGGTCTTTCGGGGTGGAATCTGAGAGGGCATGCGTGAGCGGAGGATATTTCCTATGAAAATTGGTAATTCATTGGCAATTATCTGGTGTCCGTGATGCCGACCTAAAGGACCAGAGAACACGACGACCCCCGGATTCGGTGGAATCGCGGGGGTCGTTCAGTCTAAGTCCGGATCAAAGGGTTGTGCTCACAGGCCCGGCAGCCATCAAATTCGTCACACCTCCGCCATCGCTTCTTGTTCGATAAAAGCCGGCGTGCCTTCCCGGATGATGACCTTGATTTTCCGGTTTTCTTTGAAGCGCCCCTTGATAAGCTCTTCCGACAACGGGTCTCCGATGGCCCGCTGAATGGTTCGCCGCATGGGGCGAGCGCCGTACATAGGCTCATATCCTTCTTTGATGAGCCAATGCTTGACCTCATCATCGACCTCAATGGTGACGCCCTTGTCAAGGAGCCGAAGATTGAGTTCCCGCAACAGAATATCGAGGATGTTGAACAACTGTTCTTTGTCCAAGGGATGAAACACGACGATTTCATCGATCCGGTTCAAAAATTCAGGACTGAATGATCGGCGCAATTCACCCAACACATCCTCTTTTCGCCGCCGACTCTGCTCGCCCTGCTCCTCGCTTTGGAAGCCGAGGGAGACACCTTTCTGAATGAGTTTCGTCCCGATGTTGGAGGTCATAATGACGACCGTGTTCTTAAAGTCGACTTTCCGGCCCAGGCTATCGGTGAGGACCCCGTCATCCAGAACTTGGAGGAGCACATTGAATACATCGGGATGTGCCTTCTCGATTTCATCAAAGAGCACCACGGAATAAGGCCGGCGGCGAACTTTTTCCGTCAACTGCCCACCCTCTTCGTAGCCCACGTAACCGGGGGGAGCACCAAAGAGTCGCGAGCTGGTGAATTTTTCCTGGTATTCGGACATGTCGATGCGGATCAATGCGTCCTCGCTGTTGAAGAGAAACTCTGCGAGGGTACGAGCAAGCTCCGTTTTGCCGACTCCCGTTGGACCGAGGAAAATGAATGAACCGATCGGTTTGCGGGCATCTTTCAGGCCGGCGCGAGACCGCCGGATGGCACGACAGACGGCTGAAATCGCCTCATTTTGTCCGATCACGCGTTTGTGCAGGAAGTCTTCCATGCGCAGCAGCTTGTTCGACTCCTCTTCCTCTAGCTTGAATAGCGGAATGCCGGTCATCTTGGACACGACATAGGCCACGTCTTCCTTGCCGATGGTCGGCTTGTGCTTTTCCTGATTCTTTTTCCACTCTCGTTTGGATTCGTCCAACAGTTTGCGCAGCCGTTCCTCTTCCTCCCGATGGCGTACGGCTTCTTCAAAATTTTGCATCGAGATGGCGAGTTCCTTCTCGCGGGATACCTTCTTCAGCTCTTGCTCAAGCGCCTTCAACTCCGTCGGAAGCGCATAGGTCTGCAACTTGGCCCTTGATCCCGTCTCGTCAATGAGATCGATCGCCTTGTCGGGTAAAAACCGGTCGGTGATGTAGCGGTCGGACAACTTGACGGCTTCGGAGATGGCATCCTCGGTGATTTCCACCCCGTGGTGTTCTTCGTATCGATCCCGCAATCCCTGGATGATGCGAACGGTCTCGTCGGTGGACGGTGGCTGAACGTGAATGGGCTGAAAGCGGCGCTTGAGAGCCCCATCCTTTTCGATGTGCTTGCGGTATTCATCAAGCGTCGTGGCGCCGATGCACTGAATTTCGCCACGCGACAGAGCGGGCTTCAACATATTCGAGGCGTCGATCGATCCCTCCGCTGCCCCGGCTCCGACAAGGGTATGCAGTTCGTCGATGAAGATAATAATATTCCCGGCCTGAACGATTTCCTTCATGACGACCTTGAGGCGCTCTTCGAATTGTCCGCGGTATTTTGTTCCGGCCACGAGGGATCCAAGATCAAGAGCAATGACCCGTCGTGACAGAAGATTGTCCGGAACCTCTGATGCGACAATCCGTTGCGCAAGCCCTTCGACGATCGCCGTCTTGCCCACCCCGGATTCTCCGATGAGGACAGGGTTATTCTTGGTTCGACGGCTCAAGATCTGAAGGACGCGCTCAATCTCATCGGCACGTCCGATAACGGGATCAAGTTGGCCTTCCTGAGCGAGTTGGGTCAAATCACGTCCGAACTCATCGAGCGCAGGCGTGTTGCTCTTGCGGTCGCGTTCACGGGGTGCGGACTTGCGGAGGAACGTGACGGTTAATTGGCGAGCCGTGAGAAGATTGGCGCCGAGACTCCGGAGGATCTTCCCCCCGATCCCTTCCTCCTCGCGCAGAAGACCAAGTAGGAGATGTTCGCTGCCGATATGATTGTGACCGAGGAGTCGCGCCTCTTCCACACCGTACTCGATCACCTTTTTGACGCGCGGGCTGAAAGGGATCTCGCCGAAGGTCATCGTGGTGCCGCCCCCCGGAAGATTGCGCTCGATTTCAAGGCGAATCTGCTCCGTTGAAAGCCCCATCTTCTTGAGGATCATCAGGGCAATCCCGTCTGTTTCCCGAAGGATGGCAAGAACGAGATGTTCCGTGCCCAGATAGTCGTTCTGATGCCGCTCGGCTTCTTCACGTGCCAGGATGATGATCTTGCGACCCTTGTCCGTGAACCGTTCGAACATCCTGCCTCCTTGACTTATGAGTGACGGGAGCTGAAGACCGTGACTTGCAATGAATGAGAAGACAAACCTTCGAAAAAACTGGTGAAGTGATTCTAACGAGAGACTAGCGGGGTGTCAAGATATTGGGACATTCAATTGGGGATTGCGTTGATCAGATTTTTCGCGCACGAAAAGCGTCCTGGGATCGTTGTTTGACAGGAAAAGAGCCATCCTTATAAAATCCCGCACCCTTCGAGCGGCGCCTCACCTCCTGACGACGCGGTTGCACCAATGATGAAAAGTAAAAGTATCGGAATCCTGACAAAGCCGAAGTTCCCTGAGGTCAGGACCATTCTCCATGATGTGATCACGTGGCTCCGTGCCCGAGCGATAGACGTGATTCTCGATACAACCTCCGCGGCCCTCCTCGGTGAACAGGGGGGATATCAAAAAACTGCACTGGCCGGCAAGGCTGCCGTCCTCCTCGTCCTGGGCGGTGACGGGACGATGCTCAATGCCGCCAGACTCGCCGCAGAGCGAGGCATTCCGATTCTGGGTGTGAATATGGGCGGATTGGGATTTTTGACCGAAGTCCGATTAGAGAATCTGTATCCGTCTCTTGAACGGGTGTTTGCGAATGATTTCGTTCTCGATGAGCGACTCATGCTCAAGACGCATCTCCATCGGCATGGAGAAACAGTGGCGCAAGGCACGATGCTCAACGATGTTGTCATCAGCAAAGGGACTCTGGCCCGCATGATCGAACTGAAAATCAGGATTCAAGGTCAGTTCGTAACCAATCTGCGCGGTGACGGGTTGATCGTCAGCACTCCGACGGGTTCAACGGCCTATTCCCTGTCGGCCGGAGGTCCCATTATTAATCCGGCCGTCGAGGGCTTGATTCTCACACCGGTGTGCCCCCATACGCTGACCCATAGACCGTTGATTGTTCCGCTCAACGCCGAAATCGACGTGACCCTTACCAGCAAGGATGATGGAGCCATGGCGACGTTGGACGGCCAGGTAGGAGTAGCCATGACGCAAGGCGATACCGTCGAGATCATGGCGGCTGAGCACCGGACCAGACTCATCCGCTTCCCGGAGAGCAGCTACTACGACGTGTTGCGAGAAAAGCTGAAGTGGGGAGATGGTTAGATGACCCGGCGCAACTACAACCGGCTACGCTCGATGTGAGCTAACATGTCGGCATTCGCCGCGAATTTGAATTCACCGATTGCATCCGGTGAACTGCTGTGAGTCTTTTCGACTGCATCTAAAGCTCGAAGCCCTGCCAGATCCACCGGTCGACTCTTTCGTTCCCTCAAGATGGCCTGCAGTTTGCTGAGTATGCCCTCGATGGCCTTGTTTGGAGGCTGGCTTTGGGTGGCGAGGTAGCGCGTCATCACTTCTGCGCACCACTCCCCGTCTCGTTTGGCAATTCCCACCAGTCCTTCGCTCGCTTTCCGTGCCCATCCTGTTAGAAACACGCCCTCGACGACCTTCCCGGAGGTTTCATCGTAGGCCTGGAACAGGGCGTCATCGGGATCATTACCGGTTTTATTCGGATTCGTGACGTACATCCCACCTTTATATGGGAGACCGACATTTTCATCCACCTTGTCGCCAACGGCGAACACGACACTGTCAACCGGGAATTCGTAGAATTGTTTTAATCCGACTGCGGCCGTATCTTCGCCCTTGGGTTCGAGTTTGTTCTCTTCCATTTCCAGCGCGCGCACACGATTGTTGCCGTCCACGAGCACGCGTTTCGGAGAGGCCAGAAACCTGAACCCCATTTTGGATTCACTCACCTTCGGTTCACATTTCGTGAATTCTTCCGTCATCTCCTTCAAGACCTTATCCGTATCCTGACCGACAGCAGCCAACCGGTCTTTGATACGGGCAAACTCTTGTGTGAGTCCGTCCAGATCCATGTTCGAACAGACCGCGCGAATTTCTTTCGGATTGTATTTTCGTTCCAGCGGCCCCCGCCTGGCGATGGCGGTGATTCGCTCAACCTTTTTATAGCGAATCAACCAGTGCGCAATATCGACCATGACGTCGCCGACACCGATCACACCCACATGTTTGCCCATCTCAAAAGGTCGGTCACCAAACCCAGGAAGGCGATTGAAGTGATACACCACGTCCTTGGCATGGAAGACTCCATGGGCGGAGTCTCCTTCAACACCGATGGCTTTGGTGCCTTGGGCGCCGATCGAGAATGCGATGGCGCTCGCTCCAAGCCCGCGCAGGTCTTCCACCGAGAGGTCCTTCCCTCGCCCCACCGACACATTGCCGAAGTATCGGACGTTCGGCCGTTGGAGCATCTCCCAATACTGCTTCTTCAAACCACCACGTAACTTAAGTTTGCTGGGAAAAATCCCGTATTCGGCCAATCCGCCGAATTTAATATCACGATTGAGGATGATCACCTCATGGCCTGCCTCAGCCATTTTGTTGGCGAGCGCCATTCCTGCAGGTCCGGCCCCAACCACGATCACGACATGGCCACCCGTTTGTGAACTGGTTGCGCTCATCGTCTACCCATTATATGTATGTTGGCGTGAGTCGTGTAAAAATGAGAGAAGTCGTAAAATTTGCGCGAACTTTAGCATACAGATTCTTGAAGTGTCAAAAGCGAAGGTGCTGTCTAAATCCAGCCATCCCGAGGCATTCCAACAGTGTGCTAAAACGGCGATAAACAGCATGTCGATCAATTCCGAGATCAGCAGGCCTCCATCGCAGTAGCGTCCCCATCATCCCCCCGCACTTCCCACCGGGCCACCCGGCTCTGTCATGCGCCAAGGATCGAGGAGCGCTTCTAGCCGCTTCTCCGACAACACCTTCTGTTCCAAAGCCATCTCCCGAACGGTCTTTCCGGTCTTGTAGGCGTCTTTCGCGATTTGTGCGGCGGCTTCATACCCGATCTCCGGCGCGAGTGCCGTGCACATCGCAAGACTCTGCTCAATTAAACTTTGACAGCGTTCCTCATTGGCTTCGATTCCTTCCACGCACCTGGCGGCAAAATTCCTTGCAACGGAGGCCAGGAGTTCGATCGATTGGAGCAGGTTGTAGGCCATGACGGGCA
>Ga0075421_100005861_pt1 | contig 14904 bp, 10 predicted proteins | sample SoiMetdeltSBSDD5_FD_75292 | JGI IMG/M metagenome (GOLD analysis project Ga0075421, IMG submission 75292) | Bulk soil microbial communities from a Populus tree surrounding site in Tennessee, USA - Soil MetaG P. deltoides SBSDD5 | ecosystem: Environmental > Terrestrial > Soil > Tree plantation...
GGCCACGGCCTGAGTACCGGGCACCGCCCGCGCCGTGATCACAACGTGATACCGGGTTTCATGATGCGAGACAAAAAAACATCCGCGGCGGAGGCTGTCAAGTACGATCAGCGGTTGACGATTCGCGCGGGCATCGTCAACACCAGCACGCCGCCGATGCACATACTCGCGGCGAGTGCATAGATGCCGAGATCTGTCGATTGCGTGTGGTCCGTGATCCAGCCGATCACCCAGGGGCTGACGAAGCCCGCGAGATTGCCGATCGAGTTGATGACGGCGATTCCGGTCGCCGCCGCGGCTCCCGCGAGTATCGCAGTCGGCAAACACCAGAATTGCGAGAGCGAGGCCGCCACTCCGGCCATCGCCAGCGTCATGCCCACCATCGCGACCGCGGTGTGGGTGCCGAAGCGGACGGTCAGAACCCAGCCGAGCGCACCCAACAGCGCAGGCGCAACGGTGTGCCAGCGGCGCTCGCGCGACGCGTCAGACGAACGACTGATGGCCACCATCGCGACCACGGCGGCCGCGTTAGGCACCACGGTGAGCATCCCAATCGCAAGCGAGCTCTCCACTCCCGTGCGGCGGATCAGAGTCGGCAGCCAGAAGCCGGCGCCGTACAGGCCCGCCACCAAACAGAAGTAGACGGTGCTCAGCAACCAGACGCGCCGATTCGTGAAGCCGTCCAGCAGCGAGTGCGAGGCCACATGCATCTGATCCTCGGCGATGTTTCGCGCGAGGAGCCCCTTCTCTTCTGCTGTCAGCCAGCGGGCGGCGGCGATGCCGTCGTCGAGGTAGACGAGCACGACTACGCCGAGGGCGAGCGAGGGGAGCGCCTCGATCAGGAACAGCCACTGCCAGCCCGCGAGGCCGTGCACCCCGGTCATGGCGGTCAAAATCCAGCCGGAGATCGGCCCGCCAAGAAGCCCCGCGATCGGGATGCCGGTCATGAACAGCGCAATGATCCCGGCCCGCCGGGCGGCGGGATACCAGTACGTGAGATACAGGATCACGCCCGGGAAAAAGCCAGCCTCGGCGACCCCCAGCAGGAAACGCAGGATGTAGAACACCGTGGGCGTCTTCACGAACACCATCGCCGCCGAGATTACCGCCCAGGTCAGCATCACCCGCGCGATCCACAGCCGAGCACCGACTTTGTGCAGGATGATGTTGCTTGGGACCTCGAAGATGAAGTAGCCGATGAAGAAGATGCCGGCCCCCAGGCCATAGACGGTTTCGCTGAAGCGCAGATCGCTCAGCATCTGCAGCTTCGCGAAGCCGACGTTGACCCGATCGAGGTACGCCGCGACGTAGCAAGAGAACAGAAACGCGATCAGGCGCCTGGTGACCCGGGCGTAGAGCAGCGACTCCACGGAGTTGACCTCATCGACCGCCATCACCGTTGCGCCAGCGTCGCCGCCATCATGCGCACCAGCTCGGCATCCGTCATCGGCTGCCAGCCGTGCGGTTTCTTGGGACGCCCGTAGGTGACCGATCCCGCGTAGTACGGGTTGGTCCGGTGCTCCAGAAAATCCTCGAGATAGTAGACCGCCAGGTTGAGATAGAAGCTGTCCATGTCACCCACGTAAATGTGGATCTTGCCCACAAGCTGTGGCCCGATCCGAGACCAGTTGCGCTCGAGGTAATCACGCAGGTCGTAGTCGTGCGCCTTCATCCACAGCGCTACGTCATGATGCATCGTCCCCGTGAGCCCGTCCCACAAATCCGCGGGATACCCGTCCGGGCCCACGGGTCCCCACACCGCTTCCCAGGCATCGAACTGCTCTCCGGAGCGGCCGTGACTGCCGAGCACCGCTTCCAGCTGGCTCTCCTGCCGCACCGAGACGACGGGCATCCCCGTCGGCTCGCGCTCCGTCGGCACCTCTGAGCTGATCCACTCGTTGCGCGCGATGGCGAAGGCGCTCGTATCCGCATAAACGTTGCTCAGCTGATAGGCGCGAAAATCCACCGGGTCCGGATACAACGACCACACGCCGCCGAAGAAGTCAGGGTGATAGACCTGCAGCGCCAGCGACTCCCATCCGCCGGTGGATCCGCCCGTGAGAAAGCGGTCCCGCGGCTCGCGCAGCAGCCGGAAGTGGGATTCGAGATAGGGAATCAATTCGGTCAGCAGGGCGTCGCCATATGGGCCGCAGTTGGGCGAGTTGATCGCGTACGAATCATCGTAGTAAGGAGTGGGGTGCTGGAACGTCACCGCCACCATGCGCGGAAAGCTGTCGCTCATCCACGCCCGGGCGAACTCAAACCCCGGCTCACGCGCCGTCGCCGCGAGCCGGCCGGCCCGCTCTTCCGGTGTTTCCGGTTGGCTGTCCGTCGTGAAGTCGAACGCCGGCGAGAGGTTGAAATGGTCCTGGACGTAGATCGTGGGATAGGAACGACTCGTCTCCTCGTCGTATCCTTTGGGCAGCAGGACCACGGCGCCGAGGTAGATGGGACGGCCCCAGAACGTGCTCAATAGGCGGCTCTGGATCCTGACGTGCTTGACCCATTTCGTATCGGGCGGGATGGCCACCGGCGGCAGCACACGGGAGAGTGACAGGCGGATGGTAGATCCGGTCGTGGGATTCAGGTGCACCTTCTGAACACCGCTGACCAGGTTTCCCGGCGATTCGTTCCAGTGTTGCCCTTCCCATTGATCGTCGTGCAGCCACAGCACGCGGCCGTCAGCCCTGGGGAAGCGGGAATAGACGTTGAGCACGGCCTGGATGTAGTAGTCGCCGGCCGGCATCTCCCGGAGACGCCGCACCGGGAATCCCAACGTCTGGTCGTCGATCACGGCGGCGGTGCCCGGGGCGAGTTGCGCGACGTCGAGCCCGAAGAACGGCACGCTCGAGTCGAAGCTGCCGGCTTGTTCGCGCGGCTCGGGCGCACTGTCTTTCGTGAGGATCACGAACATCCGCCCCGTCACCGGCTCGGCGCGCACCGAGGCGGGGACGCTGACCTCGAACCGGAGGTCCTTCCGTTGGGCGGTCAGTGGCGTGGAGCCGAGGCCCGCAAACACCAGCACGGCACATGACAGCATCCGGTCGCGCATCTGGGTCGCTCCATGAAGTCCAAGGCGGCATGAAAGGTGCACCTGACAGGAATCGTCGGCTACGTAGGGGACCGCCGAAATCCGGATTGGACAGTGTGGAGCCGAAGCGGGATCGTTAGAACCATGGCCTGGCAGCGTTCGGTTGCCTTCTCATCGCTCTTGCTTGGCGTCGCGCTCGGGTGCGAATCACCGTTCGAGCCCCGGGGCGAAGGCGAGCGCGTACCGATCGGCGTGGTGATCCAGCAGGAAGTCAACGTCGATTCCGCCGACTGGTATTCCTTCGAAGCGAGCCCGCACGGACTGTACGTGGTGTTCCTCGAAGCGCTCCAGGGCCGGGTCGTCGTTGCGGTTTACGATTCCTCACATGCTGCGCAGGGTGCCGGCGTAGAGGCGAGCGTCGGCGGTCCGCCACTTCTGGAAAACGCGAGCGGTGTCGTCGGATCGCCGGCGGGCGGGGTGTACCGACTTCGGGTGTTCACCTTTCCCACACTCGGTGTGGCGCGATACCGGTTCATGGTGTACGCCATCGATCAAGCTCCGGAATTGGTCCCGGACGTTTTCACATTGGGCGACACCGTGACTGGAGAAACGATCAGCCCGATGGTCGACCGTGATGGCTTCTCGGTCCACGGCGAGGCGGGACAGGAAATCGTCGCAGTCGCCGAGGCACAGGGGCCGGCTGGAACCGGGTCCCTTGTGCTCACCGTGATCGATCCTGTGGCAAACAATTTCCTGGGTTACGTGGTTACCGATGCTGGGACCTCGCGGCAGGTCACGACCGGGCGGATGCGGTTTCCCGAGTCGCATGATTACCGGTTCTTTTTCGGCTCCGTGATCAGCAACCAGTCTCCACACTACCGCGGCCCATACCGCTTCTGGTCGTACATCCTCAATCGGGCTCCCGAGCATAGGCTAGGGACCATTCCCTTCAATACGGAAATCGGGAACGAACCAATCGACCAGGCGGGGGATATGGACGAGTTCACCTTCCAAGCGGCAGCGAGCACCGATTTCAACGCATTCGTGCAGGCGTCGTGGGCGATCCAGCTCGAAGTCGCTCCGTTGACGGGGCCGGCATTGGCGGCGGTCGCCGCCCAGGCGTCCGACACCGCCTTGTTCGCGCACGGCACCAATCCCATCCACATCACGCAGGCGGGGACCTACGTTGTCCGGGTGTTCGGCACCAATGCCACGCTGAGGGCAGACACGGGGGCGTACCGGTTTTCCCTCTACGCGATCGACCCGAAGCCCGAGCACGTATCGGCAACGATCACACCCGGCGATACTGTGGCCGGCGAGGAGATTGAGCTCCCCGGAGATGTCGACGAATTCACTTTCACCGGCGTCGCGGGTGAGGAATTCAATGCGTTTCTGCAGGCACAGAACGGACGGCCCGAGACGCGCTTGTGGCTCGACGTCCTGGACCACACGGGAGCGGTGCTTCGCAGAGCAGAGAGCTTCGGCTCAGACACGAGCCTGTTGCGCCAGGCGGGTGGACGTTTTGCGTTGCCAGGTTCGGGCACCTACCGCCTGCGGGTCTCCGAAGCCCAGATTGTTGGTGCGTTCGACTACCAATGCCCTTACCGGCTCTTCCTCTATCGGGTCAATCGACACCCGGAGTCTTCGCCCGCTACGCTGGCGTTCGGCGACAGCGTCAGCAGCGAAGCAACGGACGTCCCGGGCGACGTCGATGAATTTCGTGTGCGAGTGCCCGATTCGAGTGGCGCCAATGTGGCGTTCGAGCTGGAGTATCAACCGGTTGGCGGATCGCTCACGGTGCAACTAATCGACTCAACCACCGGTCAGGTTCTCGTGTCAAGGACTGCCTACGACACCACGCGAGGAGCGTTGGGCCGCCTGCAGCTGGGCCCGGGCACCTACATCGTTCGTGCTGACGGGAACCCCTACGGTGATCCCTCTTTCGTGCAAGGCCGGTACCGGCTCTGGTTCTATCGGTTCGGGTATGGTCCTGAGGTCGCAGCTGACACCTTCATGATCGGCGATACGGTATCCAGCGAGTCCGTCGAGCCCTGGGGAGACGATGATCAATTCCACTTCTACGGAGTGAAGGGCCAGCACGTGAACCTCATGCTCCAAGGCCTCGCAGCCCCCACGAACGGATGGTTTCAGGCAATGGTCACGCCACCTCCGGGCACGACGGTGAACCCCTACCTCTTTCTGAACAGCGGCACTGCGGCTGGCGCTCTGGAGGACCACCAGACCACCCGCGTCGAGCTACCGGGCACTGGCTGGTACACCTTCGAGCTCAACGGTGGGGGTGGAAGCGACGTCGAGCGGGGGCCCTATCGCTTCACTGTGCTACCCGTGCCGTCTGGACCCGAGCATGTGAGTGCCGCGTTGGTTGTGGGAGACTCGGTCACGACGGAGCCGATTGACACGCCCGGGGACTGGGACGAATTCACACTGACCGCCACCCCGGGCCAGGAGCTCTATCTCATCTTCCGCGGCGTACCGGGGAGCAGCGGTCCGTTCCCCTACGCGCACGTCATGGACCCGAGTACACGCGACACCCTGGCCTTCAACATAGGTCAAGGGGAGAGAGTGGTGGGACCGTTCCTCGTTCCGGCAAGCGGTCAGGCGGCGATCGCGGTCTACCAGCCCGCGGGTTTCTACAGGTTTTGCTACGACGCGACGTGTGGAGGCCTCTTCTCGTTTGTAGGCCCGTATGCGTTTCAGCTGTTGGCGCTCAATCGCGGTCCCGAGAACGTGCCCGCGACGTACACGGTCGGGGACACGGTTCGCGGCGAATCGTTATTTCCCTCGGGTGACATCGACGAGTTCGTCGCGTCCGGAACGCCAGGGGAACAACTGACCCCGTTCTACCGGCTGCCCTCAGGACCGACGCCCGCGAGCGGGCTCATTGCTCTGCACGTGGTCGACCCGGCCACCGGCAGCGTATTGGTCGGCAGCAACTTCGCCGTCCTGGGGAATGACTTCAACTCACCGGGCTCGTTCACGGTTCCAGCAACAGGATCCTTCGTGGTTCGCATTCGCGCGTATTACGCGGACGACATCACTACAGCCCCATACGAGTTCTTCGTCCGCCGACCGTAACCTCACTCCGTTGGGACCACCTCCCGTGCGGGGGCGACCCCTTCCCCCTTCCCCCTTCCCCCTTCCCCGTACTGTCGTTCGATCTCTCGCGTAATGTGCATCGAGCAGAACTTCGGCCCGCACATCGCACAAAACTCCGCCGACTTGAAGTACTCGGCCGGCAGCGCTTCGTCGTGCAGCTCTCGCGCGCGAGCCGGATCGAGGCTCAAGCGGAACTGCTCGTTCCAGTCGAACGCGTAGCGCGCGCGGGACAGGGCATCATCGCGATCGCGGGCGCCGGCCCGACCGCGCGCGATATCCGCCGCGTGGGCCGCGATCTTGTAGGCGATTACGCCCTCGCGCACTTCCTCGGCGTTGGGCAGGCCGAGGTGCTCCTTGCGCGTCACGTAGCAGAGCATGTCGGCGCCGTGCCAGCCGATCAGGGCGGCGCCGATCGCGGAGGTGATGTGGTCGTAGCCCGGCGCCACGTCCGTCACGAGAGGGCCCAGGGTATAGAATGGGGCCTCGTGGCAGATCTGCTTTTCCTTCCGGACATTGATCTCGATCAGGTGCAACGGAATGTGCCCCGGCCCCTCGATCATCACCTGCACGTCCTTGGCCCACGCTTTCGTCGTCAGCTCTCCCAGCACCTCCAGCTCGGCGAACTGCGCGCGGTCGTTCGCGTCCGCAACCGAGCCGGGACGCAGCCCGTCGCCCAGTGAGAGCGTGACGTCGTAGCGGCGCGCGATCTCGAGCACCCGGTCGAAATGCGTATAGAAAGGATTCTGCGCCTGATGCGCCGACATCCAGTACGCGTGCAGGCTGCCGCCCCGACTCACGATGCCGGTCACCCGGCCCAGGGCCAGGGGCACGTGCTCGCGCAGCACGCCCGCGTGGATCGTCATGTAGTCGACGCCCTGCTGCGCCTGATGCTCCACCATGTCGAGCAGGTCGTCCGCCGTGAGGTCCTCGACCTTGCCGACCTGGGTCACGGCCTGATAAATGGGAACGGTGCCGATCGGGACCGGCGACGCGTCGATGATCGCCTGACGGATGGCGTCGATGTCCCCGCCGGTCGACAGATCCATCACCGTATCGGCGCCGAAGTGCACGGCGTGGTGCAGCTTCTCCAGCTCGCCCTCGATCCCTGAGGTCACGGCGGAATTGCCGATATTGGCGTTGATCTTGACGCGAGCGACCTTGCCGATCGCCATCGGATCGAGGCGCTTGGCCAGGTGATGCACGTTGGCGGGAATGACGAGCCGACCTCGAGCCACTTCATCGCGGACGAGCTCGGGCGGCAGATCTTCGCGCTCGGCGACCCGGCGCATCGCGTCCGTGACTTGGCCCGCCCGGGCGAGGTACATCTGGGTATTACAGGTCATCGTGAGCTCCCTTCGCCGGCATTACCCGGATCAGGTCCAAAGGGTGTGATCTCAGCCCGCTCGGGAACTGCGGCGGGCACCCCCGTCACCAGCGAATTTAACCGGATTCGCCGGGGAGCAAGCACCGTGGTTCGAACGCTGCCGCTGTGGCTGCTACTGGCTTGCGCCTCCGCGGGTTCCGCCCCGGTGGCACCCGCCCGTGAGGACCTCGCGTCCATGGAACGGGACGTCGCGCGACGCGTGAACCAGCATCGCCAGGGCAAGCGGCTCCCTGCGCTTCGTTTCGACACGGCGGTCGCCGGCGTGGCGCGGGCCCACAGCCTCGACATGGCGCGTGGACGGGTGCCCCTGGGACACGACGGCTTCAAGGGCCGCGCCAATGCGGTGGAACGATTCGTCGTGTTCGATGAAATCGCCGAAAACGTCGCGTTGAACGACTATCCTCGGACGCGGACCGTAAGCGTGGCCATCGACGGTTGGCTGCACAGCGCGCATCACCGGGAAAACATCGAGGGCGCGTTCGACCTCACCGGCGTCGGCATCGCCCGATCCCGCAACGGGACCTACTACTTCACGCAGGTGTTTGTGGCCCGACGGCGCTGAGGTCTACGAGGCGCTGACGAACGCCTCGTCTGGTGCTTCCCGGAGGCGCGGCGGAGTGTAGCGCTCCTGCGGGTCGTGGCGCTTGGCCCACTCGTCCCGGTAGGCAAACGGATCGTTGCCGGCCGCTCGATCGAGCGCGAGTATCCCATCCAGGTGATCGATCTCGTGCTGCAGCAGCTCGGCCATCGGTCCGACACACTCGAGACTGTGGGGTTTGCCGCGCAGGTCGAGGTAGCTGACCGTGATGCGGTACGCGCGGTTCACGCGTACCAGGAGGTCCGGGAACGAGTAACAATCGTCCCACACTTCGAAGTCCTCCGATCCGACGTCGGTGACCTCGGGATTGACCAGGGTCATCCGCTGTTTGGCCCCTTCGACGTCGACCACTACCACGCGAACCGGCGCCCCGATCTGTGGCGCCGCCAGCGCGCGCCCCATGCCAAACTGTTTCTTCGCCGCCTTGAGCGTGTCGCGCAGATCGTCGGCCACCAGGCGCACGGCCGCGGACGCCGGCCGTTCCACAGGCTGGCAGCGCGCCCGCAGGACCGGGTCTCCGAGTTGGCGGATGCGGCGAATAGCCATAGGGGGGCTTAATTCTCAAGTTTTCGGGCCCGGACGCAACTGGCGGATCCGCAGCGACGACCTAACTCGCTGGGATATCGCCAAATACGGGTTTGCTTGCTGGCCGGCGCGATGGACGATAGCGTACCCGCCCCAATGCCTATCGCCGGCGTAATCCTCGCTGGTGGCCGGTCGGCCCGAATGGGTTCCCCGAAAGCGCTGCTCGATTTCCGGGGCGAGCCGTTTGTCGTGCGCATTCTCGAGGCGATCGAAGCCCTCGATCTCAAGACGCGCGTGGTCGTGGTAGGTCCTCCCCCCGACGGCATCCGCATTCGGTACGCGCTGCAGGGACACGAGTGTCTGGTTGTTGAGAACCCGGATGTCGAAGGGGGACCGATCGCTTCTCTGCGCCGGGCCCTGACCGCGCTGGAGTTAGTGCGTCCGCCCGCGGTGCTGTGCTGGCCGGTCGACCTGCCCCACGTTCACGTGTCCACGGCGGAGCGATTGGTCGAGGCGTACCGGCGCGGGCAACACGCCATCACCGTTCCGACGTTCGCGGGTCTGCGCGGTCATCCCGTGATCTGGGATCAACGTTTGTTCGAGGAGCTCCGCACCAGTGGCGCTGCCACCCGGGAGGGCGCGCGCGCCGTGCTCCACGCGCACGAGGACGATCTGCAGCAGGTGCCCGTCGACGATCCCGCCGTGACCGACGTGATCCACACGCCCGCGGACTACGAGCGGTTGATCCGCGACATCAACCGGGACGCGTACTAAGTGGCGCTTCGGATCACCGTGCTTGATCGAGCCATCCGCCTCGGAACCCGGCGCGCTTCAAGCCGGCGATCACGTACGGGCTCTTCCGCATGTAGCGCCACACGAGGTCGTCCCGATAATTCGCGATCATGGCGAGGATCGGGCCCTGATCGATGCCCAGGTAGTCGATATCGAACCATCCCTGCCCGCTGACGACCTGTCCCGCGCTGGCCTGCCCGGCGAACTGAAACGTCGGGTTGAACGCGTCGACGAAGCCGTAGGTGCCGAACAGATGGTCGCCAAACCGCTCCCGCATCGCGATCAGCGCGGGGATCGCGATCTCGGGGGCGAACGCGATCGAACCGCCCGCCGCCGTGGGCGCGATCGTGCCGTCGTCGGGCACTTCGGTGAACGACGCACCGCGCGCGAAGTAGGTATGGAATTGCCGAGGCGTCCCGTTCACCTGGAGGGTGGCGTCGGCGGGTCCGTCGGACGCCGTCAAACCCCACACAGCCGCGCCATAGCCAGTCCAATGATCCGGATTCGCGCTCGCATAGGCGCGCTGCGCCAGGGTCGCACGGCGGGAGTTCTCGAAATAATCGATGCCGTGCGCGCGCATGAAGTCGTCCTGGATCCCGCGGAAGTCGATCCAGACGTGCGAGTACTGATGTCCGAACAGCGGCGCGAACCCGACGTGCGACTGGCCATAAAAGGAGCCCCACTGGTAGCCGGAGGTCCAGGATGCCCAACCGGTCGAGTCGATTGGGTGTGTTGGTGAGCCAAGGGCGAGAATGGGGATCAGCATCGCCTCGTTGTAGCCGCGCCAGTCGGACTGCAGGAAACCGTGCTCGGGCGTCCACCCCATGCTGACGAGCGGCGCCGTGCGCTGGGCCCAGGCCCAGTCAACCCGCCGGTACAAAGAATCCGCCAGCGCCCGGATGCTCGCCTCCGACGAGTCGGCGCCGTCGAAATACTCTCGACAGAACAGCACCCCGCCCAGCAGCAAGGCGGTATCGATAGTCGACAGCTCGACCTGCTGGTAGCGCTGGCCGGTCTGGAGATCCAGGAAATGATAGAAGAAGCCCTCGTACCCGCTCACGCCGCTCGCGGCTGGCCCCTGCGGAGCTTGCCAGAACCAGCGCAGCGTGGCCAGGGTGCGATCGGCCGCCTGGGTGCGCGTGACGTAGCCGCGCTCGACACCGATTGGATAAGCGGTAAGGGCAAACCCGACCGCCGCGATGCTGGAGAACGTCAGGGTGGGCCACCGATCCGGCGTGAGTCCTGTCTGCGGGGGGGTCCGCTCCCAGAAGAAACTGAAGGTGCGCTGCTCGAGCGTATCCAGAAACGCTTGGGCGCGGGGCGAGCCCGGGTCGATGGTCGGCGCCGTCCCGTTGCCACCGCAGACGAGGCAAGAGAGGGACAGCGAGGCGAGGAGGCGAAACGAGGATGCGGGCATGGAATTGGATCGCCCTGAGTGGAGGGTCGGGGTGGAGCGCCGAATTGGCACCCCACCCCGGAACAGTGATTAGAAGTTGTATTCGGCCCCGACTTGAAGGCGTCGAGGATCGCTGACAGTGCAGTTAGCCTTGCCGAAGTTCGCGGCACTCGGATCGAATGTGTTGAAACACCCAAGATTCTGGTAGTTGAACATGTTGAACAGGTCCACGGTCACTCCCAACGTGGTGCCCGAAAACTGCGGGAAGTCCTTCCGCAAACGAAGGTCGACGTCACGGAACGCCCAAGCCTTGGGGAGGATGAAACCGCTCTTCGGCGGGGAGAATCCGCCGAGTTGCGGTGGCGGATTGCCTGGGGTTCCGAAGAAGTCGCCCACATCGGCCTTCGTCCCGCTGCCGAGCGTGATCAGGCCGCTGAACTGAACGCCGAACACGTAGGGCAGATCCAGAATCCAGTTGGCGACGACGTGGCTGCGCTCGTCGTTGCGCGGCTGCTTCGGATAGAAGTTTGTGTTAGGGAAACTGAAATCATCGTTGAAGCCCTGGGTCTGGCGCTTGGCGTAGGTATACGCCAGCCCAGCCCCCCAGCCGAACCGCTCGCTGGAGCGGCGATAGGGCCGATCGACCCTCACTTGGAGGGCGTCATACCAAGCCTTACCGGAGGTTGAGGCGACCAGAATATTGCTGAACCCAGGAATTCCATGGAAGGTGAAGCAGCTTCCGTTGCCGCACGGGAAGTCAATGTTGGCCCAGCTGAACGTGAATACGTGGTTGGTACGTGACCCGTTATAGGACGCCTGGATCGCCCAGCTGCCAAGGAGTTGCCTGACACCGAAACTGAACTGTTGTGCGAGCGGTGGGCGCAGGTCGTTCGGCAACAATTTCACCTCGCGGGTGTTGGCGTTGGGCCCGATGGCGGTCAGGATCTGCTCCGGTGTCATGCCCAGGTAGGCTGGGTCCCAAACCACCTTGCTCGCGTCGTTCGAGTCCGCCGGGAAGCGCTTGAAGTTGATCCGGTAGCTTGGATGTTGCAGCGCCTCTCGCTCCTGTGCCGTGAGGTCGTGAACGGTTCGATCCACGAAGATCCCCCAGCCGCCGAAAACGGTGGTCTTTCCCTGCTGATCGAGTTGATAAGAAAACCCGAGACGAGGTTGCAATGCGCCGGCGTAGGCGGAGCGCTGCGTACCGTCGGTGAAATACCGGCTCTTGTCGAGCGGCAGGAACAGGAGCGTATCGTATTTCGTCAACGTATCCACTACATCCTGCGGCGTCCTGTATTTCGTGTTGATCATGTTGGTTTCGTAGTCCCAACGAACGCCCACGTTGAACGTCAGCCGCGAAGTGGGGCTCCAATCATCCTGGACGTACGCACCGATCTCCGTGTTGTTGTCATTGTAGCTCGGGTTGCCAAACTGGAACTCCAGGTGCTCGGGGATGTTGAAGCTGTCCGCATCGGTCCAGACGAAGAGAGGATTCTCGGAATTCCGCTTGGTCACGTCGTACGTGAGGACATCCACGTTGATCCCCGTCTTGAATACGTGCTGGCCGCCCCGGTTGAAGCCGGAGTAGGTCAGGTCGTTCCTGAGTGTGAGGCGGTTCTGCTTGAAGTCCTGGACAGTGAAGTTGCTGCCAACCCAAGCGGTGAAATTGCAGCAGAAGAATTGAGTGATGGTCCCGGGGCTGTCCGGTTGGCTCTGATCGTGATACTGCTGGTACCCGAGGGTTGCTTCGTTGAGCAGCGAGCCGCGGAAATAGCTGTATTTCGCTCGACCCGTATAGGTATTCACGTTCAACCGGGTCGCGTTCTGGAACGAGTGATCGGGTTGGTTGAACAGGGCCCCGAAGTCCCGGATGTCGCTGTTGTGGCGACCATCGAGGCTCAGCTCGAGCGAAGAATTCGGAGTTGCCTCGTAACTGAACTTGCCAAACAGAAGCGTCTCACGAAACGGCGACCCAAAGTCTCCGTTGAATTGGCCCAGGTTCAGGGGGGTGAGCGCCGGGTAAAGAGACGCGATGCTGTCGTTGATCCGCACTCGGCTCGTGCGATCTTGAATGTTTCCTTCGTAGGAACCGAAGAAGTGCAGGCGGTTCAAGATGATCGGGCCGCCGATGGAGAACCCCATTTGGTATCGCGTGTAATCGGGTTCGGTGAAGGTCGACGGAGTACCAGCGATCTTCCCGAGACTGTCCGCGACGTGTTTGGTACGGAGTGAGAATGTATCCAAAGCCACAAGCCCCGCATTCTGAAATCCGAGGAACGCGCTCCCCTGCCAGGTATTCCCCCCAGACTTGGTGGTGGCGACGATCACGCCGCTCGAGGCCTTTTGATATTCGGCTTTGTAGTTCTGCGTAATGACCCGGAATTCCTGCACCGAGTTGCGGGCGAACGGGTTGCCTCGGCTACGATCCTGACCGACCACCCCACCGCGGAGCAAATCGTTCTTGTAGCTGGCGCCGTCGATAAACACGTTGACCTGATCGGCACCGAAGGCCGGGCCATAAGCGCCAGCAACGAAGGTGCGCCGAGTGGAATTGATCTGGTCGTTCTGCGTAACAACGCCCGGAGCTAACGCGGCAAGATCGAAAATATTCCGGTTGCTGGTGGGGAGATTGTTGATCTGTTGTGGTGTGACGTTGGTCGCGACCTCTGAAGTCCGAGTCTCGATCGCCGGAGCTGCCGCCTCGACAGTTACCCCGGCGACTTCGATCGCCCCAGCCTGCAACCTGAAGTCGGCAAGCAACGTGGCGCCGATCGACACCTCGACGCGGCGTGCCTGCGGCGTGTTGCCGATGTGGCGCGCGTTGACCTCATAGATGCCCGGCACCAGCCCGACGATGATATAGGCGCCATCCGAAGTCGACGTCGCGCTGCGTGCCACACCGCTGGACACGTTGCGTGCCTGAATGTCAGCCCCCGCTAGCGCCGCGCCATTCTGATCCCTGACGTAGCCGCGAATCGTGCCGGTGGTGGTTTGTGCCTGGGCAGGGTTCGCTGGCAGGACGAGCAACCCAAACAACGCGAGAGCTAGTCCCAGCGATGGCAACCTGTATGAAATGGTCATGCTGCGTCCCCCTCCAAAAAAAGGTGAGTCACTGCATGCCTGACTGATGTAACCGTTTACCCGATGTCCCTCCACGTGGCGAACCTCCTTGAGACCACCAAGGTGCCCGTTCGGTTTCGCCACGGCGAGTGTCGGCCAACCACTTGAAATCAGGCCCATAACTGTTTGCCGTAAGTCATTTACCGTGAACCTTTTATATAATTCACCAACTAAACCTTTGAATTAGTTGACAATCACCGAAACGCGGCGTTACGTTCGCGGTTATGACACCTCAAGTGCCGGCGCTCACGGCCCACAAGGGTCTGCGTGGCGAGATCCTGCTCGAGCTTAAGCGCGAGCAGCCGCTCACCGCAAAAGACCTGGCGGAGAAACTGCGCGTTTCTCCCAATGCGGTCCGCCATCATCTGAAGGAGCTCGAAACCGAAACGCTCGTGGTCTACGGCCGCGAGCAGCGCGGCGTTGGGGCCCCGACGTTCGCCTATCGCCTCTCCCTGCAGGGCGAGGCCTTATTCCCCAAACGGTATGAGCAGACGCTCACCGATCTGCTCGACCGGGTCGCCGAAAAGCAGGGACGCCAGGCCGCCGTCGGCATGTTCGAGGACCTCTACGCCGATCTCACGCGCAAGCTCCAGGTGGAGCTGGACGGAGTCGCGCCGGAGCGGCGGCTCGACGCGGTGGCGCGGGTGATGAACGAAGCCGGTTACATGGCCGAAGTGGATGCCACGGCGGGGGGCGGGGCCTTCCGTCTGGCCGAGCACAACTGCGCCATCCGCGCAGTGGCCGAACGCTTTCCGGAAGTCTGTGCCGCCGAAGCCAAGTTTCTGCAGGCCGTGCTGGCCGCGACCGTCGAGCGCCAGGCGCACATCGTGAGCGGATGTAACGCGTGCGAGTACGCGATCACGTTCGATACCACACCTGGTGAACCGGTATGACTTCGATCGAAACGCAGGTCCTGCAACCATACAAGTACGGCTTCACGA
>Ga0075421_100005863_pt1 | contig 14903 bp, 11 predicted proteins | sample SoiMetdeltSBSDD5_FD_75292 | JGI IMG/M metagenome (GOLD analysis project Ga0075421, IMG submission 75292) | Bulk soil microbial communities from a Populus tree surrounding site in Tennessee, USA - Soil MetaG P. deltoides SBSDD5 | ecosystem: Environmental > Terrestrial > Soil > Tree plantation...
GTATTCGTGAGCGTGAACTGTACGGCTTCCTGCACGGTCGCGAACGTATCCTGGCGAAGCGTGTGCGTCGCGCCATTGCCGGCGATCGAAGCTTCGCCGCCCAGCGTGAAGAAATAGCGGTCGGAGCCTCGGGGCACTTCGTCGCTCAACTTCGCGCCCGGTGCAAGCCGGAGGATGTCGGCCTGCATTTCCCTGCCGTCTTTACCGGTGATCGGAGCGGCCTTTGCTCCCGCACCGACGTCCTTGTAGGGCAGCGACGAAAACGTAACGACTTTTCCCATCGTGAAGCCTCCTGTGATAACGGATGCTAGCGTTACTCCGGCTTGATCTTCGCGGTCTTGATGACTTTCGTCCACTTCGCGAGCTCGTCGACGAGCTCTTTCTGCAGTGCTTCCGGCGTGCTGCCGCTCACTTCGATGCCTTGTGCACCGAGCTTCGCCTGCACGTCCGGCTGCTGCAGCACGGCGTTCGTCTCGCGGTTGAGCAGCGCGACGATTTCCGGGGGTGTGCGCGCCGGCGCGTACAAGGCGTAATCCGTGTTCGACTGAAAGCCTTTCAGTCCGAGCTCCGAAAGCGTCGGCACGTCCGGCAATTGCGTGGATCGCTGCAGGCTCGCGATCGCGAGGGCGCGAAGCCTCCCTGCTTTGATGTGTGGCAAATGCGCCGGCATGCTGTCGAGCGCCATCGAAACCCGGCCATCGATGAGGTCCGGCAAAAGCTGGGTGGTCCCTTTGTACGGGACATGCAGGATGTCGACGCCGGCCATCTGCTTGAAGAGCTCTCCCGTGAGATGGATGAGCGCGCCGGTTCCCGATGACGCGAAAGTGAGCTGGCCCGGTTTCGCTTTCGCAGCCGCGATCAGTTCTTTCACCGACGCCACGCCGAGGCTCGGCGGAACAACGAGGACGATCGTGCCGTAACCGATTTTCGTGACCGGCGCGAAATCGCGTCTGAGATCGTAGCCAAGCTTCGGATAGTACGCCTGCGCGATGGCGGCGCCGCCGATTGGACCGACGAACAGCGTGTACCCGTCGGGCGTGCTTTTCGCAGCGATCTCAGTGCCGATGGTCGTGCCGCCGCCGGGCCGGTTCTCCACGACGATCGGTTGTGCGAGCCGTGGGCTCAGCTTCTCGCCGACCGTACGGGCGACGATGTCGACGCCCCCGCCGGGTGGGAAAGGCACCACGAACCGCACGGGTCGCATCGGATACTCCGCACCCGCTGACACGCCGACAAGGCCAAGGAGCGCCGTCAGGACGATCGGACGAAAGGTGTTCTGCATAACACTTTCAATTTACCATGTGACACGCCGCGTGAGACTTGTTCAGAAGTTCGCGACGCTTCTTCACCAGAGGAGATGATTGGATGGCAAAGCTGCGTCACACAGACCGGGCATGCGCGAGACAAGTCGCGCGTTGCAGTCGACGCGGCTTGAGGAACCTAGTTGTTGGCAGGTGACGAGCGGCAATACCCGTACTGGCGCCGCAATCTCAAGGTCCTGCCCTTATCGAATCTGATCGTTTGCCTCGGCTTTGCGATCTCGTGGCCGTTTCTGCCGCTGATGGTTCGCAGTCTGGGCGTGCAGGAGCGCCTCGAGACGTGGGTGGGCTACATGGCCCTCGGGTTCTACATCGTGAGCTTCGTGATGAACCCGGTCTGGGGCGGTATCGCCGACCACTACGGGCGCAAGATCATGGTGCTGCGCGCGACGCTCGGCATGGGCTTCTTCATGATGCTCGTGCCGTTCGCGCCGACGCCGCTCTGGTTTGCGGGCCTGCTGATGGTCGTCGCCATATTCAATGGTTCGACGGCGGCCGCCACGGCTCTGCTGGTCGCGAATACGCCGCCGCGTCGGATCGGCCGCGCGTTGTCGCTCGCACAGACGGGCGTACTCGTCGGGCAGACGTTCGGACCCGCCGCCGGCGCGCTGCTTGCGACCATGGTCGCACGGCCGCATTGGCTGTTCTGGGTGAGCGGTGCGCTTCTCATCGCGGCCGGCGTGCTCGTGGCGGTCTACGTAGGCGAAGTAAAGCGTCTCGCCCCCGGCCCGTGGCGGCTGCGATGGATCGGCAGCCTTCGTGAGCTTCTGGCCGGACCGCGTGTAGGGCCCCTTTTCTATCTCAGTTTTCTTTTTGCCGTGATGTGGAGCGGGAACGTTCCAATCATGAGCCTGTACGTGCTGCAACTGCTCCACTCCGAGCCGCAGGCAGCAGGAAGCGAAGCCATGTGGATCGGTGCCGTCGCGCTTGGTCTCGGTGTATCGGCGGTCGTGGCCATGCCGATCTGGGGTCGCGTGCTCGACCGCACGGAGCCGGGCCGCGTGCTGGCGTTCGCGACGGGCGCTGCCGCGCTCACCCACGTGCCGCTGCTCGTGCTCGAGACGCCATTGCAGCTCGTGATGGCGCGGGTGGCGTTCGGCCTTGGCGCCGCCGGAATGCAGCCCGCGATCATGCGTTTGCTGAAGGATCATGCGCCCAAAGGCATGGATGCCCGCGCGATCGCGTATGCAGCCTCCTTCCAGTTCATCGCCATGGGGCTTGCGCCGTTTTCCGCGGGCCTGATCGGCCCTGTCCTCGGCCTGCGTGCCTACTTCGGGCTGACGATCGTTCTGACGCTGCTCGGTCTCGCCTTGTGGCTGCGCAGCGGCCGCGCCGCCTAAACAGGCAAAACTGCTCAAGTTTGGCCAGGCCGGGCCGATATACGAAGCCGGCTTTTTGTCACATACATAAGGACTTGGTACGGCTGACTTATGCGGGTTTCTGAAGGCACAGCGCAGACCGATCCACGAATCGTCGCCGAACAGGTCGCCATGCTCTATCGCATGGGCCCCTACGCGCTCGTCATGTCGGCGATCGGCTCCACGATCATCCTGTCGCTGTTCCTGACGGTCGCACCCACCGGTCCGCTGATCGCCTGGTATCTCGGCCTCAACCTCACCTGGGTCGGTCGCTACGCGCTCATCCGCGCTTACCGTCGTGCTGCGCCGCGGCCGGAAGCAGCGCAGCGCTGGGGCCGCTATTTCGTGCTCAGCACGTTCTGCGCCGGCGCGATCTGGGGGCTGCTCGGCACGCCGCTCATCCCGGTCGACGACTATTCGCACCGCCTGATTTTCTCCGTGGTGAACGTGGCGGTGTCGGCCGTCGGCATATTCTCATTGTTCCCGTGGTTGTCTGCATATGCCGCGCTGGTGCTCCCCTTCATGTTGCCGTCCACGTTGACAGTGCTGGGCCAAGGCGGCACGGAGCACACGATGCTCGGCGGCATCATGCTCGCGTATGTGCCGATCGCGCTGAGCGCGGCGCGCCGCGTCGGGCTCAGCAATACGGAATCGATCAGGTTGCGCCTCGAGATCGCCGCCATGTCGGAGCAGCACGAGCGCGCGACGAGGGCCGCCGAGGAAGCGAACCGCACGAAATCCGAGTTTCTGGCGAATATGAGCCACGAGATCCGCACGCCCATGAACGGCGTTCTCGGAATGACTCAGCTCCTGCTCGATACCAAGCTCAACGAGATGCAGCGCCGCTATGCCGAGAACGTGCATCACTCCGGCGAAGCCCTGCTGCACATCATCAACGACATACTCGACTTCTCGAAGATCGAGGCCGGCAAGATGGAGCTGGAGATCGTCGATTTCGACGTACGCGCGATGACCGAAGAAGTGATCGAGCTGATGGCCGGGCGCGCGGATGCGAAAGCCCTCGACCTCACCTGTGACATCGACGGCGACGTGCCGGTGGTGCTCGGAGGAGACCCGGGCCGGCTGCGCCAGATCCTGATCAACCTCATCGGCAACGCCGTGAAGTTCACGGAACATGGCGAGGTTGCCGTACGAGTGGAGCGCACGGACTACCCGGAGGACAGCAACGCGAGCGGAAGCTGCGTGCTCAAATTCGTCGTTCGCGACACGGGGATAGGCATCAGTGCCGAAGCGCAGGCGCGTCTTTTTGTCGCGTTCACGCAAGCCGATGGCTCAACGTCGCGGCGCTTCGGCGGCACGGGCCTCGGTCTCGTCATCTCGAAGCAGCTGATCGAGCTCATGGGTGGCGAGATCGAGGTCGAAAGCGCTCCGGGCAAAGGCTCGACATTCTGCTTCACGGCCACGTTCGCGGCGCTGGAGAACGATGCGACCGTTCAGGGGCCGGCCACCGACCTCTCCTGCCTGCGTGCGCTGATCGTAGACGACAATCCGACCAATCGCGAGATCCTCGAGCGATACCTCGACGGTTGCTCGATGGCGCACGACACCGCTCGAAACGGCGAAGAAGCTCTCGAGCTCATGCGCCGGGCAGCCGCGCAGGGCAGAGCCTACGACCTCGCGCTCGTCGATATGAAAATGCCCGGCATGAGCGGCAGCGAGCTGGCGCACGCCGTTCGCGCCGAGCGTGCGCTGCGCGACACGCGGCTGATACTGCTGACTTCGCTCGTAACGACCGATATGGCATCCGCGCAGGACATGGGCTTCGCGGCATGCCTGAACAAACCCGTGCGGCGCAGTGAGCTCTACTGGCGTATCTCGGCAGTCATGGACGGCATACTCGTCGAGTCGACGCCGCCGCGACTGCCAGAGCGTGCGCAACCCGCCCCGTCGGCAGGCCGCGTGCTGCTGGTCGAAGACAATTTCGTCAATCAGAAAGTCGCCGACGCGATGCTGCGTAAGCTCGGCTATGAAGTCGATGTGGCCGAGGATGGCGAAGCAGGTGTCCGCGCGGTTCTCGCGCGTCGCTACGACGTCGTGATGATGGACTGCCAGATGCCGAACATGGACGGTTTCGAAGCCACCGCGGCAATCCGGTCGCGGGAGGCCGAGCTCGGTAAGGCCACCCCGAATGCCGGCGCGCCGCGCACGCCGATCGTCGCGTTGACTGCGAATGTCATGAAAGGCGATCGCGAGCGCTGCCTCGCCGCCGGTATGGACGATTACCTTCCGAAGCCGTTCACGAAAGATCAGCTGGACGGCATTCTGAAGCGCTGGGTGAATCGCGACGGCGAGCCTGAGAAGGACCTCGCATACTCGCGCGCCTGACGGCTCACTCCATCGTTCTCACGTTCGCTGCGGCGCCGATGTCCATCTCGGTGAGCGCGATCACTTCCTGCGGCGAGAACCCGGGCGCCACGGCATCGACGACGAAGCGGTCCTGATCCCACCGGAGCACCGCAAGGTCCGTGACGACGTAGCTCACGCACCGCTTGCCGGTGAGCGGATATGTGCATTGCTTCCGAAGCTTCGGCCGGCCTTTGCTGTCCGTGTGCTCCATGACGATGATGAGATCGCCCCGGCCGGAGAGCAGATCCATCGCTCCGCCGATGCCGCCGCGCTTCGCGTCGGTCGTGCTCCAGTTCGCGACGCTGCCCTGCTGGTCGACTTCGTAGGCGCCGAGTATCACGGTGTCGATCCAGCCTCCACGCGCCATTTCGAATGACGTGACGCTGTCGAAGAACGAAGCCCCGGGTTTGAGCGCGACGTACTGCCCGGCGGCGTTATAGATGTCGGGATCGATTTCATGTTCCTCGCTCAGCATGCGGCCGTATCCGAGCACGCCGTTCTCCGCGTGCAGGATGATGTCGCGATCCTGGAGGTAATTCGAGACCATCGTGGGAATTCCGACGCCGAGGTTCACGTACGTGCCGTCGCGTACGAGCTTCGCTGCATTCTTTGCGATTCCCTGTCGTGTCAGCGCAGGCTTGTTGTTGTAGAGCCGTGGCTTGTCGGAAGGCCGCCGCTCGGCACGTTTCCAGAGCTTCGCCGCCGGATCCTTGCGCGTTTTCAGCACGCGCTGCACGAAAATGCCGGGGAGGTCGATCAGCTCGGGGGCAATCTCGCCGGGCTCCACGATCTCGTCGACTTCCACGATCGCCCATTTCGCGGACTTCGCGAAGCTCGGATTGAAGTTCTGGTTTCCGCCGCGAAACTGCACGTTGCCGAGCCGGTCCGCGCGGTACCCGCGCAGGAAAGCGTAATCGACATGAATGGCGTGCTCGAGCACGTAGCGCTTGCCATTGAACTCGCGGATTTCCTTGCCCTCGGCGAGCGCGGTCTCGGCGCCGGTGGGGGAGTAGAACGCAGGTATCCCGGCACCGCCCGCACGGCAGCGCTCGACCAGGATTCCCTGGGGAACGAGCTCGACTTCCATTTTTCCCGCCGCGATCTGCTCTTCGGCAGCGGTGGGTGTTCCCGCGCGAATCGAAAACGCCGCGACCAGCTTCTTCACCTGGTTGTTCTCGGCCAGGATCTGCCCGCGCGTCGCGCCCGGGTCGCCGAGAGAGTTGCAGACGAGGGTGAGGTTCTTCGTGCCTTTTTCCCGCAGCGCGACAAGCAGGTTCGTCGCAAATCCGTGATTCACGCTGAATCCGGCGATCGCGATGGTGGCGCCGTCGCGTATGTCGGCGATGGCCTGTTCGGCCGATGCGACTACCTTGTCCATGTTCGGTGCTCTCCCAGTCGTGGACGGCTTGACGCCGCCGGAATGTGCTCGAGTGCGTCTTTCCTCGCGAGCGTACCCGATTGTATGTCGCCGTAATGCCTCGTGTTCACATCGCGCGGGCGCTGCGCGTGCGCCTGCCCAAAGCGAGCAGAAGTATCGCCAGCGCACAAATGCCGATGAAGGGCGTGGCGATCACGTTCATCGTCTGCCAGCCCTGATAGCTGAAAAGTGCTCCCACCGACAGCGACGTCACGACCATCGTGCATGCGATCGCCGTATCGTTCAAGCCCTGAACTTTGCCGCGCTCGGCCGGCGTGTGCGTTTCGGTGAGAAGCGCGGATGCACCGAGATACATGAAATTCCAGCCGATACCGAGCAGCACGAGCGCGAACCAGAAGTGCGCCACGTCCATGCCGGTCAGAGCGACTGCCACACACCCGGCAAGAAGCGCAGTGCCGATGAACATGACGGGCAGGGACCCGACGCGTTGTATCGCAGGGCCGGTGACGAACGATGGCGCAAACATCGCGACCATGTGCCACTGAATGACGAACGCGGCGTCTCGGAACGGATGCTCGCACGCCGCCATCGCAAGCGGGGTGGCCGTCATCAGCAGGTTCATCGTCCCGTAGCCGACCACGCCGCCGAGCAATGCGACGATGAATGCGGGCTGGCGTGCGATCACGTGCATGGGACGACCCGCACCTTTCGTTTCGGCTTCCGTGAGGGGTGGAATCTCGAGCCAGCGCAGGATCAGCATTGCGCAAAGCGCGAAGGCGACAAGCGAAAAGTACGCGCCCGTGTAAACCTGCCCGGGAATGATGTCGCGCGTAAGCTTGGCCGTCTCGGGTCCGAGGAAACCCCCGACGATGCCGCCCGCGAGAACGAGCGACATTGCGGTTGCTTTCATGTGCGCCGGCACTGCCTCGCCCGCGGCAAAGCGATAGAACTGACCGGCGGCGAAGTACGCCCCGAGGACGAGGGTCCCTGCGCAGAGCAGCCAGAAGTCATGCGTGTACACGGCGAACGCACAGATGAGTCCCCCGGCGATTGCGCAGCTGGCGCCGATCGTGAAGCCGGTTTGCCGCCCGTAACGTTTCATGAGCAGTGACGAAGGAAGCGCGAACAACGCAGAGCCGATGAAGTAGGCGGTAACCGGCAGTGTCGCGATAGCCTTGTTCGTCGCCAATGCATAACCGGCGAGCGCGTTCACGGTGATGAGAACGGAGTTGTTGACTAGGAGCAGCGCCTGGCATCCGGCCAGGAGGCCCAGATTCTTCTTCGATTTATCCATGACTTCGCTAAATTTTTTGAAAGCGCGCCGCGTGCGCCATGTTAGCGAAGCCGCTACCGATTGAACACCGCGAGTGTGCCAGGATGAATCTCATGGAAGTCCGTACGGCGACGGTCTGAGGCGAGCAGGAAATCAGTGTGCGACGGCAACGGTTGCGCGCTGCGCTCGCCACGCATGGAGGGTCCACAGGAACCCGCTGAAATCCTGGATCGAAAACGCGAACGCCAGCGGTCCCGGAACAACGCCAAGGTACCAAAGCACCGCCATCGCCGGTGGAACGAGCGGCCGATCCAGGAGTGACGCGAAGACGAATTCCTCCGAGCCGAGACGTCCGCTCACGACGTAGAGCATACCGACTCCGCCGACGAGAAGGGCGGCGAGCCGGAAGTACGCCGCACCCTGCTCCGTGAATGCCGGAAGATGCAGCGCCGAGGCGACGAAGCCGGGTGACATCATCACTACGATGGCTTCCATAAGACACACCCAACCGAACACCTCGAGCGTTTTTCCCGCGGCGGTCCGGTCGCGTGCCGATACGAGCCGGTTGAACATGTCGTGCGACGCGCGGTCACTCATGCGTGCCTCCCTCTTTGTCGATGCGATATTGACACCGCCTGCGGGGGTGCCGCAATGTGTGTTCTAACGACGTACAATCTGGAGGACATGAAGATGGTGACGAATCTCGAAGTGCACCGGCGCGAGGTGCTTCTCGGCGGAAAGCCGTTCGGCCAGACCGGTGCATACGAGAAAGTCATCGGGACGATCCACTTCGCTGCCGATCCCGCGCATCCATTACATCGCCAGATCACGGACATCGATCTCGCGCCGAAGAATCGTGACGGCCGCGTCGAATTTTCAGGCGATTTCTACCTGCTGAAGCCGGTCGACCCGCAGAAAGGCAACGGGCGGCTATTGCTCGACGTGCCGAACCGCGGGCGCAAAGTGGCCGTCGACGTGTTCAACAGCGCGCCGCGCGTTCCGGATCCCAGTGCGCCCGAGCATTTCGGCAACGGCTTCCTGATGCGGCACGGCTACACCGTCGCCTGGATCGGCTGGCAGCCCGACGTGCCGCGGCAGGACGGCATGATGGCGCTCGACGTGCCGCGGCTGGAAGGGGTGACAGGATGGGTCCGCGTGCAGCGCAGGCCCAACGAGCGCGTCGACACGATGCCGCTCGCGGATCGTTATCACATTCCATACCCCACGATCGATCTCGAGGATGCGCAAGCACGACTCACGGTGCGAGAGCGCTCCGGTGCGACGCCGGTTGAAGTCCCTCGCTCGGCATGGCGCTTTTCGGATGCGACACACATCGCGCTCGACGGTGGTTTCGCGCCCGGTGCGATCTACCAGGTCATTTATCGCTCGGCGAATCCGTCCCTCGTGGGCCTCGGTTTCCTTGCCGTGCGCGATACCGCGACGTGGCTGCGCTGGGCGCCGGAAGCGAGCGGCAATCCCTGCGCGGGCGCGCTCGAGCGCGCCTACCTGTTCGGGTTGTCACAGAGCGGGCGCTTCCTGCGTCACATGCTTTTCCTCGGTCTGGACGAAGACGAGCAGGGCCGGATGGTGTTCGACGGCGTGATGCCGCATGTCGGCGGCGGGCGCCGCGGAGAGTTCAACCTCCGTTTCGGACAGCCTTCGCTCAACATGCACGCGTCGGTCGGAAGCCTGCCGCCGTTCAACGACGAAGGCGTGTTCGAGCGACTGCGCAAGCGCGGGCGCATTCCCCGGATCATTGCGACGAATTCGACGCCCGAGTACTGGCGGGGCGACGCATCGCTCATCCATACGGACATCGACGGGACGCGCGACGCGGAACCCGCCGAGTTCGTGCGCACCTATCTTTTCGCCGGCACACAGCACACGCCGGGTGCATTACCGCCCCTCGCGGCGAACTCCAGCACGGGCGACCGCGGGTACCATGTCTTCAACGTCGTCGATTACGCGCCGCTGCTGCGCGCCGCGCTCGTCAATCTCGACCGATGGGTGAGCGAAGGCGTCGAGCCGCCGCCCAGTCGCTTTCCGCGTCTCGCCGACGGCACGGCCGTCGAAGCCGAGTCGCTCGCGCCGTTCTACGCCGCGATTCCCGGCACCCGTTTTCCCCAGCGTATCGTGCGGCCATCGAAACTCGATTTCGGTCCGGATTGCGAGCGGGGCGTCGCTACGTACCCGCCGAAAGCCGGCGCCCCGTACAAGACATACGTATCGAGCATCGATGCGGATGGAAACGAGATCGCCGGCCTCCGGGCGCCGGAGCTTGAAGCGCCGCTGGCGACGTTCACCGGCTGGAACACGCGCGACCCGGACACGGGTGCAGCGGGCGATCTCATGTCGATGAACGGTTCGACACTGCCGTTTCCGTTCACGCGCGCCGATCGCGAGCGCACTGGCGATCCCCGGCTCTCGATCGCGGAGCGCTATGCGTCCAAGGCGGCGTATCTCGAACGGGTGCGCGAAACCACGCGCAAGTCGATCGCTGCGCGTCACCTGCTGGCCGAAGACCTCGAAGCCGTCGTCGACCGTGCTGATCGCCTGTGGGACTGGATACACCAGGAAAGCGGCCGTGCCGCACGGAGCCTCTCATGACCGACTCACTCGCGCGACAAAGCACGGCGGGCGCGCCATTCGAGATCGTGCGGTTGCCCGCTGCGCTCGGCGCTGAGATCCGGGGCATCGATTTGAAGGGCCTTGATGACGCGACTTTCGCGCGCATACACGAAAGCTGGCTCGAGCACGTGCTACTGGTCTTTCGTGGGCAGTCGATCGGTCCCGAACACCTCGTCAGCTTCGCACGACGCTTTGGCACGCCGGTGACCTCGTCGAACCTTCACCAGAGGAATCTGGAGGAACGTACGGCCAATCAGCTGTTCGATCTGCCGCCGGAAATCACCGTTGTCACCAATGTGCGCGACAGCGGAAAACCCGTCGGCATCCTCGGGGACGGCGAGATCGTGTGGCATTCGGATTTTTCGTTCAAGGAACGGCCGACGGCTGCGCGCATGCTGCTCGCGGTCGAGATTCCGCCTTCCGAGCTGGGCGGCCAGACGTACTTCGTGAATTGCTACGCGGCCTACGACGCGCTGCCTGACGAGCTCAGGACACGCATTTCCGGAAAAACCATCAAGCAGGCGAACATCGTGGACACCGCGATGAAGCTGCGGCCCGGCGCATCGCTCGAGGACGACATTCGCACCACCCCCGGCCCGAGTCATCCGATCATCTCCACCCATCCCGAGACTGGCGCGAACATGCTGTTCCTCGGCAGACGGCATGGTGCGTACGTAAACGGCTGCACGCTGGAAGAATCGGAAGCTCTGCTCGGAGAGTTGTGGGCTCACGCGACTCAGGACCGGTTCTGTTACGAGCACCGCTGGGCGGTGGGTGATGTGATCGTGTGGGACAACCGCGCGACGCTCCATCGCCGCGATGCTTTCGATGCGCAGGCCCGACGCGTGCTGTATGCGGCGCAGGTGGAAGGCCACAGGCCGTACGAAGCGCCCGACGCGTTCAGGCGGTCGCCACACCCTCGCTACCACGCTCTGACGCAACACGCATAGCCGATGATCGAGCGCATCGAAATATTCGTAACCGCGCTTTCCTCGCGGCTCCAGCGCACGTTCTCGAGCGGAAGTTACGACACCGGGCCTGCCGAGCGTCTGCTCGGTAAACCCGTGCTCGTGAAGATCCATGCCGATGGCGTGGTGGGATACGGCCAGATCCGTCCGATCAGCCCCGGGCACTTCGTCGCCGATACGACGCAGAGCGTGGTCGCGGCCATCAAGGAAATCTACGGCCCGGCGCTGATTGGAAAATCGATATTCGATATCGCATCGGTCCAGGAGACGTTCGACGCACGGCTCGCGGGCAACCCGGCTGCACGTGCGGTACTCGACATCGCGCTGTACGACGCGATGGGCAAAGCCCTCGATCGCCCCGTCTACGATCTGATCGGCGGATGCTGTCAGCCACGCATTCCACTCGAATGGTCCGTCAGCATGGCCGAGGATGTAGGCACGATCGTCGCGGAAGCGAAGAGAGCGGTGGACGAGCTCGGCATACGCGTGCTGTGTCTCAAGATGGGCGACCGCCGCGGAATTGCTCAGGACATCCGAAATTTCGAAGCCGTGCGCCGCGCAGTCGGCAACGATGTGATGATCGGTATCGACCCGAACACCGGATGGGCGCTCGGCGACGCGCTGGCGGCCGTAGAGGCGCTGAAGCCGCTGGGGCTGGGCTATATCGAGCAGCCGGTCGAGCGGCGGGACCTCAAAGGACTCGCCGAGGTGCGTCGTGCGGCCGGCGGCGTGCCCGTCATGGCCGACGAAGCATTGTTCACGCTGCAGGATGCCTACGCGCTCGCCGAAGCGCGGGCTGTGGACGCGTATTGCATCAAGCTCTACAAGCTCGGGGGCATCACGCCTGCAAAAAAAATCGCGGCGGTTGCCGAAGCTGCGAACATCCGCCTGAACTGCGGCGGCCTCGCCGTGCAGTCACAGCTGGAAGCAGCTGCGGGCGCCCACTTTTACGCGAGCACGCCGGCGAGCCATATGATGGGTGCCGCCGAATTCGTATTTGGCCTGAATGCGACTGCGAAAGATCCGCTCTGTCCCGAGAGCGACTTCACGGTACGCGACGGCCACGTGGAAGTGCCGCGTGGACGCGGGCTCGGCATTTCGATCGATGAGGCCGCGCTCAGGAAAAACACGCTCCTTCAGGAACGCGTGGGCTGACCGCTGCGGCAGCGCTTGTGCGCACGGCTTACGCTGAACCGGCGAGCGCCGGGCTACGCCGGCCCGGAGTGCCGAGGCGCCGCAACTCGTCCCCGAGATACCGCGCGATGGTACGCATGCCATATATCCCGGCTTCAGCTTCGGCTGCCGGATTGTAGTTCGTATTCGTATTGACGTCGTAGGTATAGGTCTCGCCCGCAGCGTCGGTGATGAATTCGATCCCGGCGATGCCGATACCGTTGTCCGCGATGAACTGCCGGTAGCGATATACGATCGGGTCGGCGAAGTTCTCGAGGATGCGAAAACGCGGCGCAGCGCTCGCGGGCGACGTGTCGTTGACTGCGGGGGTCTCGCCGACCGGGCAGAACGCATCGCCGACCTGGCACACGTCCGCCGGGCAGAGCTCGAAGCCGAGCGATGTGTCGACCCGCACGGCGTAGAGAAACTCGCCGCCGACGAATTCAACGCGCGTGATGTACGGTTCGGGCGCCCGGATGTATTCCTGAACGAGGGTAACGCCGTCGATCGAGTCCTCGAATGCATCGCTATCCACGTACGCCTTCAGCGCCTCCAGACTGTGAAAGAGCCGCACGCCGAGGCCTTTCCCTGCGCGGTTGTGCTTCGTGATGAACGAGCCGGTAAAGGCCTTCGCCGCGGCAACGATGTTTTCGCGACCGACGGCACCGACCGTTCGCGGCGTGCGTATGCCATAGCGCCTGAGCGTCGCATACTGGTCGACCTTGCTCAGCTCGAGCTGCAGCGCGCGGCCATTGTTGATGACGCGCCGGTCATGCGATTGCAGCCATGCGAGCACCGCCCCAGCGAGCTCGGGTGCATAGCGATGGCCGCGCGTGTGAGAGGAGGCGCTCATCCTGTTGTAGAACACGCCCTGAGGCGGCGCGCTGGAGAAATCGAAGGCGCCTTCGCTCAGAAACCATTCGTGGTACGGAAGCTTCAGCGCATCGAGTGCCGCTCTCAACGGCTCGACCCACGCGTCGTTTTCGTGAATGACGTAAATCTTCGACATGGCAGTGCCTGGTCGCTCAAAAGAGGCTTCGACTGTAACGGACCCGCAAAAGCTCCAGAAAGACTGAAAACGTCAATGAATATAGCGTCGTGGCATATCCATGCGCTCTGCACGCGTGGACGTCATCGGGATAAGCTTGTACGACGGCACGTGTTCCCCTATGCCTGCGAACCTCTCACCGGAGTACAAAGCAGCCGAAGCCGTCTATCGCAAGGCGCGCGACCCGCGCGAGCGGCTGGACGGCCTTCGGGAAATGCTGCGAACGATCCCGAAGCACAAAGGCACCGATCACCTTCAGGCGGACATCAAGCACCGCATCAAGGAGCTTTCCGAAGAGCTCGAAGGACCTTCCAGAGGGGGCGCTGCACGCCACGGTCCGACGATCGTCATTCGCCCGGAGGGTGCGGCGCAGATCGCGCTGATCGGTCCGCCGAATTCGGGGAAGTCTTCGTTGCACGTGCGGCTGACCGGCTCGCATGCGCATGTGGCGCCGTATCCCTTCACGACGCAGTATCCCGAGCCCGGCATGATGACGCACGAAGACGTGCACTTCGAGCTGATCGATCTTCCTGCAATCTCACCCGAGCATCCCGTGCCCTGGATTGCCGCGACGCTTCAGACTGCGGATGCAGCGATGCTGATCGTGGATCTCGGCGACCCTTCTTGCGTCGAGCAGACGCAAGCCGTGCAAAGCGTGCTCGCCGAGAAGCGCGTGACGCTCACCCCGTCGTGGGACACGAGTGACGGCGACGAAGACCCTTTTGCGCTTTGCATCCCGACGTTGATGCTCGCGAGCAAAGCCGACGCGATCGACGGCATCGAAGCGGAGCTCGAGACGTTTCGCGAGCTCACCGGGCTGCGCTATCCCGCGTTCTGCGTTTCGGCGCTGACCGGGGGAGGGCTCGGCGACATCGGGCCGTGGCTGTTCGATGCGCTCGGCGTCGTGCGCGTTTACACCAAAGCGCCGGGCCATCCGCCAGACAAGACGCGGCCCTTCACGTTGCGGCGCGGGCAGACCGTCGAGCATGTCGCACGGCTGGTCCACAAGGATGTTGCGAGCGCGCTCCGCTATGCGCGCCTGTGGGGGCGCTCAGGTTTCGACGGCCAGCAGGTCGGGCGCGAGCATCCGCTCGCCGACGGGGACATCGTCGAGCTTCACGCGTAGCTACCTTTGCCTCTCCGGTCAGTCGGGTGCAGCGATCGCCGCGATTTCGAGGCGCCATGTCCCTCCGCCACCGGACGATTGATCACCGGCAGGTGTGTCGACGCGAGCACGAGCCGCGTTGCGCGACTCGTGCGGCTTCAGGTCAGCGCGCGCTTGCGTTGGCTTTGCTGGGCGTACCGGTCGGCCGATCGAGCGGGTCGTAATGCGCGACTTTCGGTGCCGGCGCGGAGCTCGTGGCGGTATCGCGACGGCCTGAAGGTTGTGC
>Ga0075421_100005864_pt1 | contig 14903 bp, 11 predicted proteins | sample SoiMetdeltSBSDD5_FD_75292 | JGI IMG/M metagenome (GOLD analysis project Ga0075421, IMG submission 75292) | Bulk soil microbial communities from a Populus tree surrounding site in Tennessee, USA - Soil MetaG P. deltoides SBSDD5 | ecosystem: Environmental > Terrestrial > Soil > Tree plantation...
AGCGGGCTACGCCCGCGGGGGAGGGGGACGCGAGACGTGCAAGTTGTCGCGTTCGGCGAAGCGCAGCGGCCACGCCGCTGCTTCGCCGGCGTAGGCGACGCCGATGCGCGGGCCGCGGGCGAGGCGTCTCCGTCCGACGGGCTCGCCGGTCGCGATCCAGAGGTCGCGGCCGTCGAGCAAGGCGCCGTCGAGAGACCGGTCCACTCCCAGTGCCTGGGCGAGCTTCGCAGGTCCGCCGGCGATGTCACCGGGGCGCACGCGATCCGCCAGGCCGCGCCGGGCCCGCATCTCCGCCTCTCCTCGCAGCGGCTCACCCGCCCGCAGGAGGACCGCCCCTCCCTCGTCCGCTTCACCGCAAACGGCGTTCAGGCACCAGTGCATGCCGTAGACGAAGTAGACGTAGGCGTGGCCGCCCGGAAGGTAGAGGCTCTCGTTGCGCGGCGTGCGGCGGCCGCCGGCGGCGTGGCTCGCCCGATCCGGCGCGCCGAGGTAGGCCTCGGTCTCCACGAGTCTCAGGACGAGCGTCTTGCGGCCCAGGCGACGCACCAGGAGCCGGCCGACCAGGTCGGGGGCGACCACCTCGGCGGGACGGCGGTAGAAGGCGAGCGGCAGCGGGTCGAGGTCCATCGGGGGCTGACCATTCAGGGACTAACCATCGGGGGGCGCGGTGCGCGCGGACCTTATAAGATCGAGGCGCATGCCAGAGACACTCCTCATCACCGGTGGCGCCGGCTTCATCGGCAGCCACCTCGCCGACGGGGCGCTCCGCGGCGGCCACCGCGTCCTCGTCCTCGACAACCTCTCGACCGGCCGCCGCGACAACGTGCCCCAGGGCGCCGAGCTCATCGAGCGCGACCTGCGCGACGACGGGCTCGAGGACCTTCTGCGAGACCGCGGCGTCACCGTCGTCTCGCACCATGCCGCGCAGGCCAATGTCCGGGTGTCGGTCGAGCAGCCGATGCTCGACGCCGAGGCGAACGTGCTGGGGAGCCTCAAGCTGATCCAGGCGTGCCGGCACACCGGCGTGCGGCGGATCCTCTTCGCCAGCAGCGGCGGCACGGTCTACGGCGAGCAGGAAACCTTCCCCTGCGACGAGAACCATCCGACGCGCCCGCTCTCCCCCTACGGCTGCAGCAAGCTCGCCGTCGAGCAGTACCTGCTCGCCTACGGCCGGCTGGGCGACCTCGACCCGTTGATCTTCCGCTACGCCAACGTCTACGGCGCGCGGCAGGATCCGAAGGGCGAAGCCGGCATCGTCGCCATCTTCGCCGAGCGCCTGCTGCGCGGCGAGCCACCGCGCATCTTCGGCGACGGCCTGCAGACCCGCGACTACGTCCACGTCTCCGACATCGTGGCGGTGCAGACGGCGGCGCTCGGTCAGTGGGTGAGCGGCGTTTTCAACGTCGGCACGGGTGTCGAGACGACACTGCGATCGCTCTACTCGAGGGTCCAGAAGGCGCTCGGACTCGATCCCGTCGAGCCGCTCTACCTGCCCGAGAACCGGGGCGAGCTGCGGCGCAACGCGCTCTCGCACCGGCGGCTCGCCGAGGGGCTCGGCGTCGCACCGACGGTGGAGCTCGACGCCGGCCTCGCGCAGACCCTTCCCTACTACCACCGCAGGCACGCGAGCCAGGAGAAGGCGTGACCGAGCCCGGCGAGGGCGGCGAGCGCCCGGCCATGTTCGAGGGGCTGCCCGCCGAGCTGGCGGCCGCCTTCGATCCGGCGCGGCCGTGGGAGATCCTCGGCGAGCCGCTCGACGCGCTGCTCGCCACGCTGCCCAGCGAGCGCCTGGAGACGCCGATCCCGCCGGGCGTGCACCTGCTCGGCGACCGCATCGTCATCGGCAAAGGAGTGAAGCTCTACCCCGGCGTGGTGCTGGAAGGACCGCTTCGCCTCGGCGATGACTGCGAGGTGCGGCCGGGCGCCTTCGTGCGCGGCGGCGTGTGGGTCGGCGAGGGCTGCGTCGTCGGCACCAACACCGAGGTGAAGCGCTCGATCTTCCTCGACGGCGCGAAGGCGCCCCACCTCAACTACGTCGGCGACTCCGTGCTCGGCGCGAGCGTCAACCTCGGCGCGGGCACCATCCTCTCCAACTTCCGCCACGACGGCGCCGAGATCGAGGTACCCGACGGCCTGGAGCGCATCGCCACCGGCCGGCGCAAGCTGGGCGCCGTGCTCGGCGACGGCGTGATGACCGGCTGCAACTGCGTGCTCCACCCGGGAGTCGTGGTGGGCGCTGGGACGCAGATCTACCCCGGCGTCATGCTCCGCCCCGGCTTCTACCCGGCGCACCACATGGTGAAGCTGCGGCAGCGGGTGGAGCTCATCGAGCTCCACCGGCCGAACTGACCCCGCGTCGCGCACGGCCGCCGCCCTCGGCAGCGGCCGTGCACGGTCTCCTCTAGCCGGACTGGCTCACGGGCACTCGTCGCAATCGGACCACATGTCCGCGTTGCCCGACTCGAAGCCGTCGCTGAACATCGCGTTGGTGCCGGTGCCCTGGATCACCGCGGTGATCCGCAGGTCCGGCGAGGGGCCGGCGCCATCGCTCAGCACCAGATCGCCGAACGCCAGGGCGGCGAGGGCGATGTGCGGCGTCGCCTTGATGGTGAGCACCTGGGTCTCGACGAGGGTCCCGGTGAAGCTGAACGCGGTCGGGCTGACCTCGATGCCGAAGCTGCCGTCGGGGACGTTGCCGGCGACGGTCCAGCTGCTCGCCGAGGTGGACGTATTGCGCACGGTGCGCGTCCACGTGCAGTTCGGCGTGCAGGTCACGTCGCGCACGGCGGCGAGGTTCAGGGTCTTGACGTCGCCGGCGCTGGAGGGATCGGCGGCCAGGAAGTTGGCGAAGGTCTCGTTCAGGACCACGCCCGAGAGCGCCGCCTTCGTCAGGTCGAGCCGGCCGCTGCCGACGTCGTCGGTGTTCCACGGCGTGACGCCGTCCTCCTTCGTGCCGCCCGTGAACGCGGTCATCATCAGCGCGGACTTGACCTCGGGCGGGGTCCAGTCGGGGTGCACCGCGCGCACCAGGGTCGCCGCACCGGCCGCGTGCGGGCTCGACATCGAGGTGCCGCTGATGCTGGCGAAGCCGGTGGGGTCCGCGACGACGGGTACCCCGGCGTAGATCGTCACGCCGGGCCCGGTGATGTCCGGCTTCTGGAGGTCGGCGAGCGGCGCCGGGGTGGGTCCGCGGAAACTGAAGCCCGCGAGGGTGTCTCCCTTGGGGACGAAGTCGACCGTGGCGCTCGCCGGATTGGCGTCGACGAAGGCGACCAGGGCGTTGCCCGGCGTCTGGTCCATGCTGTAGGCGACGACGGCAGGCTGTCCGGTGGTGTTCATCGACACCGGCGTCGCCTGGTTGTTGCGGATGAGCACGAGGTTGGCGCCCGCGTTGAACGCGTTCGTGACCTTCTTCGTGAACGGGCAGGTGCCGCGGTGGATCAGCGCTCCGCCCCCGGTGAAGAAGCCGGCCGGGAACGGGTTGGCGCTCGGGGGCACGCCGTCTTCGCCCGGGGTGCACCCTTCCATCGTCGGGTCCTGCAACGTGTAGTGCTTGATGGGATGGTCGTTGAGCAACGTGCCCACCACCGACGCGCTGCCGCGGACGACGGCAATGTTCTGCGTCGCCAGCGGGGGCGTCCCGGGCCCCGAAGCGGAGACCAGGGCCGACGCGCCGTCGTGGGTCGAGGCTGCCACGGTGAACACCCAGGCCCCACGGTGGTTCACCTGCCCGACCGGGTCGGTGATCGTGGCGCTCGTGTTGCCGGCCGAGGCGGCGACGAACACGCCCGACCCCACGACGTCGAGCTTCTTGCGGTCGTTGTCGTTCCAGGGATCTGTGCCGCCGGAGATCGAGAAGTTCATCACGTCGACGTCGCCGTGCAGCAGCACGCTGTCCATGCCGGCCTGGATGGCTGCACCCGGGCATTGGTTGGTCGGGCACACCTTGTACGCGCGGATCGACGCGCAGGGAGCGACACCCGAGACCGTGAGCAGCGGCGCCGGGTTCGGTCCCGGGTTCACCGTGTTGCCGCCGGCGGTGCTGGCGGTGTGCGTGCCGTGACCGTCGGTGTCCTCGGGATTCGGACCGTTGCACATGCCGCTCCCGTCGGTCGTCGCGCAATCGAGGAAGCTGAGGAGCTTCACCGGATTCGTGGTGCCGTGGCCGCAGTTGGTGACGTCGTTGGCGAAGGAAGGGTGCGTCGAGGAGACGCCGCCGTCGAGACCGCCGATGATCATGCCGGCGCCGCGCGTGCCGACGGTGCTGGGCACGGCGGTACCGTCCCAGATCTTGTCGGCGCCGATGAAGGTCGGCCCGCGGTAGGTGTCCATCTCGAAGACCCGCTCGCGCTCGACGGACTTGACGCCGGGCACCGCGCGCACCCTGTGCGCCTCTTCAGGGGTGAGGCGGGCGGCGACGCCGCTGTGGGTGACGAGGAAGTAGTGCGTCACTTCCGGCACGGCGCCCACGGCGCGGGAGATCGCCTCGAGGTGGAGGGCCTGCTCCCTCTGGATCTGCAGCAGGCCGGCCTGCGCCGCCTCCGACTTCGCGTCGAAGCGGGCGCGCGGTGCCGGCGGCTGGCGGCGCAGCAGCCCGGGCTCCGTGAACTCGACCAGGTGGACGAACCGGCCGTCGGCGTCCGCCGGCGAGAGCTCCTCGGCGCCTCGGCCGCCGGCGGGGGCGGCGGCGCTGTTGTGCGAGCCGTCGTCGACGGTGGCTGCCGCAGCGCTGGCGGGCGCCCCCGGCGCGAAGATCGCGATCAGGGCGAGGGCTGCGACGGCCGTGGCGATGGCCGGCGGGAGATGTTCCCTCCGGCGCGCGCGCGAAATCCGAGCCTCTCCGCGGTGGGTCACGGTGCTCACTGGGTCACCCTCCTGCCGAGCCTGATTCGCGGCCCGGCGAACCGTGGGTTGCTGTTACGGCGGCGGATACCGGCCGATCACGCTAGCACGGGGGCCGCGAGCTCAAGGTGACGAAACGGGCGGGTGGCTCACGACGAGGAGTGTGCGATCGTCTTCGGCCGGGGTGCCGCCCGTCCACTCCTCGACGCGCGCGAAGATCCCCTGCACCACCTCCGTGGGCGCCTTCCCCGAGAGCTCGCGCGTCACCTCGAGCAGACGCTCGATGCCGAACTCCTCACCGCTCGCTCGATGGCGCGCCTCGACGATGCCGTCGGTGAACATCACCAGCAGGTCGCCGGGCTGCATCTTGACGAAGCCGCGCTCGTAGGTGGCGTCGGCGAGCGGTCCGAGCACCGGCCCTCCCTCGCCCAGGAAGCGGGCCTCTTCGCCGGGCCGCAGGTGGAAGGGCGCGATGTGCCCGGCATTGACGTAGATGAAGGTGCCGTTGAGCTCGAGCTCGCCGTAGAAGAGGGCGACGAAGCGGCTGGTGAGCGTGCTCTTGTGGATGATGCCGTTGAGGCGCTCGACGGTGCGCACGATCTTGAAGTCGCGCGCCAGTCCCATGCGCAGCCCCATGTGGACGTCGCGCACCTGCAGCGCCGCGGGCAGGCCGTGGCCGGAGACGTCGGCGATGGCGAGGCCGAGGATCTTGTCGGTGATCGGGATCAGGTCGAAGAAGTCCCCGGCGACGCGGTCCATAGGGTCGGTGCGGCCGGCCATCTCGAACGGCGGATAGTGGGGCGCCTTGCGCGGCAGGATCGAGGCCTGGATCTTGCGCGCCTCGCGGAAGACCTCCTCCATGCGCTCCTGCCGCACCTTCTGGTTGATGGCGTTGCGCAGGATCTGCAGCGAGAAGACGATGTCCTCGCGGCTCGCCACCGGGTCGACGTTGAAGGCGAGGATGTAGTCCTCGTCGCCGACCTCGATGCAGGCGAACTCGCGGACCCCGAGGCTCTCCTCGAGCGTGCGGTCGACGCCCGGGTCGTCGGGCTCCATGTAGACGACGCCGTTCGTGACGCAGGCGTCGATGGGCGCGTAGGCACGCGGCACGCGCAGCCCGCGCTCCACGGGCTTGGCCTCGCCGAAGGTGTCGCGGATGACGTAGTCGGTCTGCTCGCGCTGGTAGATGCGCCCGCCCACGAGGCCGAGCTCGCCGCGGAACTGGTCGATGATCTCGCCGGCGACGCGGCGGACCGTGGCCTCGACGTTGCCCAGGCGCTGGATGGTGGCCACCAGGCGCTCCACCTTCTTCATCAGCTCCCGGTAGTCCACCGGCCGGCCCGCGACTGTCGGCATGGCGCGGAATATAGCGCGCGGTGGCTGCGAGCCCAGTCCACGGCGTCGCCATTGGTGGACCGGACCCCTCTCTCCCCGGCCAGCGACCACCCCTGCTGCTTGAACTCTGGACCCCTCTCTCCCCGGCGAGCGACCACCCCCGCTGCTCGAACTCTGGACCCCTCTCTCCCCGGCGAGGGGAGAGAGGGGCAGGGGAGTGAGGGGTGGCAGACCCACCCAGGGGAGGGGGTCGGGAGGGTGGCCGGCAGCGCGCTTTGCGCGCGGGGGGGGCGGCAGCGCGCTCCGCGCGCGGGGCGGCCTCAGCCGTTGTCGACGAGGACGGCCACCAGCCGGTCCTGGGCCAGCCTGCCCTGCCACGCCGAGGTGCCGTTGGCGAGGATCGAGAAGGCGTAGAGCCGCCCCGAGCGCGCCTTGGCGTAGCCCGAGAGCGCGGAGACGCCGCCGATGGTGCCGGTCTTGGCGAAGACGTTGCCGCGGTACGGCGGCGCGGTGAGCCGCTCGTGGAGGCTCGCCTCCGGCTCCCCGGCGTAGGGGAGGCTGCGCAGGAAGTCGATCCCCCAGCGCTGGCGGAACATGTGCTCGAGGAGCTGCGTCATCGCCCGCGCCGTGATCCAGTCGTTACGCGACAGCCCGGAGCCATCGACGACGTGGAACTGGTCGCGCGGCACGCCGGCCTTGCGCGCCACGAAATCGCCGACCGCCCGCGCGCCTCCCCCCCAGCTCCCCTCGCCGCAGAAGCGCGCGCCGAGCAGCTTGAAGAGGCTCTCGGCGTAGAAGTTCTGGCTGCGCTTGTTGGTCACCTCGAGCACCGAGACGAGCAGCGAGCGGTGGACGTGAACGCGCTCCCACCAGGGGCCTGGAAGGCGCTCCACCTGGCGGGTCTCGCCCATGACGGCGATCCCTTCCTCGAGGAGCGCGGCGCGGAGCGCCAGACCGAAGTAGGCGACCGGGTCGGGCACGGTGACCCACACATCGAGCGGGCCGCCGCCGGCGGCGAGGGCCCCGGTCACGTCCACGAGGCGCGACTCGGGCTCGCGGAGCACGCCCCAACGAGCGCCGCGCTTGACGGTGCGCACGCGGTTCCGCAAGAGCAGCGCGTCGACGCGCGGCACGAGCTCGAGGATCGCAGGACGCCCGGTACGCGACGCCCCCCAGCCGCGCAGGAGCTGGCAGTTGTCGTTGAACGAGAGCGCCGCCACGGGCGCCTCGTACCACCACTGCCGCTGCTCGGGCGGCCAATCTGGATGCGCGACCGACCCGGTGAAGAGCCCGTGCTCGAGGTAGAGGTCGCCGTCCACCTGCTGCACGCCGCGCTTGCGCAGCGCAGCCGCCCAGCGGCGGAACGCGGCGTAGGGGTCGCCATTCTCGCGGCCGGAGATCGTGGGGTCGCCGGCGCCCCGCACGGCGAGGTCGCCTGCCAGCACGCCGTCGGCGCCGAGCGCGCCGCGCATCCCGACCTCGGTCTCGAAGGCGTAGCCGGGGCCGAGCAACGAGAGCGCCGCGGCCGTGGTAAGCAGCTTCTGGTTCGACGCCGGCACCATGCGGGCGTCGGCGCGGTAGGCATAGTCGAGGTGGCGGCCGCCGAGCTCGACGACGCGCACCGCCATGTTGGGGATGGCGCGGGCCTCGCGCGCGACGGCGCCCTCGAGCAACAGATCGAGCGCCGCGACGGGCTCCGCGGCCGGCTGCGCGGCGAGCGGCAACGTGCCGCCGAGCGCGACGAGCGCGCCAAGGGCAACAAGGGCGCCGGCGGCGATCCGGAGCAGGGCGGGTCGGCGGCGACGGCGGCGGTGCAAGGACGGTTGGTTCGGCGCGCGAGCGGCTGAGAGTTACCCGGTGCGGACCGCCCACGGCGGCCCTCTGGAGGAAATGCAGGGCCGCCGCCAGCGGCGGCCCGCTCAAGGATAGCCGACGCCCCCGGGGATCGCAGCTCGCCGAGACGGGCGGGCGGCCGATCCCGGAGGGCAAGCGGTCCCGCTAGAGTGTCGGGATGAGCGAGTCGCTCACGCTGCCCGCGCCGCTTCGCGAGCTCGTCGCGCGCCTGCCCGACGGCTGCGAGGCGTACCTCGTCGGCGGCGCCGTGCGCGACTTGCTGCTCGGCCGCCCGATCGTGGACCTAGACCTCGCCGTGCCGAGCGGGGCGCTCGCGCTCGCCCGCCGTCTCGCCGACGGCCTCGGGGCCGCCTTCGTGCCGCTCGACGACGAGCGCGGCGTCGCTCGCCTCGTCTGGGAACGCGACGGCGAGGGGCGGATCGAGGTCGACGTCGCCGACTTCCGCGCCGCCGGCCTCGAAGGGGATCTACGGGCGCGCGACCTGACGATCAATGCGATGGCGCTGCCGCTTGCCACTCCAGCGGCGATCATCGACCCAGCCGGTGGGCGGCGCGACCTCGAGGAGCGAGTCGTGCGACTCCTCTCGCCGGAGGTGCTCGCCGACGACCCGCTGCGCACCTTGCGTGCGGTGCGGGTTGCAGCCCAGCTCGGCTTCCGGCTCGACGCCACTTCGGCCTCGTGGATCGCCGCGGCGGCGCCTTCGCTCGCCGCCGTCGCCTCAGAGCGTGTGCGCGACGAGCTCTGGAAGTCGATCGTCGCCCCCGAGCCGGCGGCGACCCTGCGTCGCCTCGACGAGCTCGGTCTTCTGCCGGTGGTCATCCCCGAGGTCGTTCCGGCGCACGGGCTGGCGCAGAGCCCGCCCCACCGCGAGGACGTCTGGACCCACAGCCTCTCGGTGGTCGCGCAGGCGGCGGAGCTCGTCGCCCTCGTCGAGCGGCTGGCCGCCGGCCGGCCGGCGGGCGATGCCGACCCGGCGCTCGCCTCGGCGCTCGCCCCCTTCGCCGCGCCGCTCGCCGTACGTCTGGCGCAGCCGCTCGCGGCGGAGCGCAGCGCCCGCGGGTTGCTGCTCCTCGCCGCGCTCTTCCACGACCTCGGCAAGCCGCCGACGCGCAGCGCCGGCGAAGACGGTCGCATCCATTTCTACGGCCACGAGCAGGTGGGCGCGCAGCTCGCGGCGGACCGCCTCTCCGCGCTGCGCTTCTCGCAGGCCGAGGTCCAGCACGTGGCGCGCGTGGCGCGCCACCACATGCGTCCGCTACAGCTCCAGCGGCCGACACCGCTCGGCGCCCGCGCCATCCACCGCTTCCACCAGGCAACCGGCGACGTCGCGCCCGAGGTCTGCCTTCTCTCACTCGCCGACAATCTGTCGAAGGGGCCGGAGCGCACGCGCGGCGCATGGCCGGACTTCGTCGCCCGCACGGCCGAGCTTCTCGACGCGTTCTTCTTCCGCCACGACGAGGTCGTGGCCCCGCCGCCGCTCGTGCGCGGAGGCGAGCTGGTCGCGGCTCTGCGCGCCGCACCCGGACCGTGGGTGGGCCGACTGCTGGCGGTGCTTGCCGAGGCGCAGGCTGCCGGCGACGTCACCACCCGTGACGAGGCGGAGGCGATGGCCCGCGCCTGGTGGCGCGAGCAAGGCGCGGCGGAGGGTGCAAGTTGATGGACCTCCTCTTCGACGGCACGAGCGACGCGCCGCTGACGGTGGCGCTTGCCCACGGCGCCGGCGCGCCGATGGACTCGCCGGGCATGAGCGCGCTCGCGCGCGGGCTTTCCTCGCGCGGCTTCCGCGTGGCGCGCTTCGAGTTCCCCTACATGCGGCGCCGTCGAGAGGGCGGCAGTCGCGGCGGCGCGCCCGACCGCGCCCCCGTTCTCGAAGCGACGTGGCTCGAGGTGATCGAGCAGCTCGGCGGCGGCCGCGACCTCGTGATCGGCGGGCGCTCCATGGGCGGTCGCATCGCCACCCACGTCGCCGACGGAGCGGGCGTCCGCGGAGTCCTCTGCTTCGCCTACCCCTTCCACCCTCCGGGCCAGCTCCACAAGCTGCGCACCGCCCACCTGGCCGGCCTGCGCACACCGACGTTGATCGTGCAGGGCACCCGCGACGAGTTCGGCAATCGTGAGGAGGTGGCCGAATACGCACTGGCGCCCTCCATCCGGCTCCTGTGGCTCGACGGAGCCGACCACTCCTACAGGCCGGCCAAGGGATCGGGCACCACCGAGCGCCAGCACGTCGAGCGGGCGGTGGAGGCGGCCGCCGAGTTCGCGCGGGGGTTGGCTAGGCCGGAAAACGACCCTCCGGCGTCCGTCGAAGCACCGTAGGCCCACAGTGCCAGACGGTGCGCACGGCGCACCCTACATGGAGCGCATGCCCACCTTTCCGGCCGCATCCGAGCCACCGGCGCCGGCGAGCAACCGTCGCTCGGGGCAGCGCTCGGCGTAGGGTGCGCCGTGCGCACCATCCGGGACTCCGGAGTCTCACCCGGCGATCGAAACCTACGCCGCCGCACGACCCGCGGCGGCCTCGCGCAGCGCCCGCACGTCGGCACCGCGCTCCTCGGCCGCCTTCACGGCGTCGGCGAACGCCTCTCGCTCGCCGGTACGCAGCGCCGCCACGGCGAGCAGCAGGTGCGCCTCCGCGGAGTCGACGGTGCCGCGGCGCAGCACCGCCTTGCGCAGGCGCCGGTAGGCCTCGCCGAAGCGGCCGGCGCGCAGGTCGAGTCGCGACTGCAAGAGCTCGACCTCGCCGCGCACCGAGTCGTCGGCCCAGCGGCCGAGTCGAGCCGTCGCGCGCCCGAGCGCCAGCGCCGCCTCCCGGTCGTCGCCGTGGTCCAGGCGCACGCGGGCGAGCTCCATCTCGATCGACGCGTCGAGCTCCTCGGTGACGTGGAGCAGGTCGCCGGCGTCCGTGCCCTTCGCCGCGACCGCCTCCTTCCACAACCGCTCCGCGTTGACGAGATCGCCCCTGGCCGCCGCCTCCAGCCCCTGGCGGTAGCGGCTCCGCTTCAAGTCGCGGGTGTCGTCGTGGAACGTGGCGAAGACCACCCGCCCACGGTCGAGCCAGAGCCGTTGCGGCTCGTGTTCCACCTCGAGCTCGAACGGCGCGCTCGCTCCCTTGACGAGCACCTGCCCCGTGACCCAGCCGCTCGTGCTGACGTCCTCGACCTTCTGCGTCTCGTTGCGGGTCGCCTCGGGGTCGAGCACCCCGACCTGGAACGGCACCAGCAGCCACCAGCCCTCGACGTCCGCCTCGTTGCGACGCTCTCGCACGACGTCGAGGCGACCCTCCGGGCCGACGGCGTCGACGCGGTAGCGGTAGTGGTGCGGCAGCCGCTGGCGCACGGCGCCGGTGATCTTCCAGTGTCCCGGTGTCGACGGCGTGAAAGTGTAGTCGTACGACAGCTCGGGCAAGCCCGTGCCATAGACGAACTGGCGCGCGAACCCGTCGAGGTCTGCGCCCGACGAGCGCTCGAGGGCGGCGATCAGCACGTCGGTCGAGATGACCTTGCCGGCGGCGAGGCCAAAGAGGTCGTGCAGGCCCTTGACGAGCGCATCACGCCCGAGGGTCTGCGCCAGCATGTCGAAGACGATCGCGCCCTTCTTGTAGACGATCGCCCCGTAGGCCCCCTCGGCGCGCGTCGACTCGAGCCGGCCGCCGAGCGTCAGCGGCCCCACCGACTCGACGCGCCTGCCGTCTTCGAGCGTCGCGGCGAGCATCGTCTCCCAGCCGTAGGTGGGGCCGATCCGCGGCCGTTTGTCGCCCAGCTTCTCGCGCCCGAACTGCAACGCCGACCAGCTCGCGAGCGCCTCCGACAGCCACTGGTCGCGGTAGCTTTCCCAGCCCACCTCGTGTCCCCACCACTGGTGGGCGATCTCGTGGGCGACCACCGTACGCCGGTCCTCGAGCCCGAGGAGGCGACCGATCCAGCCGAGGTCCGCCATCATCAGGTCGGAGAGGGTGACGATGCCGGGCAGCGACTGCGAGAAGTCGCGCGGCACGGTGGCGAGCGTGAGCTCGCGGTAGGGGTAGGGGCCGAACATCGTGCCGTAGAGGTCGAGCGCATCGCCGGCAGCCTGCATCAGCTCCTGCCGCGCCTCCTTGGGGAGCTGGCGCGAAGCGCGGTCGAGCGCGACCCGGATGGTGACGTCGCCGTGCTTGGTCTCGGTGACGTCGAAGCGGCCGAGCTCGAAGCCGAAGGCGGCCGCGGGTCGCTCGAGCTTGCGGCGCTCTCGCCGGTCGCCGCCCGTTGGGTTGGCATCGGCCCCGGTGGCGCTGTCGACGTGGACGCCGCCGGCGACGAGGTCGAAGCGACGCGGCCAGCGCAGCTCCACGTCGTAGGTGGCACGATCGACCTCGCCGACGTGTGGGTGCCAGAGGATGGTGTCGCGCGCCGCGAAGCCGATGCCCGAGACCTTGTCCACGAAGGACCCGGCGTAGGTGACGACGACCGTCGACCGCGATCTCGCCACCGAGGGCGACGGCAGGGCGATCGCCAGCTCCTCGCCGCTGCGATGGAACGCCGCCGGCAGCCCGGCCACCTCGACGCCCTTCACCACGAGGTCGCGGAAGAGCTTCGCGGTGACGACGCGAGCACCGCTCGCCTGCGCCTCGACGTCGACCTCGGCCCGCCCCTCGAGGCGGAGGTCGTCGTCGAGCCGAGCCGTGAGGCGATAGGCAACGGCCTCGAAGGGGTCGAAGCCGGGGCGCACGGTGCCGTCCGCGGCGGTGAGCGAGGTCGACACCCAGGTGTCGAACTGTCCGAGCTCGGCGGTGCTGAGGCCGAGCAGGCGCCCCTTGCGCTGCTCGCGGTGGAGCACCCGCTCGAGCTTGCGCTCGTCGCGCTCGTCTTCGGCGAGCCTGACGAAGCGGCCGAGCGACACCTGCTCGCGCGCCTGTGGATCGACGAGGTAGAGCAGCGGTCGCGTCTCGGCGCCCGGAGCATCGGCCGGCTGCAGCGCCCAGGCGACGAAGTAGGCCTGTGCGCTGGGATGGCCCTGCTCGTCGGCGAAGGCCTGGAGCTCGACGTCGGCGATGCTGCGCTCGCCCGAGTCGAGCCAGCGCCGGCGCAGCTCCGAGAGCCGTTTCAGCGCGGCGGCATCGGCGTCGATCGCCTCCGGCCGCTTGAGCAGCGCTTCCCCGGCGGCGCGCAGCGGCAGGTAGAGCGCCAGCTCCTCGAACGGGTAGTCGAGCGCCGGCTCGCCCTGGAAGAGCTCGAGCTGCTGCGCCTCGAGCGGCTCCTTCGGCCGGAGCTGGAGGCGCCCCTTGCCGACGAAGACGAACTCGCGCTCACGGCTCGCACCGGTCGACTGCAGCGGTGCGATGAGCCCGCCGTCGAGCATGAGCGTGGCGGCGCCGGCGGCGAGCCGGAGCCGCTCCACGCGCCGCGCCTTGCCGAGCGTGGGCGCGGACGCGAGCGGCTCGCTTGTGGCAGACCGCGCCGGACTCGACGCGACGAGCAGCAGGAGCGACGCAATCAGCGGACGCATCCACACGGAGCGTCGACGAAGTTGCACTGGCATCTCGCCCTTCATGAGCTGTCGTCGGAACGGCGTTGCCGTTGGCTGCGCTTCAGGATAGCTGATGGATCGCGGTGGCCCCGGCCCCCGAGGAGCTCACGCAGGCCGCCGAGGGGTCGGGCGCCGGTCGTCGGTCCCAGCTAGCTGCCGGTGAGAACCGAGGGCCCCAGCGATTCGAGGTGTGCAGCGAAGACCTGGTTGAACAGCACGCCGGGCCGGCAAGCGCGCAGCCGTCTCACCGCCTCTGGCCCGCTGACGCCAAGCCGACAGAGGATCAGGCCCGCCACCAGAGCCGATCTGTTGAACCCCATACCGCAGTGGGAGAGAACTCGGTGGTTCGTCCGAATCAAGTGAGTCGCCAGGTCGGCGACCGCGTTGAGCTTGTGCAAGTTGGGCAGCTCTTCGTCGAAGATCGGAAAGTAAATGTAGAGCACCTGATTCGGCACGTTGGGGATGCAGTGGTCCAGCTCGCCATCCAGGTCGATCACCGTGTCGATGCCGCGTTCTTGGATTGGAGCCCACTCGGGGATAGCCGGGGAAATGAACAGAGCGCCCGCATCGTCTACCTGGTAGAGCGTCATGAGTCGACAGTGTACCGACGATTGCCAGGGAGCCGCGCGTGCCCGCCCACTACTTGATGTAGTAGCCGACGACGCGCCAACGGCCGTCGGACTCGAGAACTGTAGTGACCGTCTCGATGGCGGAAGCCTTGTTGGCGAAGGACGCCTGGAACTGCATCACCAAGTACCGCCCGTCGGGCACACCCGGCAGAGACGTAGACTCGGACTTCGTCTTGTGCTCGCGCGACTTCAGCGCTCCCAGAGGAGTGCGAGCGCTTCCGACGGCCTGATTCCACTGCTCCTTCGTCACCGCCCGGCGGAACAAAGCGCCGCTCTCGTCCCAGCTCTCGTCGTATTTGCCGGCATCGACCAGGGCGAGCCAGCCCTTGGCTGCCCGCACCCCCTCGTCCTGCGAGGGTTCGGCCGACGACGCAACAGACGCGAAGATGACGAGAAACAGCAGACCGTACATGGCGCGCTTGACCATTGCAGTAGCCCCTCTCTGCCGGGATGCTTCAGCTACGCGCGAGCCTCGAGGGATCTTCCATCGCCGCCTCTAGCCAACCGCGCATGAGCTCAGCGCTGCGCTGCAACGACGGGCTCGGGCCTCTCCAACAGCGAATGCGTTGAGCGGGAACGCCCGGGCGAAGGGTCCGGATGTTGTCCGCTGCAACGCGGGGCCAGGCGGCACGCCGCCACCTTCCTAAGCGACTCTGGATGCGGTCGCTATGGGTCGTCGGGATGGCGATTGAGGGAGAGAACTTGCTCACGCTTGCGCGTAAGCAGTAAGAGCACCAAGCC
>Ga0075421_100005865_pt1 | contig 14903 bp, 17 predicted proteins | sample SoiMetdeltSBSDD5_FD_75292 | JGI IMG/M metagenome (GOLD analysis project Ga0075421, IMG submission 75292) | Bulk soil microbial communities from a Populus tree surrounding site in Tennessee, USA - Soil MetaG P. deltoides SBSDD5 | ecosystem: Environmental > Terrestrial > Soil > Tree plantation...
CGTAACTGTTCTCTTCCAATTCAGTAGTTTCCCTCCCCTTCAATCCCCTGTGTGAGTCCTCCAATTGCAAGACGTTCAACTGGTCTAAACGCAAAATGGAGGTTAGATGAAACTCACATTCGTAACTTTGCTCGCTTTGTTCGTCGCGGCGGTAGCGCCGTTATCGTTGCTTGCGCAGACGACGCAGGCCCCGCCGGCTTCGCAAGTCCCATGCTGTCCTCCAACTACCGGCACCACGAGTGGTGGCGGCGGTGGATTCATGGCTGATATTAGTCCGTATGGAGGCTACGTGTGGCCCCTGAGCCTAAATGGTGGAATTGGGGATTTCAAAGGTAGTCAGATCTGGGGCGTTCGAGGCGGGATCTTCGTTACTTCCGGCTTCGAGATTGGCGCAAATTACTACTACAACGCTCATTTCCAACCCAGAAGGTCTAACGGCCCGGCTGCCTTAGCTGGTGACCTCGGGTTCCCTCAAGGAGCGGTCAGAGCCAACGTGTATGAATTGGAATTCACATACGACTTCGGAAGACGAAATCTGTTCGGTTCCACGAACTGGAAACCGTATGTCGTGGTGGCCGGCGGCGGACTAAACACCCGCATCAAGAAGAACGCCGACACTTTTGTGCTGAACACTCGGAATGTTTTCGTGCCGGGCGCAACACCAGCAGGCCTGCAGAAAGAACTGGTAAACAACAACCTGCAAAATGTGCTGCCAGGTATTGACACAACAAACGGCGTCGCTTTTGTTCCCTTCCCAACTGGCACTTCCGTTTTTGTTGCCAACGACGTGATGGATGGTGGAGACAATTTCTTCACATTCAGCTACGGCGGCGGTCTCAAGGCGGCACGGCTTTGGGGTCCAATGGGAATATTCGGCGATTTTCGCGGCCGTACCGTTCCTAACTTCTTCGGGAAAAGCAACACGTGGCCTGAGCTCAGTGCGGGCCTCAACTTCACTTGGGGTGAGAAATAGTAGGCGTTTGTGGAACTTCTCAATAAGCTGATTTCGATTCGCGGTCTTTGTTTTTTCCCTCGATTCCCCTAATCCTTGGAGAACGGGCGGCAGTGGGCACTGACATTCCTCGCCTGCCGCCCGAGCTTTTTTGAGTAAGCGAAAAATTAGGACCTTACCACGCAGCTAATTCATTGATTGGGATGGGACCAACAGGGCTCGAACCTGTGACCTCATGCGTGTGAATTCTTTCGGAATTCAATGCCGACAAGGGTTTCAGCACGTTAGGCCGCGCGGAACCGCGCAAAGTCCCGCGGTGAAATCGCGACTCCGCACCTGCGGCGCACCCGCGATGGGTCATTCCCCTGCAATGCACTGCAAGACGAACTGTTCTAACGGTTCGTGATTGCCGTTTCGATATTGAACAATAAGATCGGTGTAAGGGGCGTCAGGGGGCGGGGCTCAACGATCCAACGACGTGGCCTATAACCATAACGTCCACACACGAGCCAAATGACAAACCTTGCCATGTGTCCGTTCCCGTTTTTGTAGGGATGTATTCGAAATATCAATTCCTGGATCCGACAGGCAACGATCACTAAATTTAGGGTTTTCAATGCGCGGCTAATAACGACATTCGGCTGCGCATGAGCACCATCGAGTGCAGCCAGTTCGCGGTCCACAATGCTTGCCAAGAGATCCATCTCATGCTGGACGAGGTGTGGAGCTGATCCAACTCTTGCGTCACTCGCGGTGCCCACCATGCAGTTTCGCAAGCATGGGTAGTTCTCACCTCGATAGTGCCCGGCGAAGTATTCAAAACCCGTCGGCGTCAACTCCTGAAAGACGTGTTGGTGAAGCTGGCGCGTGTTACGAGCGCCTTCCCTCGTATCCACACGTCCCCTCCTAAGCGAAATGAGCAAATCCGCAACACGTCTGGGAAGAATTTCATCGCGACGCGGATGATTGGCATACGGCCCAATCGTTAACTTCTCATAGAGACGGTTGACGGCTTCAGCAAGTTCTTTCGAGCGACGAATTCAGAACGTCCTCAAACCGAATCCGAGCCTGGATTCCTGAGATTGGCGAAGCGCCCGTGTTCGCTGAGCACGTTCGTGCTCGGAAACTTCATCGACTGGCTTCATTAATAGCCTCCTGGCGCACTAACGGAAGGAGGCCCGTTGCCCGAAAGCGGCGCTCCCTGACAGGTACCGGGCCAGAAGAAATCCGTTGGAACGACGAAATGCTAGAACGCGCATATACGATTGTCGCGTGTAAAATCGTGTTGGGTATCAGCCGGTACATTCAAAGCCCCGCGCGTCTTGAGGGGATGGGCCAGGCCGCCGGACTCGTGCTTTTACGGATCCTCGTAGTGTCGTAATTTCACGCCTTTTCGGCGGATGGGCACCTGATCGGACTGTAGGAACAAAAGACACAGCAATCACCGGGTTTTGGCCTGAGTACGGTATGGCAGTTCGCGCACTCATAAAAGAACTGGCACGCATCCTCCCGAATCGTCTCAATTTTTGCATGCTGACATTCAGAGCACGTGATGATCGCATCCATTTAAGCCTCGCCTCCTTGGTACTCGTGTCTCAGTTTGAGATTCCGTGGGTAGGCAACCGTCAGCGGCCGAATTTGGCGCGAACGATACCGAGGATGATACCGCCGATAGCTCCCCCGACCATTATTGGCGCGTAGGCTTTCGTCACAACAGCACTGGGGAGGCTAACAAGTAAAGCGACAATCAGGCCTGATGCCCAACCGGGTATGGGAAGGTCGATCACACAGATCAAGAATCCAATAGCGAACCTATCGAGAAACGCGCCAGTAATCGCAACGCGCTTTTCCGGGAAAGATAACGGCAGCATCAAAGCTGCATCAAGCAGCCCGAATGCAAGCCCGCAGACGATCCCTAACGTGATTCTATTCATTCGTTACCCCTAGCGGCCAAGTCAAAGGCAAAACTGCGTTTTTGTTATAATCGGCGACTCTTGGGATGGTCGCTAGTAAAATGGATTTGATATCGCCTTTGTACACAGAGCATCACGCGCCGCTCTTCCTCTCCGTGCCGTTCGATGGCTTCGGCAGTTCCCCCTTCGAACCGCACGCTGGGCATTCAGAAATACTCCTAAGAAATTTCGTGAACCTCGAACCCGCCTTACACCATGAGCGACCCTCAGCTCTGCCGCGTCCAGGTTCTTTCCGGCAACGGGTTTGAAGGCTCTATCGAGCACGGACACGCCACCATTCCAAAAGAACCGCCCTCCGACTTTCCCGACCGTCAAATACGGTCGCGAACCTTCGTCCATCAACTGTAAGAGTCTTGGCACATTTTTTGAACGGCATCGAGGTCCTCAGGGGATTCGCTAACGCGAACTGCTGACGCGGGGTCTTATTAGGCGCGCCTGTTAAATGAGTTCTCAATATCGCGCCAGACGCGGCCCGACGCCGACTTTCTGGTCGCCCGTCTTCGTCGGGAGCTGCACAACAAGTGATACCATTGATATTAACGATCCACGACGTAGCCCTCGTACGCCTGAAGGACTGACCTTTGGTGCAGAAAAGTGTGATGTCGTGAGCGGACAAATAGATCTTGCAGGCCTGCGGGATTTTGGGAGCCGCTCCGGTGAAGTACCACTCCAACCGGTCCGTTTGCCGGAACAACCTCAAACGACATGTCATCCCTACTTTCATTCAATGGTGATTCCTCAGACCTGAAACAGTGAATTTGTTATGAATGACAATCTGAGTTGCCTTGCAACGTTAATTGGCGAGAGAGCCAACGAAATCATCGCTCAATGGAAGACGGAGGTTTGTAAACTGCCCTGCGCCAAGAACGTGGATGACCCCCTACTTCTGGATCACATGCCACAGATGCTCAAGGAGCTTGCGATGGCTTTGACAGAGGCCAGCAATCTTTCGATTCTCGAGATGAGAGGTCATCAGAGCGCTGTTGACCATGGGGCAATTCGTTTTCGGCTCGGCTTTGACATAGAGGAAGTCATTGCAGAGTTTGGTTTACTTCGTGCCGTGCTACAAGACTTCGCCGAACGCTGGGGAGTAGACATTTCCGGGTCAGTCAATCTCACAGTCAACCGTGTCATTGATAAGGCCGTCGCCGTTTCGCTTCGAACCTACGTCCGGCAGCAGACAGACGAGCGCGAGAGGAAGCGGCAAGAGTATCTTTCGTTTGTTGTTCACGACCTAAAAACACCGATCTCGGCGATTGCTACAGCGACGTCCATCATCGATCAACACCTCAGTCCGGGATGCAGACCATCGAAAGTGAACGACATGGTGGATATCGTTCGTCGCAACGCGAGCCGTTTGAGCAAACGTGTGATGGAAATTATAAAGGAGGAAAGCCGGCTGCAATCGCTTATAAGCGACGCGCCACCGATGAAACTCGACATTCGGAAAATTGATGTATGGCCGATTGCCGAACGCCTGGCCCGTGAATGTCAGCCATTAGCCGAGTCCCGAGGGACCAAGATTCTTAACCAGGTTCCGTCTAATTTACGCGTCAACGCGGATGCCGAACTGCTGACTGAGATTTTCCAGAATCTTGTTTCGAATGCACTGAAGTACACGAGTGATGGCGAGATCGTGATTGGAGGAGAAGACCTTCCCAACTGGGTGGAGTTCTGGGTCAGAGATACAGGAACCGGTATTCCGAGTGAAAGAATCGAGCAAATCTTTCGAAAGGGAACGACCGATCCCGAAATCGCTGAAAGTACCGGACTGGGCCTTACGATGGTTGGCAAGGCCGTTGAGTTACTCCGAGGAGAAATCTCGGTTCAAAGCGCACCGGGCGCAGGTAGCTGTTTCGAAATGAAAATCCCGAAACAGTAGTGACGGCCCCCTTTTCTAAAGGGTGTTTTCATGTTCAGTTGCGGGAGGTCAGCAGCCGTGTTGTTCGAGGTGACACCGGAGTTGTGCCCGAGCAAACGCCGCGCGTTCGAACGTAGCATCCGCAGCCCGCTGAAGGATGTTGTAGTCATCTTTAGACACAATGCCGACGAGCCGGAATAAGTCCGAAACGGAATTGGCGTAAGCGTCAACCGCTTTCTTATATTCCATCGCGAGTTGGATCTTGTGAATGCAAGAGACTCTGTGGATGGATTCAATAGCACTCATATCGAACCGATGACAGTGAAGGTTCCATGTTGATGGACTTCGCCTTGGCTCAAAGCCGTGGACGTTGCAAAAACTCCGAGATTCGCACTGTACTGAGTTGAGTCAGTCATGGTAGGCGGACGACGGCTACCGTATCAACCGAGCGTCCCGGAGGGGTCTCATCAAGAGAAAAATCGGCCTCGTATTGGTCTAATAGTTGGCGAGCGCGTACGATGAAACGATCGGGCGCTGAGCCGACATAGTAGAACGGATAGCACGTCACCAGCGTGAGCGATGGAGCATCCGTCACATCAAGGACATCGACCGCGGCTGGTTTCACGACGCGTGTCCATTCGACGCGATAATCGAAAACTCCGTCATAGGTGCGTAGTCGGATGAGATCTCCATCCCGGATGTCTTTCAGGGAGCGGAAGAACGTGTCGCGATGCGCTGCGATGCCGACATTGCCGGGTTTACCCGGCAGAGCCGTTTCCGGTACATGCCCGACGCCACGTTTCAAAATCGAATCCGCGATTCCTTCCAGAACTACAACCGAGAATTTGAGCCGCGGGATCTCGAGTTTAGCGATCGGCATGCCTGCGGCGACAGATGACGCGTGCACTGCCTTTGATGGCACAGGGACCTCAGGATGAAAAACGAAGGCTAGGTACATCTGGTATCCCTTGCCATACACAAAGATGACTGCAGGGTACGTCAGCAGGCAAATTCCGATAGCAAAACACGCAGCTTGAATCCACCGTGCACCCCTTTTCACGTTCATGGCCGAATCTCTCCTATTGGTCTCGGCGCGAGATAACCGGCGCGTTACGCGCCTCGAAAGGTTTATTTCGAAAATCCCGCACCATATTCTGGTTGTGGAATAATCCACCGTGCTGGGCATTCGTTGAGGAATAACCGAACACATCAAACACGAGTCGCATATTAAATCCCAGACTAGGAAATTCGGGCGGCCCAGAATCACCGGGCCGCTTTGGTGGTTTCTAATGCAAGAGAACACGGAGCGAGAATGCCGCTCCTACGAACAAGATGCCCGCAAGCGCCAACAACGGCAGGTTGCTCGCCGTTTGCGGCAGCGCCTTTGCGATCTGTGTCGTGGATTTAGCCGATTCCGCTGCCGAAGACGTGATGGGCCCCGTTTTTGTTGGTTCGGACCCCGGCTTGGCCTCGGACTTCGCTTCAACGGCTGTGGGGTTGCTCGAAGCCTGAGATGTCGCAGTTGGATGCGCTTCAGCTAGCGCGATCTCCGTGCCCTCGGGGGTTGCCGCGACAACCGGCTCTGTCTTCAATTCCGCGACCTGTGCGGTAGTCGGCTGTTCGGATGGATTGCTGGTCACAGCATTTGCTGCCGACATCACGTGCTGGCCTGAAGTCTTGGCGACTTCCAGAGCACGCCCCTTCGGATAAACAAATTCAACGCCATAATTGTCGCCCGGATAGAACCAAGCTCGAATAGGATGAGCGCGGCCGCGCTCGGTTTCATAAAAGCTAATCTCCGCTTTTTCCGGAGTGGCTAGCCGGTAGTCCGGGATACCGATCACGGTTGCATAAAGCTTGGTTTCATCTGAACTGAAAAACTGCACTATCGTACGGCTGCTTGCCGTATCCAACAGTTTCATGACGTACTTGCCTGGAGCGAGAACAATCGCCGGCGTCCCGGGAATCTCCATCGGCACATTAATCGTGAAAATGGTTTTCTTAGTTGTGAGCTGAGCCGTCGCGTTCACTGAGAACATCAGGGAAATCGCGGCGAGGCTTAGCGCGATCACGATAAATTTCTTCATGGTGATTACCTCTCCTTGCATTTCAAATGATGTTTGAGTGTGTTTGAGCCGCACAGGTTGTGCCGCTCGCTTTCAGTATCGATTCGACGGCCGTGCATGCCGGGTCGTGAGCACATAACGTTGCAGGCTGGTTTTGCTCGCCTCACACACACACGATACGTCGTGATCTCGTCTAGATAGTCTTAGATTGGAAGGTCAGAAAGCTTGCCCGCGGAAAGCTTCCGACGCCGCTTGAACTAAGTATGGTAAGAGGCGGACCGACTGCGATCGTCGAATTCCCGCACATGCTAGTAGAGAGCGCGTGCCTCGCTAAAGTTCCGACGTTTAGTTTCGCGCACCACGAAACTCCGTAATAACTTTTCAAATCGGGGTCTGTAGGGGCGTCCTTCCTGGCTCTGCCTGACCGCTTCTTCGTAGTAGAAAATCCATTCTTTGATCCGATGGACATTGGCACCGGTGCTGAATCGGACGCCATCGAGAATAAGCTGTGTATCCAGTTGAACCATGGACCCCTCTTTATGTTCTGGCGGCGGGTACTGCGTACAAAACGCGAACCGCCCATCCCTCCTGACATTGGCCAACGCTGAAGATCGAAACCGTGCGTACGTTCATCGTCGCAAAACCGAATTGGATGTCGGCTTCGGCACCTCGTCGCGCGGACACTCCGCCGACAACGAAGGGCGTCACACAAGTTCACACATAAAGAAAGCAAGTCTACAAGTCTGAGCCGGTAAGGGTCTGACACGACAGCCAGTGTCAAACCCTCACCCGGCACCGGCATTACTCTTGGCTTCCCCAGGCGGACTCGCGTTCCGCGACGCCTTCCTCCTTCACAGGGACAGGACGTGCTTAGTTCGAGGTCACCGTCATTCGGACGCGGCTCATTCCCCGAATCTCCGGCCAGAACCGGCTCTTCGCAAGCTGCTCCTTGAAAGTTTCCACGAACTCTTCTTTACCGACTTTCTGCTTTGGCCAGACGCGATCGAGAAACGCCCATGCCGTATCGAGGTGGCCACTGTAGATCAGGTCTAGCATGTACCGGTAAACTTCGGGTGCAACGTCGAAACCGGCATAGACCGTCGCCTTGCGGAACGCCGCCGCCTTCGACGCGAGTTCGGACTCTCCGGGCGCCGGACGCCTCATTAGGTTTGTCGCGAGTTCGTACTGCCCTTTGTCATATCGCAGAATGATGCGAGGACTCGCGTACCACGAATAAAACGCCCAATCGTCTCCGGTGATCTCGTAAACACCATCGCCGTTGACATCTTCTATAGTCATCGGCGACGGGAAGCCGCCGACCGTTGCAATCTCCTTCACGGGTGGTCCGAGCGTAAGGATCGAGTAGCTCCAGCAGCATTGGGAGTTTCTTGGGAATTGCTCGATGATCAGATCTGGGTTTCCATCGCCCGTGACGTCCGTAGCGACAGGTTCGTGAGCGGAGTTGCTTTTCTTGCCGGACACGTTAATAAACCAGTATTGGCCGACAGTTTTGGAGTAAAGCGCTTGACCATCCTTAAGGATGGTCAAGCGCTTTTCGGCCGTCGGCTCATGCGAAGTTTCAATTTTGTACTGCCCAACTGTCCAACTTTGTTCCGGTTGCGCCGCTCTCGCCAGCGGCGAGAGAGCGAGAAGTACGATAAGAGTAAGTACGATGTTCATAAGCTTCTCCCCGATCACCGTGCTTTACGCGGTGGCGAGTTGTTTCTGCTCCTTCACTGTTTCAATCGGGATCTTCCGGCTGCGTAGATATTGCGACACAACGGGCAGCGTGACTTCGAGCATGCCGTCGCGGAACGCCGCCTTGCACTTCTGGTCGTCCACGAGGACCTCTTCGGGAAGAGCGATATGACGCTCGAATTTGCCGTAAGGAAATTCATTCAATAACATGCGAGCATCCTGAATTGACTGTGCCAAGACGCGTTCACCACTGACGATGAGGACGTTGTCCTTTAGTTCGAGCGAAACCTTCTGTTCTTCCACACCCGGCAAAAAAACACGAACTGTCATCACGTCATCTTTCAGAAAGGCCTCGGCGGCCGGAATCCACGTAGTGTCGGTCGCAGCCTGCGCGGGCCGGTACGGGCTGCTGAAGAACCGATTGAACGCGTTTTCGAAGCTGTTGTGGATAGTCATGGGTTCGTCAAACACATTCGATTTCAACATGTCTCTTACCTCCTTAACGTGTATTCATGATTTCGTGTGCTGTTGATGAACGCCTACGGTGCCCGTTAGGCGGCGGTTGCAGTAATTTGAATCTTCTTCGGCTTCGCTTGTTCTGCTTTTGGCAAATTGATCTGCAACACCCCGTTCTTGTAGGCCGCTTTGATCCTGTCGGCATCGACGGGGGTTGCAAGTGTGAACGAACGCATGAAGGTTCCATACGAACGCTCGACGCGATGGAAGTTCTCGCGATCCACTTTAGGTTCGAAGACCCGCTCGCCGCGAATGGTCAAGACGTTGTTCTCAACACGAACATCGATCTGCTTGGGATCCACACCCGGCAAATCAGCCTGCAAGACAAGATCGTTCTCGGTTTCGTAGATGTCTGCGGCCGGCGCCCACGACGTCGTCCCATCGGCAGCCGATGGCCAAGAATGCACAGCATCATCGAAAAGCCGATTCATTTGATTTTGAAGCATGAAAATGTGTCGTAATGGACTCCAACGAACCAGGGTCATCGGGTTTTTCTCCCTTCATAAAAGTTATTTTAAACATATTTTAGAAGTTTTTTAGAACATGTCAATAATTTTATTGCCTTTAAAATGTGCTATTTAACAAATTAGAAGTTTTTAAAAGTGTCTTACTCCTGTATTCTGCAGTTGGGGAAACGTATGACCAATAAAGAGGAAGTCTTTGACCTTATCCAGGGCCATCCCGAGGGTCTGGATGATGACGACATTTCGGAACTGACAGGGATTCGGCCGAGGCAACAAGTCCAACAGCTCTGTAATCAGTTGGCCTCAACTAAGCGTATCCGCCGCGAGTCGGTTGAAAAGACCGGCAAACGGCGCAAAATCCACAACTTCCCTGCCGACGCGGCCGCAGAGTTCTCAATGGGAACGTCTTTGAAGGACGCTGAACAGGAGAAATGGCGCCGTCGCCTATCCGCCCTGGTCGCCGTCACCGGCCGCAAAGAGGACGATTTATTGGAAGAAGCGCTCCAAATGTTTGCGATGCGGATTTTGAGGGATAGTTCAGAAAATCGAAGCTAGATCAACAATTGCCATAACCGAATATGTCCGAAAAGATTTCCGACAAACTGCGATACTGTTCGCCCGAAATCTGTCAGCCGATCATCGAGCTTGCGGTGGAAATCGCCCGCGAAGGGCGCGAAGGCAGAAGAATCGGGACACTGTTCACGATTGGAGATGCTGACCGCATCCTCGCACATTCCCGGCCGCTGATTCTCGATCCTATCGCGCTGCATCCGGAGGAAGTGCGTAACATCAGAAACGATAACCTGCGGGGCACTATCAAGGAACTTGCTCAACTTGACGGCGCATTTATCTTCGACACCAACGGATACCTCGTCGCGGCCGCCCGATATCTCGACGCGAAGGCTTCCGACATCGAATTACCAATGGGACTCGGAAGCCGTCATCTCGCCGCGGCCTCGATCACCAAGATTGCCCATGCCATTGCGATCGTTGTTTCCGAAAGCGCGATCGTACGCATCTTTGAGAACGGCAACCTGGTAGGCGACATCATTCCCGAACTGTGGCTTCTAAATCGCGAACACGTGATCACCAAGGGCTGAGCTACCTGTACCGTTACAAAGGTCGTCGAGAAGAAACCGGAGCGGGACGCTCATTGGCTTTGTAGCCGTCGACGTTGATGATAAAACCATAGAAAAGCCAAGGAGGGGGTAGGTTCTTACCGCACGATTGCGGTCAGACTAGGCTGCTGCTAGATTCCGGGCGGACGCATTGCCACATAAATCTCTCCCTTTCGAATAAGAAATCCAGAAATAGCCACGCAATTCCTCACATGATTGTGCTGAATGCCGCACGCATCATCGCACCAATGGCTAGGGACGAAGGGCGGAGCGGAACTGCTCTAGGAAGTTCTAACCTCCAAAACGACCCTTGATCTGAGGGCGGTCAACCTTCGCTGGCCGCCCATCTTTTTACGCGAATTCTAATAATAAAGAGCGTACCCAATTGCCTAGCAGTGACTGGAATGAAATCTCCTTGTACCCACTCTCGAAGACTCAGTTGTCGAAACCATCCTCCCACCTGCGGAGGGGGTTGGTCTTCGGCCAGTACACTTTTGCGGTAACAGTGTTTAACAAAGTCCTCGTAAGAAAACTTCCTGAACACCCGCGCGATCTCCCGGTCACTTGAGAGAATAACCTCAACCTCAGCGCGGATTTCACAACAACAAACCAAAACTGTTGGATAAGAACCAGGCTGTACACTTTCCGGTCTGCCATAATGCCAGCGATGAAGCGCCGAACTGCGGCCACTTTCGAGAGATGTCTACCCGGGACGGCTTGGGTTAATGAGTCTCCAGTTCCGTGACAAGTCTGAAACCGATTCGTCGCGGTTCCTTTGCTGTCTTGTTCACGGCAACCAGGAGGACGCTCAACTGACTGATGCGCTGGATCAGTTCAACCGCCTGGCCCGTTTTGTCGATCCCACGATAATGTGCGGCCCCCAATAACCGACGTCCTCAATATGAAACGTCAATTCGGTCCCAAACGAAACCAAGCCTCGCCCCGATTTCATGTTCTGCGTCTAGCCCGTTCCTGGAATTAGTTTATGGAGCGAACCAACCGTTCTTGCATCCACCTAGCTAGGTTCGCTGGTTCGATCTTCGGAAGTTGAAAGTTTGCAAAGATATCTGCTTGATGATGTCGCTTGGATTATTCAATTGCCCGCCGGCTCCTTCCCGGTCATTTCGCACCCTATCCGCACCCAAACAAAAAGCCCGGCGACAGTGCCGGGCTATATCGCTGAATCCAAATGGGACCAACAGGGCTCGAACCTGTGACCTCATGCGTGTGAAGCATGCGCTCTTCCAGCTGAGCTATGATCCCGCATTTTGGGGAACGCCCTCATTTTGAGTTGGATTGCGGACGCTGTCAATGCTGCGCTCGAGTTTATGCCGCTCGCGACGTCAGCGGGGCGACCGCTGAAAAGGGGCTTTATGCCCTCCCGGTTTTCGGGTTTGTTGTTCCTCCCCACCTGCACGGTAAACCGTTGAAAGTTCATGGGCTGGCAACAAAGAGCTTGACTCTTTCTCCGGTCTGGGATTCCATCCCAGGGCGCTTTGAAAGATCCGTCAGATTTTTTCCAAAGTATCAACAGATTGTAGTAACTATAGGCGGTCTTGGGACGTACCGTATCTTAGTCCCCTAGCTGTATTGACCAACCAGGGGAAAAGACAGGAAGAGAAATTAACGATGAGACTTGGACTTATTCGTAAGTGTGGATTCGTGCTTTTGGCAGGGGCACTTGCGCTCAGCGGTTGCAAGGGAAGCAATGCCGATCTGCAGGCAAAAAATGGAGATGGCAAAGGCAACGCATCAGAAAAAGGTGGGGCCCGAGGTGGACGCGGCGGCGGTGGTGCCGGTGGACGCGGTGGCCGTGGAGCCGCGGGAGGTCCGTCGGGAATCACCGTGAAAACGATCGGCGTCGAGCGCATGAGTTTTCAGCGCGAAGTCGAATTGTCGGGAACCTTGCTGTCGCAAGATACGGTGCGCGTCAGCGCTGAAGCGTCCGGAATGGTGAAGGATGTTCTGGTTGAACTGGGTCAGGAAGTAAAGGCCGGACAGGTCATCGTTCAGATCGAACCTCGAGAACTGCAGCTTGCGCTGGATCGCGCAGAAAGTGCTCTGCGTCAGACCGAAGCTCAACTTGGAATCGATCCCAACCGTGCCGGACAGGTTCCGGCGGACGACCAGATCGCGTCAGTGCGCACCGCGATGGCAAATCGCGATGATGCGCGGGCTCAACTCGGCCGTTCTCAGGAATTGCAATCCAAGGGGCTGGCGCCGAAAGCCGACCTCGATACCGTTCAGACCCGCGTGAAGGTGACCGACGCCCAATACCAACAGGCAATCGAAAACGTTCACGCGTTGAAAGCGAGTCTTCAAGACCGCCGCGCATCATACGAACTGGCGAAGAAAAAGCTCGAAGACGCGCAAGTCCGAGCTCCCGTCAGCGGCGCGATTTCGGATCGTCCGGTTCAACGCGGCGAGTTCATGCGCGAAAACACGGTTGTTGCGACAATTGTCCAGCTCAGCCCGCTCAAACTGAAATCGGCAGTGCAGGAGAAGTACGCGAATCTTATCCGGCCGAATCTGACTGTTAAGTTTGCCGTCGAGCCTTATCCAACTGAAACTTTTAACGGCACTATCCGATTCATCAGCCCTGCCATCGATCAGTTGACGCGAACCTTCGCTGTCGAAGTAATGGTGGACAACGCATCACGAAAATTGAAACCGGGTTTCTTCGCGAAAGGCCAAATCCTGACCAAGAAAGATGACAACGTGATGGCCGTGCCTGACGAAGCAGTGGTGATGCTCGCCGGCGTTGCGTCCGTCTATGTTGTCGACGAAAAAGGCGAGGTCCGCCAACGAAACCTTCAGATCGGCGAGACCGAAGGCAAGTTCCACGAAGTCCTCAGCGGACTCGACGGCACAGAAAAGCTGGCCGCCAGCAACGTGAACTTGCTCGTCAGCGGAATGATTGTCTCCACCGGTGGCGGTGGACGCGGTAACCGCGGCGGCTCCGGCGAAGAAGTCGGACCGGCGGATGGTGCCGCTCCCAACGCGATAGCTCCTGGCGGGGAAAACGGTGGTCAGAAAAAGGGCGGTCGTGGTGGCCGCCGTGGACAAGGTACCGAGCAACGCGGAGGAGGTAATCAGTGACACTTGCAGACGTTTGCATACGACGCCCGGTATTCGCAATCATGATGTCTGTCGCCCTCGTTGTACTGGGCGTGTTTTCATACCGTGATCTCGGCGTCGATCTAATGCCCCGAACGGAACCGCCAACCGTCAGCATCATGGTGCGGTTGAACGGCGCCAATCCGGAAGAAGTCGAATCGCAGATCACCAAGCGCGTCGAAGAGACCGTCAATAGTATTGACGGTATCGACGAACTCCGAACGACTTCCGGACAAGGCAACTCCAACACGACGATCACGTTCAACCTGGAAAAAGATATTAAGGTCGCCGTCCAGGACGTTCGCGACAAGGTTGCGCCGATGCTCGGCCGGCTTCCCCGCGACACGGATCCGCCAAGCGTGACGAAGGCGGACCCGGATTCCGCTCCAATCCTCACGCTCGCCATTTACGGCGATCGCGATCCCAAAGAACTGACTCAGATCGTCGACAAGCAGATCAAGCAACAAATCGAATCGGCGATGGGCGTCGCGTCCGTGCAATTCTTCGGCGACCGCCGACGCTCGGTTCAGTTGCTCGTCGATCCCGACCGGCTGAATGCATACGGACTGACGATCGACCAGGTGCGTAACGCCATCAGCCGCCAGAACGTCGAGATCCCCGGAGGAAACTTCACCTCCGGGCGATCCGAATACTCCATGCGAACCATGGGCCGCTTGACGGATGTCCGGGATTTCAATCGCATCATCCTGTCACAAAGAGACGGACAGACCGTGACATTCGCAGATGTCGGCCACATGGCCGATACCGTTCAAGAAATCCGCAGCCTGGCGCGAGTTGACGGCCAGCCTTCGACGCAACTTTCGATCGTCAAGCAGACGGGCTCCAACACGGTTGCAGTCGTCGACGAAGTGATGAAACGGCTGGACGAAAAAGTGAAGCCGACACTGCCGCCGGACATCAAAATTGCCGTCCGCCGCGATCAATCGGTGTTCATCCGCAAGTCGATCGACGACATCCAACACCATTTGCTGTACGGCAGTATTCTAGCGAGCATCGTCGTCTTCTTCTTCCTCCGTAACTTCCGAAGCACGCTGATTGCAGCTCTCGCCATTCCGGTATCGCTGATCGGAACGTTCATCATCATGAAGTTATTGGGCATGACGTTGAACAACATGAC
>Ga0075421_100005868_pt1 | contig 14897 bp, 6 predicted proteins | sample SoiMetdeltSBSDD5_FD_75292 | JGI IMG/M metagenome (GOLD analysis project Ga0075421, IMG submission 75292) | Bulk soil microbial communities from a Populus tree surrounding site in Tennessee, USA - Soil MetaG P. deltoides SBSDD5 | ecosystem: Environmental > Terrestrial > Soil > Tree plantation...
AATGACACTCGTTGCGATCAATTTCAGGCATTGGAAATGGGAGTTTAATGACGCAGTGACGCAGATCGGTCTGGCATACCCATTGATCTGGTGGCTGGCCGGACGTGACAAAAGGTCTCAATACACTGCGTTTGGACTCATTCTCGTGACGTTTTGGGTCTGGTTTGTGCTATCACCGCTACCTGCTTCTTCGTTCGACTATGCGTCAGTCGGCGTCCCGCCGCAGTGGCTCAACCAGCATGGACTATCGGGTTTTCTTGCGCACTGGCAGAAGAACAGCAACCCATCGTCGGCGTTCGATCGATGGTTCCTGAACCTGCTGCCACAGCCCGCACCGTATCTGGGTAGCCCAGTTGGTCTCACGACTCTGAACTTCGTTCCATCCATAGCGACCATGCTCCTGGGCGTGCTCGCTGGGTCGGTATTGTACGGACCAGAGGTCGCGAAGCAGAAAGTGCTCACGATCCTGAAGGGCGCCGTAACGATCGGCCTGATCGGCTGGGTGCTCGACCGTTCCGGAATCTGTCCGATCGTAAAGGCCATATGGACACCGAGTTATGTGTTATTCAGCGGCGCCTGGTGTCTCGCGTTCCTGGCAACGTTCTATGTGTTCGTGGACATCCTACTCGTTCGACGCGCAGCGTTTCCGCTCGTCGTTGTCGGTCGGAATTCGATCGTTGCCTACTGCCTGGCGATGATCTTTCCCGCCGTCATGTTCAATAGCATTCGTCGTGTGACCGGTGGCGGCGTGTTCGAAGTCTTTGGCGCAGCTTACACACCAGCGGTCTACGGTTGCGTGGTGATGTTGCTTTATTGGTCCGTGCTCTGGTCGTTGCATCGCAGAAAGATATTCATCCGAATCTAGATAGACCTCTCGTATCGCAGGTGAGCCGCACTGTAATCCTCGACTTGTTGAGCGAGCCGTTTACCGCCCGCGAGCAGGCGAGTCGCACCACTTTCCAAGGAGAACCGCAGGCGCAATGACACTGTCAACCATTCGAATGAAGATTCTTGGCAAGTTTGAGGGACTGGCACGGCTGATCCGTTGGATGCGCGTGACGGCAAACTGGCGGGAAGTGTGGAAGTATCAGCGACAAAAGGATCGACTACCGCCGATCGAGCTGCGCAGCGGTGAAGTGCTTCACCACGGCCCTCACGACAGTCCGCTGCTCCTCCTTGACGAGGTCTGGGCCTATCGTTGGTACGAATTTCCCCACGTGACGCCCCCCGACGCTTTAATGCTGGATATTGGTGCAAATATCGGCTCCGTAAGCCTGTATTGGAGCCAACGGGTGCCGAATCTGCGTATTCATTGCTACGAACCCAATCCCTCGGCGAGCGTTACGCTCAAGCGTAACGTCATTCAGAATTCCCTGGAGAGTCGGGTAACGATACACCCTGAAGGTGTTGGCCGTTCAGCGGGAGTGCTGAGGTTATGGGTCGATATCCCAACAGATTTGTCGAGTGCCTACATGGACAAGCCTCCGGTAGAGGGGGGAAGGCGTATCGAGGTCCCCGTGCTCAGCGTGGATGACGCCTGGCAGCGGGCTGGCGGCAAAGCGATTTGGCTGTTGAAGGTCGATACCGAAGGTGCCGAAGTGGATATTCTCGAAGGCGCTTCCCCTTCCTTTTGGGCGGCTGTCCAGAACGCGATTGTCGAGTATCACGACAACATCGTCCCAGGTTCTCTGGCTCGCTGTCAGCGCGTGCTTGAAGCTGCAGGACTTCGGTGCAATGTGCGGCACCACCCATGGAAAGAAGGAATCATCTACGCGCACAGGACCGCGCGCGTTTGAGTGGCACACAAGATGTCGATGCCACAACTGGTCAAGCTGATGTGATCGGAGTGTTGTCAGGCGTCTTATCCAGACGGTCCAACCAGATTTCCCGCCAGTAAGCGTACGTTGCCCTCGGACAAAAGATCATCCGAGGATTGTATCGCGCTGTGCACACGACTCCCTCGAGCATGATGCAGGGAGTCTTCATCTTCAACATTTTTCCGGTCTTTTCGTTGATGATCAGGTCAACGCGCCTGTGGACCCGAAAAGTCCCACCGCAGTAGGGCGCCATTTCGGCGCCGAACGACATTCCTCGGTTCAAGTAATTCTCGTCAATCGTATCGAGAATCTCTGAGTAGTTCTTTACCTTCACCAGCTCTCCAGGTTGGAGCGCAGTTGAAACAACCGGGGTCCGTTCTCCAGAGCGGATCTTCCCCGCGCGAGCGGGGTACGGATGCCCGCCAGTGAGCCTCTGGATCCTGTCATAGAGCCACCGAAGAGGGGGCCCAACGCCTATTCCAAGATTGATGAGATTGTCGACGAAGCGATAGGACAAAGCGGGAAGCATGTCGCGGACGGATCGCACGTTGCCCGAGCGATAATCCTCGATGTATTGACGCACGTCCCACCAGTGCAATGTTTCCGTGTACTTTGGGAGAAGTGTCGCTTGACAGACGTACGTAGGATCATGCGCGTCGCCCGTATGAGTCATCTCCCGCGTGGCATCCCAGAGGTCCTGCTCAACACACTGTTCATCCCCCGCGAACGCTACGCTCTGGACGCATGCAGCTGGGGCAACCTCCCTGCTTGTGTTGATGGAACTGGAGATTGGCCTCAGCCAGGCTTCTTTCCAGAACAGGACGCACTCAGCTTGGCATCCTCCATGAGCCGCTCCGTCACAACGCAAATCTTCGAGGTGGACCGCATTCCGTAGCCGTCGACTTCCGGTGTTCGTTACGAAGTCGCACGTCTTGTGCGCCCGCTTTCGCACTCGGAACTGTTGCCCGCAGTACTTGAGCATCTCGGGCATGAAGGGAAGGCCATCAAGGCGGCCGTTACCGTCCAATGTGGACAAAATCTCGTCTTTACTTCGAACTTCAACCAGGTCGCCAGCTCGAAAGTGTTCACCAGCCACATGCCACCCTAGGTTCAACTCCTCGCTACGTCATTCAAAACTTCACGAACGAAGCGACCGACGGCACTCCCTGATCGTCGATGATAAAGAGCATATAGATTCCCGGCGGAGCCACGTTGGTGCTATTGGGAGCGGTCACTGTCAGGCGGCCAGCGTCGACTGTGAACGACAAGGGAATCGTGCGCTGGCTCATGTTGATGCCATGCGTCATGTTTCCAGGCGCCACAAGAGTGACCTTTACGATACGAGCTGCCTCCGGGGTCTGAATCGTGAACCCCTGATTGTATCCGAGCTGGCTCGGAACCGACGAGATGGTCGGGCGCGGCCCCTTGAAGAGATAGGGCGGCGCAAATATCTCGTAGTTTTCCTGATCTCGTGGGTCTGGTCCGGGGCTTCTGCCGCCACCCGCGACCAGCACCCGACCGTCGGCGAGCAACAGTGCCGATCCATGATACATCCGCGGGCTCTGCATGAAGGCCAGGGTCGTCCACGTCTCGGTGCCGGGGGACCAGAGCTCCGCCGCATACACCGCGTCCGAAATACCGTAGTCCCACGTGGAGGTGCCTCCCCCCGTCACCAACACCGTGCCATCTGGAAGCAGTGTTTCAACGTGGTACGCTCGTGGGTACGCCATAGAGCTGACCTGCCGCCATTGCGGGGTCGCCGCGGTCATGTCGATCACGTAAGCCGTCGCCGCGGAGGCCTTCGTGGACTCGGAATCCGTCGACGTTCCGGTCTTCAAGATCTTGCCCGGCAAATACATGGCGGACGAGTACGCGTCGAACAGTCTCGCATCCACTGTTGACCAGGTCTGCGTGCCCACATCGAGTACGCGAGCCGGCACGGCCTTCTCGGCAGTTCCGGTGACCACCACTTTGCCATTCGGTATCACGAACGCGTGGGGATAGTACGGGAGGGAAAGCGACGCGAGTGATAAACGACTCCACGTGTTCGTGACGGGGTCGTAGACCTCCGGCTGTGTTGCGTAGCAATTCTTACAGGTCGTTTCGCCGGATAAGGTAAGCACTCGACCATCCGGCAGCACCGTCAAGGTCGGATACCACCGACCGAACGTCATATCCGGGGTGGAACTCCACTGATTCGTCGCAGGGTCAAAGATCCGACCGGTGGTGGTTCCGACGTGATCCGATAGGTGTCCTCCCACTACCAATATTCGACCGTCACGCAGCGTGATTTGCCCTGAGCAGAAGAGATTAGTGCCGTCGTTGGTTGGAGCGGCTATGAACGAGCTCGTCAGCGGATCCCAGACGAACGGGTCAGGGTTCCCGCTATTCATCCGGTCGTACATCAGCACACGGCCGTCGTTCAACAGGCTGACATTAATTGAGACGAGTGGCATCACGAATGGCCCGGACCACAGGCCCGTTTGTGCCGGATTGCCAGGCGACACATTCGAAAGGGTCACGGATACCGGGACCGCTGTGACGATATTTCGATCGAGATCCCATCCGTATGCCTTCACCAAGTGGCTGCCATTCGTGAACTTGGCTGTGTTCACAGAAATGGTTTGCGTCGGAACGATAGCGGAACCGACGTTCACGTTGTCAACCATGAACTGCACACCGGCGACGTTGCCGCTAGCGACCACGCCGAAGGTTGTTGACCCTGAAAGTGCTGCGCCTTCTGAAGGCACGTAGATTTCGAGCGACATCGGTGTGGGAGCCGCGGTGATTGCCGTGGCGACTGGGGAGTATGGTCCAATGTTTCCCGCAGCATCGACAGCTCGAACACGATAGCTGTAGCTCGTCGCGACGGTCAGCCCGACATTGGAAAAGCTGAGCGTCGTTGCTGTTGCGATCTCAGTGAACGTCGAACACTGAACTCCCTGACACCGCTCGATGCGGTAACTCGTGACGCCGACGTTGTCGGTAGCCGCAGGCCAAGTCACATCGATTTGGTAGCTCGAGATTGCAGTTGCACTGATACTCGCTGGTGCTGCCGGTGCTTCGGTGTCTGACGTTCCACCGCCTGTCGCGCCTCTGAAGGCCACTAACTGCATGACGTACCCGCCGCTCGAACTCATCGGAGCAGTGGCCGTGTAGCTTCCCGTCGCCGTGGCGATTCGATCCTCGAGGATGCTACCGTTCGGCGAAGTGCTCAGTCGAAGCGTGTATCCGGTTCCCGCACCCGATGTAAACGTTTGCACGTAATTGGCTGCGAGGAGTAACGCATTTGGCGTTGTCGTCGTTACGCTTCCACTGCTGCTCGTCGTACCAAAGCCGTAGGCACCGATGGCACCATCCAGCGGCGCCACGGTATCGATGCCTCGGTATTCAGCGATGCGTACGTCGGGATAGCTAACAGCGCCATTGAAAGTGACTGTGACGGAGTTGGTGGGAGCCGCGACGATGTTGCGTGCAAAGTAGATGATGTGCGACTGGACCGTCGGTTGCACCGTCGCGAGTGCCCTCGTGTACGTATTGCCACGAGCGTCAGTGACGGACACGACCTGGGATGTTGCGTCGTTCCACCCAATGGCCACAACATTAAGGTCGCCGGCCGATTGAGCGCTGGTGAAGGCAACTGTTACAACTGATTGGGGCGTCTGCGGCACCGCATAGTTGCCCTGCACGTACGATATTGGAACAGGGGGAGCCGCCGACTGTGTCGTTGCAGTGCCGACGGCTGAGTATGGCCCTAGGTTGCTTGCCTCGTCAGCAGCTCGCACCCTGTAGCTATAAGTAGTCGACGGCGCAAGTGGTGTATCAGTGTAAACGGTTGTTGTGACGATGCCGATCTCTGTGAATGTGGAACAGCCGCTTCCTTGACACCGCTCGATGCGGTAGCCGGCTACTCCGGCGTCGTCGGTTGCAGCAGTCCACGTCACGTCGATTCGACTGCTGGAACTGGCGGCCGCCGACAGGCCTCCAGGCGCAGTGGGCGGCTGAGTGTCGGCCACAGTCGTGAAGTTGACGGGAGTCGCGTCGGTTCCTGAGATTTTCGAGTGGTCCGCACGCACCAGGAAACCGTTCAATACATGTGAGCCCGGTGCCACGTTAGTGAGCAGGTAGCTCCCGTCGAGACTCATGTCCATCACAATGGGGCCGTTATCGACCTGGAAATGGACATGATTCACCTCTGTGAGATCGCCAGTGACGGCATAACTCACCGGCACCGACGCGCCGACGATCGTCGCACCTGCGCCAGGTTGGGTGATGCTGAGTTGAGGTGGTACCAAGGTGGCCGCGGCCGCGACTGGTGAATACCCGCCAAGATTTCCGGCCGCATCGGTGGCCCGCACTCTGTATCGGTAGGTCGTCGCGATCGCCAACCCAGTGTTGTTGTAGCTCGTCGTAGACGACGCCCCGATCTCGGCGAATGTTGTGCAGCCTGCGCCCTGGCATCTCTCCATTAGGTACATCGTCACGCCAACGTTATCTGTCGCGCCGCTCCACGCAAGGTTGATTTGAGAGCCCGATATCGCGGTGGCGCTTAAACTCGACGGCGTCGATGGCGGTTGCGTGTCGGGACCTGAGAACGTCGTCGCCGACACGGTTGCCGAATACGAACTAAAATTGCCGGCCGCGTCCGCAGCCCGAACCCGATGCCTGTAAGTGGTTGACGAAGTCAAGCCGCTGCTGTCGAAGTTAGTGCTGCTCGATGTTCCGACCTCGGCAAAATTGTTACAGTTGTTTCCTTGACAACGTTCAATTCTGTAGACGGTCACGCCTCCATTGTCGGTCGACGCCGTCCATGTGACCCTGATTTGGCTGCTCGATATTGCGCTGGAGGAGGGACTTCCCGGTGCGGTTGGTGCCTGTGTGTCGAACGTGGACGCAGTCGCTATTGCGGAATAGGGGCCAAGATTGCCGGCAGCGTCAGTGGCCCGGATGCGGTAGCTATATGTCGCGCCGTTCGCCAGTCCTGTGTTGTTGTACGTAAGTGCCGTCGTTGTTGTCGCGACCTGCGCGAAATTGCTGCACCCACTTCCCTGACAACGCTCGACCCGGTAGCCCGTCACACCGACGTTGTCGCTCGCACTGGTCCAAGCCACGTTTATTCGGCTTGCCGAAGCGGCGGTTGCCGAGAGGCTGCCTGGGGCCGACGGTGGAATCGTGTCTGAAACATTCGCTGAGGCGATCGACGAGTACGCGCTCAAGTTGCCCGCAGCGTCGCCTGCTCTGACGCGATATTGATACGAGGCGACAGCGGTTATGTTGGAGTCGCTATAAGCGGTAACAGTCGACGTGCCGATCTCAACAAAGCTTGTGCAGCTCACCCCCTGGCAGCGCTCCACTCGATACACCGTCACGCCGACGTTGTCGGTCGATGCCGTCCATGTCAAATTGACCTGTGTGCTTGATACCGGCGTGCCGATAAGGTTGGTAGGTGCTGTGGGTGCTTGTGTGTCGACAGCGGCAGCGGTGGTCGCCGAAACGGTAGAGGAGTACGGCCCTAGATTACCGGCGGCGTCCGTCGCGCGAACGCGGAATGTGTATGAGGTAGATGCGGTGAGGCCGGTGCTGCTGAAAGTCAGTCCGCTCGTAGTACCGATTTCTGCGAATGTGCTACAGCCACTTCCCTGACATCGTTCGACCCGATATCCCGTGACTCCGACATTGTCGGTCCCCGCTGTCCACGTCAGGTCAATCCGATTGCTCGAAACCAATGTTGTGCTCGGGGCACCAGGGGCGGTTGGCGGTTGACTATCCGAGCCGCCGCCACCAGCGCCACGGAAGGCGACCATTTGCATCACCCAGCCACCACCCGAGCTCAGCGTTGCGATTGCGGTGTAGGTTCCTGCGGTCGTCACGACGCGATCCTGGAGGAGGCTGCCATTTGGAGCCGTATTGAGTCGCAGGGTATAGCCGCTGCCCGCGGCGGACGTAAAGGTCTGAACGTAGTTGCCCGCGACAAGAAGCACGTTTGGGGCAGTCGTAGTGACCGGTCCGCTGCTGCTCGTCGTGCTGGTCCCGAAACCCCCGCCCGCTGCGTCGATGGGTGCGGTGGTGCTGAGCCCGCGGTATTCAGCAATGCGGACATCCGGATAGCTTACGGCGGTGTTGAACGTCACCGTGACGGTATTGGCTCCCGCGAAAATGTTGGGCGCGTAATAGATAACGTGTGAGTGAATACCCGGCTGGACGATTGGCGCTAACGCTGGAGTGTAGACGTTTCCTCGTGTGTCAGTAACGCTCACGACTTGCGAGGTCGCATCGTTCCAGCCTATCGCGATTACGTTGAGGTCACCGGCCGTCTGCGAAGTCGTGAACGGGACGGCAACAACCGACTGCGGTGCCGGCGGCACCGCGTAATTGCCCTGTACGTATGTGATTGCGGTTTGAGCATCAGCGGCGGCGATCGGTAAGCAAGAGAGCAGTAGAAACAATCCGCCGGTATATGACAGACGCCGACGAACAATGTCGCTAAAAGGCCGCCCAAAAGTCAACGGAAACAGGTCCTTTCTCGCGTCAAGTCCCTCAATCGAAGCGCGAAAATGCGAACGTTGGCCCTTTGCTGATATGTTCCGCGGACGACGGGTTGACGTTGACGTCGAAAGGGGCAAGATTAGTGCCCGGACATCGGCTCGAGCCATTTTTGTGCACCCATTTCGTAGAGAGAGGTGGGATCCGAAGGCCGCTATGATACCTCTACCGCGCGGTGTATGAACGTTGATATCCAGCATTCTCGGCGAAAGAACGGGCGGCTGGTTCGCCCGCGTAGTACTCCGTGTTCGAAATGTCGCGACTGAAACTACTCCTCATATCCGGTCTGTTAACCCTTGGTGTGGCCGCCATTCTTGTGGCAGTCACCCGTGAGCGACCGAGAGACATCGCAACTGTTCCCGAACGGTCGGTGTCGGTGAACGCAGGAAGGGCCCGGCAAGCCGTTGTTCTAGACGACCGTCGACAACAATTGGCCGGAATCAGAACCGAACCGGTCCGTCACGCCACACTGATGCGAACAGTTCGCGGCACCGGAGCAGTAGTTATCAATGAGACAACTGTCACTGACGTCAACCTGAAACTCGATGGCTGGATACGCGACTTGTTTGTGAACTACACCGGCCAGGAGGTCACCAAGGGCCAGCCGCTCTTCACTCTCTACAGTCAGGAGCTCATTGGGGCGCAACTGCAATACCTGGCCGCTCTCAGGAGCTTGCAACAACTAACGCCCGCCCAGGCCGCCGATCGGGAGTATCAGGAGAGGCTCATCGAAACACCCCGACAACGCCTCTTGTACTGGGACGTTCCGCAGGATCAGATAAAAGCCCTGGAAGAGGCCGGCAGAGCTCTCGAGGCTGTCACATTTCGGTCACCAGCCGCGGGCGTCGTCATCGAAAAAGCAGCCACCAAGGGAATGCACGTCGAATCGGGCGCTACTCTCTACAAACTCGCGGACACCTCCGTGATGTGGATCGAAGCCGCTTTCAATGTTCGAGACGGTACTCAACTGAGGCAGGGGCAACGAGCCGCGATAACCATCGATCCACAGCGCGCAGAAAAGCTGACGGGTCGCATCGTCGATATATACCCAATCCTCTCAGAGCCCTCACGATCGGTCAGGGTCCGCCTCGAAGTCGCAAATCGCCGTGGCGATCTCAAAGCAGGGATGTTTGCCACTGTCGAGGTTGCTATTGAACCCACCGAAGGCCTTCTTGTGTCCGAAGACGCGGTGATCGACTCGGGCCGCCAGCAAACTGTTTTCGTGGCGACCGGGAATGGTCGTTTCGAGCCACGCACCGTAACCACGGGCGCGCGGGCCGACAATCAGATCGTTGTCTTGTCCGGCTTGCGCGAAGGCGAGCAGGTCGTCTCGCGCGGCACGTTTCTGCTTGATTCGGAAAGTCAATTGAGAGCTGCTTTGGAGGGCTACAGCAGCTCGACCTCGACAAGCCAGTCGAGCGACAAACGTCCTCAATCGACGCTCAATGTCTCGATGGATCCGGATCCTGCCCGTGTTGGTGAGAACCACGTTCGAGTCGAGATGCTCGACGCTCACAACATGCCGGTGACAGATGCCTCGGTCGTTGTCCGTTTTTACATGGCGCCGATGCCATCGATGAACATGCCGGCCATGCGCGCGGAAGCTCGGCTCCAGCACACGGGCAGCGGCATCTATCTCGGCGGGGGAACGCTTCCCATGGCCGGGCCATGGGAAGCCACCGTGTCTGCATCGCGAAACGGCCAGCCTATCGGCGAGAAACGGGTGTCGTTCGTCGTGCGCTGAGACCTGTTGCGCGCTTTTATGATCGATAGGGTCATCCGTCTCTGCACTGCGAATCGATTCTTGGTTCTCGCTGCGGCACTTGTCGCTGCGGCGTGTGGCATTTGGGCAATGCCACGGCTGCCTGTCGATGCCGTTCCGGATCTCTCGGATGTCCAGGTGGTGATTTCGACCGAATGGCCTGGACGCAGCCCGGATTTAATCGAAGATCAGGTTACCTATCCCCTCATCTCGTCACTGGTGTCCACCCCCCGAGTGCGGGCGGTCCGCGGATTCACCGAGTTCGGCATCTCTTACGTATACGTCGTGTTCGACGATGGCACCGATCTGTACTGGGCACGAGCTCGGGTGCTCGAGTACCTACAGAACGTCCGGGCAAAGCTGCCCGACGGCGTGAGTCCGACGATGGGGCCAGATGCCAGCGCGGTCGGATGGGTGTTCCAGTACGCGATTGTTGACGAGAGCGGAACAAGAACGCTCGACGAGCTCCGCAGTCTGCAGGACTGGACCATCCGCTACGCCTTGGCGAGCGTCCCAGGCGTCTCCGATGTTGCCAGCATCGGGGGGTTTGTCCGGCAGTATCAAGTCAGCCTCGACCCCACGAGGCTGACTGCCTTCAATCTCTCACCGAAGCAGATCATCGACGCTATTCGAGGAAGCAACAGCGACGCGGAAGGCCGCGTACTCGAACGCGCAGGTCGTGAATACATCGTCCGCTCCAGAGGATCGCTCACGTCAGTCAGCGACATCGAGCAGGTCGCGCTTGGAGCTGACGCCAACGGTACACCTATTCGGGTGAGCGACGTGGCGCGCGTGCGCCTGGGGCCGGACATCAGACGGGGGGTAGCCGAACTCGACGGGCGCGGCGAGGCCGTTGGAGGCATCGTGATCATGCGATCAGGTGAGAACGCTCTCGACGTCCTCAACCGCGTCAAGCAGCGGCTGGCTGACGTGCAGCGCACGCTACCGGCCGGAACGAGTCTGGTGACGACGTACGATCGAACGGATCTCATTCGCAGCTCACTTGCGACGCTCAGCGTTGCGCTCGTCGAGGAGCTGATCATCGTGTCGCTGGTAATTGTGGCGTTTCTGTCGCATTGGCGTTCCGCCATCATTCCACTGGTGACGCTTCCTCTAGCTGTCGCCGTCGCGTTTCTACCGCTCTGGTACTTCCAGGTGACCGCCAACATCATGTCGCTTGGCGGAATTGCCCTTGCCATCGGCGTCCTCGTGGACGCCTCCATCGTTATGGTGGAGAACGGCTACCGGCGAGTCATGGAGGAGCGAGAGGGTGAAGACACGCAACGCACCTTGTTGGAGGCGGCACGCCAGGTAGGTCGGCCAGTTTTTCTGTCGCTTGTGCTCATCATCGTCTCCTTCTTGCCGGTGTTTTTGCTCGAGGCGGAAGAAGGTCGGCTGTTCAGGCCGCTTGCCTTGACAAAAACGTTGACGATGTCTGCAGCATCGTTGCTGGCGTTGACGCTCGTACCGGTTCTGATGTTGCTGCTGATTCGTCGCCGCCTTGAAGCTGATCGACGACCAAACGCGCTGGCACGCTTCTGTACTCGCCTCTACGAACCGGTGCTCCGATTGGCACTGAAACACAGAGTGGCTGCCCTTCTTGTGAATGCCGCGCTCATTCCGCTGACGGTTCCCTTGGTTTTCTCGATCGGCCACGAGTTCATGCCTCCGTTGTTCGAAGGCTCGTTGCTTTACATGCCAACGGCTCCGCCAGGCTTGTCCATGACCGAGGCGACACGATTGTTGCAAGTCCAGGATCGCGTTCTCCGAGAGTTCCCCGAGGTCGAGCGTGTATTTGGCACCATCGGACGCGCCACGACAGCGACCGACAACTCGACTTACGGGATGGTCAACACCACGCTTATGCTCAAGCCGCGAGCACAGTGGCGAGCAGGAATGACGTTTGAGCGTCTCCAGGACGAGATGAACGACGCACTTCAGATCCCTGGTCTGCGAAACGTCTGGACGCAGCCGATTCGGAGTCGGCTCAACATGTTGTCCACGGGGATGAAAACGCAGGTGGGAATCAAGGTCCTTGGGAACGACTTGGCCGTGCTCGAGGATCTTGGTCAGCAGGTCTCGGCAATCCTTGCCGGCGTTCCTGGGACGCGCAACGTATATGCGGAGCGGCTTTCGGAAGGCTACTACGCCGATATTCGACCCGACCGCCAGGCGATCGGGAGGTACGGACTGACGCTGCAGGACGTGGAAGATGTGATTCGCGCCGCGATTGGCGGAAGCAACATCGGCGAGGTGGTTGAGGGTCGCGAGCGATACCCCATCAGCGTTCGCTACGAACGTGACTTTCGGGATGATATCCCCGCGCTCGAGCGAGTGCTGGTCAAGACAACGACGGGCGCGCAGATACCCCTCGGCCAACTCGCCGCCATTTCTCTCACCACTGGCCCTGCCATGATTCGAGACGAGAACGGACGCCTTGCTGCGTATGTTTACGTCGATACCGACAGTCGCGATGTGGGGGGATACGTCGAACGGGCAAAAAAGCTCTTCGACGAAAGGCTTTTGCTTATGCCTGGCTATGCCGTGGAGTGGGCTGGCCAGTACGAACAGCAATTGAGAGCCTCAGCCCGACTCCGGCTGCTCGTCCCATTGGTTCTCGTGGCTGTTTTCGCGATTCTGTACCTGACGTTTCGTTCGGGTCCCGAAGCGATCGTGGTGATGTTGTCGGTCGTTTACGCGATGACTGGGGGAGTTATAGCTCAGTGGCTGCTCGGTTATTCCTTCTCCGTTGCGGCGTGGGTGGGCTACATAGCGCTCTTCGGCGTGGCGGTTCAGACCGGTGTGGTGATGGTTGTGTATCTAAATGAAGCTCTCGAACGCCGCTTGAGAGCCGGGCAGCCATTGACCGAGAGCGACTTGTTCGAGGCGGTAGTTGCCGGCGCAGTATTACGATTGCGGCCGAAGCTGATGACCGTCACAGCGACCCTGGCGGGGCTACTGCCCATCCTGTGGAGCACCGGCGTTGGCGCAGACGTGCTCAAGCCCATCGCCGCCCCGATCGTCGGCGGCATGCTCACCTCGGCGGTTCACGTGCTGATTATCACGCCGGTAATTTTCTTCCTGATGAAGCAGCGCGCATTCGCGCCAGCTAACTGACGATCACGTCGGGAATCGGTACCACGAACTTTCCGCCCCAGCTCCGAATGTGCGCTATCTGGGCCATGATTTCTTCTTTGACGTTCCAAGGAAGAATCAAGACATAGTCCGGCCTTGTTTGGTTGATTCGATCTGGAGGGTAGATCGGAATGTGCGTGCCGGGAGTGAACCGCCCGTGCTTGTACGGGTTGCGGTCCACTGTGTAGTCGAGGAAGTCGGTTCGAATACCGCAATAGTTCAGTAGCGTATTGCCCTTTCCTGGTGCGCCATATCCCACGACCGAGCGGCCGGAATTCTTCGCATCAACCAGGAATGCCAGCAGACGGCGTTTCGTCGCTTTGACCTGCTCACCGAAATTGGCATAGGTCTCGAGCCGATCGAACCCCAAGTCGAGCTCGCGTTTGAGCAATGCCTTCGCTCGTGTTTCCACCGGCTTGCTGCTGTCCTCCTTGTGGCGCGCGTAAACTCGCAGCGAGCCACCGTGCGTCGGTAACTCCTCGACGTCGAACAGCACCAGTCCATGGGTCTCGAAGATCTTGCCGGCCGCCAGGAACGAGAAGTACGAGAAGTGCTCATGGTAAATCGTGTCGTACTGGTTGTTCGCCATCAGCTGCTGGAGGTGCGGAAACTCCATCGTGATGACGCCCTTGTCGTCGAGGAGGATCTTCATGCCGGCGACGAAGTCGTTGATGTCCGGCACTTGCGCTAATACGTTGTTGCCGATCACCAGATTCGCATTCTTGCCAGCAGCGACGAGCTCCCGCGCCGTCTCGCGGCCGAAGAATTTGACCAGCGTCGGCACGCCCTTGGCCTCGGCGACTTTCGCCACGTTGGCAGCAGGCTCTATCCCAAGAACGGGAATCCTGCGGTTGACGAAGTACTGCAATAGATACCCGTCATTGCTCGCGAGCTCGACGACGTGACTGTTGGCGCCGAGACCCCAACGGGCGATCATCTGGTCGGTGTAACGCTCGACGTGCTGCAGCCAGCTGTCGGCGTACGACGAGAAGTAGGCGTACTCAGTGAAGATCTCGGCGGGGCTCACGTACTCTTCGAGCTGAACGAGGAAGCATCGTTCGCAGACGAAGACGTGGAGCGGATAAAACGGCTCCATGCTATTGAGCTGATCGGCGCGCAAGAAGGTCTCACAGAGTGGCGACATGCCCAGATCCACGAACGTATGGTGAAGCGGCGCTGCGCAGTGGCGGCATAGCGGTGTCGCCTCGGTTAACGGCACCTTGGCACCCGTGCTCGTCTCGAGAACCGTTCGTTCAGTCACGCCAGACCCTCTCTCCCTCGCGTGGGCTTGAAATCGGGATACGCGCGATCCCGAGCAGAAATCACTGACACTGGCAGCGGCCAGTCAATACCGAATATCGGATCGTTCCAGCGGACCCCGCGCGCCGCCGTCGGTTCGTAGAACGCGGACATCTGATAGAACACCTCGGAGTTGTCCTCCAGGGTCATGAACCCATGCGCAAATCCCTCGGGGATGTACAAAGCGCGATGGTTGTCCGCAGTCAGTTCAACCCCGACGTGTTGAAGAAACGTCGGCGACCTCCCTCGCAGATCGATGATGACGTCGTACACCGCTCCTTTGGTGCAGCGAACGAGTTTGACTTCGGCGTGGGGCGCGATCTGGTAATGCATCCCGCGCA
>Ga0075421_100005871_pt1 | contig 14893 bp, 16 predicted proteins | sample SoiMetdeltSBSDD5_FD_75292 | JGI IMG/M metagenome (GOLD analysis project Ga0075421, IMG submission 75292) | Bulk soil microbial communities from a Populus tree surrounding site in Tennessee, USA - Soil MetaG P. deltoides SBSDD5 | ecosystem: Environmental > Terrestrial > Soil > Tree plantation...
CGAGGGGCGTCCATTCCTCCGGACGGATCGGGCCGACGGCAGGGGTTGACGCGGTGGGCACGTGGCGATAAGAAGCTTGAATCCCTCTCGCCTCGGATGGACCGGCATCGCGGGAACCGCTACCCGAGGCGTGCAAGTCCCCGACAGGTGCGAAAGGCAGCGCACCGGGTAGCGGCCCCGAGCCAACATGTCGCACCACGGTTCGGGGCCGTCGCCTGCAAGGGTCCGAGCGGCCTTTTCGACGGCTCTTCGGATGTAGCAGGTCGATCCGGCACGCCGGATCGGGCACGCATCGTCGGCAGAAAGTGCTAACGAATCTGCTAACGGGACGGGCTGAGACGGTCGGGACGCCGCGCGAACCAACGGCTACAGGCGGCGCGTAGCCACGCCTGCCGGCCGTGCTTGAATGACGCCAGAGACGTCACTCCGTCGGCTCATAACCCAGACGTCGCACGCCCCTCTATGGAGGCGATCCGCTCTAAGCTGGCACTTCCGAAGCTGACAGTGCGGGTTCGATTCCCGTCACCCGCTCCACGTAGCATCAAACCCAGGTCAGAGGCGACGCTTCGGCCTCGATCGGGCAAGCGGTCGGCTCAGCTCGTCAGTTGATCCCGTACTTGTCGTGTGCGTCGGGCGGACGCCCCGTGTCGACTGGCTTGATCTTTCCGCAAGCGCGGCACGTGTGGTGCGCGCCGGCGACGTCACCGCTGACTGGCCCCCAAAGATGCCAGCCGAACCGGCAACGAAGGGTCTGCAACAATCTCATGGTGCACTTCCTCGGCGGCGAGGAATCCTCGGTCCTCACCACCTTTCAGCGTGGACCCGCACCACGCTTGGGCACATGGGTCGAACGTCCCGAGATGTGTGACTGAGATGTAACCGCTCATCTACCAGCAGCCACCAGCTATGCCGGCAAACCGTCGGACGACGGCTCGGCAGCCGCATGGAAAGTCGCGCAGGCCGGTATGGCACACGCTCGCAGTGCGAACGTCTCCAGGCAGCGAAAAGGCATCCGGAGCGTTCACGCCGAGACGCAACAGACCGCAGCGATCCCCAACTCTCCCGCATGAATCAGGGGAGTTGCGTTGCAACTAGTGCCCGTCAGCAGCGAAGAACCGCGTTCGCAACGAGGAGGTCAGGGCGGGCGCAGCCAGAGGGTTCGCGAGGGGTCCCTCCGGTGAACCGACCTAAAGTCGCCCTAAAGCGTCGGAGCCAGCTCGGCGCATAACGGCATACCTTCGGGGCTCGTCCGTGCCGGGCTCACGGTTCTCGTTGGTCAATGCGTGCGACCCGCTCCTCGAGCTCGCTCAGACGCACGAGCAGCGAACGGACTTCGGCGGTCAGGTCGCTGAGTCGTGGCGGGGTGAAACGTCCAGTGGCCGGCTTTCGGAACAGCTGCGTCATCGGCATGAAAGCTGCTGTCGTCGAAGAGATCGCGAGCGCTTCGACGTGGACTCCCTCTGCTCCGTAGCGCCGGATCGAGAACCTCGAAGGCGATCATCTCGGCGGCGTGGCGATGATCGTCGTCGGCGAAGGTCGGATGCCCCCACCAGTCCACATGGTTGACGAGATCGATGTTCACGCCGACAGCCGACGATCCGGTCACCACGCTGCTGTCACGACGGACAAAGTGTTGGCGAAGACGCCCTTGCAAATCTCCGGCGATGCCGACGTAGGCGACCCAGGTTCGGGGACGCTCTCCGCCGTGCATCGCGTACACGGCAGGAAGGGCGGGCTCGTCCGGCCAGGTCGAGACGCTTCGAGTCAGGCCACCCAGTTCTACGGCAACAACATCATGCCCGGCCAGGGTTGTGTCCGCCGGCGAAGCCCATTTGTGGATCGAGGCGGAGATGGTGACCCGACCGCCACGTTGGCAGCGCGGTCGATCGCCAAGAATGGCCAGCTTGTCGAGATCACCTCACGGTCAGACCACGAGCCCGGCTTCGCGAGCAAGACCCCCTCGGCCACCTTCACGATCCAGACAGCGGACGGCGAGGTGCTAGCCAACGGGACCGCCATAGAAGTGGATGGCCGATGGTGGGTCGACCACATCACGATGTGCGACCCCAGTGACCTCAACATCGGCTGAGCACGACGTGGCGCCCGCCTAACTGCCGGTCCACCGGGTCGCACGACGGCGCAACCCCATGCACCGACACCTGCGTCGCACGCTCAAGAGGACATCCGACCGCACCGGTTAGGCCCTTGACACGGAAGAGGGTCACTCCGCGTGGGCGCGTGCCACAAACGTGCCACAACGAGCTGGGACCAGCGGGGAATCAGAGGAAGATCCGGCACGATCGAGGCTCGATCCCCTACATACGTGGGAGAACGCGGCTACGACTCATCTTCCAACCTGGTGGTGCGAGTTCGATTCTCGTCACCCGCTCTCAACATGTAAGGCCAGGTCAGGGACGGCATCGGCTCGCCCGGACGTCCAGTCGGCGACCACCGCGCAGCACTCCGTACGATTAGCGTGCGATTAGTTGACGATGAACACGTCAACCCAACCGCAGCCTGGGGTGCGATCCGTCGAGTCTTGGACGATGCTCCGATGCTGCAGTTCAGCGAATCGACTATGTGGAACTCCCCGAGACAGGACAACGCCAGCAGCGCTTGATCTGCCGAATCTGGTTCTTTGGTGTCAAGGGCGCGCCAGGCGGGCGGCCTGCTCGCTGCGGGCGACATGCCTCCGGCCGCCGTCCTCGCTCTCGCGCCGCCCGCCCCACGAAGGGGGCACCAAGAACACGAAGAGCGTCGCCCGCTTGCGATATCAGGCGAGCGACCCGTACGAGGTCCCGCACCCGGTCGCACTAGCCTTCGGCCTCAGCTTCGGGTGTAAGGGCGAGCCTGCCGGCGTCACTACGTGATCGGGCAAGCCCCACCCTGGCCCACTGCGCTACGGCCTACGATCGGCGGCTACGGGGTGCGGGACCAACAGTGGCCCGGCGAAGCCGCGTCAAGCCGGGCAACCGTTCGGTCGTCAGTGGCCGGAGTGGTGTGGCGCGGCCAGGGCGTACACGGCCAGGCCGGTCGATACGACAGCGGCTCCCGCTACGTACACCCGCGGCCAGGCCCGTTCCTTCAATCGCTGCATGTGTGCTGTCCTCCCTACGAGTCTGCGGTCGGTCGTCAGTGGCCGGAGTGGTGTGGCGCGGCCAGGGCGTACACGGCCAGGCCGGTCGACACCACGGCGGCTCCTGCCACGTACATCCGCGGCCAGGCCCGTTCCTTCAATCGCTGCATGGATTCACCCCCTCTCCGTCACCGGGGGTCGAAGTCTGCGGTCGTCCTCAGTTGCTGGAGTGGTGGGGCGCGGCCAGGGCGTACACCGCCAGGCCGGTCGACACCACGGCGGCCGCCGCCACATACACCCGCGGCCAGGCCCGTTCCTTCAATCGCTGCATGGATTCACCCCCTTTCCGTCTCGGAGCTGGTGGCATGGGGTCGAGGGGGCTTCGCGGATGCCGGCTTGGCAGCTGTTACGCGGGATGCGACGGTCCCGCGGCCGGCGAGTCCGACGAGCACAACGACCAGCCCGGCCAGCAGCGCCATGTCGCCGATGCTGACGACCTTCATCAGCCCCGGGATAGGGACCAGGTCGGAGAGTGCGACGAGGACCGTGGCGTGATCCGACTCGATCGGGATGTGCCCGTTGGCGCCCTCGGCCAGCTGGTCATGGCTGAAACCCGACGTGAGAGCCGCCGAGGTCGAATACGGCATCCCGCCATAGGCCAGGATCGGCAGCGCGTTCGCCACGGTGCCGGTAAACACCAGGCCCAATCCCACCTTGACGCTGCGCGGGCGGCCGTCCCAATTCACCCAGCACAAGACCGCGGTCAAGGCCACACAAATCGCCGTCACGACACGGGTCGCGGTCTCGACGCTCACCGCCTGCGGGTAGTAGCCGCTGTTGTTCGCCCACTGCAACGCCGCGGCCGGAATGATCAACCACCAGGCACGAATCCTGATCCGCGACACCCGCGCGTAACCCCCGCGGGACAACACGAGCGCTGCCGCCACCACGGCTGGCAGCAACATCAAGACGAGCATCCGCGGTCCAGGCATTGGCCGCACCGTAAGCGCGCACCTACTCAGAGTCAATAGTCCTAACAACGCTGAACGACGAGTCGGCAGAAAGTCGGCACGACGCCCGACACCGAGCGGTCAGCCATCGCGTGGATCGGGACGTAGCGAGGCGCGATTCGGCGACGAGGCCACTGCCTGACGCCCGCCGACAAGACAGGGCTGCCATGGCATGGAGGGGTGCGGGCCCGCTCTCGGCGAGGGCGCGGTCGCCACCTGAGTAGAAGCACTCTGGTCCGGACGGCACCGGGAACAGATCATGCAGTGGGTGAAGGGACCCGCAGCTCTCGTCCACAACCTCGACCGTTCACGATCCAGGAGCCAGGCGATGAGGATGAAGGCCGCGGCTGTCGCGGTGGCAGTGACCGTCGCGGCGTATCTGGCCTGGCTCGGGTGGGACCAGCAGCGGAATCCCGATGGCTCAGGACCGTATGAGGCCTGGCAGGTCGCCGGGTTGGCGTTGACGCTCGCCGTCGTGGCCGCAGCCTCCAGTTGGCGATCGGCGGACCTCTCCCAAGCGATGGTGGTCGCCGTCATGATGGCCGCCGCCTTGACCGTGCCCGTGTCGATCGACTGGGGGCGACCGACAAAACCCCCGACGCAAACCTTTGGATGTTGGGGGCGGGCTTCCTCTTTGGTGGCACCATGGTTGGGCTGTGGGTCGTGGCCGCGCTGACCCGAGCCGTATGGCAATGGACACGGATGGACGATCGCGATCGCTCTTGAAGTCGGATGCGGAACCAGCGTCAGCAAAGCTGACACGAACGAGGGCGACCGACCGCAACGCTCGCCATCCCTGGCCCTGGTCAGAGAACAGCAAGACCGCCGAACAGCACCCACCCCCAACGACGAACGGCGTTCGCGACGAGGTGGTCATCTCCGGCGCGGCTGCTAGCCCAACTGCTGGCCTATGCGGTCACACGAGAGAGCCCGCCGACGCACGCCGATCCCCTTCCGCGAGGCGAGGACGAACCCTCTCAACACGGCCTCCGACGCCTTGACACGGAAGAGGTCAGCGCGAGGGTTGTGGCTCAGCGCGTCTCTGGATCGACCGTGGAGGGGTTCCTCGCCGTTCTCTTGCTTGGCAGGAGCAAGACGATCACGAACGCGATGGGTCGGAGGAGGAAGCCGAGGACGGCCCATCCGGCCGTGAAGCGGCCACGTCGGTACGCAGCCCATCCAGTTCCGATGGTGAAGATCGCGAGGAGAAGCAGTATCTCGGGCGCCGCGCGCCCAGGTTCACGGCAGCATCCTATTCAGCAGTTGATCGCCGCGTGCCACAAACGTGCCACAACGGGCTGGGGATCAGCGGGGAATCAGGGGAAGAACCGACACGATCGAGGCTCGGTCCTCATACGCACGCGGGAGAACGCGGCTACGGCTCATCTTCCTCAGCGCCACCGTGGTGTTGTTCGCGATGACGGTCCTCCTGGCCATCGGTCGGTTCCTGTTCCCAAGGCTGGTCGACCGCGAGGACGATTGCCTGCGGGCCGTCGTCGAACTCCACGGTCCGGGCTTGTCCGAGTCGACCTAAGTCATCAGTGGCCCACTGAGGCGCAACCCACTGAGGCGGTACTGCGGAATCCAGCTCTTGATGTCGAGCGCGCGCCGTTCAGACGCGCGCCAGGCGGGCCTGCTGGCTGCGGGCGACATACCTCCGGCCGCCGTCCAAGTGCGGCCTCGCGCTTGCGGCATGACCACCGAACTTGCCGACGCGTCCCCTAGCGACTCGCGCCCGCTGCAACGTCTTCTGGCAACAAGGAGTACAGCGAGCCGTCGACGCGCTTGCCGCGGATGACCTTGACCGACCGGAGAGTGCCCTCGAGCCGGTACCCAGCCTTCTCCGCGACGCGAATCGACGAGACGTTGCCAGGGCGGATCGTCAGCTGCAGCCGCTGGAGGCCGAGACCTGCGAGAGCCCACAGCGAGAGAAGGCGCACCGCCTCGGTCGCGATCCCGCGCCCGCGTGCAGCCGGCGCGACGATGTACGCAATCTCGCCGGTGTCGGTCTCCGCCGCCTCCGGCGTCCTGACGAAGAGGAGGATCTCGCCGAGGAAGGCGCCGTCGTTGCCGACGATGGACAGGAGGAGGAGCCGTCCTGCCCGACGTCTCGACTCGAGGAGCCGTACCAGGCTCTCGCCGTCCGGCGCCGGCAGTGCGTTCACCCACTCTGCCGTCTCGGCATGCTCCCGGATTTCCCGAGCCATGGGGTAGTCGTCGACTCTCAGCGGGCGAAGCACAAACGCCTCGCTCGCCAGCGGCGGCGACGGGTATGGGATCGCCTTTGCCACCGGCCAATCCTAGGCCAGCCAGGCCGGTCACGGGATTCTCGAGTCGTTCAGCACCACCTCGGCTGTGGTCACCGTCACTCGCAGGCTTCCGCCGAGCTCTCAGGCGGCCCGGGCGACGAGCAGGCAGCGCATCGCGACGATGCCGGCGAGCGGCCCGACCGCCAGCACGGCCAGCGCCCAATGCCAGCCGACAGCCTGCTCGACGGCGGGGACGAGCCAGATCGTCGCGCCGGTCAGCAGGAACCCGAGCGCCATCTGCACGGTTAGCGCGGTGCCGACGTAGCTCTGGTCGGCCAGCTCCGTGACGAGCGTGGAGAACTGCGTGGAGTCACCGACGACGCTGTAGCCCCTCACAAGGCTCACCCCGATGAGAAGCCACACAGCGGCCGTCATCAGCAGGCCGATCGTGGCGGCGCACGTGCCAGACACGGCCATCATGGCAATCGCCGTGCGCTCCCGGCCGATCCGGTCGCCCAGTGCTCCGCCGCTCCAGTTGGCGAGGCCGCCGACGGCGAAGAATGCGAACGTGACGTACGCGGCGAGGACCGAGTCGTCAACTTCGCGCCGGGGCAGCGCCGCGGTGAAGAAGACGAGGAACCAGGCCCACGCGGCGTACAGCTCCCACATGTGGCACAGGTAGCCGACCATGGCGAGACGGGTTTGCGGTCACGCAACACCACGCGGACCTGCTGCGGGTCGAACACCGCTGCCGGGAACGGGAACGGACCCTCCGCGACCATGGTCAGGGTGATCACACCTCCGACGGCGGTGAGGACCGACGTGGTCACGATGACGAGCCGCCAGTCCAGCCCACCGAGGCCGTTCACCAGGTGCGGCACGCCTTGGCTGACGCTCAACGCGCCCACGAGAAGGCCCAGCGCCGCGCCGCGTCCGTGCCGGTACCAGGTGGAGATCAGCTTGAGCGCGGGCGGGTAGACGCCTGCGATGAAGAAGCCGGTGGCGAACCGGGCGGTGACACCGAGGCCGACACCCTGCGTGACCAAGAGCAGCAGGTTGCCGCCGGCCGCGCCCAGCGAGTACAGGAAGATCAGCCGGGTCGGGGCGATCGCGTCGGCAACGGTGAGGGCTGCTGAGAGCCAGCGCGGCCACCTGCCCAGCCGTCGCAGCAGGCTCGCATCCCTGCCCAGCCCCCATGCACTCACAGTACCCCCGCGCGAACACCGGCTGGTCGGAATCAGGCGTTCAGGATCGGCAGCAGGAAGTCAGCATCAGGCCGGAGCCGAGGACGCGACAGGCACATCGGTCGGTGATCATCCGGGCACCGAGACCTCACCACCGATCCCGGTCTCGTTGCCGTCGTCGTCGTGGAACACGTACTTCCAGACCGAGCCGTGCTTCTCGATGTCGACCGGCTCCAGGCCCTGTCCAGCGATCCTCGCAACCTCGGCGGCCGGGTCGTCGACCCAGATCATGCTGACGGCTCCGCCGGCCCGGTCAGGGTCCTGGATGATGTAGACGTACCTGTCCGCAGCCAGCTGCCAGACTGCCTCGATGTCGTTCGGATAGAAGGCCGGCTCAGCACCGAGCAGCCGCTTGTACCACTCCAGGGCCCGGTCGTAGTTGCCCACCGGGATGCCGGCGAACACGCCTATCGCCATATCGGTCTCCTCACGCGATGTCCGGCCCGAGGGTCTCGGACGTCAAGGATGCCTGCTTGCGCTGCGTCGGGATCAGCGATGTCACGTGCTCGGGTCGGACGTGTCCGTTGCGTACTGCGGGCGGCCGGCGGGTCGGTAGACCTGGAGCGTGACTCCGCCAGAGGTGGACCGCGAGTCGATCAGGTCGAGCGCGGTGTCCGGGCCGGTGGCAGGGAACAGCCGCGTGCCCTGGCCGACGACCACGGGGTAGATGAGCAGGATGATCTCGTCGACCAGCTGGTTGTCGAACAGCCAGCGGACCAGGCTGCCGCTGCCGTGCACCTGCAGCTCGCCGTCTTGATGTGCCTTCAGGTCGCCGATGGCGGCCGCGAGGTCGTCGGAGAGGACGGTCGTGTCCGCCCACTGCGGTTCGGTGAGCGTCGTCGAGACGACGTACTTGGGCCGCGTGTTCAACGCCACGGAGATCGGGTTGCTGCCCTGATTCGCTCCCCAGGAACCCGTTCCCCACGAGGCGGCGAAGATCTCGTACGTCCGCCGGCCGAACAGGAACGCGTCGGCGCGCTCGTAGACCGCGCTGAGGAACGTCTCGGCCTCGTCGTCGAACAGCGGCAGGGCCCATCCGCCGCGCTCGAAGCCGTCGCTGCGGTCCTCGTCCCGCCCGCCGAGTCCCTGCATCACGCCATCGACTGAGACGTTCGTGATGGTCGTCAGTTTCATGATCGTGGTTCCCTTCATCTTGCCGGGCGACCGCCGTGGGCAGCCTCTCACCCTTGCGACGAACGCCTCGGCGCCGATCCGACACCGCTCCCGGATTCTCTCGAGGACTTTCTCGTACGTCGTTGTGAGCGTCTCGAGGCGCTAGCCCAGTTGGTCGCGGCGCCGCGTCAGGTAGGCGGTCTCGGCGGTGTTGCCCGCCAGCTCGATGGCTTTGTCGTACGCCGCGCGCGACTCCTGACTGCGGCCCAGCCGGCGTAGCAGGTCGGCGCGGGTCGCGTGGTAGGCGTGATAGCCGGCCAACGTGTCCTCGAGGCCGTCGACGGCCGCCAGTGCCACGTCCGGGCCGTCGAGTTCGGCGACGGCGACGGCCCGGTTGAGGGCGATGATCGGGGACGGGTCGAGGCGGACGAACTGGTCGTAGAGCGCGACGACCTGCGACCAGTCGGTGTCACGGACGTCGCGGGCGGAGGTGTGCACGGCGTTGATCGCCGCGAGGATCTGGTAGCGACCCGGAGCGACCCCGGCGGCCAGCCGCTCGCGCACCAGCCGATGACCCTCGGCGACCAGCGCCGCATCCCAGGCTCCGCGGTCCTGCTCGTCGAGGGGGACCAGTTCGCCGCTCGCCGAGACCCGGGCGGTGCGGCGGGCCTCGGTGAGGAGCATCAGCGCCAGCAGCCCGGTCACCTCACCGTCGTCCGGCATCAGCGTACGGATCAGGCGCGTGAGCCGGATCGCCTCGGCAGTCAGGTCGTGACGTACGGGATCGGTGTCGGAACCGGTCGCCAGATAACCCTCGTTGAAGACGAGGAAGAGAACGGCGAGTACGCCAGAGACGCGGGCCGGCAGCTCCTCCGCGGCCGGCACCCGATACGGGATGCGAGCCGCCTTGATCTTGGCCTTCGCGCGGGTGATCCGCTGCGCCATGGCGGTCTTCTGTACCAGGAACGCACGGGCGATCTCGGGCACGGTCAGGCCGCCGACCATGCGCAGCGTCAGCGCGACGCGGGTCTCCATCGCGAGCGCCGGGTGACAGCAGGTGAAGATCAACCGGAGCCGCTCGTCGTCGATGGGGCCGAGAGGCTCGGGCGGGTAGTCGTAGTCCATCTGAGCCGCCTTCTGCTTGTCGTCGCGCTTGGCCTCGCGCCGGATCCGGTCGATGGCCTTGCGGCTGGCGGTGGTGGTCAGCCAGGCGCCGGGGTTGGGGGGTACGCCGTGGGTCGGCCAGCGCTCGACGGCGGTCGCGAACGCCTCGGCCGCCGCCTCCTCCGCGATGTCGAGGTCACCGAAACGCCTGGTCAGCGAGGCGACTACCCGCGCCCACTCCTCGTGGTGGGCCCGGGTGATCGCCTGCCGGACCTCGACCTCGCTCACTCGCCCAGGAGAGGCCGTACTTCGACCTTCCGATTGCAGGCCTTGGACCCCTCACTGGCGAGCTTGAGCGCCACGTCGAGGTCGCGGGCCCGGATGACCCAGAAGCCGGCCATGTACTCCTTCGACTCGAGGAAGGGCCCGTCGGTGAACAGCGCCTGCCCATCCCGGTTATCGATGACGGTCGCCGAGCTGGGCGAGCTGAGACCGCCGGCGAAGACCCAGTGGCCCTCGGCCTCGAGCTGGTCGTTGAACACGTCGATGGCAGCCATCTCGTCCGGGGTGCCGGAGTTGGTCTTGTCGTCGATCACGGAAACCAGGTATTGCATCTCGGCTCATCTCCTGTGGTTGGGGCGCCCCTCGTGGGCGGCCGCTCACCCCTGCTACGAACACCTCTCCCCCGATCCGACACCGCCTCCCGGAATTCTTTCAAGGACTTTCGCTTGATGTCTGTGGCGTCGACTACGGTGCGGGCCATGGCTACCTTCACCCGGTCCGACGATCTGCGGGGAGCGAAGTTCGTCGAGGCGAACCTGCGTGGCGCCCGGTTCGTCGAATCCGACCTGTCCGGTGTCGTGATGCGCGGCGTCGAGGTGCGGGAGGCGGAGATCGACGCACCATGGCTCTCCGACGGCGAGACCTTCCTGCGCGTCAACGACGTTGACGTGATCCCGTTCGTCGAGGCCGAGCTCAACCGCCGCTTTCCCGGTCGTGCCGAGCGGCGTGCCGGCGATCCGGACGGCCTGCGCTCGGCCTGGGCTGCGCTCGAACGCACCTGGGCGGCCACGCTCGAGCGTGTCCAGGCGATGCCGGCTGGCACGGTTGACGAGTCGGTCGACGGGGAGTGGTCGTTCGCGCAGACCCTTCGGCACCTGGTCCTGGCGACGGACATGTGGCTTGGCCGAGCGATCCTGGAGATCGAGCAGCCGTTCCATCCCTTCGGTCAGATCGACGCCAGCTCCGAGAACGAACCCGGTTTGGACAGGTCGGTCTTCGCGACGGTCGCACCGTCGTACCCCGAGGTCCTCGAGGTCCGGGCCAGCCGCGTCGCCATGGTGCGCGACTTCCTCGCCACCGTCACGTCCGACGAGCTGACCGCGGCACACCCGAACCCGCATGATCCCAAATATCAGGAGACCACCCTGTCGTGCCTGCACGTGATCCTCGAAGAGGAGTGGGAGCACCACCGCTACGCCGTACGCGACCTCAACGCCATCGTGGCGAAGGCCGACGCATGAGCCGGTAGCGCACCTCTCCGCGCCGAATCTGGTCGATTTCAGGCGGCCGAAGTCCTCCTAGCCACTCAGTCGGTGTGGGAGGGTCGTCGCGATGGCTCAGCCCGGCGCGCGGCGTGGTCCGCTTCTGCTTCTTGAGGTCGGCAACCTCATCGCCGGCGTTGGTAACGGTGTGGCCTTGGTCGTGTTGCCCTGGCTGGTCCTCGACCTCACCGGGAGCGCGTCGGCGGCCGGTGCCGTGGCGGCGGCGACCCTGCTTCCACTGTTGTTGTCGAGCCTGTTCACCGGCACGGTCGTCGATATCGTCGGTCGGAAGCGGACCGCCGTCATCTCCGACGTGCTGTCGGGACTCAGCGTCGCGGCGCTGCCGGCCGTCGATCTGGTCGGCGAGCTCACAGTGACCTGGCTGGTGGTGCTGGCCATGGCCGGGGCCGCCCTCGACCCGGCCGGGTTCACGGCCCGGGAGGCGATGCTGCCCGGCGCGGCCACGGAGGCCCGGTGGCGCTGGGATCGGGCCAATGGTGTGCACGAGGCGGTGTACGGCGTCGCGTTCCTGGTCGGCCCCGCACTCGGTGGCGTCCTGATCGGCCTGGTCGGCCCGCTCGCGGCGCTGTGGGCGACGGCGATCGGTTTCGCGCTCGCCGTGGGCCTCACGCTGCTTATCCGCATCGAGGGCGCCGGCCCTCCCCCGGCGCACGAGCGGCCCCGCAGCATCTGGCACGGCACCGTCGAGGGAGTGGTCTACGTCTGGCGCGACCCGCTGCTGCGGGCGCTGGCCGCGCTCGACTGCGTCCTGATCGCGGCCTATCTCCCGTTCGAGTCGGTGCTGCTGCCGGTGCACTTCAATCAGATCGATGCCCCCTCCCAGCTCGGCTTGGTGGTCACCGCCATGAGCGGCGGCACCATTATCGGCTCGCTCGCCTACCCGATGCTGGTCCGTCGCGTCCGGCGGCGGCAGCTGTTCGTGTGGAGCGTGTTCAGCACGTGCGGCACGCTTCTGGGCCTGGCCGCGTATCCGGGGTTCGTGCTGATGGTGGTGCTCGGAGTGCTGGTCGGCCTGTGCTGGGGGCCAGTGAGCCCCATCGTCAACCTGGCGATGCAAGTACGCACGCCCGAGCAGTTGCGGGGCCGCGTGATCGGAGTCCTCACCTCGGTGGCGTACGCCGCCGGGCCACTCGGCCTCCTGGTGGCCGGACCACTAGTGGACGCCATCGGGGTCCGGCCGGCATCGCTGGCTTTTGCCGGCCTGCTGCTGGCGGCAGCGCTAGCCTGCTTCGGCGTCTCCGCACTGCACCAACTCGACGCCCTGGTCGAGCCGACCCACACAACCCCACTGCACCTGGCCGACAGCACCCGCCCAGACGCGGTCCGGATAGCTGGAGACGAGCCGCCCGACGACCCTGACCCGGCGAGCACCGAGGAGACGACATGACACCCCTCCCATCCGAGATCGCCGAATCCACGCAGACCTGACTCCGCACGACCGAGCATCACTACCGCCGCGCTCTCCCCTCGTGAAGCTGAAGGGCTGGTGCGCCTAGTCGCCGATCCGTTGTCGCTGACCCAATCGTTGGCGCCTCGCGCGAGCGGTTCGGCGCTACGGTGACCTGGATCGGATCGCCAGTCGGCAGGCCAAGCCGCCAGGAAGTCCCGTCGGACGAGGAAGGTGAGCGAACGTGGGGAAGGTGCTGTGGAACACCATGCTGAGCCTGGACGGCTTCATCGCCGGACCGGACGACGACATGGGCTGGGTGTTCGACATCGACGGAGGGCCGGGCCAGACGGTCGACGATGTTGTCCAGTCGATGGGAGCGTTGCTGGTCGGCCGACGCACGCAGGATGTCGAGGATCGTCTGCAACCGGGCTTCTACGGCGGCGCCTATCGCGGACCGTTCTTCGTGCTGCGCCACGATCCGCCGCCGCAACCACCGGTCGTGAAGGGTGTGACCGGGCAGTTCCTCGACATGGGGATCGAGGAGGCGGTGACCGTCGCCAAGCAGGCTGCTGACGGCGCGAACGTCGTCGTCTTCGGCGCCAACATCGCCCGGCAGTGTCTCGACGCCGGGCTCCTCGACGAGATCATCGTCCATGTTGCTCCGGTCCTGGTCGGGGATGGCGTTCGCCTGTACGAGAGCGCCGGCGGTGCTCCGATCAGGCTCGAGGCGATCTCATCCCGCGAGGAGGGCGAGACGACGGTGTTGCGCTACGCGGTTCGTCGCCCGCCTGCGTGACGAACGGTCGACACTGACGTGACCCTCACACCCTGCGCCGACATGTCCCCCGCCGCCTGGATTGCCGGCAGCGAGCTGCCATGGCAGCGGCTGGTCGCCTTCGGCCCATCGGGATTCGAGGCGTACGCGCGGCTGCGATTCCTGCCCGATCCGGTGTACGCGGGGCAGTCGGAGGCCGATGTCGACGAGGATGCGCCGCCTGAGCACGACCTGCTTCGCACGGCGTTGGACGTACTGACGCAGCACACCGGCACGTCCGACGAGTGCTACTTCTGCCTATGGGACGGTTGGGGGCTGACTGTCGAGCCTGACGGGCCGAAGGTGGTCGTCCCTGGCCGTGCCTACTTTCTGTTCCGTGGATCCTTGTCGTCATTCGGCGACTGGGGTGCCGCCGACCTGTCGCCCGGACTCCCCCGGAGCTACATGCCCGATCCCGCGTTCATCTGGCCCGCCGACCACGCCTGGTGCGTCGCCAACGACGTGGATCCGCACTACGCCGGGATCGGCGCTGCCGCTGCGGCCATCGACGACCTACTCGCCGAGCCCAGCCTCGATGTGGTCCCCGCCGATCCGCACCAGGAGCCACCGCACTACGACTGAGGACCGAGGGAAGTCGCATGGCAGCGCCAAACGATGTAGGCCGGATCGTGGTTCTCAACGGGCCGCCACGCTCGGGGAAGTCCAGCATCGCGGCTGCGATCCAGCGCAGCTTCGACGGCGTCTGGATGAACCTCGGTGTCGACGGGTTCATGCGCATGACGCCGGAGCGGTTCCAGCCGGGGATCGGGCTGCGACCCGGCGGGGAGCGGCCCGACCTCGAGCCGCTGATCGTCAGGCTCTACCGGGCCTTGTACGAGTCGGTCGCCGCGCACAGCCGCCTCGGTGTGGACGTCGTCGTCGACGTCGCTCACCACGACTCCTACTCGGTGCCACGCGGCATCCTCCCGGTCTGCGCTCGGACGCTTCACGGCCTGCCGGCGCTGTTCGTCGGAGTACGTTGCCCGGTCGATGTCGCGATGCAGCGGCGCCGGGACACCTGGGGCGGCGTCGGCTACCAGAAAGACGGCTCCGTGCCGGATCCGGTGACGCGGTGGCACGAGGCGGTTCACACGCCGGCTACCTATGACCTCGACGTCGACACCTCGCAGCTCAGCCCCGACGAATGCGCCGAACGGATCGCGCGTCGGCTCCAGGACGGTCCGCCGACCGCCTTCGAGCAACTGGCTGTTGGTGGGTGTGGTTAGTGGCCGGGGCCGGTGATCATGCGGTTGCGTTCGGTTTGGTCGGTGCCGCCTTTGCGGTTGAGGGTTTGGCAGGCTTGGGTGATGTCGCGGGCGAGGGTGTCG
>Ga0075421_100005873_pt1 | contig 14893 bp, 12 predicted proteins | sample SoiMetdeltSBSDD5_FD_75292 | JGI IMG/M metagenome (GOLD analysis project Ga0075421, IMG submission 75292) | Bulk soil microbial communities from a Populus tree surrounding site in Tennessee, USA - Soil MetaG P. deltoides SBSDD5 | ecosystem: Environmental > Terrestrial > Soil > Tree plantation...
TTCCATCCTGAAGAAGAAAACTAGTCCCGTCAATCTGTCGATTGAAGAAAAGTTTTAACGATTTCCCCAAACTCGGCGATGTAGGGTGCACCCAGGCGCCGGGGCAGGCCTGACCGAAGGGCCATTGCGGCGATGACATCTACCAATTAAGTTTGATGGATAAACGAATTCGTTCCGTTACCGTATAAGGACCAAACGTGCAAGGCACCATCCGCGTCATACCAAGAAGAATTTCTGTCCACACGGGACACCTCTTGCTCACACCGCAGACCCGCGTCTGCGCCCCACCTGAGTTGGTGGACGTGGTGCGCAAGGCCCTCGAGCGGGCCGACCTCCCGCTCGCCGCGACCGACGCGCCCGGGGACGGGGTCATCACCTTCGCCATCGGCGGCGATGAGTCGGTGGCGCCGCTCGGGTACACAATGAAGGTCACCGAAACGAGGGTGCACGCCGCATCGCCCAGCGAGGACGGCCTGCTGCGGGCGGCGGAGACGCTGCGGCTGCTGATGCACGCCCAGACCGGCACGTTCGGCCGGCACCCGGGCTGGCAGCTGCCCTGTGTGGAGATCATCGACTACGGCCGCTGAGCCATTAGTGTGGCATCTATGCAGGTTGGAGTGGTGTTCCCGCAGACGGAGATAGGGTCGGACGCCGCGGTGATCCGGGCATACGCGGCTGCGGTGGAGGAGCTGGGATATGCGCACATTCTGGCGTATGACCACGTGGTCGGGGCCGACCCCGCCGGGCATCCGGGCTGGAGCGGTCCCTACAACGTAGACAGCACCTTTCACGAGCCGTTTGTCCTCTATGGATACCTGGCGGCGATCACCTCCCTGGAGCTGGTCACCGGGGTGATCATCCTGCCGCAGCGGCAGACCGTGCTGGTGGCGAAGCAGGCGGCCGAGATCGACCTGCTTGCGGAGGGGCGGTTCCGGCTCGGCGTGGGGTTGGGCTGGAACGAGGTCGAGTACGAGGCGCTGGGCAAGGATTTCACCGATCGCGGGCGGCGCCTGAGCGAGCAGGTGACGCTGTTGCGTCGCTTGTGGACGGAGCGGGTCGTGACCTTCCGGGGCCGCTACGAGAGCGTCACCGCGGCCGGGCTCGCGCCGCTTCCCGTGCAGCGACCGATTCCGATCTGGTTCGGCGCGAACGAGCCCGCCGCCCTGCGCCGTGCCGGGCGGCCGGCCGATGGCTGGTTCCCGCAGCGCCGCCCCGGCCCGCGGCTGGATGAGGCGATCGCCGTGGTCCGCGAAGCCGCGCTGCGGGCTGGGCGCGACCCGGACGGCATCGGCATGGAGGGCCGGGTCGGTCTCACCGAGGGCCTCGAGGCCGCCGTCGATCAGATCGCGGCGTGGCGCCGCATGGGCGCCACCCACGTCGCCATCAATACCATGGGAGCGGCCGGCGCGCAGCGACGGAGCTGCGACCAAAGACTCGGCATCGGCGCGATCGGCGTCGATCGGCACATCGCCGCCCTGGCGGAGGTGGCGTCGATGATCAATCTGCCGCCGCGTATCGGATGATCACTCTGCCGAAACGTGGCGCTGGATGAACTCCACCGTCGCATCGAAGATCAGCGCTGCGTCGTGGTCGAGCGTGGCGACGTGATAGCTCTCGGTCAGCACGATCTCGCGCACGTCGGTCGATGCCACGCCCGAGAGCACGAGCGCGCTGTTGACCGGCTCGACCACGTGGTCCTGCGCGGAGTGCAGGAGCAGCAGGGGTTGAGTGACCTTGCCGAGGTCGCGCCGCACTATCGTCTGGAACTGGCGCAGTGAGGCCGCCGCCCGCACGGGCGTGCGCGCATAGGCCCCCTCGAGGACCCCGGGCTTGGCGATGTCGTTGCCGATCGCCGCGACCGACGGGACCAGCCGGGCCAGCAGCGGCAGGAACCTCGTGTCCCAGCGCAGCATCGCCACGGCCGGGTTGACGAGCACGATCCCGGCGATGCGGGCGCCGTGCTGCTCGGCAAGGCGCAGCGCGAGCGTGCCGCCCATCGACAGCCCGCACACGAAGACCCGCTCGCAGCGCCCGCTCAGATGGGTGAACGCCTCGTCAACGCTGGCATACCAATCGCGCCAGCCGGTGAGGTTGCAGTCCCTCCAGTCGGTGCCGTGGCCGGGCAGCAGCGGCAGGCTGACCGTAAAGCCCTGTTTGGCCAGGTGCCGCGCCCACGGCCGCACGCTGTGGGGTGACCCGGTAAAACCGTGACACACAAGCACTCCCACATCGGCGGCGCCGTCGTGGTGAAATGGCGTGGTGTCGATGTCGATGGACTGGCTCGATTGCTGGTTCACGCGCGAATGATGTCACGTGCCCTACCGGGGAGGCGAGGGTGAATATCGGGCGACTGAGCGGCATTGTCATCATGGTCGGCGTAGTACTGTGGGCGGTGAGCCCGGCCGTACCGCCGGCCACGCCCGCCGCCGGCGCCTACGCCGACCAGGCGACGATCACCATCGTGGGGCGGGCGGGCAGTTTCGGCCCGCTACGCGAGGCGGTGCCGTCCGGGCAGCGCCTCGGCCAGCTCGAGGTTCCCGGGTGGGCCTTCCCCGCCGCGCGCAAGCCCAGCAACGCGGTGATCGCCACCGACGGCAGCCTGCTGATGCCGGCGATCAGCCACAACGACAGCCTGACGGTGCCCACCTCGCCCGAGATGGCGGTGGCGGCCTACGACCCGCGCACCAACACCTCCGAGATCGTCCGCCTGGCCACCACGCCGGCCGCGGTCGGCCCCAAGCGCATGATGATCGCGCCGACCGTGACCGGCCTGGTGCCCCTGCCCGGCGGCGCCGTCGCCTTCATCGGGTGGACCGAGGGCCTCGAGAGCGCGGCACCGGCGTTCGGGTTGCTGACCAAGGTGGACGGTCAGTGGCGCTCCCTGCCCGCCAACCGGTGGACCGCGCACGCCCTCGGCCTCACCCGCCCGCGCGGCCTCGCCCGGCTGCCCGGCTCCGGCGACCTCATCGTCGCCCAGGACGGCGGCGCCATCACCGCGCTGCGGGTCACCGGACCCGACCTGTCCGGCCGCTACGCGGTGATCAAGCGGGGGGCGTTCGCCCACCCGGCCGACGTGACAATGCGCGAGGTGCACGCCGACCCCACCGGAAGGCTTGGCGCGGAAGGTTTCGTGGTCGGCATGGACCGGCCCGGCTCACCGCCGGTCGTGCAGGAGTTTCGATACGACGAGCGGACCGGCAAGCTCACGGCGCGGTCGGCGCCACTGCTGCCCGGCGATGAAAGTCCATTGAGCAAAAAACTTTATGGGTACCCGATGGGCCTTTATGACCGCATGGGAAACCTCTGGGCCGCCCGCCAGGAGAGCTTCCTCAGCGGCAGGCTCGCCGTCTACACGCGCGAACGCTGCCCGCCGGACGCGAGCCCATGGGCCAGGGCCTGCCGGCCCGACTACGACATCATCCAGGCGTCGGAACTGCGCGCGCCCCGGGGCCTGATAGAGGATCCGGTGTCGGGCACGATGGTTCTGATCGTCGAGGGCGGGATGCTGATGCCCGTGCGCGCCAAGGCATCCGGCGGCGGCCTGGCCTTCGAGATCGGCAACCTCGTCGACATCGGCGGCAAGGTGATGACCATCGGTGAGGGCTCCAGCGTCGACAGCCGGCCCGGCGCCGTCGACCGGTCGGGCCGCCTGTGGTTCCCGACGTCGCGGGCCACCCACGACGCGGGCGGGACGACCAGCATCGACCACTGGCTGTTCACGGTGAAGCTGGGCGAGCTGTTCACCCCGCCGCCGGTCCGCCTGCCGGACGTGCCCGGCCGCCGCGTCACCATCCAGACCGAGAACACGGTGACCATCTCGACCCGGCAGGCCGCGGGCAAGACGGCGGCGCGGGAGGTTGACTCCGACGCGTACTTCTCCGAGTGCACCGACACCCCCTCTATCAGCTGCGGAAACGACGGCACCCCGGGCAACGGCTTCTACCTTCGCGACTCGACGGGTTATGGTCACCTCCAGGGCTCGCTGGCCTATCGCGTGGACGTCCCCGTCGCGGGCAACTACCGGCTGTCGTACCAGGTCAGCACCTTCGAGGCGACCAAGGAAGCCGAGATCGAGATGACCATCGCCGACCGCAAGCACGTGACCGCGGTGAGCACCAACGGTGACTGGCGCCCGATGCGCACCGGCGAGATCGTGTGGTTCCATGCCGGCGTGCAGACCATCACCATCGCCCCCACCAAGGGCGGCGGCGGATGGTTCCTCAACTCCATGACCCTGCAACGCGTCTAGACATCTTTTACCAAGATTTGCGGTTGGGAGGCTCCCCGCTTTCGGCACCGATGCATCACGATGGTTGGATGCGAGTCCTGCTCGTCGAGGACGACCTCCGGTTTGCCGCCGCTCTCACCTCGGCCCTGCGCCGCGGCGGCTACGAGGTCGATGTGGTCAACACCGCCGCCGCGGTACCCGATGTGCCCTCCTGCGATCTCGTGCTGCTCGACCTCGGCCTGCCCGACGGCGACGGGGTCGACGTGTGCCGCCGCGTGCGCGAGGGCAGCGACGTGGGCATCATCATGCTCACCGCGCGCGGGCAGGAGCGCGACCGCATCATCGGATTGCGTTGCGGCGCCGACGATTACGTGGTCAAGCCGTTCGGCTTCGCCGAGTTGCAGGCGCGTATCGAGGCGGTGCTGCGCCGTGCCCGACCCCGCCCGGGTGGGGTGCGTGTCATCGGCGACCTGCGCCTCGACCTCGACCGGCACAGCGCGCAGGTGGGTCAGCAGCCGGTGTCATTGACACGTAAGGAGTTTCAGCTCCTTGCGATCCTCATGGCCGAGCCAGAGGTGGCGGTGCGCCGCGAGCGCCTTTTCACCGAGGTGTGGCGCACCACGTGGCAGGGCACCTCGCGCACCCTCGACGTGCACATGACCTCCCTCCGGTCCAAAATCGGTGCCGCTGCTCAGATCGAGACCATCAGGGGCGTCGGGTATCGCATCGTGGCGGGGACCTAGATGCGCCGCCGGCTCATCGCGACCTATGTCGGGCTGCTCGCGATGGTGCTCGTGGGTTTGAGCGTGCCGCTCGGGGCGGCGCTCGCGGTGCGCAACGAGCAGACCATGTTCATCGACCGGCTCAACGACACCGCCCGGTTCGCCTCGCTCGCCGAACCGGCACTGCGGACCGGGGATTACGTGGTTCTCGAGAACGAGCTGCGCGATTACGAGCGGATGTTCGGCATCGTGGCCGGGATCGTCGGCCGCGACGGGCGGGTGCTGCTGACCTCGGAGTCCACATTGGACGTCAAGGACGAGCGGGTGCGGCGGGGCATCGACGCCGCTCTGTCCGGCAACCGCGCCGCGCCCGAACAGTCCCTCTGGCCGTGGGCGGGTGGCCCGCTCGTGGTGTCGGAGCCGATCGGCCGCGGAGGCGAGGTCATCGGCGCCGCGCTGACCGTCTCGCCGACGGGTAACCTGCACGCCGCCATCGCCCGCAGCTGGGCGCTGCTGGCCGCGATCGCCACGCTGGTGCTACTGCTTGGCTGGGTCGCCACGCTGCCGCTGGCGCGCTGGATGCTGCTGCCCATCGAGAAGCTCGACGAGGCGGCGCATGCGCTCGCCGACGGGCGATACTCCGGTGGGCGCCTTGCGGATTCGGGCCCGATCGAGCTGCGCCGGCTCGCCCAGTCGTTCACCTCCATGGCAGACCGGGTCACGACCCTGCTGGGCCGCCAGCGCACGTTCGTCTCGTACGCCAGCCACCAGCTGCGCACCCCGCTCGCCACCCTGCGGCTGTGCGTCGAAAACCTCCGGCCCGCGGTGACGGAGGACGGGGTCGAGGACTACACGATGCTCGCCGACGAGATCGAACGGATGGCACGCATGTGCGATGCCTTGCTGTCCTATGCGCTGGCGGAGGTGGCGGCGAGCGAACGCCACACACTCGACGCGGTCGCGATCGCCGACGCCCGCATAGCGGTCTGGCGCCCGGCCGCCGAGCAGGCCGGCGTTTCCGTGCACCGGGAGGGGGCCCTTTCGGCGCTGGTGCGCGTGGCCGACGACGTGCTCGACCAGGCACTGGATGCGCTGCTCAGCAACGCGGTGAAGTTCGCCGGCGCCGGCGCTCAGGTCACCCTCCGCGTCGTCGAGCCCGACCGGCAACGGGTCGAGGTGCATGTGGTCGACACCGGCCCCGGCATGCCGCCCGAGGATCTGGCGCGGGCCGCGGAAGCCTTCTGGCGCAAGTCCTCCCACCAGAACATCGACGGATCCGGGCTTGGTATCACCATCGCCGAGGCGCTCATCAGGGCCTCCGGTGGCAGCCTGCACCTCGCCCCCGCCTCACCGCACGGAGTCCACGCCCGCATCATCCTGCCCGCCGCGACTGCGAGCGGGAAGTGAAGCGGCGGGCGCTTCTCGGCGCCACCCTCGCGGCCGCGGCCTCCGGCTGCACCGCCGCGTGTGCCGCGACCTTCGAGGCTCCGCTGCCCAAGGTCACCATCGCCGGCGGCGCACCCGGAGGCGTCTACCACGAACTCGCCAAGGCCTTCGCCGCAGAGATCCGCCGGCGCTGGCGTATCCCGGCCGATGTCCTGCCCAGCAACGAGTCCATCGACAACCTTCGCATGGTTGCCCAGGGCAGGGCCGACATCGGCTTCGCCACGGTGGACCTGTGCGAGCTTGCGCTGCAAGGGGATTCACCGTTCACCGGGGTGCTTCAGGTCGCCGCCCTCGCCAGCGTTTACGAGGACTACCTCCAGATCATCGTCTCCGAGGAGAGCCGGATCGCCCAGGTCCGCGACCTCGTCCGGTACAGGGTCTCCCTGGGCGCCGAAGACTCGGGAGCGGAGTTTGTCGCGCAACGCATCCTGCGCGCCGCCGGCCTCGCCCCGGGTGACATCACGAAGCTGTTCCACCTGCCCGCCGATGAGGCCGCCACGCAGATGCGCGCCGGAAACCTCGACGCCTTCTTCGTGATGGGCGGCCTGCCCACCCCGTCGGTGTTGGCTTTGGCCGAGAAGATGAAGGTGGGGGTCCTGTCCATCCCCGACGAGGCCGACTACCTGCGGGCCACCACCGAAAGCGACCTTTACCTGTCGCGCTCCATCCCGGCGGGCACCTACGGCATCGGCTCCGAGAAGTCGACTCTAGGGGTCGGCAACGTCATCGTGATACACAAGGATGCCTCCGACGAGACCGCCTTCCGCCTGACCGAGCTGCTTCTGGCCGCCAAGCCCAGCCTCGTCAAGGCCCACCCCGAAGCCCGGCGGCTCGACCCGCGCACCGCGGTGGCCACCTTCAGGATCCCCCTGCACCGGGGAGCCCTGCGCTACTACCGCGAGACCAAGCCCTACCCCGGGACCGCCCGCTGAGCCGTGTCGGCGGCCGTGCCTAGGACTTGGCGGGTGAGGATGGCGGGTTGGCCGGCGTCGAAGGCGGCGCGGGCGGGCGGTGGCGGGGTCGGTGAGTTGCGCGGCGGCTTGCCGGGGCCTTTGCTCTGGCCGGGCTTCGGTTCGCCGCCGCGCTTGCCGTCGGCCGGGAACTCGCCCTTGTTGGGATCGCCGAGCTTGCCGCCCATGCCGTCGGTCATACGCTTGCTGGGCAGTTGCATGTCCTTGTGGGCCTGGTTCATGAACGCCTCCCACATTTCGCCGGGCAGACCCGCACCGAACATGTTGCGCCCATTGGTTTCCTTGATCGGGGTGTCGTTGTGATCCTTGCTACCCACCCAGATCGCCGTGGCGATCTGCTCCGTATAACCCACATACCACGCGTGCGCATGCGCACCCTTGAACACCGGGGTCACCCCATCAGGCTGCTTCTTACCGTTCTCCCACGTCCCACTCTTGGACGCCACCTGCCGCCCACCGGCCAGCGTGTGCCCCTGCGTACCCGGGATCTTCTTCAGCACCCAGGTCACCTCGTCGGCCACCTTCGCATCGATCGCCGGCACCCCCTTGAGCTGCTCACTGCCGGCCGCGATCGGCTCCCACCTACCCGACTGCCGGTTCTTACGATCCACCTTGAGCACAAAATGCGGCCGGTGATACACACCATGATTGGCCAACGTGGCCATGCCGGTGGCATGGTCCAGCACCGAGATCGGATACTGCCCGAACCCGACATGATAGTCGAACACGCTGCGGCCCTGAGGAATCCCGGTGTCCAGGTGATAAGGCTTGACCGGGTCGGTGGTCCACATGGTCTTGATCCCGGCCTGATGCGCCATCGACACCACCTTCTCGGTACCGATCTTGCGAGCCACCTTGAAAAACGCCACGTTGAACGACTGCACCGTCAACGTCTCCAGGGTGCAGCGGTCACCACACGGCAGTGAGTCGACCTCCCGGCCGGCGTTGGCCACATCAAACTCGGCGCCGTTGACGCCCTTCTTCATCTCGGTGGCATCCCAGATCGACTGGGTGGAGATGTCGGCGGCCAGCGCCGCGGCCAGCGTGTAGGGCTTGAACGACGACGCCGGCGGGTGCGGTTCCTCATCACTGGCCCAGTCGGTGTCGGTGCCCTTGTTGTTACCCCCGTAGTAGGCGATCACCCGGCCCGTGGCCGGATCGATGGCCACCCCGGCCCCGATCAGGTTCTCCTTCTGCGGCCGCATCGCCGACCCGTCCACCTCCCGGTTGAGCTGCTTTTCCAACGCCGCCTGCGCCCGCGGATCGATCGTGGTCACAATCCGCAACCCGGCGTTCTTCCAATCGCTCAAACCCTGCTGGCGCAGCATGTTACGCACACCCAACCGATCCAGCTCCGCCTCCACATACTTGACGATGTGCCCCGTGGCCCGGTCGTTGTGCCCCCACGAACTACCCGCCTTCGCGTGATCCACCTTCTGCAACTCACCCGGCTGGGGATTGTTCGGATCCTTGGGACCCGGATACTGCATCGCGGCCCGATCCTTGTCGCTCAGCCAGCCCATCTCGACCATGTTGTCGAGCACATAGGCCCAGCGGCCCTTGGCGTTGTCGAGGTTGTTGGCCGGGTCGTAACCGCTCTTGCCCTCCGGCTGGCGCAACACCGCCCCGAGCACCGCCGCCTGCGCGACGGTCAGCTTGTCGATCTGATCCGGCGGGATCGCGAAATACGCCTCCGCGGCCGCACCGATACCATGCGCGCCACGTCCAAAGTAGACCGTGTTGAGGTAGAAGCCGAGGATCTGCTCCTTGGTGTAGTTGTCCTCCAGCTTCCGCGCCATGATCGCCTCACGCACCTTGCGGGCATAGGAGATCTCCAGATCACCCGCCGCCTGCCGGGCGTACTGCTGCGTGATCGTCGAACCGCCCTGAGTCTCCCCGCCGGTCACGTTGTTCCACGCCGCCCGCGCGATGCCGGTCATGTCGATGCCGTGGTGTTCGTAGAAGTGCTTGTCCTCCCCGGCGATGAGTGCCTTCTGCACCTCGGGCTTGAGCTTGTCCAGCGGCACCTCCACCCGGTTCAGCGAACCCAGCTTGGCCAGCTGGGTTTTATTGTCCGCGGCGAAGATCTCCGTGCTGTTGACCAGCGTCAACTCGCCGGGCTCACGAATCGAGTCATAAAAGTAGCTGCCCGCGACGGACCCGACGCCACCCAGCAGGAGCAGCATCGGGACCGCGACCATGAACCGCCTTCGCCATCGACCGACCTTCTGCTCCTGTCGCCAAAACTTCAGGTCCCGGCGCCTTCGAACCGGCGAAACCACGGACATTCTGGACCGTGGGCGGGTGGCGAGCGCGGAGTCCCGGCCGGTATCCGCGGTCTTGCCGGACACGATCTCATCGAGCTCCAGGTCGTCGTGGGGGTCAGGTACGCCTTTGGAGTCCACACCGCGTTCATACCCAAAATTAGGGTGCCTGCACCGGCTTGTCTCGCGGGGGATCGCAGAACAGGCTCAGCAAAACACTGCAGCCGAGTTCTTCTTGGTAGTAGTCGTCATGCTCGACCACCAGCCAGATCTGGTGGTGCTCGCTGCCGATCTCGTTGGGGTCGACGGTGCGCCATTGTTTGACCGACCCGGTTCCGGCGAAGCCCGACCAGTCCCCCCACGGAGCCGGCGATGGCCGCTGTGGAGGGGTCCCTGACCAACATTGGGCAGCACCAGAACCCGAGCCCCGCCCGCATGGGCACGAATAGCAAGCCGACAAGCATGGCACCGAGCCATTGCGGAACGCCCGTACCCACCGGTGGGCTGCTGTCGGGCGGTAAAGTCCCCGTCCATAAGCGACAGTGAGGCCCCTGGTCGTGAGCGCCGGAAGTGACGGGGGTAAACGTTCAAGGCCCGGCTGTCCGGCGTTTCGATGCACGAACGTCATTTCCATGGGGAGCCTCACACTCTGTTTCGAGACGAAACGGTTCCGTAATCCCCCGATGTCGCGTTAGTTTCATTAGGCGATCTTGTGAACGGGGGCGTAGTGATTTCGCGTAGACCAGGACGCACGCCGATCTGACTCCGACTCCGTACTGACAGGCGGTTGATGCCGCCTTTGCCGCCATGCTCACCAAACACCATTGGTACGCCTTGTTGGGGGGAACGTCCGTTATGTCTCGCGCTATCACGGAGCGGCAAGCCGGGGTCCAAGGGGGAACCGCCGCTCCCACAACAGAGCCGCCGCACGCCGATCCGAGGCGCTGGCTCGCGCTTTTCGTCATCGCGCTCGCGCAGCTCATGGTCGTCCTCGACGCGACGATCGTGAACATCGCCATGCCGGAGGCCACGCGGGCGCTCAACATCGACGACGCCAACCGGCAGTGGATGCTGACCGCCTACACGCTCTCGTTCGGCTCGCTGCTCCTGCTCGGCGGCCGCATCGCAGACTATGTGGGGCGTAAGAAGATCTTCATCGTCGGCCTGCTGGGCTTCGCCGCCGCGTCGGCCCTCGGCGGCCTGGCGCAAAATGAGGCCACGCTCTTCGCGGCGCGTGCGCTGCAGGGCGCGTTCGGTGCCCTCCTGGCCCCGGCCGCGCTGTCGCTCATCACGGTGACATTCACCGATATCAAGGACAGGGCGAAGGCGTTTGGCGTGTTCGGTGCCATCTCCGGCGCCGGTGCGGCGATCGGCCTGATCATGGGTGGTCTGCTCACCGAGTTCGCCAACTGGCGCTGGTGCCTGCTGGTGCTCACCCCGATCGCCATCGTCACGGCGCTGATGGCGCGTTCGATAGTGCGGGAGAGCAAGGCCGCGGGCGACACCAAGTACGACATCCCGGGCACGATCCTCGCCACCGGCGGGCTGTTCGCCCTGGTGTACGGGTTCGTCAAGGCCGCGCCCGACCGGGTGACCGGCGAGAGCGGCTGGGAAAAGCCGATAACGCTGACCCTGTTCGCCGTCGCCGCCATCATGCTGATCGCGTTCGTCTTCGTGCAGCTGAAGAGCAAGAACCCGACGCTGCCCATGCGCGTGTTGCTCAACCGCAACCGCGGCGGCTCGTACATCGTTTCCGTCCTGCTGGGCGCGGGGCTGCTGGGCATGTTCCTGTTCATGACCTACTACTTCCAGGGCACTCTGGGGTGGTCGCCGCTGAAGGCCGGCCTTGCCTACCTGCCGTTCTCCGCGGCGATCATCGTCACCGCGGGTATCGGCAGCAACCTGCTGCCGAGGCTGGGCCCGCTGACGATGATGGCTACCGGCGGGGTGCTGGCCACCGCGTCACTCGTGTGGCTTAGCCGGCTGGAGGCGGGCTCGTCCTACGCGGGGATGATCCTGCCGATCTTCGTCATGATGGCGGTCGGCATGGGGCTCATCTTCCTCCCTCTGGGCAACACCGCATTGACGGGTGTCTCCCCGCACGACGCCGGGGTCGCCAGCGCCACGCTCAACGCCACGCAACAGATCGGTGGTTCGCTCGGGGTGGCGTTGCTCAACACCGTGTTCATCACCGCGCAGACCAACTTCTTCAAGGCCAACCCGCCCGCGTCTGCCGATCCGGCCGCGGTCGGGCAGGCCAGGCTCGACGCGGCGATCCATGGGTACGACACGGGCTTCACGGTCAGCGCCGTGCTGCTCGGCGCGGCCACCGTGGCGATCCTGCTGTTCATCCGCAACACCAAGGACCAGATGGAGCAGGGCGCCGCGGCCGCGCACGTGGGCTGACACTCCACTGTAGACAAAAGGGTGGGCACGTGGGTGGCGTGCTCACCCTTTTGTTGCCACGATGTTCGCGGGTGACATCGAAAGATGCTTATCGTATGCGGTCGGCGGGTCCATCGTGGTGCCGAGCGGGGCAAGGCTTGTCGGCGGCACGACGACCTATCCGACGATCCGCCTGACCGCCAACCCCCGTGGGGCGACGCGGCTGGTGCCGTGCCCCGCAGGATCGGCTCACTTGGTGAAAACCCCAATGCCGTCGGGCACCGCGCGCTCGACACCGCCGGCGGGGTTGTTGCGCACCGTCGGCTGCGGTTCACCGGGCCGGTGGGTGACGAGCGTTGTCGATCCGCCGCCGTCCAGGTTGACAGCGTCGGCCACGCCGAGGCCCCGTAGCAGCAGTGCCAGTTCGAGCAGGGTCAGGGTCGCCGGGCTGCGACCGTCGACGGCGTAAAGGTAGAGCGTGTGACCGTCGGCGCTGAAGCCCGCGCCGGTGCGCACGGCGGCGACCGCGGCGTTGACGCCCTCCATCGGGGCGGAGTCGCGCAGCACCGGGAAGCCGCCGACGGCGAACCGGAACGGCACGTGCGTGCCGGCCGGAGCCAGGTGGTAATGCGCGGTCACCGGGTCGCCGACCTCCAGGCGGCCCAGCGTCTCCGCGCCCGCCTCCCGGCCAAGCAGCACGATGGCGTCGTCGGGGATCGGGCCCGAGCCCGGCTCGGCTGAGGCGTGGATGACCTTGCCGTGATGGATGGTGACCTCGAAGGTCTGCGCGGTGCACGGCGCGCTTCGGTTGGTGTCGGTGCCGCAGGTGGCCCGCTTGCGCGACACCGTGCCCCACTCGGAGGTGTAGACGCCGATCCCGCCGACCGGCAGCGCGTACTGGTTGAGGCCGTCGAGCTCGAACGCGCCGCGCGGCCCGAAAGCCTTGCCCTGCGTGATGAGGCGGGCGACCCTGCCCACCCTGTCCCAGCCGACACCGATCACGTGCTCGATGGTCGAGCCAGGCGGCATGCCGGGCCCGAACCGCTGGCCGGTCGGCACCGCCGCCTTCAGGTCGCGGCCGTCCTCGATGGCAGGGCCGGACGCGGAGCCGGTGACCTCGACGCCGGGCTGGGTGTTGGAGATGTTGAAGAAGTCGCCGTTGACACCGGCAACGGCACCTTTGCGCTGGACCTGCTGCGAGATGGGTGCGCGCGCGGCCACGGCACCAGCCGTGAGAAGATCCACTTGGACGGCCGGGTCGCGCAGGTCCACCGTGAGCAGGTGGCCGCGCACGAGGCCGCGCGGAGTGGTCGACTCGATGGTGCTGTACTGGACGCCCGGCGCGATGGTTTCCTGGCCGTCGTCGGCGCGAGCGGGGGATCCTGGGAGTGTGAGGAGAAGGGCGAGGGCGACTGTCCAATATGGACTTTTGAAGCGACTCAGCACATGGAAAGGCTTCCTGATTTGAAGATCGGTTGTCAAGCGAACGGGGATGCGTGGGAGCTTGCGATGTTCGCAGGGGTCGGGAATGATGCGCGCGAGGAGCAACATCGCTGAAGTAGGGAGGTCGTGCTGTGACCGATGGCCGGTTGAGAGGCCGCGTCAAGAAGGGGCTGTTCGGCGCGTCTTCCGATAACGACATCATCGATGTGCAGCCGGAGCCGGCCTTCCCCGACTCCGAGGCCGAGCGCCAGGCGCTCCAGGTGCTTGTCCTGGCCAGGCGCACCGCCGACGAGCACGTCGCCACCGCCCAGCGCGACGCGGACAAGATCCGGTCGGATGCACGGTCGATGGCCGAGGAGATCGGCAAGGCCGCGCGGGCCAGCGCCGAAGGGGTGCGGCGCGAGGCTGATCGGACTCGGACCGACGCTCGCGCCAAGGCCGAGGAGATGGCGAAGATCGCCCAGGCCAACGCTGAGGGCGTGCGCCGAGAGGCGGAGAAGGTGCTCGCCGACGCCCGCGCCCGCGCCGACGAGATCGGCAAGGCGGCGCAGGCCAGCGCCGAGGCCCTCGAGCGGGAGGCCGAGCAGCGCTACCAGAACGTGGTCGGCAGCCTCGAGCCCAAGCGCGCCGCGCTGCAGCAGCAGATCGACACGCTCAAGCAGTTCGAGCGGGATTACCGCGCCAAACTGCGCAAGTTCATGGAGAGCCAGCTGCGCGCCCTCGGCAACGAGGAGCCGCCGCCACCGCCCGTCGTCATCCCGAGGCAGGAGACCGGCGAGGCGCTCGGCGCCGAAGTGGTCGCGTGATCACGGCTTGATCAGGCCGCTGCGGTAGGCGGCGACCACCGATTGCGGTGCGGTCGCGCATGCCGCCACCGTAAGCCCGGGAGGCGAACCGGTCGATCAGCCGCCAGGGCAAGGAGTGGCTGATGTCCAACTGTCGATGCCCACGATGTCGTGTCGGCGGCGCCAGCGAGCTCCCTCCCCGCTGGAGATGACTTGGCCGTTAGGAAAGGCCCAGGTGAAAGGGCTTAGGCTTTGACCTTTGCCTCGTTTGCAAGACGGCTTCTGGCGTGAATGCCTCCGGAAAACTTTCGCAATTGCCGACTTGAATCCATAATGAGCATGTGTTGGGCGTGATCGTTACCGCGTTAGGCGGACCCGAGGTGCTGCAAGTCGCCGAACTGCCCGACCCGGTGGCGCAGCCGGGTCAGGTGGTCCTGCGGATCCGCGCGGTGTGCGTGCAGCCGGCCGACCTGGCCGCGCGCGTGGGGATGATCCCGCGTGGGCCGGTGCCGCCGCCCTTCCTCCCCGGGTGGGACATCGCCGGCGAGGTGGCCTCGGTCGGCCCCGACGTCACCGATTTTGGGGTGGGCGATCGCGCGGTCGGGATGATCCCGTGGTACCTGACGCGGGGTGCACCCGGTGGTTATGC
>Ga0075421_100005875_pt1 | contig 14890 bp, 15 predicted proteins | sample SoiMetdeltSBSDD5_FD_75292 | JGI IMG/M metagenome (GOLD analysis project Ga0075421, IMG submission 75292) | Bulk soil microbial communities from a Populus tree surrounding site in Tennessee, USA - Soil MetaG P. deltoides SBSDD5 | ecosystem: Environmental > Terrestrial > Soil > Tree plantation...
AGCGCGGTGACCGACTTGCCGCAGCCGGACTCGCCGACCAGGCCCACGATCTCCCCGGCCCCGACGGTGAACGACACCCCGTCCACCGCCCGCACGTCCTCGCGGCCCCGGCCGGTGAAGACCACGGAAAGCTCTTGTACATCAAGCAGGGTCATGGCATCACTTCCGCAGCTTCGGGTCGAGGGCCTCGCGCATGGCCTCACCGAGCAGGGTGAAGCCCAGCGCGGTGATGATGATCGCGAGTGCCGGGAAGGCGGCAAGGCGCGGCGCGAACTCGAAGACCTGCAACGCGTCGTTGAGCATGGTCCCCCACTCCGGCACCGAGGGATCGGGGTTCCCCAGCCCGAGGAAGGACAGCCCGGCGACCTCGATGATCGCCGTCGCCAGGGTCAGCGTCGCCTGAACGATCACGGGGGCGACCGAGTTTGGAAGGATGTGCCCCACCGCGATCTTGCCGCGGGACACCCCGAGTGAGGTCGCGGCCACGACATACTCCGCATTGGACTGTGCGATCATCGAACCGCGCAGCAGCCGGGCGAAGGTCGGCACGGCGACCACTCCGACCGCGATCATCACCGTGGTAAGGCTGGGCCCGAGGATCGCCACGATGCTCACCGCCAGCAGCAGCCCCGGCATCGCCAGCAGCATGTCGACGAAGCGCATCAGCACGTTGTCGAGCTGTCGCCCGCGCTTGCCGCCCAAGCCATAGGCGGCCCCGCTCAGCCCGCCTAGCAGGCAGCCGAAGACCAGCCCGATGGCTGTCGCGATCACCCCGACCAGCAGCGTGTTCTGCGCTCCGACCACCATCCGGCTGAACTCGTCCCGGCCGTTGTGGTCGATGCCCAGCCAGTGCTGCGCCGACGGCCCGGGAATGATGTTGTCGCGGGCGCTGACCTGTGTGATCCACCGCGTGTCCTTGATCCCGTACGGGACGAAGAACGGCCCGATAAGCGCGATGAGGATGAACAGGACCAGGATGCCGGCGCCGATGAGAGCTATCGGATTATGCCGCAACCGCTTGAACGCCTCGCGCCACAAGCTCTCGCCCCGATCCGCGGCGTTGACCGCCGACAGCTCGGCGAGGCGCTCGAGCTTCTCAAGCTTTCGCTTGCCCAGCTGGGTCATCGCACACGCACCCGGGGATCGATGAGGCTGTAGGAAATGTCGACGAGCAGGTTCACCAGCACGTAGATCAACGCGATGATCATGATGAAGCCCATCAGCACCGGATAGTCGAGATTGCTGATCGACTGCCGGATGAACAGGCCGATGCCGGTGAAGGCGAACACGGTCTCGGTGAGCACCGCGCCCGAGAGAAGGCCGCCGGTTAGCAGGCCCAGCACGGTGACGACCGGGAGCATCGCGTTGCGCAGGATGTGCCGGCCGCGGATGCGGCGCTCGGTGAGCCCTTTGGCGCGAGCCGTGCGTACGTAGTCCTCGCCCAGCACCTCGAGCACGCTCGCGCGCGTGATCCGCACGATGATCGCCAGCGGGACGGAGGCCAGCGTCAGGCCGGGCAGCACCAGGTGCATGATCGCGTCCCATGCCGCGTCCCATTCACCCGTCAGGATGCCGTCCAGAACATAGAAATTGGTGACGTGCGTGGAGTTGATCGTCACGTCCTGACGACCGGCCGGCGGGAACCATCCCAGGTTCACCGCGAAAAGCTGTTTCACAAGGTACCCGAGGAAAAAGATCGGAACACAGACGGCGACCAACGATCCGCCAACGCTGAGGTTGTCCAGCCAGCTGGCGCGCCTGCGTGCGGCAAGGTAGCCGAGCGGGATGCCGATGCCGATGGCGAAGATCAGGGCGGCGATGGTTAGTTCGACGGTGCCCGGGAAGCGGTCGAAGAACTCCTGCATGACCGGTTGTTTCGTGTCGATGGAGTTACCGAAGTCGCCAGTCAGCAAGCGTTTCATGAATCGTCCATATTGGACCCAGAGGGGTTGGTCCAGGCCGAGCTGGTGGCGGACCATCGCCCGGGTTTCGGGCGTGCCGCGCTCACCGAGCAGGGCGGTCTCCGGACCGCCTGGAAGCCGGTGCAGCCAGACGAAGAGCAGTAACGAAAGCCCGAGCAGCGTGGGTATCAACTGCAGCAGGCGCCGCACGATAAATCGAAACATTCAAGCGCCCTTGATGATGGGCTTGGGGGCGGCCCGTTACGAGCCGCCCCCAAGCTTGCGTTATGACCTAGTTGGTGTATTCCGCGGTGTAGTAGCGCTCATCGGTCAGCGGGCTCGCCTTGACCCCGGTCACGTTCTTGGCCAGCACCAGGGACGGCGGGCCGTGCGCGATCGGGACACCGGGCAGGAAGTCAAGGAGCATCTTGTTGAGCTCCTTGTAGAGCGCGTAGCGCTTCTGCAGGTCGGCTTCCTTGTCCGCCTCGGCGAACTTCGCGAACAGCTGCGGGTTGTTGAAGCCCCACTCGTCCTTCTGCCGGTCGAAGAAGGTGCCGATGAAGTTGTAGGCGTCACCGTAGTCACCGGTCCAGCCGAGCAGGTGGAGGTGGTGGTCGTTGCCCGAGCTCATCTTGTTGAGGTAGTCCGGGCTCCACTTCAGTGCCACCGGCTCGATCTTGATCCCCGCGGCCTCGAGGTTGGTCTTCATCAGCTCGAAGATGCCCTTGGGGTCCGGCATGTAGGGCCGGGTAACCTCGGTCGGGTAACCGAACTTCAGCGTCAGGCCGGAGGCGAAGCCCGCCTCGGCGAGCAGCGACTTGGCCTTGGCGGTGTCAAACTCGTACTTGGTGACGTTCTCGTTGTAGCCCTCGAGTGACGACGGGTGGAAGTTGATCGCCACGCTGGAGCCGTCAGGATACTTGGAGTCGACGATCGCCTTGCGGTCGATCGCGTACGCGATAGCCTGGCGGACCTTGGGGTTGGCCAGCGCGGGGTGGCCGCTCTGGTTCATCGCCAGATAGAGGATGTTGAACGCCGGGCGGGTCAGAACGTTGAAGCCCTCACCCTTGAGCACCTTGACATCCTGCGGCGCGACGAGGTCGTAACCCTGGATCGTGCCCGAGCGCAGCGCCTGCTTGCGAGCGTCCAGATCGGAGATGGTCTGGAAGAACAGATCCTTGATCTTCGCCTTCTGGCCGTGGTACGCGTCGTTGCGGGTCAGCTTGACCACCTTGCTGGGCCTGTCCCACTCGACGAACTTGTACGCCCCCGTGCCGGTCGGGTGCTTCATCGAGTAGTCGGGGTAGGTCACGTTGTCCGCCGCGCCGCCCACCTCGTCCGCCTTGAACTCCTGCAGCGCCTTGGGGCTGGCGATGGAGAACGACGGGAGCGCGAGCGCGGCCGGGAGTTTGCTCGACACCTTGGTGGTCGCGATCTCGACGGTGGAGGCGTCCTTCGCGGTGCAGGACTTGAACAGGCTCGGCAGCAGCTTCGGGTCCTCGTTCTTGGCGTACCCACCCCAGATGTCCTGCCAGTACGAGGAGACGTCCGGGCTTTGCAGCAGGCCCTTGAAGTTGAACCAGCGGTTGAAGTTGAAACACACAGCCTCGGCGTTGAAATCCGTGCCGTCGTGGAACTTCACACCCTGCTTGAGCTTGAACGTCCACACCAGACCGGTCGAGTCGGGCTTGAACTCCGTGGCGAGACCAGGGATAATCTTCGCCGTGCCGGCCTCCGGCTGCACCAGAGTTTCGTAGACCTGACGCGCCACACGGAACGACTCACCGTCGCTGGCGAGGGCTGGGTCAAGCGTCTTGGGATCGCCGGCCACGCCGAAAACAAGCTTTTCTGGCTTATTGGATGATGCATCCGGGTCGCGCTTGCTCGCGCAGCCTGCGGCCGCGAGGGCAAGAGCGGCGACCGCGGCGACCGCCGCGGCGGTCCTCAGCCGTGGTGCACGCATTGGGCTTCACCTTTGTCTAGGGGTCCTAGGCCGTCATCGACGGCAGGTGACTGTGGTCACCATTTGGCCGAACACTAGTGGCAAGGAACTCTTACGCTGCACCTTTGATCTCCAGTTGATACCGAACCGTTGTGCGCGGTTACAGGGAGAGAAACGTCGGGGGGTCGCGGTACCGTTTCGGGCGTGGCACTGGCGCTCTACCGCAAATATCGGCCCCGCACGTTCGCGGAGGTGATCGGGCAGGATCACGTCACCGAGCCCCTGATCCAGGCGCTGGGCAGCGGCCGGCTTAATCACGCCTATCTGTTTTCCGGCCCCCGTGGCTGCGGAAAGACCTCCAGCGCGCGCATCCTGGCCCGCTCGCTCAACTGTGACAAGGGGCCGACCCCCACGCCGTGCGGCGAGTGCGAGTCGTGCCGCTGGCTGGCGCCCGACGGCCCGGGGTCGATCGATGTCATCGAGATCGACGCGGCCAGTCACGGCGGCGTCGACGACGCCCGCGAGCTGCGCGAGCGGGCTTTTTTCACCCCCGCCATCAGCCGCTACAAGATTTACATCATCGACGAGGCACACATGGTCTCGTCTGCCGGGTTCAATGCCTTGCTCAAGCTCGTAGAGGAGCCACCTGACTACGTGAAGTTCGTCTTCGCGACCACGGAGCCGGAAAAGGTGCTCAGCACGATCAAGTCTCGCACCCACCATTACCCCTTCCGGCTGATTCCTCCCGGCGTGCTGCGGCCCTATCTGGAGTTTCTGGCCGAGTCCGAGGGGGTCAAGGTCGAGCCGCAGGTCTTCCCGCTCGTGGTGCGCGCGGGCGGTGGGTCGGCGCGCGACGCGCTCTCCGTGCTCGACCAGCTCATCGCCGGTTCCGGCCCCGAAGGGGTGACCTATTCCCGGGCTGTCGCCCTGCTCGGCGTCACCGATGTCGCCCTCATCGACGAGATGATCGACGCCCTCGCCGCCGGTGACGGTGGCGCCGCCTTCGCCACCATCGACCGTGTCGCCGAGGCCGGCCACGACTCGCGGCGCTTCGCCGGCGACCTGCTCCAGCGCCTGCGCGATCTGATCATCCTGCGCCGCATCCCCGAGGCGGCCGAGCGCGGCCTGCTCGACGCCCCCGAAGACGAGCTGGTCCGCATGCGCGTCCAGGCCGGCCGCCTCGGCGACGCCACCCTGTCGCGCTGCGCCGACATCGTGCATGAGGGGCTTGTCGAGATGCGTGGCGCCACTTCCCCACGATTGCTGCTCGAGCTGCTGGTCGCACGCATGCTGCTCCCCGCCGTCGACGAGTCCGCTTCCGCGGTGTTGCAGCGCCTGGAACGCTTGGAAAGTGGCGCGATCCCGCTCACGGCATCCACTTTGGACACCGCACACGACTCCCCGACCAGCGCCCATGGTGGATCACTCATCGCCCGCGGCGAGGCGGGTGTCAGCACAACGGGCCGATCGCGCGCCGCGGGCTCGGATGCCGGCGACGCCGAAGCGGGCGGATCCCGGGCGGCCGGAGCCGCAGGCGGCACCAAGGCGCGGGGGGCACGTGTCGCAGGTCCCGACGCGGGCGATGCCAATGCGCCGGGGGCACGTGTCGCAGGTCCCGCCGCGGGCGATGCCAATGCGCGGGGGTTACGGGTCGCGCCCTCAGATGTGGACGAGCCTGATGACGGCTGGCCCGCCGGGGTCGAGCCGACGGCCGGCAGAGCGCGGACTGGCGGAGCCGGCACCGGCGGCGGGCGGGCCGCAGCGCGCGAAGCCGCCTCCAAGGCAGCAACCCGCGCTACCACCGCGTCGGCCGAGGTAGCCACCTCGGCGGCCGTGCCCCGCCCCGCGCGTTCCCCCGAGAGCGCCGCTTCGCCGCCCCCCTCAGCATCCACAACGGACACTGGCATCGACGCGGCCTCGGTGCGCCGGGTATGGGACGAGATAGTCCGCCAGGTCGGGCAGACCAGCAAGAAGGCGGCGGCGTTCGCGCGCGAGGCGGTGGTCCGCGAGATCGAGGACGACACGATGGTCCTGCTCTTCAAACACAAGATCCACGCCGATGGGGTCAACGGCGATCCCGCCCCGTTGCTGGCCGCCGTCGCCCAGGTGATCGGCGGCGCGTGGCGGGTTCGGTGCGAGATCGGCGGCGAGCAGCGCACCGCTGCGCCGGCACGCTCCGCCTCGCCGCCGCCCGCGGCACCGTCCCGTGGCGCCAAAGGTTCTGCGGCCAGCACCAAGTCCGATTCGGTCACCACGAGCGCATCCCGGGCAGCGGCGGTCGAGGAGTGGCCCGCGACCGCCAAGGTCGGTGGAGCCTCCGCCCACGATGAGGATCCGCCCCCGCAGGACGACGATGTGCCCTACGACCCCGAGTTCGACGGCCCGGCGGGGCGGCCGATCCACGAGGGGTTCGACCCCGGTGACGAGCCCGACATGGACACTGATTCACTGGCGGTTAAGCAAACCAGCGAGGAACAGGCGCTGGAATCGCTGAAACAGAGCTTCGACCTTGAAAAGATTGCAGAAAAAGGCAGCTGAGCTTCAGGGAGCGACTATGCGTCCGGGTGGACATCGTCCAGGGGGACAGCCCAACCTTCAGAAGTTGATGAAGCAGGCCCAGCAGATGCAGCAGCAGCTGGCCGCCGCGCAGGCCGCCCTGGCCGAGATGGAGGTGACCGGCACGGCCGGCGGCGGGCTGGTGACGGTCACCGCGTCGGGCTCGGGCGAGTTCCGCCGCGTCACCATCGACCCGAAGGCCGTCGACCCCAACGACGTCGAGACGCTGGAAGATCTGGTGCTCGCCGCGATCACCAACGCCTCCGAGGAGATCCGCAAGCTCACCGAAGAGAAGATGGGCCCGCTGTCCGCCGGTCTCGGCGGCGGCGGCTTGCCGTTCTGAGGCCGGCATGTACGAGGGTGCGATCCAGGATCTGATCGACGAGCTGAGCCGGTTACCCGGCGTCGGCCCCAAAAGCGCGCAGCGCCTCGCCTTCCATGTGCTGGCGGCCGACCCGACCGACATTAAGCGGCTCGCCGCCGCGCTGACCCGGGTCAAGGAGGAGGTGCGTTTCTGCGTTACCTGCTACAACGTGGCCGAGGCAGAGCAGTGCCGCATCTGCCGCGACGCGCGACGACGCGACGACGCGCTGTGCGTGGTCGAGGAGCCCAAAGACGTGATCGCCATCGAGCGCACCAACGAGTTCCGTGGCCGCTACCACGTCCTCGGCGGTGCGATCAACCCGCTTGAGGGCATCGGCCCCGATCAGCTGCGGGTGCGCGAGCTGATGGCACGGCTCGCTTCCGGTGAGGTGAGCGAGCTGATCCTCGCCACCGACCCCAACACCGAGGGCGAGGCGACAGCCACATACCTTGCGCTGCTGGTCAAGCCGATGGGGATCACCGTGACCCGGCTCGCCAGCGGCCTGCCGGTCGGTGGCGACCTCGAGTACGCCGATGAGATCACGCTGGGCCGCGCCTTCGAGGGCCGCCGAAAGCTTTAATGCCTTGGCGATCGTGATGGTGGCTCTGCGACCATCATCGCGATGTCCATCTATCAAGAGGCCATGCGTGAGCGCCACCGGCCGGCGCACGCGCAGCGGACGGCCCAGAGCCAGGCCGCCTTCCTGCTGCCCCATCTACGCCCCGGCATGGCGCTGCTCGACCTCGGCTGCGGCCCTGGCACCATCACCGCCGGGCTCGCCGAGATCGTGGCGCCCGGCCACGTCGTCGGCGTCGACCTGGATCCGTCGCTTCCCGAGGGCGCCGCCGGCGTCACCGTCGTGGCGGCCGACGTTCACCGCTTGCCGTTCGCCGACGCCAGCTTCGACGCCATCTACGCCAGCGCGCTGCTGCAACACGTGCCCGACCCGCTCGCCGTCCTGCTTGAGGCGCGGAGGGTCGCCAGACCGGGTGCCGTCATCGGGGTCGTTGACGCTGATTGGGGTGGGCAGCTGCGGTACCCCCAAGATGATCTTTTAAGTCGGGCAGACGAGGTGGCCCGTGGCATCAGGCAGGGCACCAGCCCGGAGGTGGGCAGGCAGCTGCGTTCCCTGCTCGTCGAGGCCGGATTCAGCCGGTGCGAAGGGTTTGCGCGGGTCGGGTGCGACGCGAGCCAGGAGAGCGTGCGGGCGCTCGGCGAGCACGCCGCCGCGGGCTTCGAGCATCAGGCCGCCATCGAACGGGCCGTCGCCGCCGGGCTCGCGACCGCCGACGAAATGGCCGAGTGTGCGCGCGCCTGGCGGGAGTGGGGCGCGCACCCGGGCGCCTACCTGGCGCGGCTGTGGTGCGAGGCGATCGGCTGGGCCGGCTAAACACCAGGCACTTGTATATCTACGCCCCGGCCGGTTGGAACAGCTCTATCGGGTTGCCGGACGGGTCATCCAGGAGGATCTGCCGTCCGCCGGGGCCGGTGACGATGTCGTTGCGGAACCGAACCCCCGCCGCCCGCAACTGGTCCACCTCGGCGGTGATGTCGTCGACGATGAAGTGGATCCGGTTCCAGCCCCCAGGCTCAGGTCGGCGGCCGTCGGGCATCGGCCGCCCGGCCGAGCTCGCCGGCCCGGCCAGCAGCAGCCGCAGGTTGCCACGGGTGACGTCCGCGAACGCCGGCAGCGCCGCGGTGTTGAGGGTGAAACCGAGATGGGTGGTGTAGAAGTCGACGGCCGCCTGCACGTCGTCGACCATGTACCGGACGTGAACGGTGCCATCGGAAACGATGCTCATGACTCCTCCGTGGTTGGCGTTGTGGCGATGCGGTGCAGCAGGAACCGGATCCGGCCGGCCAGCTCGGCCGCGGTGCGCTGGAAGGCCTGGTAGCCGTCCGGCGCACCGGCCGGGTCCGGGATGCTCCAGTGCATCGGCGGCGGGCATCCGGGAAACTCCGGGCAGACCTCGCGAACGCGATCGCACAGCGTGATCACGTAGTCGAATCGGCGGTCAGTCAACTCGCGCAGGTGCTTGGCGCGGGCGCCCGTCAGGTCGATACCGTGGTCGGCCATCACCGCCACCGCATCCGGGTGCACGGCCTTGGGGTGGCTACCCGCGCTGTACGCGTCGACCGTGTCGCCGGCCATCTGCCGCAGCAGCGCCTCGGCCATCTGCGACCGTGAACTGTTGCCGGTACAAAGGAACAGCACCCGGATCCTCGCCCGACCCACCGCTGGATGTGGTGGCGGTGGCAAGGCGAGCCGTAGCGCGGGATGCAGCGCCCCGCCGGCGGCGGCCAGCAGCACGCCGCAGCGAGCCAGGTCCAGGCTGTAGTACATCTGACGGCTGTCCGCGCTGCTGCGCCGTGCCGTGACCAGATCCGCGCGACGCAGCTGACCCAGGTGATACGAAACCAGGTTCTGCGGCTGACCGACCAGCGCGGTCAACTCGTGCACTTGCCGGTCGCTGCGGGCCAACTCGCCCAGCAGCCGCCACCGCAGCCGGTGCCCGGCAAGACGCAGCAGCACCGGCGGCGCAACCTCCGAGTCTCCCGACCGGTGGCTCACGTCACCAGAATACATCAAACCAGTTTGATAGATCTCCAGTTCACCTGCGTATGAGACCAGACGCGAACGGGAGCGCGGACCGTGACCGTCCGCGCTCCCGTTTCCGCTGCTCAATCGCGCGGAGGATACGAGATTCGAACTCGTGAGGGTTTTATCCCAACACGCTTTCCAAGCGTGCGCCCTAGGCCTCTAGGCGAATCCTCCGCCGAGAAGGATAGCGGCCGTTTGGTTGGTCCGCACAACCAGGTATCGTTGCCGGAGTCCCCGTGCGGCGGCACCCTGTGAACCTCCCCAGGGCCGGAAGGCAGCAAGGATAAGCAGGCTCTACCGGGTGCACGGGGGCCCAAACCCCAATCCCCCATGGGTTGGGGTTTTTGTGTTCTCTAGCGGGGGAGGCACAGATGCTGCTGCGGGCTGTCGCGCTCGCCACCTTCTTGGTGATGCTGGCCTGCGCCCAGATCACACGGGCATCGGACCTGTCGCCTCCCAGCGAGGAGATCCAGAGCACGGGCACCGTGGTCGACGTCACCGGTCTCGGCGAGATCAAGATCGGGCTCAAGCGCACGGATCTTGCCCCTCATCTCAGCACCGAACTGCCCGGGTGCAATACCCAGCTGCGCGCCCACCCGCAAGGCAGCGCGGTCTTCACCCATGACGGCCGCATGGTGCTGATGTGGTTCAATGCCCCGCTCAAGACCGCCGAAGGGATCAGCACCGGCACCCAGGTTGAGGACGTCAAGGCGGCCTACCGGCACGCCACCGAGGTCAAGGCGCCCGAGGGCAGCCGCGGCTTCGATGGGCTGCTCGTCACCTCCGGCGAGCACGGGTACCTCTTCCTCCACGACGGCAAGACGGTGCAGAAGGCGATCGTAGGCTACGTCGACTACCTGCACTGGCTCTTCGATTCTGGTTTCGGTGTCTGCTGATCCGTCGTGTACCCTCTTCGACGGTGGTGTGTCCGAGTGGCCTAAGGAGCACGCCTCGAAAGCGTGTGAGGGCGCAAGCCCTCCGCGGGTTCAAATCCCGCCGCCACCGCTTTCATCAGCCAAAGTGCCGGGCGCTCGCTTGACTGAAGCACCCGGCATTGGCATCTGGTCTCAAATGTGGTCTCAAACGACCCCGTTAGGCAGGCTTGGATGCCTCCGCGGCGCCATCATCACCCTTGTCTTGATCTTCTGTCGTGGTGGTCCACAAAAGCCCACCGACACGCTTCGCGATGTCCTTGTGGATCTCCGCTGTAAGGTGCTGGTACCTCATTGCCATCGATCCATCGGACCAGCCCATGATCCCCACTACCGCGCGGCTAGGCACGCCCAACAGCAGGAGCACGGTTGCCGCCGTGTGCCGCGCGTCGTGCAGCCGCCCGTCGCGGATGCCTGCGCGCTTGAGAAGGCGCTTCCACTCCGTGTAGTCGGTGCGCGGGTTGAGCGGCCCACCGGTCGGCGTAGTGAAGACCCAACCACCCTCCTGCCATAGGTTGGCCGCGATGTCCCGCTCCTCGTCCTGACGCTTCTGGTGGTCCTTAAGCAGCTGGGCGAGCTGGTCAGGCAGGCCGATAACACGCCGCCCGGACCACGACTTGGTCTCTGCGGTGGTTGCCCGCGTCGAGACGCGCTCGGGGCAGTGGCCTCCCATCTTCCTGCCACAGGTCCCGCCGCAACCGTGGCGCCACCGCGGGCGTTGTAAGGCGCGGCGCACGGTGAGCGTTCCCCTTTCTAGGTTCACGTCCGGCCATTTCAGGCCAAGCGCCTCGCCCTGCCGCAGGCCAAGCGCCAGGGCGATCACCCATCGGACGCCGTTGCGCCCGTTCTCAGCCTCCGCAATGAGCTTCTTGACCTCATCGACCGTGTACGGCTCGATCTCACCGTGCGGGAGGCGGGGTGCCTTGACGATCTGCGCGGGGTTCGTCGCGAGATACCCGCGGCGTACTGCCTCGTTGAGCGCTGTTCGCACGGTTCGATGGGCCTGATGTGCTGTGGCTGGCGCGCTGCCTCTGGCGATCATCTTCGCGTAGAGCTTCTCTAGGTGCTCCGGCTGGAGCCGGACGAGCCGGTGAGCGCCGACTCCGGGCACAAGGTGTTTGGTGACCGCCGCTCGGTAGCCAGACAACGTGTTTTCCCTGACGGCGGGGGCTGCGATGTGGTCTAGCCAATGCTGGAGCCATTGAGCCAGCGTCCATGCCTGGCCGGTGCGGGCTGTGCGGCCACTCTCGCGTGCCTTCTCCAGGTCGCGGACCTTCCTCGTGACCTCAGCCTCGTTCTTGCCTCGGACGTGCCTGCGGTCGGTCTTCCCGTCGTCTCGCACGCCCACGGTCACTCGCCCGTGCCACTTACCGTCCTTGTCCTGGTAGATGGTGGAACTCATGTTGGGTGCGCGGGTGCCGTCCGCGCGCTTCTTGCGGGGCATCAGTCTTCTCCCTGGCAGTTGGCAAGCTGAGAGGTGAACTCTTCGAGGTCAGCCATACGGAAGCGGCGTAGCCGTCCGATCTGGATGGAGCGAACCTGTTCCGTGCGCACCAGCTCGAACAGCAGCGTTCGGCCGATGCTGAGCACCTTGGCCGCCTCCTCCGGCTTGAGAAGCAGCTTCCGGGCGGCCAAGGTCGCTGGAGCGGTCATGTCGATGCTCACCTGGGCTCCTCACGATCGTTGCGGGGAACGGCGTCGAGGTAGACGCGTTCCAAGGTGGACGGTGAACGGTCGGGGTAGGGGCGGCTGGTGGTGTGGATGTTGAGCACGTCGGTGAGTGCGGCTTGGGTGGCCGCTGTCTCTGGCCGGGTGCTGTGGAGCCTGAGTTGCACAGTGGGCGCCTTTCGGAATCGGTAGGGGTCCGGATGGTGGGTGCGGGGTTCGGGTTGGTGGTGGTGCGTAGAGCGGCCCGCTGAGAGCGCCGTAGAGGCAAGATCTGGGCCTGGTTGGTATCCAGACATGCGCCTGTTGCTCTGTAGGGATCTCAGCGGGCCGGATTCGGGGGAGTTGGCTACTGGGTGCCGGTGGGGTCCTCAGCCGGGCGCACCAGACGCAGACGGTCATGCATCTCATGTACTGGTGTCGATGCGTTGTCCGGATCCTGGGGGGTAGCCGTCCCAGCCGTCCCAGCCGTCCCGTTGCTGGTCAACCCTGGGACGGCTTTTTTGCTGGGACGGCTTAAGCCGTCCCACTGAAATAGCCGTCCCGGGCCTGAGCTGGGGTGGGACGGCTGGGACGGCTGGGACGGCTCACCCGGGGGGTTGGGAGCCTCCGGGCTCAAATACCGGTCCCAGGCATCGATGAATGCCTCTCGCGTGTAGCCTTTGGCCTGACCGGTCATGAACCGGATGTTGCCCGCCGGTTTGATACCGAAATCCTTGAGGATCACCCCGAACTTCATGGCGTTAAGATCGGCCCACGGCGCGTCATCCATAGCACGCAGCTGCTCGATCAGATAGCACGTTGGCAAAGCACTGGCATGCTCACCTGCCGTGGTGAAGACGGTTCGGCAATCTGCCAGCAGACGGACACGCTCACTGTTTTCGGCGGTCTCTTCCCGGGCGCCGGTGAGGGTGACTGCTGCGGTGCGAGCCCGGATCGGCCACTGGCCGCCAGCCAGATCGGCCACGGCGATAAGTGGTTCCCAGGTGTCGGCGTCGCGGTCTTCTACCGGCATGACCGGTTCGGCATCACGCAAGGCCACGAGGTGGTTTTTGAGCCAGGCGTTGACTTGTGCACCAAGGGTGGCCACGACCGGGCGGTCGCGCATGATCCGCCAAGGCTGCACCTTTTCGCGTGACTTGCGACGGCGCATGTGGATAACCACGGCCCGGTCCTCGATGGTTTCCGGTGCGGCACCGATACCGGCCATGGCGGCCATGGCGAAGGTAGGGATCTGTTCTACCTGGTTGGTGTTGCTGTTGAAGCGGCTTGCCGGCCGGTTACGTTGATGGCCCGCGTTGAGCAGCCCACGCAGGTCAGCATTGTTGTCGCCCACATTGGTAAAGATGGTGTCGTATTCGTCGATGAGCAGCGTGGGCGGGTTATCAGTGCCGATCGAGCGGTAAACGGCCGCAGGGCTGCAATTGACCGTGATCATCGGGTGGTAGCAGGCCGCCTCCACAAGGTCCAACAAGCGGCTTTTACCGCAACGCTTTTCCGGCGCGCGGATGACCAACCGAGGTGCGCATGCCCACGCTGCGATGGCGTGGGTGGCGGCGATCCACAGCGTGACCGCATCCAACGCTTCGTTGCTGGGCAGGATCACGTAACGGCGGATCGTCTCACGCAGCCGGTCGAGCAGCTCGGCGCCATCGATGTCGGGCGGCGGGATCGGTTTGGGTCGGGTCATGCGGCGACTCCTTCATCTGCGAAGCCGCCGGTGATGGCGGCGTGGGTGCCTGCGTTGATGTCCCATCCGGCCTGACCGCAGGCGGCAAGCAGCACGGCCTGACCATCGGTTGGGTTGATCGCCCCGGCGGTGACCATGCGGGCTACGCCTCGGGCGCAGCCGTAGAGCGTGTTGCGGCGACGGCCTGGTGGGGCGGTGCGTACCTTGTCCAGCAGCGCGGTGAGGAGCCGGTCGGGATGGGAGATGGCCCCGCCCCCGGCAAGCATCGGGGTCGGGCTGGTCGGGGCGGTGCGGGTGGGTGGCGGATCGGGCGTCAGGCAAGCTGCCCGCAGCGCGGGGGCCATCTCCCCTATCGCTGCCTGCGGATCAGCCCACGTGTACGGTTTGCGGGTGTCCGGGTGGATCGAGGGTGGTGCGGCGACGTAGCCGCCGTCAGCTTTGATGTCGATACCGGGTGCGATCTTGCCGTTACTAGACGGGATCTTCAGGTGCGGGCCGGGATGCCGGTAGAACAGGTGCAGCCCATCAGAACCGGTACGCACGAACCGGGTGCGCGGGGTGAGCCCACGTTTGACCAGATCGGCGAGGGATTCGAAGCCGCCTTTGGCCGGGTCCACATCGGCCACCACCAGGCCGGACGCGGCGCCCGTGCGGATAGCCAGCATCCCGTGTGGGGTGAGGGCGAGCATGCGCCGGATCGCACGCGGGTCGCGGGTGGCGGCGTAAAACCCGTGGCAGGTCAGGCATCGGCAGCCCTGCGGGTCATGCGCCCCGGGCTGACCTTCCTTCGGACAGTCGGAACAGTTGGCCAGCGGCCGTTTGGACCTGCCGAGCAGGAACACCGGCCAACCCGTGTTGGCGTAGCCGAGTGCAGCGTTCAGAGTGTCGTCGCGCAACGTGTTGTGCTCCTTCCGGTGTGGCAAAAGGAAGGCCAGCCCACGGCGGGGCTGGCCATCGTTGTGGTGAGCGCGCGTAGCACGCTTTTTCTGGGCTTTTAGAAGTCGTGTAGGCACAGTGGGCAGAAGGTGATCTGGTCGGCGCGGATGGTCAGGGCACGCCACACCTCCTCGCCGATGGATGGGTGGAAGTTGTTGCTGATCAGCCACGGCTGCCGCCGGGACAGCGCCGACCAGGTGGCGCGGCGGTCGGCGCGTCGTAGCTGCCGTTTGGTGTGGTAGGCGTGGCCGCATTCCAGGCACCACCGCCACGCTGTGCCCGGGTGGTCGAGGTGACACGAG
>Ga0075421_100005877_pt1 | contig 14885 bp, 15 predicted proteins | sample SoiMetdeltSBSDD5_FD_75292 | JGI IMG/M metagenome (GOLD analysis project Ga0075421, IMG submission 75292) | Bulk soil microbial communities from a Populus tree surrounding site in Tennessee, USA - Soil MetaG P. deltoides SBSDD5 | ecosystem: Environmental > Terrestrial > Soil > Tree plantation...
GTGACCGACATGTGAAGAATCGGTGTGTGCTCCTCCTCGGTACGTGACCCGGGAAATGAGGAGTTACGACCGTCGAATCACAGAGGTGGGCCGCGTGAGCTCGTTTGATCCCGCCCGGAGCGCTAAGGCCAGGGTATACCCCGTCTTTTGGCTCCGTCACGATCGATCGCGATCAGGAGCTGGCAGGAACGGTGTTCTCCGGTGCCTGCCTGTCAGTCGTTCCGATGTGCACCCAAGACAACGGTCCACCCTACGTCGTCGGTACGCTCCTACCGCGACAGCGCGCGCTTCGACTCGGCGCCGCGCTGCCAGTCAACGCACGCCTCCACTCCTTCGAACGCTGGACGCAGCTCGACGAGCTCCGGGAGTACGAAGCGCCGGTGGTAGTGGTCGACCCGCTCGCGTGTGATCGCGCGTACGATCTCGACCACGCGCTACACGTCGTCGCTCGATGCGCGTCACTCATCGTGTACACCGTTGTTTCCGCGTCAGCGATGCGTCGCCTGCTGGACGTTCCAATGCTCGGCGGCGCGGCGCTCATCCTCGAGGGCATTGACGACAGTCCCGCGCTTCTTCGCTCGACCGTGGAGTGTGCGCATGTAGCCGCGGACGCGCGCTCCGCCAACGGAGATGTGCTCGACCACATCGGCCCGTTGCCCGCGGATGTAGAACGCGCCTTGGGGAATCTCATGCTGGCCGGTACCGCGCCGTTGACCGTCAATGCCCTCGCTCGTGCCGCGCACATGAGCGTGCGCACGCTCGAACGGCGACTGGAAGATGGGCAGGCGCCTTCACCGAGCCAGTTGATCAAGACGGCGCGCGCGGTGCTGGCTCGGAGGCTTCTGTCGTCGTCCTCCATGCCGGTGCACGAAGTGGCGCGACGAGTCGGCTACGCGAAGCTCGATTCTCTTCGTGTGCTACTGCGCCGCTCCTTCAATTCGTCTCCGTCCGCGCTGCGTAAGGGAAGCGATCGCGCCGTCGGCTCCTGAGGGTTGGCATCTCAGCCGTGCGTGTCGTGGTTTCGTGCGTCGGTGACGCGGAAATGGGCTGTTCGGCAGAGTCGTTCATTCCCATCGTGGGCACTCGTGCGTCACCCGGCGCGTGCAAGCGTTCACGATGAGTCGCGAGGTTGGTATGGTAGACAAAACTTCGAACAGCCAGTTCATCGTACATCTGGACAAGTGGAGTCTTCCTCCTGAAGTGCAAGCATCGATTGCGAATGAGATCCGCGCTGCCGCGCTGCGCGAACTGGCACGGACAGACCTCAACATCGACTTCGGCGTCCGGGTTCCCAATAAGCATTGGGTGGGCCTGTGGCTCGAGCGGATCGAGAAACGCGACATTTCGCGGCCGCTCGTGGGGGGCGGGCCTGTAGGGTAGCGCGCGAGGCCTGAGCACCGATGAGCTCCGAACGCGTGATGTGTCCGAGCGCGCCGTGCGAGCCGGGCGCCGTCCTGCTTGGAGTCGTGGTCGCGGAGGGTCAGGTCGCATACGCTCGCGACCGGATCGTGGTCGACGAGGAGTTCGTGCAGATCGCGCGGGCGGGGCGATCGCCGGAGAAGCGATTTCGGTTCAGTGCGCCGTGCGTTCGAGGAGCCTGCCGACAATGGACCGGGTCACGGTGCGGCGTGATCGATGCCGTGATCGAAGTCATCGAGCCGCGTGAGACGGCACCGCTTCCGCCCTGTTCCATTCGGCCGCAATGCCGCTGGTTCGCGCAGTCCGGCTCCTCGGCGTGCGCAGTGTGTCCCGCAGTGATGACCGATAACGCCTGAGTCGCGTACCCAGCGCGGCAAATATCGGGCGATGGCGTCAGCAACGAGGTAGCGATGGCGTTCACCGACAACTGCGACATTTTCGCCTCGTTCCACGAGGACGGAGTAAACCGGGTCATCAATCACGTTAGGCGGCAGCGTCCGTCGCTCTTCAACTATGCGACGGCGGCGATTGCCCGCGACCCGCGTCGGCTCTGCGAGCCTATCCAGGCGCACCCGATCGTCGGTATCCGGAACAACCCGCTGGCGACAATCGTCGATCTACTGCCGATTCCCGGCACCGACTTCGGATTGGACTTTTGTGTTCAGCTCTCGGATCTGCGGATCGATTTTCATCCCGGCGACGAGTTTGCGCTGCCGCCGGAGCTGAACCCACTTCCGGCGCAACGTCTCGCGATTCGACTCCGGGTGTGCATTGGGCTCGCATGTCCACCAAACGACATCGTCGATCAGCTCATCTCGCCGCCTAACACACGCCCGAAGGATGACCGGCAGGATCGCGAGACCCCGAAGCCGCTGAGGCCTGTTCCCTTCCGCGAGCTCCGCTGTTTCTGCCTCGACGCGTTCGCGACGGGGGGCGTGCGGATCCGCACGTACAGTGGCAAGCCCTACCTCGAGCCATTCCTGAGCGGGTTCGAGATCGTCGACATCAAGCCCGACGGGCTGGAGGCGGCGCTCGAGTGTTACGTGAAGCTGATCTTGTCGCTCGTCGTGCTTCCTGGTCTCCGCACCCTGCTCGAAGCCACCGAGCTCGACATCATCAAAAACAAGGTCAAGGTGGTCGTGACGCCGATGCCGACGAGTGCAACGCTACCCAACAATCCGGCAATCGAGAACGACCAGCTCAAAGCCTTTGCGAAGATCGAGGTGATCTGATATGGCGCACCTGACAATTGCCGCGAACGAGAAAACGTTCGGCAAGATCTTCGAGGCGGCGCGCGACACATTCGCGTTCGACGAGTCGGACAGCGGGTCGTTCGGACCGTTCACCGCGTCGTACGACATCGAGGCCCATCTCGAGGGCGGGTCGGTCGACCTGCGCGGCGATGGCACCGTACTGGTCGATGAGCTCGACATCAAATGGGACAAGATCGATCTCACGTTAGGACTCAACATTCCACAGATATGCGTCGGGGGGTTCTGTATCATCCCGACGCCGTTCGGCTGCGCCCTTCGAGCGCCGAAACTCTGCGTCTTCAGCGCGAATCCCGACATCTCGGTGAAACTGCCGCTCGGAGGGATAACGTCGGAGCTCTCGGTCGCCGGTCGACTGGTGACCCGGTACTTCGTGGATCCGGCCCGGCCTGTGGGAATGAACGACTGGGACGCGCAGGACACGAGCCCGCCGTTATTCAATCGCTGGCAGATCTTTCTCGATCCCGAGTTCGTGGACATCGACCCGATCGACGTCGCCGACACCGTTGGTGACCTGCTCGAGAACGCCGTCGATGACGCCGTCGACAACATTCTGGGCTTCCTCCCAGGATGGGCGCGAAAGCTGATCAAGGGGATTCTTGGTCCGATCATCGATTTGATTCGGGATATTCTGGATATCCCCGATGACATCCAGGAATGGATTTCGGATTTGCTCAACGTCAGCTTTGGTCTCCTCGATATCATCGTCCAGTTCGTGCTCGAGTACTTCGCAGACAAAACGCCGATCACCTACATCGAGGACCCGTTCCCGATTCTCGAGGCAGTCGCGAACCCAAATGGGCCGCCGCCTCCAATGCTCGTGCCAGTCAAGGTTCCGATTCGAGATTTCAAGGTGTTCAATACGGACACCGAGATGGTCATCGAAGCCAATGTCGCGTGAGGTGATATGCAAGCCGTTCTGAACCGCGAGGTCTTTAGCACGCGTCTATTCGACAGTGGCGCGCTCGGTGTCCTCGCCTCGGTCATTCACCAGTTCGCCGAGCCGGCGATCTACGGAGTCGTAGTGCGGCGCGGCGACATCGTGGTCCATACTCTGTCGTTCGAGGTCTCTGCGGCCTCGCAGAATCTTCAGCTCGACATCGATCTCGCCACGTCCATCAGAGATCGCGCAGGTCGGGAGGAGTCATGTACGTGTGCTCCCGCCGGTACAGAGAAGCACGGCGTGATGCCCCGTGAGATGCGTCCGACCGTGTCGCCGAAAGGATATGTGCTGTTCTACGTGTCCCGCGGGGAGGGAGGTCTTTCGGTGCAAGTGGGCACCAACCGGAGCAATCAACCGGTGTTCGATAGCACGACACTGGGCAAAGGCGACCTATTCGCGCTCTCGCTTCTCGCTCCGACGAAATACTCGATGGAGAACCGACTTGGTCGTGCGCGCGGAATGATCGAAGTGTCGATGCCCGAAGCGGCGTTCCAGAGCCTAGCGGACCTCGAGCCGATAGCCGTCGAAGCGACACGCGATGCGTTTGCTCCACCGGATGTCAAGGCGAGCTCCGGTCAGGGCATCGTGTTCCGAGTAGTCGACGCGGCGCGCATCGTCATCGAGCAAACGCAAGATCCGCCGGATGATGAGCCTCGGCGTCGACGGCGTATCGTGGTTCCGAAGCGTCCCGCGCCGTCGGGTCCGCACCGCTGAGCGCACATCGACAGCGCGATTGATGATGGATCGTCTGCACTGACTTGGGCTGCGATGGCCGCGGCACCGGCGACGACTTCACGCCCGCCGTGCGGTACGCCAGGAAGAGGCATACGCGCTGACGGCGGGCGTGAAGAGCCGCGCGGGAGGCGCGGCACGACGGCTCAACCTAACGTGTCCACGACAGCCTGACATCGAGCGCGGCCGCGGCCGGTGTCGTGAGGCGCGTGGGTGCTCCAGCCACGTCGACGGGGGCACGATAGATCCCCGCCGTTCCTGCCGTGATGGAGGTGAACGCGAGCTCTTTCCCGTCCGGCGACCAGGAGACGGTGCTGCAGAACGCCACGTCGTTCGTGAACACCCTGAAACCCGTCCCGTCGGCGTTCACGATCCCGATGCACTGGCCCTTGTCGAGGCGGCCCGTCATGAACGCGAGCCGCTTGCTGTCGGGCGACCACGCCGGCACCTGCTCGTTGTCCGGACTGTCGGCCACGACCGTCCGACGCCCGTTCGCAAGATCGATGACGACGATGGCACTCCCCAGCCGCCGCACCGATTGAACGGCCAGCTTCGTTCCGTCGGGGGAAATGCGTGGTGACCCGAAGCTCGTCTTCGCGACCTTCGCCAGCAGCTGCCGGTTCGTTCCGTCGACGTCGACGATGAAGATCTCCGAATTCTCCGTCCTGGGATTCTCGCGGACAAACACGACCTTCGTGCCATCGTGATTGAAGCTGGGCTGGTGGTCGCCCGAGACGCCCGTCAACGGCTTCACCCCGGTGCCGTCGGCGTTCATGATGGAGACGGTGTTGTTCAACTCGAAGACGATCTTCGAGTGATCGGGCGACCACGCCGGGCGCTCGCCGGCCCCGAGGCGCGTCAGGTTCGTCCCGTCGTCGTTCATCGTATAGATGCCGCTGACACCGGCACTGTCGCGCTGAAAGACGATCGTGTTGCCGCCGACCGCGAGTGCCAGCCGTGCCGACGCGGAGGGAGCGACGCGCTGGGGCGACGACGGACCCGTGGTGTCACTGCATGCGGCAGCGACGCTGGCCGTTGCAACCGCCGCGGCGGTCGCGATCTGTCGCCGAAGCGACGCGTTGATAACAGACATTGGTATCTCCGTGGGCGCGGTGCGCCCGTCTATGTGTTCAGTGTGTCGTCAGGGGTGGCGGGGCGTCGCCCAGGTCGGCGCGCCGGCCCCGCCACCTAACGTGAATGAATCCAGCGAGCCGAACTCCGGGCCTGTGGCGGATCAGTTGATCGGGCCACCGGCCGGCAGCGTGCCCGGCTCCATCTGGTTCCGCCAGAGCGAGGTGAAGGTCGGCCCCGTCAGCGCGACGTAGCCTGAAACGCCGCCCGTCGTCGACAGCTTCGCCATCAGCTCGGGAATCCCGTCGAGGCTGAGGTCGTGCGCCGCGACGTAGATGCCGGTGTTGTAGATGCTGTTCTTGATCGGGTAGTAAATGGTGGGCGTCGGGAGCGCGAGGCTCCCGATGACCTTTGCGCCGTCGTACATACGGACCGGCGGCATCTTGTCCGTCGCCATCAGGCGCCCGAGGAAGACCTCCGCCTTGCCATCCTTGTTGACGTCGGCCGACGCGATGGAGATCCCGCCGGTGTAGCCGGCGCCAAGGGCGTTCCAGCGAACAGCCGTGCCACTTCCAGGGCTGCGGACAAGTAGGGCGTTCGACGGCCCTTCGAAGACCGCGAGGAGCTCGTCCTTGCCGTCACCGTCGAGGTCACCACCCGCAACACGGCATCCGTTGTAGCTGTTCTTGCCCGTGAACCAGCCCAGGCCTTCACTCATGATCAGGCCACGGAGGTTGGGTGCGGTCGGGTTGAACTCGAAGATCTCGTAGTGCGAATACGTGGTGCTCGGCCCAGTGCACATGTAGACCTCGTCCCGGCCGTCGCCATTCTTGTCGCCGGCACCAACACGCACGCCATCCTTGAAGCCCCCGGAGGCGACGGTGGTGCCGAGCAGCCTGCCGTTGTGCCCGTCCCACACGGAGATCCTGGATGACGTGGGGGCGAAATGCGCCGGGCCTTCGCCAGCGATGATGTCGGGCCAGAGGTCGCCGTTGACATCGCCGAGGGCGACTTCGACGCCGCCAATGTCCCACGGGTCGGTGAATGCCTTGAAGCGGATGAGCTGGACGCCGTCCTTGTCATACACCTGGACGTAGGCGGCCTTGCCGTTCGGGGACCCGGTGACGAACGCGGGCTTCGTGTTGAAGAACTGGCCGGACGGCAGCAGGTCGAGGTTCGGCGCCAGGGACTGGACTCCGCCCTCGGGCAATCTGGCTGTCGGTGCGGTCGGCGTTTCGTCCGCACACGCCGCGAGGCTTGCAGCGGCGAGCAGGGCCGTGAGCGCGCGCGTCACTCCGCGCGCCTGGTGGTTGGAATGCATTGTCGTGTCTCCGATCTATGGAAGCAGTTCGGCGCGGAACTCCGGCGCCGAGCGCAACGCGGCTCGTTGCGCAACGGGGACACTAGAATCGGAAGTCAAACTCGAATCACATTGGCATCAAACGCTGCGCGCGGATCGTGGAAGCCATTGCCCGCGTGCGAGATGCGTGCACTTCTCCACGACGTGGCGGCAGGGCCACCCCTGTCCGATGGCAGTACGCCGTGACCTCCACGAGTCTGGCTGAGCGCAAGACTTTCGGCGCAGTCCGTCGGTGTCGATCGTGCTGAGCAAGATGGCCGTGTCGTTAGGTCGCGACGCCCACGGGCAAGCAAACAGCCGTCGATTCCACCACCGTGCGGTCGACCGATGCGCTCGTTAGGTATGCGATGGCCGGATCCGGCCATGGCATGCCGGAGCTGCCAAACGGCCCCGACAGGTCGACCGCCGGCATTCTCTGACGACCCCGCGATCGCCGCCCGCTACGTCACAGTACGTAGAGCGCCGCGACCGTAGCGACCCTATCCTCGGCCCGTGGCACTCGTTCGGTGCCGGCATGATCGCCACCGAGGGATACGCCAGGGAAAGTCGCGAACACCATCCGCGCCGCGCATCCGCGTTCGTCTCCACCGATGCCGACTTCAACTACACAGGAGCTTCCATGCAGCGCCGCAACTTCCTCGCCGCGGTCGCGACGACCACTGCCGGTCTCGCCGCAGCGCCGCTGGGCGCCGTCCCCCCGGTGCCGGCGGAGCCCGGGCCGCTTCCTCCGCCGCCCGACATGGAGGAATACCTAACGCGTGTCGACCGGGGACTGGAGCGGATCGGTAGCTGGTCGCCTACGGCCGGGGCGGCAAAGTTCGACGGCGACCGTGCCGCGACCGATGCGCTGGCGCGCAGCTCGCTCCAGGCGTTGTTCCTCACCGGGATGCTCGGCGATCTGCCGATCCCGTCGCAGCTCGACCCCGGCATGCAGGACCGCGTGTGGCGCGCAATGCCGCTGTTCGACGAGGCCACCGACGGCATGACGGCATTCCTCGAGTCGCGCACCTCCGAGGATCTCGCGCGCGTGCAATCCGCGCTGCGAGCTCCCGGCACCACAGAGCGCGTGATCGAGTCACTCGACGCCGAGGCAGGCCGCACGGGCGTCTCCGCCTCTCGGCGCGCGCAGCTGCGCGAGATGCTCCAGCACGTGACGTGGCGACTCGCGCACCAGCCCCCCTCGTTGCTGGTGAGCGAGTACCTGGACAAGGTCGAGAGAGTCGCCGACACCGACGTCGACGCCGAGGCACGCCAGCGTCAGCTCGCGGCCCGTGTCGGCGAGGAGGTGTTCTGGAAAGCCGAGGAGCGCACGAAGCGCCAGAGGCGCATCAGCCGCGGTGCGAAGACCGTTGGCATCGGCTTCCTGGTCACTGCCGCGGGAGGAGCTGTCCTGGCAGCTGGTGCGTTCCCCGGCGTGTTCGTGATGACGGTCGGTGTGATCATGATGCTCGTGGGACTCATCATCCTGCTGGTGGGCGTCCTCACGCGCGACCCGAAATCGGAGCCCACGACGACAGCTCCGTCCCAGAAATGAGCATGGATTGCGCGCCGCGGGACATCGTGATCACCGGGCTCGGGGCGGTCTGCGCGCTCGGGGAGGACTGCGACGTGCTCTGGTCTGCGATCGCCGAGGGGCGTTCGGGGATCTCGACCATCCGCCGCTTTCCGACGGACGCCTTCGCGGTGCACACCGGCGCCGTCGTCGCGAGCGCTGCGTGCGAGGCCCCGTCGTCACGCACGCTCACCGGCCAGCTGTGCCACGACTTCGCGGTGCAAGCGGCGCGTGAGGCGCTGGCCGACGCGGGGCTTGCCGACTCAGGCATGGCCGCGATGCGCAGCAGCACGCGCCTGGCGCTGGTATTCGGCACCGGACTCACGGATCTGGCGCGCCCCCTTCATTCATTGGTGGAGGCAGTGGCGGACGCCATCGGTATCGACGGCGCGCGCCTAACGGTGTCCACGGCCTGCTCGTCCTCCACGGGCGCAATGGGATTTGGGCGCGACCTACTGGCGATGGATACCGCTGACGTCGTAGTCGCAGGTGGAGCGGATGTGCTCACGCCGGAGGTGTTCGCAGGCTTCCACGCGCTCGGGGTGTTGAGTCGGACACGTTGCGCGCCCTTCAGCACGCCGTCGGGCACGACGCTCGGTGAGGGGGCCGGTTTCGTCGTCCTCGAGCGCACCACGCACGCTCGGGCACGCGGGGCGCGCGTGCGCGCGATCTTCTCCGGCTACGGGCTCTCGGCCGATGCATGGCACGAGACGTCGCCTGACCCCAAGGGGGCAGGTATCGAGCGCGCGTTCCGGTCCGCACTCGCCGATGCAGACGCGGACGCCGCGACGGTCGGTTACGTCAACGCGCACGGCTCGGGCACCGAGGCCAACGATTCGGCGGAATGGCTCGGGATCAGCCGAGCGCTCGGCCCGCGCGCGGCGGAGGTTCCGGTGAGCTCGACGAAGGGGGCGCTCGGTCACGCGCAGGGGGCCGCCGGCGTGCTCGAGGCGATCGTCACCATCGCGGCAATGGAGCGCGACCTCGTTCCGCCTACGATGAACTTCGAGGCGCCGCGCCCGCACGGTCCACCCGATCCCGTGCCCGGCCCGATGCCGCGCCACTGGTCGTACACGCGCGCGGTCTCCGTGAACTCGGCGTTCGGCGGCGCGAACGCGGCCGTCGTTCTGTCGCGCGATGGCAGCGTTAGGCAGGCACGCGCTCGCCGGCCGGTCACGGTGCGAGGGCTTGGACTGCTCGGTGGCTTCGGGCAGGGCACCGAGGCGTTCCTGAGCGCACCGAACGGTGTGCAATGCGGCAACGGCCGCGTGCCTGCCTTCTCGATCGAGACGCTCGTCAGGGGTGCCGATCCGCGGGGGCTCGATCCCACGGCGCGCTATCTCACGGCCGCCGCAGCCCTCGCTCTACGGGATGCCGGTGTGGTTGTACGCGGAGCTCTGCGGGATCGCATCGGACTGCTCGTGGGTCAACGGCGCGCTTCGCCGACGAGCCTGAGCGCATTCGCGGACAGCATCTCGGCACGCGGGCTCTCGCAACTCTCGGCTACGGCGTTCGCGCGCATCGTGCTCAATGCAGCCGCGGGGGCATGCTCGAAGCTCCTTTCCCTCCGCGGTCCGCTCTCCGTCATCACGAGTGGACCAGGAAGCGGACTGGTCGCGGTGGCGCTGGCGGCCGAGCTTCTCGCGACTCGCGCTGATGTTGCGCTCATGATTGCAGGCGGTGTCGACGAACGCTCGGCGGCCGACGACGTGGAGCCGAGCGACGAGTCGCGCGCGGATGGTGCTGCGTGCCTGCTGCTCGGCGCCGAGGACGGCGACCCTAACGCGGAGCCGTCGAGCGGGAGCGGGCCGTCCGTGTGCCTGGCCGGGTGGGGGCTCGCTGCGGCGGGACAGCTCCCCGAGGCTCTTGCTCGCGCGGCGCCGAATGGCCTGCCGCACGGCGCACGCGTGTTCCGCGCCGACGATCCCACCACCGGCGCTGCCGGCGCGGTGTTCGCGCTCGCCGCGGCAGTGCTCGCGCTTCGTGACGGCTCGGCTCGTGCCGCGCTCGTCACCAGCGACTGCGGGCGCTCCCTCGCTGCGGCACTCCTTCTCACCAATTGACCGTCATATGACTTCTGCTCTCGAGGCACGCATCGATCACCGGGAGGCCGTGCTCGCGCGCATCCGCATGGTCCTCATCGAATCCCTCGGCGTGCGACGCACGCCCGATGAGATCGATCCCGACACCGCGCTCTTCGGCAGCGGCCTCGGACTTGATTCGATCGATGCCGTGGAGCTCGTCGTGCAACTGGATACGGACTTCAACGTGCAGCTGCCCAACGACGTGTTCGGCCGTGCCGAGATGCGCACGGTGAACGGGCTCGTCGACCTCGTGCTCGCAGCCCAGGCTGCGGAGATCGCCGATGCCACCGCTCGCTGACCCCGCCATCGCGATCCGTGAGTCGGTCGTGGTCACGCGCCTCGACCACGTCCACCTGCTGCGATTTCGTGGCGATGACGCGCGCACAGCGATCGACACACTGTGTGCAGGCATGGTTCGCGCGCGCGACGGACAGCTCCAGCACGTGCTGCTCCTCGATGAGGCGGCGCACTGCTTCGCGGACGCCTACCTCGTGGCGGATGATGAGGAGTACGACCTGCTCGTCGAAGGCCCCACCGCCGACGCGCTGCACGCGCATCTGGCGCGCCACCTTCCGTCCGGGAGCGACGTCCAGATCGAGGACAGGACGATGACGCACGCGCTGCTCGGGCTGGATGGGCCGTACGCGTGGGAGCTGGTGAGCCGCGTTGCGGGCGCCGAAGCGATCGGGCTGCCGTACCTCACGTTCTTCCACGCGGACGATTGGACGTGCTACCGCGCGGGAAAGACGGGCGAGTTCGGGTATGGGCTGATCGTGCCGCGCGATGCACGCGACGCCCTCGAGACGCTCCTGCTCGAGAAGGGCGAGCCGCTTGGCGTCGCGCGTGGCACGCTCGACGCGCTCGACCAATGTGCGCTCGAGAACTTCTTCTTCAACGTGCGCCGCGAGGGTCGCGAGCCGGTCACGCCCATCGAGCTCCAGCTCCAGTGGCGGGTCTCCTACGACAAGGACGCCGTGGGGCTCGAGGCACTGCGACGGCATCGCGCCACGCCAGTCGCCACGCGCCTAACGAGCCTCATCGCCGATCGGACCGTGACCGTGGGCGCCGAGGTGCACCTGGACGGCGAGGTGGTCGGCCGGGTGGTGAACGCCGGCTGGTCCGCGACGCGCGGCGATTGTGTCGCGCTCGCGCTGCTGGACGTGCGGTGGGCCCACCCGGGGATCGAGACCTTCACCGTCTGGCACGGGGCGAGCGCCGTACCCGCGCGCTCTCTGACACCGCCCCTGCTCAACAATCGCAGCCTGTTCGTGAGTCCGCAGCTTCACGCGTATGCGACTCGTGCCGAGATTGCCATGCCCCCGCTCGCCCGCCAATGAGCATTCGGTTCGAGGGACGGCATGTCCTCGTCACCGGTGCGTCCCGAGGGTTGGGGCGCGCGGTCGCGATCGCGTTCGCGCGAGAGGGGGCCCGCGTCGGTGTCGGTTATCGCGCGCAGGAAGCCGACGCGACACAAACGCTCGCGATGGTGGAGGCCGCCGGGGGTCGCGGCGAGGCGGTCCGCTTCGACGTGCGTGACAGCGCCGAGACGAACGGCGCTATCAGCGGTTTCGCGCGTGGCGGCGGACTGGATGTGCTCGTGAACAACGCTGCCGTGCTCCGCGACCAGCTCTTCGCGATGATGGCACCGTCCGAGTGGGAGGAGGTCATCGCCGCCAACCTGACGGGAACCTTTCACTGCTGCCGCGCGGCGATACCGTTCATGCTGCGGCAGCGCCGTGGCGCGATCGTGAACATCGCGTCGGTCGCTGGTCGTCGGGCGAGCCCGGGGCAGGCGAACTACGCGGCCGCGAAAGGCGGTGTGCTCTCGCTGACGATGACGCTCGCGGCCGAGCTCGCGCCGCGCGGCGTGCGGGTGAATGCGGTAGTGCCTGGGGTGCTTGCGACCGGCATGGGTGAGCGACTCGACCGTCGCATCGCCGAGCAGCGCCGAGCGATGATCCCACTGGGGCGCTTCGGGGAAGGGGATGAGGTGGCACGCGCGGTGGTGTTTCTCGCGTCCGACGACTCCAGCTATGTGGTCGGTCAGAGCCTCGTGGTCGACGGAGGACTCTCGCTGTGAGTCTCGCGTTCCTGTTTCCCGGGCAGGGAGTGGATCTCGCCGCGGTCGCGGGTGAGTGGCATGCGTGCTCGTCGGCCGCTCGAGGGCTGCTCGACGTTGCCGCGCGGCAAGTGGGCATCCCGACAGCGCGTCTCCTTCACGGGTCCGGCCACGCGCTGCGCGACACCGCGGCGTACCAGCCCGTCCTCACCGCCATCAGTATCGGCGCTCTGCTCGAGCTGACGGCGCGTGGCGTGCGGGCCGATCGCGTCGCCGGACACTCGCTCGGTGAGCTGGCCGCTCTCGTCGCCGCGGGGGCGATGCGTCCCGATTGCGCCGTGGCTCTCGCCGCCACGCGAGGGCGCGCGATGGCTCGGGCGGCCGAGCAGAACCCCGGCGGGATGCTCGCGGTGAGCGCGCGCTCGCGAGCGGAAGCCGAGGAGGCGGTGACACATGCACGCGCGCACGGCCGCGTGGAGATCGCCGCGCACAACGCGCCCGACGAGTGGGTGTTGGCGGGTGAGTGGCCGGCCTTGCGCGCCGTCCCACCGCGCTTCGCGCCCGCACCGCTTGCGACAGGCGGGGCATGGCATTCGGCGGCGATGGCAGGCGCGGTGAGGGTGTATCGCGAGGCGTTAGGCGGCTCGATCGCGGGCCCGCCGCGCCTTCCATTCGTGTGCAATCGAACGGGGCGGCTCGTGCGCGTGGAAGACGACCTCACGGAGCTGCTCGCCGCTCAACTCACACACCCCGTGGAGTGGACAACGGCGATGGCGACCCTTGCCGCACTCGGGACGCGCACCGTCATCACCGTCGGGCCGGGGAAGCAGCTGCGCGGGCTGGCCCGCCGCAATCTGGGGCGAGAGATCCAGGTGCTCGGTGTGGACTCACCGGCGGATCTCGCCACACTGGTGGAGGCACTGGCCGCATGAGCCGAGTCACGAGAGTACGCGCGGGCGCGCTGCAGCTCGGCTCCAATGTCGTGGAGCTGCTCCTTCCTCAGCGACGCCCCATGCTGATGGTGGATCGTGTCGAAGCGTTCGACGCAGGCCCGCCTGCCACGCTGCACGCGTCCCGGCACATCAGTGCCAACGAGATCTTCTTCGAGGGCCACTTCCCCGGGATGCATCTCTGGCCGGGGTGCCTGACGATCGAGGGGATGGGCCAGACGAGCGCGCTGCTCATTGCCGTCCTGGCCGTGCGCGATGGCCTCGCCGCCGCCGGCGAAGATCCGGATCGGGGGCTCGACGAGCTGCGCAATCTCGATCTCGGCTTTCGCATGCATCCGGGCTACCGTGCGGACGACGCGGCGCGCTTCCTGGCGGCGTTCCGTGCGCGCGACGATGGCTCGGTGGCCGCGGGCGCGGTGGTGGATGTCAAGCTCGTCGCGCCTGTCTTCGCCGGTCAGCGGCTCGACTACCGGGCGACGCTGGCCCGCAACCTGGGCGACATGATGCGGTTCGATGTCGAGGCGTCGATCGGTGACAAGACCGTCGCGGCTGGCACGATGACCGGCGTCAGAATGCGACGTCCGATGCCTCCGCCACCCGCCCGGTCATGAGGCAAGCGGTGCTCGTGCTGGCGTTTCGCACGTTAGGCACGGCTGCTGCCGTCGGTGCCGCGTCAGGCTGCCACCCGTCCGCGACGTGGCGCGCGATGTCGCCGGACCACCGCACCATGGTCACGGTGTCGTCACGCGGAGGGCGAAGCTGCGTCGTGGTGGCGTCGCGGCCGGATGGCTGCTTCGATGGGTTGGCCGTCCGCACGCTCGCGTTCGACGCGACCGGCGCTCACGTGGCCTACGCGGCGCGCGTCGGCGCGCGGTGGGCCGTGGTGCGGGATGGCCGCGCGGGCGCGCTCTGGGACGGCGTCGGCGTGCCGGTGCTCTCGCGCGACGGGTCACGGCTGGCATATCCGGCGTTCGCGAACGACCGCTGGCGCGTCGTCGTGGACGACGTCGCGGGCGACGCGTTCGACGCCATTCTCTCCGGCACGCTTGCGTTCGATCCGACCGGGCGACGCGTCATGTATGCCGCATCGCGCGGCGACAGTGTGCACGTGGTCGTCGACGGGGTGACGTCGCCCGCCTGGAGTGGCGTCGGCCGACTGACCTTCGATGGCGAGGGTACACACTTCGCCCATGCGGCGCGTCAGGGACGGCGATGGCACGTGGTCGTCGACGGCCGACCAGGTCCCGAGCACGACGAGATCGGGGATGTCGTGCTCGACTCGGCATCGCCGTCGCGAGCGGACCCCGGTTCCCGTGTGCAGCTGGCCTACGCCGCCCGTGACAGCGGCCGGTGGCGCGTGGTCGCCGACGGGATCGCGAGCGCCCCGTTCGACGCCGTCCGCGCGCTCGGCCGTCTGCCTAACGGTGAAGCGATCGCGTTCGTG
>Ga0075421_100005879_pt1 | contig 14885 bp, 12 predicted proteins | sample SoiMetdeltSBSDD5_FD_75292 | JGI IMG/M metagenome (GOLD analysis project Ga0075421, IMG submission 75292) | Bulk soil microbial communities from a Populus tree surrounding site in Tennessee, USA - Soil MetaG P. deltoides SBSDD5 | ecosystem: Environmental > Terrestrial > Soil > Tree plantation...
CCATGCGTCGCGCCGTTCCTGCAGCGCCGCGTTGTAGAGTTCGCGGTGCGCGTCCACGCACGCCGCCAACGCGGCGTGCTGGCGCGCGGTCGGCCGCAGCCTGAAAACGTAGGCCCGCCTCACGATGCCACGGGGTCCCATTGGTGCTCGATGTAGCGGCGCACCGTCGACTCCGAGACGTAGCCCACCGAGGCGGCGAAACAGGACGGCGACCACAACACCTTCGCCAACCCTCGCAGACACGGAAACTCCGAACGCAGCACCCGTGCGGTGCGGCCCTTGAACGCCCCAACCACCTGTGCTGGGGCATCGGTTGACCCGACCACACGAACAGGTGCACGTGATCGGGCATGACTTCCTTAGCCACGATCTCCCAGCCGTGCTCGCCGGCGATCTGTTCCAGCAGCTCGCCACACCGGACCGCGACGCGGCCACCCAGAATCCGACGCCGATACTTCGGGCACCACACCAGGTGCAAACCCAGCGAGCACACCCCGCCAGGCGTGCGACGAAACCGGCGCTCGGACATGCCGCAAACGTTACGAAACGACACCGACAAACTCACGACCACACGCTGTTCACCAGGCCCGATTCCCCCGACGACTCAAAGCCGCCGATCCCCTCGGGCCAGACTAGATGGCGCGGATCTGCGACTGCTGCGCCGGCTGCTCCTGGGGCTGCGGTTGCGGCTCCTGCGGCTCCGTGGGCTTGGGTTCCCATTCTCCGGAGCGCTGCAGCAGCCGGACGAAGTCCGCGACCGACAGCGTCTCGCCGCGGCGGGCCGGGTCGATGCTGGCCGCCAGCAGCCGGTTGGCGGACTCGTTGCCCGAACCCGCCCACTCGGCGAACGCGTTGCGCGATGTCTTGCGGCGCTGCGAAAACGCCACATCGATCAGCTCGAACACCTTGGTGCGGAAATCAGCGTCGGTCGGCCACGGCGAGGCCTCGTGGCGGTCGATACGCACCAGTCCCGAATACACGCGTGGAATCGGCCAGAACACTGTCGGAGACACCATGCCGTAGCGCCGGACGTTGCCGAAGAACCGCACCTTGACGCTGGGCACGCCGTACTCCTTGCCACCGGGTTCGGCGGCGAGCCGCTCGGCGACCTCGGCCTGCACCATCACCATGACGGTGCGGATCGTCGGAAACTCGGCGAGTAGATGCAATAGGGCGGGAACGGCGACGTTGTACGGCAGGTTGGCCACCAGGGCCGTCGGCTGCTCCTCCACGTCTGGCGGGTGCAGCGTCAGGATGTCGCGGTTGAGCACGGCCAGCCGGTTGATCTCGCTGTGCGAATGCTCGGCGATGGTCTTCGGAAGCTGCCGGGCCAGAATCGGATCGATCTCGACGGCGGTCACTCTCGCGCCGCGGTCGAGCAGCGCCAGGGTCAACGACCCAAGCCCTGGACCCACCTCGAGGACGTGGTCATGACGATTGACGCCGGAGGCCGAAACGATACGGCGAACGGTGTTGGCGTCGTGGACGAAGTTCTGGCCGAAAGATTTGCGCGGCCTGAAGTCAATCTCTTTCGCCAGGTGTCGTATCTCGGTCCGCCCGAGCAGTCGAATAGTCAGCGCGCTCCAGTCCTCCCGCTACACACGGGCCACGCGCCCCAACCTTGTCGCGCCCGAGTGACCTCAGCAATCGCGATCTGTTCTTCTCTTGTCGCCAGATCCGCCCTCGGAGCATACCTCAGACCGCCTTGTCGTTCCCAGGTGTTTTGATCAAATTGGACGCCACCGTAGAACCCGTTGCCGGTGTTGATGGCCCAATTACCTCCGGCTTCGCACTTCGACAGCGAGTCCCAGACAGCTCCATTTGTTACCGGAGGAACTTCCGTCCCCGGTTTCGCGCCGACGCGGAGCACCCCGTCGCGGGCCGGCGCGATAACGACATTGGCTACTGGCAACCTTCCGGTCTCGACTCCATTGACCGTCGAGACGGCGAATGTGACGTCCTGTGTGCCGGGCATCCCGGGGTCGTCGACCACCTGACGGCTCATGTTCATGGTGGCGTCGGGGATTTGCTGGTTGTTCGGTGGCAGCGGGAGGCGCTGGGTCACCTTGTCGATGCGGATCCGGGTCACCTGGACCTGCATGTTGTCGACCACCGGCGACCATGCGGGGGGGACCACGGTGTCGTTCTGCTTAAGGGGCACACCCGCAGCCTCGAGCAGTCCGGCGACGTTCGGCGCCGCAAGATGGATTGTCCGGGTCGCGCCAGCGTCGTTGAGCTGCACCGTCTTTGCGCTGACAACGGGAAGGGACATACCCGCCAGTGGGACGCGACTGCCGCGCGATGCGGCTGCCGGTGCCTTGTCGGTCATCTTCAGCTGGGCCAGCGCCTCGTCGACTGTCGACGCCGTCGTCCACACCTGCCTGCTGTTCTCGCCGTCGAGCGAGATCTGCAGGGGCCGGCTGCGGCGCAGCACGATCGAGTCGGACTGACGCACTTGCTCGTTTGCGGCTGGGTAGAGGTCGTCGCGGTCGCCGACGTCGAAGCCGTTCTCCTTGACCACATCGATCACACGCGACTTCATCGTGGCAACTGTCATCTCGGAGCCGTCGACGGTCAGTTTGACGGTCTTGTGCGCGGCAACGGCGTATCCGCCTGCGAAGGTCAGCGCGAGCAACGTCGCACCGACCAGCAGCCGAAGCAACGGCGAGCGCGCCTCGTGGAGCTTATTCAAAGTATTCAAAATGTGGTCTATCCCCGACTATCGGACGGTTGACGGCTAGGCCGGTTCCCCCCGTTCGATCACCGAACGGTAACGGTTAGGTCAAGGGGCGGCAACTCGCCAGCCCATAAGCCCGGATGGCCGCCGTAGTACTTGCCTGGGCAATGTCTTCTGCCGGGCGGTCGACGACTTCGGCGAGCGCCCTCACCGTGTAGGGCAGGCAGTACGGCTCGTTCGGGGCACCACGATACGGGTGCGGGGTCAAAAACGGCGCATCGGTCTCCACGAGCAGCTGGTCAGGCGGGATCAGGGCAGCCGCCTCCCGCAGCGCCTTAGCGTTCTTGAAGCTGACGGTTCCAGACAGGCTGAGCAGCCAGCCGCTGGCCACACAGGTGCGGGCCATGGCCGCGTCCGACGAGAAGCAGTGAAAGATCACCGTGTCGGGTGCGCCCTCGGCTTGGAGGACGTCGAGCACTTGGGCGTCGGCGTCGCGATTGTGGATCATCAGCGGCTTGCCGATGCGCTTGGCGAGGTCGATGTGCCAGGCGAAGGCGTCCTTCTGGGCGGCGGGCTCGGCGCAGCCGTCCAGCTTGCCGGGCCAGTACATGTCCATGCCGGTTTCGCCGACCGCGACGACGCGCGGGTGTTCGGCCAGCCGCTCGATGACGGTCTTGGCTTCGTCGGTGAGCGCATTGGCGCGCGTCGGGTGCAGCGCGACGGCGGCGTAGACGCGATCGTCCCAATCGGCCGCCTCGGTCACCCAGCGGGCGGAATCCAGGTCGTCGGCGATCGTGACGACGGCTTGCACGCCGACGGCCGCGGCGCGGTCGACGATCGCCGTCACGCTCGCGGCGTCGGTGGCCCCGCATGCGTCGAGGTGGGTGTGGGCGTCGATCAGCGGGCTCAGTGGCTCCGGTGCGGGCGGCGCCGGGCGCTTCTGATCCACGCCAACACAATAAGGTGAGGACAAATGAGCGAGCCGTACTACATCACGACAGCCATCGCCTATCCCAACGGCGATCCGCACGTCGGGCATGCCTACGAATACATCGCGACCGACGCGATCGCGCGGTTCAAGCGACTCGACGGGTTCGACGTGCGCTTCCTGACCGGCACCGACGTGCACGGACAGAAGATGGCCGAGACGGCGGCGGCCGAGGGCATCCCGGCGGCCGAGCTGGCGCGGCGCAATTCCGACGTGTTCCAGCGGATGCAAGAGCGGCTCAACATCTCCTTCGATCGGTTCATCCGCACCTCGGATGCCGACCACTACGAGGCGTCCAAGGAGATCTGGCGCCGGATGAACGAGGCCGGCGACATCTACCTGGACGCGTACAAGGGCTGGTACTCGATACGCGACGAGCGGTTTTTCACCGAGGCCGAAACGACCGTTGGCGCCGACGGCGTGCGGATCGCCACCGAGACCGGCGCCCCGGTGACGTGGACCGAGGAGCAGACGTACTTCTTCAAGCTGTCGGCCTATGCGGACAAGCTGCTGGCGCTCTACAAGGCGCACCCGGAGTTCATCGAGCCCGATGTGCGCCGCAACGAGGTGGTCAGCTTCGTCTCCGGCGGGCTGCGCGACTTGTCGATCTCGCGGACTACGTTCGACTGGGGCGTGCCGGTGCCCGACCACCCCGACCACGTGATGTACGTGTGGGTGGACGCGCTGACGAATTATCTGACGGGCGTGGGTTTTCCGGACACGTCGTCGGACTTGTTCAAGCGGTTCTGGCCAGCCGATCTGCACATGATCGGCAAGGACATCATCCGGTTTCACACGGTCTACTGGCCGGCATTTCTGATGTCGGCGGGAATCGAGTTGCCACGCAAGGTCTTTGTGCACGGCTTCCTGCTCAACAAGGGTGAGAAGATGAGCAAGTCGGTGGGCAACGTTGTCGACCCGCTGAACCTGATCGACACGTTCGGGGTGGACCAGGTGCGCTACTTCTTCTTGCGCGAGGTGCCGTTCGGGCAGGACGGCAGCTACAGCGAAGAGGCGATCATCGGCCGCATCAACGCAGACCTGGCCAACGAGTTGGGCAATCTCGCGCAACGCTCGCTGTCCATGGTGGCGAAGAATCTGGACGGAATCGTGCCGGAGCCAAGCGAATTCACCGCCGACGACAAGGCACTGCTGGAGGCGGCCGATGCGTTGATGGACCGTGTGCGGAGCCATTACGACGCCACCGCAATGCATCTCGCCCTGGAATCGATCTGGTCGGTACTGGGCGCGGCCAACAAGTACTTCTCCGCACAGGAGCCGTGGGTGCTGCGCAAGACCGATGAGGAGCGGTTCCGCACGGTGCTGTACACGACCCTGGAGACGGTCCGGATCGCCACATTGCTTTCGCAGCCGGTGATGCCGGAGTCGACGGGCAAGCTGCTCGACCTGCTCGGGCAGACCGACGATCAGCGGACGTTCGCTGCGATCGGAAGCCGGTTGGCGCCGGGAACCGCGCTTCCCGCCCCGGTTGGGGTGTTCCCGCGCTATCAAGCGGAGTGACATAGCCGCTCGCGGCTTAATGCTGGCGGTACCGCCAGGACACGGCGGGGTAACGGCTGCCTACTTGCATTGAGGGCATGACCGACATGTTCCATTTGGGCTGGTTTCTGAACTTCGTCGCCGACGAATGGAACGGCAACTGGGGTGACGGCGGCCGCGATTTCACCGGGGACTTCTACGTGGAAATCGCTCGCGATCTCGAGCGTGGCAGGTTCGACTACGTCCTGCTTGAGGACAAGCTCATGGTGTCGACCGCCTACGGCGGCACGATGGAGCACGACCTCAAGCACGGGGTTAACCCCAAACACGACCCTGTTCCGCTGGCCGTGCTGATGGCCAATGCCACCAGCCGCCTAGGCGTGATCCCGACGATGTCGACCACCTTTTATCCGCCGTTCCTATTGGCGCGGCTGTGCAGCACCATCGACCACATCGCCCGCGGACGGTTCGGCTGGAACGTCGTCACCTCCGGCGAGGACCGCTCGGCACAGAACTTCGGTATGGACAAGTTGTACGAACACGACGATCGGTACGCGAGGGCCAGCGAGTACATGGAAGTGGTCACCAAGCTGTGGGAGTCGTGGGAGCCCGACGCGATCGAACGCAACACCACCACAGGCACATTCGCGAATTTCAAGAAGGTCCACACCATCGACTTCGATGGCAAGTACTACAAGGTGCGTGGCCCGCTGAACACCGCGCCGTCACCGCAGTACCGTCCGACCATCGCGCAGGCCGGCGCGTCCCCACCCGGACGTGAGCTGGCAGCGCGGCACGCCGACACGATCGTCGCGCCCGCCAACGGCATCGAGTCGATGCGGTCCTATCGCGAGGACATCCATGCCCGCATGAAGGCCCATGGCCGCGACCCGTCGGAATGCAAGCTGTTGTTCCTGGTGTCCCCGATCGTGGCCGACACCCACGACGAGGCACAGGCCAAGGCGCAGCGGTGGTTCACCGATCCGCTCTACATCGAGTACATGCTGGCCGAGATCTCGTCGATCACCGAGATCGACTTCGCCCAGTTCGATCTCGACGAGCCCCTGCCTGAGTTGTCGACGAACGGCGAGCGGGGCGCCCTGCAGAGCTTCGTTTCCCGCGGCAAGGACAAGACACTTCGCGAGTTGGTCACCAACACCGGAGTCATCGGGGGCAACCTACAGTTCTGCGGTACACCTGCCGAAGTGGCCGACGAGATGGGTGAGGTGATGAAACAGGTTGGCGGCGATGGCTTCTTGATCACCAGCCCCGTCATGCGGCTCAACCGCCGCTACGTCACCGAGATCACCGACGGCCTCGTTCCCGAGTTGCAGCGACGCGGTCTGGTTCGCAAGGAGTACACGACCACGATGCTGCGCGACCACCTGCGCGAGTTCTGACATGGCTGTGTGACGCGCGTCACGTCCTGTCACATCTCAGCGATCAGCGGTGTCTTCAGGGCATGACTGATCACAACACCACCAAGGTCGTCGTCATCGGAGGCGGCTACTCCGGGACGATGGCGGCCAACCATCTCCGCATGCGGGGCGACGTCGACATCACCCTGGTCAACCCGCGGCCGAAGTTCGTCGAGCGGATCCGGCTGCATCAGTTCGTGGCCGGCAACTACGACGCGACGGTCGACTACGGCACGCTGCTTGGCGAGGGCATCAAGCTGGTCGTCGACGCCGCGACGCGCATCGACACCGCCTTCCGCACCGTGGAGCTGGCGTCGGGCCGTGCCCTGGACTATGACTACGTCATCTACGCGGTCGGCAGCACCGCAGTGGCACCGGCTTCGGTGCCCGGCGCCGCCGAATTCGCCCATCCCGTTGGGGAACTGGAGTACGCGCACTGGCTGCGGGACAGCCTCGACGAGCTCCATCCCGACGCTCCGGTGACCGTCGTCGGCGCCGGGTTGACCGGCACCGAGACCGCCGCTGAGTTGGCCGAAGCGGGCCGCCGGGTAACGCTGGTGTGTGGCGGGGCGCTCGTTCCGTCGCTGAGTGCAGCGGGCCGCCGGTCCGTGGCCAAGTGGCTGGCCAAGCACGGCGTCGCCGTGCTGGAGAATGACGTCGTGACCGAGGTGCGCGCGGATGCGGTGGTGTTCGCCGATGGTGCGGTGCGGCCGAGCGCGCTCACGATTTGGACGGCCGGATTCGGTGTGCCCGACCTAGCCGTTCAGAGCGGTTTGCGCACCGACGGGATCGGCCGGCTGCTCACCGACGAGACGCTGACCAGCGTCGACGACGATCGCATCGTGGCGAGCGGGGACGCCGCCGCGCCGTCGGGTGTGCCGCTGCGAATGAGCTGCCAGGCCGCGGTTCCGCTCGGGGCGCAGGCAGCCAACACCGTGCTCAGCCGCATCGCGGGCACCGCGCCGAACACGGTGGACATCGCGTTCGTGGGCTCCAACGTCAGCCTTGGCCGGCGCGCCGCCACCATCCAGTGGGCCCACAAGGACGACACCCCGACGAAGTTCTACACCGGCGGCCGGCTTGGCGGAGCCATCAAAGAAGCGGTCTGCAAGGGCACCCTGTGGGGTATCCGCCGCGAGGCCAGCAAGCCCGGCTCGGTGTTCTGGTTCAAGGGCGGCAAGCGTCCGTCGCAGCCGGCGCTCGAGATGGTCGCGGAATCGTGACGGTTACCGACGAACACGCCGAGCGGTTCACCCACCTAAGGCCGCTGCTGTTCACGATCGTCTACGAAATCCTTGGTTCCGCAACGGAATCCGACGACGTGCTGCAGGACAGCTATCTGCGGTGGGCCGACGTCGACCTCGCGACGGTACGCGACACCAAGTCGTATCTCGCGCAACTGGTGACCCGCCAAGCGCTCAACGCGCTTCGGGCGGGTGCCAGGCGTCGCGAGGACTACATCGGGCCGTGGCTGCCCGAGCCACTTTTGCTCGACGACCGCGACGCCTCCGCCGATGTGGTGCTGGCGGAGTCGGTGTCGATGGCGATGCTCGTGCTGCTTGAAACGCTCACTCCCGACGAACGGGCGGTGTTCGTGCTGCGTGAGGTGTTCGGCTTCGATTACGACGAAATCGCCGGGGCGGTAGGCAAATCCGCGACGACGGTGCGTCAAGTGGCGCACCGCGCCAGGGAGCATGTTCATGCGCGGCGCAAGCGATTCGAGCCCGTAGACACCGACACCACAACGAAGCTCACCGAGCAATTCATGACTGCGGCAGCGACCGGAGACATGGAAGGGCTGCTGGCGATGCTGGCGCCCAATGCGACATGGACCGCCGACAGCGGCGGTAAGGCCACCGCGGCCCGCCGGCCGATCGTGGGTGCGGAGAAGGTCGCCAGGGCGATCATGGGACTGTTCCGCTATGGGCAGCGCATGCCGGACATGCGGTTCGAGATGGTGAACTGCAACAACGCCCCTGCGGTCGTGGTCTACACCGGAGACCACTTGGAAGGCGTCTTCCTGGTCGAGATCATCGACGGCAAGATCACGCAGTTCTACGCGATGCGCAACCCGGACAAATTGACGGCGATCGCCGTCCCGCGGGAGATCAGCCGCTAGCGCTCTGTCACGCTTGGTCGGTGCGGATCGAGCGGCTCGGCGATTTGGGTAGCGCCCCTGCGGTGCTGCGGGCCGTCGCCTACGCCGGCGCCAGGCTCGGGTTGCCTCCGCCCGCCGCGCTGATCGGTGAGTGGTTCGACTCGGGGGCGGTCATCGCCCCGTCACTGAAGGCCGTCGCCGTCGAGGACGTCTTCGCCGTGCCCGCGGGGGAATCGGGTGACGCTGTCGGCGGAGGATGGTTCGGCTACCTGTCGTACCCGGACGCGGGCGTCGACGGTCGCGGTCCACGGATCCCGGAGGCGGCCGGCGGCTGGTCCGACCACGTGCTGCGTCAGGACCGCGACGGGCAGTGGTGGTATGAAAGTCTCTCCGGTGCACCACTTTCCGCGTGGGTGACCGAGGCGTTGCGTTCGCGAGTTCCTGCCCGCGAGCACGGCATCGCGTGGGGCGACGCCGACCGAGATGCGCACCGCCGCGGTGTGCTCGAGTGTCTGGAGGCGATCGCGGCGGGTGAGATCTACCAGGCGTGTGTGTGCACGCAGTTCAAGGGGCGCCTCGACGGAGCGCCGATCGACTTCTTCGTCGAGGCGGTGGAGCGCACCACGCCGGCGCGGGCGGCCTATGTGGCCGGTTCGTGGGGCGCGGTGGCGTCGCTGTCGCCGGAACTCTTCCTGCAGCGCTCTGGGGAGACAGTGACCTCGAGCCCGATCAAGGGCACGCTGCCGCGGCACGCGGATCCGTTGGCGTTGCGGGCGTCGGTCAAGGATGTCGCGGAGAACATCATGATCGTCGACTTGGTCCGCAATGACCTGGGTCGGGTTGCGTTGACGGGGACGGTGACGGTGCCGGAGCTGCTGGTGGTGCGAGCGGCGCCGGGGGTGTGGCATTTGGTGTCGACTGTGTCGGCGCGCGTCGGGGTCGGCGTGCCGATGGGATCGGTCTTGGATGCGACGTTCCCGCCTGCGTCGGTGACCGGCACGCCGAAGCTGCGGGCCCGTCAGCTGTTGCGCGGCTGGGAGCCGCACCGCCGCGGAGTATATTGCGGCACAGTCGGTTTGGCGTCCCCAGTCGCGGGTTGTGAACTGAACGTCGCGATCCGGACGGTGGAGTTCGACGCGTCAGGGAACGCGGTCCTCGGCGTCGGCGGAGGCATCACCGCCGACTCAGATCCCGACCGCGAATGGGACGAGTGCCTGCACAAGGCCGCCCCGTTCATTGATATAGCCGACAGCGCTCAACGAGTATCTCGGCCAACCGTTTCGGCTCGCTGACCATCAGGTCGTGGCACGTGTCCATCTCGATGATGGTCTGTACCCCGCCGATCGCCGCGATGCTCCTGCGCTGCGACTTCTGTGAAAGCGCGCGATCGCGCAGCGTCAGAATCCAAGTGCGTGGAACGTCGTTGGGCATATCGCGCCGGGATACGTTCTCGGCCAGGATGCCTGGGGGTTCGAGGTAGAGCTTGCCCACCATGAATCGGCGTTGGGCGCGGGTCATTCCGTTGAAGAAGCCGAACCGAGCCATCGCGCGGGGTGTCGGGGTCAATTTGCCGCTCGACGCGGCCCGTCGGGCGATCCGCTTGAACAGCCCAGTGAGTGTGTCCGCTAGGGCCTTGCCTTCAGGAGGCACGAATGCGGTCGCGAGGATCATCTCGCGCACCCTGGACGATCCGACCTTGGTGAGAACGCCGGGCACAGTCAGCCCAGCCATCGAGTGCCCGGCAAGCACGATATCGCCTAGACCGGCCTCCTCGATGTCGGCGACGACGGACTCCACGAAGTCCGCAATGGTGAGTGTGTAGAGGTCGCCGGGCTTTCCGCGGCGGCCCGGTAGGTCGACCGCGAGCACGGTCAGTTCTGGTGCCTGCCGGTGGAGTTCGTCGATCGTCGGCTCCCAACAATCGGCTGCGTGCCCGCCGCCGTGAACGAGAACCAAGGCCGGCAGCGCCATGGCCGGACCCCCTTATTGCCGTGAGCGCAGAACCGCATCGTAGAGCTCACGTCGCGACGGCGCGCCGGGATTCGCCTCCACCACCTGTGTGCACGCGTCCTTCACGCGGACACCGTCGTCGACCAAGGCGTTCACTTCATCGATCAGCGTCGCGAGATCAGCCTTTGGCGTCGCCCCTGCCAGCACGACGGTGATCTCGCCGAGCACTTTGTCGTTCGCCCACTCCGCGAGCTCGCCGAGCGTGCCCCGAACGATCTCCTCGTGCGTCTTGGTCAGCTCGCGGCAGACCACCGCCTTGCGGTCCGCACCGAGCACGTCGACCGCGTCCTTGAGGGTGTCCGCCAGCCGTCGCGGTGATTCGAAGAACACGCATGTGCGCCGTTCAGCTGCCAGCGTCTTGAGCCAGGCCAGGCGCGCCGAGTGCTTGCGCGGCGCGAACCCCTCGAAGCAGAACCGCTCCGACGGCAGCCCAGCCACCGCCAGCGCCGTCGTCACCGCCGAAGGGCCCGGCAGGCAATGCACCGGCGCCCCAGCCTCGATACACGCGGTCACCAGCCGGTAACCGGGATCGCTGATCAGCGGCATCCCAGCGTCGCTGACCAGCAGGACCGTCGCCCCGGCCTGGATCTCGTCGACCAGCGCCGGAACCCGGGTCGCTTCGTTGGCGTCGTACAGGCTGACGACCTTGCCTGCGGGCTTGACCTCGAGCGCCTGGGCCAGGTTGCGGACCCGGCGGGTGTCTTCGGCGGCGATCACATCTGCGCTCGCCAGGGCCTTGACCAGCCGGGCGGATGCGTCCGACGGTTGGCCCAGCGGCGTGGCGCCGATGAGCAGTCGGCCGGTGGTCATGCGGGACAGCCTACGATCGCTGTCGTGACCGCCCCGGCCGATGAACTCGTTGCCAAGGGGCGCGCGGTCCCCGTCATCAGTCCCGCGCCCCTGGTGCCCGTCGCCGACTTCGGGCCGGTCGACCGGCTGCAGGGCTGGGCGATGACGGCCGTCGTCACGGCGCTGGCCGCGGTGACGCGTTTCCTGAACCTCGGCTCGCCGACCGATGCGGGCACGCCGATCTTCGATGAGAAGCACTACGCGCCCCAGGCGTGGCAGCTGCTGCACAACCACGGCGTGGAGGACAACCCGGGCTACGGGCTGGTGGTGCACCCGCCGGTGGGCAAGCAGTTGATCGCGATCGGCGAGGCGCTGTTCGGCTACAACGGGCTGGGCTGGCGGTTCTCCGGCGCGGTGTGCGGCGTCATCGTCGTACTGCTCGTCGTGCGGATCGGGCGGCGCATCAGCCGGTCGACGGTCGTCGGCGGGATCGCGGGTCTGCTGTTGATCGCCGACGGCGTGAGCTTCGTCGCGTCGCGCACCGCGCTGCTCGATGGATTTCTGGAGCTGTTCGTGGTGGCGGCGTTCGGCTGTTTGATGGTCGATCGCGATCAGGTGCGCGAGCGGATGCACATCGCGCTGTTAGAGGGCCGCATCGGCGAAACGCCGTGGGGGCCGCGACTGGGTGTGCGGTGGTGGCGGTTCGGCGCAGGCGTGTGCCTCGGATTGGCTTGTGCAACAAAGTGGTCCGGCCTGTACTTCATCGTGTTCTTCGGGTTCATGACGCTGGCCTTCGACATCGCCGCGCGGAGACAGTATCGGGTGCCGCGGCCGTGGGTCGGGGCGTTGCGGCGCGACCTCGGCCCGTCGTTGTACGCCCTGGTGCTGATTCCGTTCGGGGTGTATCTGGCGTCGTATGGGCCGTGGTTCGCGTCGGAGACCGGGGTGAACCGGCACGAGGTCGGCAATTCGATCGGCCCGGACAGCGCGCTGCCGATTCCCGATGCACTGCGCTCGCTGTGGCATTACACGCACGCGGCGTACAAGTTTCACGCCGGGCTGACCAACGCCGACGGCAACCACCATCCGTGGGAGTCCAAGCCGTGGACGTGGCCGATGTCGCTGCGGCCGGTGCTCTACGCGATCGACAACCAGAACGTGCCAGGCTGCGGCGCGCAGTCGTGCGTTAAGGCCGTGATGCTGGTCGGCACGCCGGCGATGTGGTTCATCGCGGTGCCGGTACTCGCGTGGGCGGTGTGGCGGGCGTTCGTCAAGCGGGACTGGCGCTACGGCGCGGTCCTGGTGGGCTACAGCGCGGGTTTCCTGCCGTGGTTCGCCGACATCGACCGGCAGATGTACTTCTTCTACGCGGCGACGATGGCGCCGTTTTTGGTGTTGATGATCGCGATGATCCTTGGCGACATCTTGCATAAGCCGAATCAAAACCAGGAGCGACGAACGCTCGGGCTGATCGCCGTGAGTTGCTATATCGCCCTTGTCATTACGAACTTCGCGTGGATGTACCCAATCCTGACGGGCATCCCGATCTCGCAGGCGACGTGGAACATGCAGATCTGGCTGCCTTCCTGGCGATAGTCCTTTCGCAACGCTCTCGCCCATTTCGACGTCAGGGCTGTGAAAAGTACGTCTGCCACGTCATCCACAGCCCTGGTGTCGATCTGGGCGCTAGCTTCCATAACCTGTCAGTCGTCCCGGAGACCATCCCTGGCATGTGGCCAATCGTCGGCACCGAAGCCCTCGCGACCGGTGCGCTTACTCGCGGCGCGCTGCGGTGGAACTACACCGCAGTTCACCCGAACATCTACCTGCCAAAGGACGTCCGTAGGACGCTCTACATCAATACGGTGGCGGCCTGGTTATGGACCGGCCGCAAGGGCGTCATCGCTGGACAGGCGGCCGCTGCACTTCATGGCGTGCAGTGGATCAATGACGCCGCATTGATCGAGTTGATCGCCAAACACGGCAGACGTCGTCCGGGCGTCGTGGTTCGAAACGAACGGGTCGGTGATGACGAAGTTTGCGAGATTGGCGAGCTGTTGGTGACGACACCTTCACGCACCGGCCTCGACCTGGCTCGCCGCCTGCCGCGAGACGCAGCGGTCGCTCATCTCGATGCCCTAGCGGCCGTGACGGCGATTGCCGCTGGCGATATCAGAGCCCTGGAAGCTCGCTACCGCGCGATAAGCGGAATCCGGGCCGCACGTGCCGCCATCGATTTGATGGACGGGGGTGCACGGTCGGCGCGGGAGACCGCTCTACGAATGTTGCTAATCGATGCCGGTCTCCCCAGGCCGCGCACCGACATCCGTGTGCGCGATGACGCATGGGCAGCCCGCATTGCCATGGGCTGGCACGGCGCAATGGTGGGCGTTGTCTACGAAGAAGACGAACAAATCGGGGGTTACCGCGCCCTGCAGCAGATCGAAACTCAGGAATTGTTCCAGCGACTCGGCTGGTTTGTCATCCGTGTACGGCCGCAGCACACAGGGGCGTTCATCGTGCATCGCGTCCGCACAGCGCTACGTGATCGCGGGTCGCCCTAGAGAGCGTCACGAGCCGCTGGGCACGACATGCAGCGTGGGCCGCCGCGGCCGGTACCTAACTCCGACGCCTCGATCGGCAGCACTTCGATGCCCGCATCGGCAAGTCGCGCATTGGTTTCCGTGTTGCGCTCATATGCCACGACCACACCCGGCGCCAGCGCCAGCGTGTTGTTGCCGTCATCCCACTGCTCGCGCTCGGCCGTCACCGGATCCAGCCCCGTCGCGATCACCCGCAGCTTCTCGATCTGCATCGCAGCAGCTGCGGCCTCCACAAACGGCAAAGCCTCGTCAATCTGGACCCCACCCTGGCCGTCGCGGTGAATCGTGAACGCCGACAACGAGTCGACGATGTTCGGGTACATCACCACCGCATCGACGTCGACCATCGTGCACACCGTGTCCAGGTGCATCTGCGCACGCTCCTGCGCGATCGGCACCGCCAGCACCGTGTGCGCGAGATCGTCGTCGAACAGGCTGCGCGCCAACGCTTCCGCGCCCGCGGGCGTGGTCCGCTCCCCCACGCCGACCGCGACCACGCCCGGCGAAAGCAACAGCACGTCGCCGCCCTCGACGGGGGCCGACCGCGACTCGTATGCCCGCCGCACGCCCAGGAACCGCGGGTGATGCGCGTAGATCAGGTCGGTCAGCGACGTCTCGCGCACCCGCGCAGGCAGTGCCAGCGATGTGATCGCCACCCGCGGCCCGATCCAGAACGACGAGTCCCGCGTGAACAACAGGTTCGGCAGCGGCTCGATCACAAAATCCCCGCCGTGGTGCATCCGCCGCACCAGCGACAGCTCACCACCGGACAATGGCAACTCGTTGAACGTCATCCCCGCCA
>Ga0075421_100005880_pt1 | contig 14884 bp, 12 predicted proteins | sample SoiMetdeltSBSDD5_FD_75292 | JGI IMG/M metagenome (GOLD analysis project Ga0075421, IMG submission 75292) | Bulk soil microbial communities from a Populus tree surrounding site in Tennessee, USA - Soil MetaG P. deltoides SBSDD5 | ecosystem: Environmental > Terrestrial > Soil > Tree plantation...
GAGAGGACGCCCCCAGTCGCGCAGGTCTTGATCACGTCGGCGCCGTACTTCACCTGGTAGCGCACGGCGGCGCGGATCTGATCCGGGCTGTCGGCGATGCCGGTCTTGAAGTCTCCGTCCTGGAGCCCGGGCTTGAACCCGTTTTCGTCGCAGTGGCCGCCGGTGATCCCTAACGAGTGCGCGGCCGTCTGCATGCGCGGGCCGATGATCCACCCTTCGTTGATGGCTTTGCGGACGGCGATGTCATCGAAATTGGGCGAGCCGAGGTTGCGGACGCCGGTGAATCCGGCGAGCAACGTGTTCCGCACGCTGCCCACGGCGAGGATCGCACCGAACGAGTCGATGTCGCGCACGGCGGCGTCGTCGCCGGCCGGGTCACCCAGCGTGCGGCCAATGACGTGGGTGTGGGCATCGATGAACCCGGGCAGGAGCGTCGCGTTCCCGAGATCGATGGTGCGCGCCCCGGAGGGCACGCTCACCGAACCGTCCCGCCCGACGGCGACAATCCGGTCATCTGTCACCACGACGACGCCATTCTGGATCGGCGCGGCGCCGGTGCCATCGATGACGCGTGCCGCCTTTAGCACGACCGTCCCGGCGCCCTTCGTCGGGTTCGTCGGCGCCTGGGACACGGCAACTGCAGGAATCAGCAACGCGGTTAACAGAACAGTTCTCATGCTCGATCCAGTCAAGAGAGGTGAACGATCACAGCGGAAGCGCCAGGGCGGCGTCAGGATCCTCGCCGGCCTAACGTCGCCCGGACGGTGACTCGCTCCCCGCCACGAAGGACGACGATGTCGACCGTGTCGCCGGGCTGGTGCGCGTACAGCGCGTCCGTGTAGGCGTAGAGGTCCTTCACCGGCTTTCCGCCGAGCTCGACGATGATGTCGCCCGCCTTGAGCCCGGCCTTATCGGCCGGACTCTCCGCGCGAACGCCGGTCAGCCGCACGCCCGTGACCTCCGTGGCGCCCATGTCCGGGATCGACCCGAGGTAGGCGCTCGTGCCCGCGCGCGACGACGTCGTCGGCGCGGCCGCGACGGCACGCACGAACGTCAGCGGTGCCGCCCGGTCGGCCACGTCCCGCGTAATGCGCTCCGCCAGCGACACGACGCGGGCGATCCCGTCGCCATTCACCTTCTCGGCATCGTCCGTCGCCTTGTGGTAGTCGTCGTGGACGTTCGTGAAGAAGTGCAGCACCGGAAGGTTCTTCGCGTAGAACGAGCTGTGATCGGAGGCGCCGAACCCGTCGCCCGTGGCCGTAATGTCGAGCGCGTTCGGCGGCGCGTTCGCGCGGCCGATGATGTCGTTCCACTCCGAGGCAGTGGCGACGCCGTACACGATGAGCCGGTTGTCGCGGAGGCGGCCGACCATGTCGAAGTTCAGCATCGCCCGCACGTTTTCCGGCGGCACGGGGAGCGAGTCGACGAAGTATTGGGAGCCCAGGAGCCCGAGCTCCTCGCCACTGAACGTGACGAAGATCACCGAGCGCTTCGGCGGAGTAAGGTGCAACAGGCGCGCGAGCTCGATGACGGCCGCCGTGCCTGACGCGTTGTCATCGGCGCCGTTGCGGATGGCGTCCTTCGCGTCCGGGTCCAGCGCACCCATTGTCGTTCGCCCGAGGTGATCGAAGTGGGCGCCGACGATCACGTACTCGTCACGCAGTGCTCGATCGGTGCCCCGCACCACCCCGACGACGTTCTGCGTGGGCATGGCCGACGGCAGGCCCGCGTGCGCGGCCGCAACGGAGCGCGCGACGAATGGCTGTACGAACCGGCCGTTGCAGCTCGACCGGTCCCCGCCAGTTACCGACCCGCAAACACGTCCGTCGCCGGAGCGAAACATCGGGGTCAAGCCGATTCGCTCGAAGCGACGGCTGATGTATGCCGCCGCCGAGTCGTTGCCGGGTGTCCCCGTGGCTCGCCCTTCGAGTGCGTCGCTCGCGAGATAGCGGACGTCGCCCACGATCGAAGACGTGTCGGGCACGGCTGCCTGCGCGGCAGGCGTCGCGGCTGATGATGGTCCGCGACACGCCCCGGTGACGAGGAGCACGGCGATGAGGAGAGGGGCAACGCGCGACGGCGTCGAGAAGGGACTCATGTGATCGGGGTCGCTACGTAAAAGGTGTCGGGACCGAATCTTATGGGCGGGACGGACAGCCGGACAGGCCGTGCACCGGATAGTAACGCGACGTATCCAGCACGGTGTGCCATGCGTCCTCCTATGGGACAGTTCTCATTTTTCCGGATGGGTATCGAGTCGCATGTCGAGTAGCGCAGCAACGTTCCCCGCTCGCTTCGCGGAGCTCGTGTATCTCCTTGCCAACCAGCCTGATGCAACGGCGGAGCAGGAGAGCGCGCTCGACGCCGTCGCGAGAGCGGTCACCGACCGCGACGCGTCGCTCACGACCAGCCAACTCAACGTCGACTTGCTGGACGTCGGGCAGACGATGGTGGGGGTGCACCTCCACGAACTGGTCATGCGGATGTCGGCACACTCGGCACACCAGATCGACTTCCTCGCGACGACGCCGCGTGCGGAGATCCTCGGCGTCGCGCAGATCCTGGCAAGCGACGCCCGCCCTAACGACGACGGCGCGGCGTTCGATGAGCAGCTCGTGAGGCTTGCGCCAACCCTTGTCGAGGTTCACCTCGGGCGAAACGGGTTTGTGCGAACCGGAAGCCTGACGCCGCCGGCGACCGCGCGTGTCGACGCCCCGCCCGTGCGCGCACCGACTCCGTTCCGTGGGGCGCCGACGTTTGGCAAACCGAGCGCGCCCCGTGCGGGTGATGTGACACCGGCACAGAGCCAGTCCGTCCGCGCGACGCCCATGCGTGGTGCGCCACCGGGTGGCCCGGTGATCCGCGACGAATCGTCGCGCATCATCGAGGGAATAATCAAGACGAAGGCGCTCGCCCTCATGTCCGACGACGAGCTCATCGACCAGCTGCGTACCGGGGTGCCGCCGCAGAACGTGATCTGGCTGCTCGACAAGCTGGCGGAAGTGGCCGAGGCGCGTGCGAGTGAACACCGGTGGGAAGTCGTCAGCCGGATCTTCGACACGTTCGTCAAGGGCGAGGTGGCGGCAGAACATGATCCGGAGCTTCGCCGTGCCTACGGGATTGGGCTTCGGCGCATCAGCAAGCCGACGCTCATCCGTGGGATCGCGAGCCTGCTTCCGCGGCGCCGTGATCTGCGCGACAGCCTCCAGGAAGTGTTCGTGCGACTCGGCGCGGAGGGTGCCGAGGCCCTCATCGATCTGTTGACGACGTCGGACGTCCTCACCGACCGCCGCGCGTACCTGGCGGCGCTCGCGAAGTGCCGGGACGCCGTGCCGACGCTGATCCACTTGTTAGGCGACAACCGCTGGTTCGTGGTGCGCAACGCGGCCGACCTGCTCGGTGAGATGCGGGCGCCGGAGGCCGAGAATGCGCTGATCGACGTCGTGACGCATCGCGAAGAGCGTGTGCGGCGCTCGGTGGCGACGGCGCTCGCGCGACTCGGGACAGCCCGCTCAATGCAAGCGGCGCAGCAGATGCTTGCCGATCCGGTGCCCGAGGTCCGCGTGCACGCCGTCCAGGCACTCGGCTCGACGAAGTGGCCGCGCGTGGTTGCGGTGCTGTCGCGCGCGCTCGACGTCGAGCAGGATGCCGAAGTGCAGGCGGTCATCCTCGCGGCGCTTGGACGGCAGGCGTCAAATGAGGCGGTCGCGCGCCTCACGCGGGCGGCGGAGCCCGAAGGGCGCCTGTTCAAGCGGAAGCCGACGGCGCTGCGTGTCTCGGCGGTTCAGGCGCTGGCGGAGGCGAATACGCCCGAGGCGCTGGCGGCGCTCAAGCGATTCGCCGAGGACAAGGAGCGAGAGGTACGCGACGCCGCGCTGCGGGCGCTGCGGCCGAAGTCCGAAGGCTGACCAGCAGAAATTCGGTAGGTCCCGCCGACGGCCACTATCGCGCCGTGAAGTCCGTCTCCGGAGTGACGGCTCGGCACGTCTCGGCGATCAGCGCCGCCGTACGGTCGAGATCCTCCAGGCTCACCATCTCGTTCGGTGAATGCATGTAGCGATTGGGGACGGAGATCAGCCCCGTCGCCACGCCCTCGCGCGCCACGTGGATGGCGTCGGCGTCCGTCCACGACTCGCGCCCCGCCGCGTGGATCGTGAACGGGATCGACAGCCGGGTGGCCGCGTCCCGAAGCAGTGTGAATACAACCGGTGAGATGATCGAGCCGCGCGTGAGCACCGGGCCCCCGCCAATCTCGTGCGCCCCATGCTCTTTCTTCTCTGCGCCTGGGTAGTCCGTGGCGTGCGTGACGTCCACGACGAGCGCCATCTGCGGCCCGATCCGCGTGGCACTCACGCGCGCGCCGCCGCCGTGGTAGGCGATCTCCTCCTGCGTCGTGGCGACCGCGACCACTCGGGCCCGGCCCGGGTTGTCCGCATAACGCCGGAGGGCCTCGAGCACGACGAACGCGCCGATCCGATCGTCGATGGACCGAGACACGATTCGCCCGTTCGGAAAGTCGATCGTACGCGAGTCGATGACGCCCGCATCGCCGACGCTCACGAGCCGCTCCGCGTCCTCGCGCGACGTGGCTCCGATGTCGAGCCAGAGGTCGGTCATCTCCGACGCCTTCTTCCTGTCCCCTGCCTTGATGATATGAATCGGTTTCTTCCCGATCACGCCGAAGACGTCGCCCTCGCGGGCCATCAACCGGATGCGCTGGCCGACCAGGACCTGCGCGTCCCACCCGCCGATGGGGCCGATGAAGAGATAGCCCTCGTCATTGATGTAGGTCACGATGACACCGATCTCGTCGATGTGCCCGGCGAGCATGATGGTCGGTGAGCCGTTCGGGTTCACGACCGCCATGCTGTTGCCAGCGACGTCGCTCGAGATGTCGGAGAATTCACGCGCCTCGTTCCGCCACACGCGGGCCGGTGCGGACTCGAACCCGGAGGGCCCGGGTGTGTCGAGCAGACGCTTGAGAAAGGCGATGGACAAGTCTGAGAGCATGTCGACTTACATTCGTGGGATGACGATCCTCTACATCTTAATCGGGCTCGGCGCCGGTGTGCTGTCGGGCATCTTTGGAATCGGCGGCGGCGTGGTGATCGTGCCTGCCCTCATGCTCATAGCCCACATGTCGGCGATTGCGGCGACAGGTACGTCGCTCGGTGCGTTGCTACTGCCCGTCGGAGCCCTCGGCGCGTGGGCGTACTACAAGAACGGTCACCTCGACATCCGGGCGTCACTGCTCATCGCCCTCGGGCTCTTCATTGGCGCGTTCTTCGGCGCGCGTCTGGCAATGGTGATGACGCCGGTCCAGCTCAAGCGCGCGTTCGCTGTGTTCCTCGTGCTCGTGGCGATCCGCGTGTGGACGGCGAAGTAGACTACTGTCATCCCGAGCGAGCCGCCGCAGGCGTCTGGTGTCATTCCTCGCTCCGCTCGGAATGACAGTTCAGAGAATGCGGTGCGCTGTGGCCGAGTCGGGGGGGCCGAAAAGGGCCGGGCTGAAGATCCGTGCGAGGACCTCGATGCCGCCGACCACGCGCGGGCCGGGTCGACTCAGGAACGCATTCGCGTCAACCGCCCACACCTGACGGCCGCGCGCCCAACTCCACTCGGGGAGCGCGAGCGCTCGCTCCGCGTCGGCGATGGCGCGCTCGAGATCGTACCCGCACGGCGCGATGATGATGATCTCGGGGTCCGCGGCACGAACAACCTCGTGGGTGCGGGTCGCTGAGTGCTCGCCCGACTTCGCGAGCACGTCCGCCCCGCCAGCGCGATACACCATCTCGGGCACCCAATGCCCGGCCGCGAACACCGGTTCGGTCCACTCGATCACGGCCACGCGCGGGCGCGGCGCACGTGCCGTCTTGAGCGTCTCGTGCACGGCGCGCATGCGGGAGCGCGCGTCGCCGACGAGCGCATCGGCCCGCTCCTCGACGCCGAGCGCGACCGCCACGCGGCGGATGTCGTCGAAGATCCCATCGAGCGTCGTCGCACCGAGCGTCACCACGTTTGGACGAGGCTCCAGCCGCGCCGCGACCGCGCGCACCTCGCCTTCGCTCACCGCACACACGTCACACACGACCTGCGTGACCATGAGGTCGGGCGCGAGTGCACGGACACGGTCCTCGCGGACGTCGTACAACGGGCGGCCGCCGTCGACGAGCCCTCGCACCTGCGCGTCCACGGTGCCGGGCGCAGCCTGCGACGCGATCGCGCTCGACGTGACGACGTCACGCGAGCGCACCACGGGGGGATAATCGCACTCGTGCGAGACGCCGACGATGGCGTCGGTGTGGCCGAGTGCGGCGACGATCTCCGTCGCCGACGGCAGGAACGAGACGACTCGCATGCCTAACGGGAATCCCGAATCGGGAAGATGAAGTAGGTGAGCAGGAGGCACGCGACGCCGTACAGGTACCACTGCCGATCGCCGAGCAGCATCCAGAACAGGCCGCCATAGATCGCTGTCGCCTCGCCGAGTGCCCAGGCGATCACGGCGAACGTGCCTCGCCGCTCGGTCGATGCGCGCGCGGCGGCCAGAAAAAGGGCGAGCGTGCCGAGCGTCGTAAGTCCCCACACTGCCTGCCCGGCGACGCGCAGGCCGTGCGGGTCCACGTCGTAGGACGCGGCGCCTGACCGGCGGAGGTACCATACGACGCCGCCGAACACGAGCACGCCCACGAGGAGGGCGATGCGGATGAGGCCGAGTGTGCGAGTCGTGCTCGAGCGTACGGGCGCCGGCCGTGTTTCGCGCGGCATCAGCGCGGCGTCACGGAACGACCGCCCTCCGCTCGTACACCGCCTTCCCGCCCACGTAGGTCGCGAGCACCTGCGTTTTCAGCACGAGCTCCGGCGCGACACGCATGATGTCCTGATCGAGCACCACGAAGTCCGCCAGCTTGCCAGGCGTGAGCGACCCCATGACCTGTTCCTGAAACGCCGCGTACGCCGGCCACAACGTGATCGACCGCAGGGCTTCCTCGCGCGTCATTCGCTGCTCCGGGTGCCACCCCGACGGCGGCCAGTTGCGTGCGTCCTGCCGCGAGAACGCCGCGTGGAACGAGATCAGCGGGTTGACCTCCTCGACCGGGAAATCGCTCCCGTTCGGGATGACGGATCCGTTGTCCAGGAGCGACCGCCACGCATACGCGCCTAACAAGCGCGTCGAGCCGAGCCGAGTCCCTGCCCAGTACATGTCGCTCGTCTGGTGACTCGCCTGCATGGACGGAATGACTCCGAGCGATGCGAACCGGGGGATGTCGTCGGGGCTGATCACCTGCGCATGCTCGATGCGGAAACGGTGATCCGCGACCGGCACCGCGCGCAGGGCCTGCTCGTAGGCGTCGAGCACCACACGGTTGCCGCGATCACCGATGGCGTGCGTGTTGATCTGGAACCCCGCCCGCAGGCCGCGCTCCGCTACCGCACGGATGTGTGACGGCTGCCGCACGAACAGCCCGGTGTTGCGCGGATCGTCGTTGTACGGGTCGAGCAGCGCGGCGCCACGCGAACCGAGGGCGCCGTCCACGTACAGCTTCACGCTCCGAATCCAGAGCGTGTTGTCGTAGCCACCGACGAGCGGTCCGCGTGCGAACCACCGCGCGAGCGTCGCCGAGTCGTCCGCGATCATCGCATAGAGGCGGAAGTTGAGTGCTCCCGACTTCCCGAGCTCCTCGTAGATGTCGAGCACCTGGGACGACGAGCCGGCGTCGTGCACGCCGGTAAGTCCCCACTTCTGCGCCTCCGCGATCGCAGCCTGTACCTGCGTCTTCACCTCTTCGCGCGTGGGGCGGGGAACGACGCGGCTCACGAGCCCCTGGGCGTTGTCCACGAAGACCCCGGAAGGGGCACCATCGGTCGTTCGCTCGATGTGCCCACCGTCGGGGTCGCGGGTTGCGGCCGTCACGCCAGCGGCTTTCATGGCGGCGGCGTTCGCGAGCCCGGCGTGGCCATCGACGCGCGTGAGGTAGACCGGATGATTCGGTACCGCGGCCGAGAGCTTATCGTGTGTGGGGAACGCGGTGTTCCCCCAATCGTTCTGGTCCCAGCCGCGCCCCGTGATCCACGTTCCTGCGGGAGCCGACTTCGCTCGTTCCCCCACGCGCGCGATGACGTCGTCGTACGACGTGGTGCCGGTCAGATCCACGATACGAAGCGCGAGGCCAAGGTTGCTCACATGGCCGTGCGCGTCCACCATGCCGGGAATCACCGTGCGTCCACCGAGGTCGACGACCCGGGTGCTGCCCCCTCGCAGCGCGAGCACGCGATTCGTCGAACCGACGAACTCCACCTTTCCGCCGCGCACCGCCATCGCTTCGGCGAGCGGGTGCGACTCGTCCACCGTATAGATGCGGGCGTTCGTGATGATGAGGTCGGCAGGCTGCTGCGCTGGCTGTTGCGCGGCGAGCACCGCGGGAACGACGAGAAGGGCGATGTACATGAGTGAGGGGTGCTGTGGTCGAACGACGGGCGGCTACTTCTTCAAGCCGAACAGCGCACGACGACACGCTCCGCCGAAGTACGCACTTCGCGACAGCGTACAATATGGGATGGCGTGCGCGACGGCGTCACCCGCCGGATGTCGAGCCCGTGCCTACGAGAGACGGCTCAGCGACGCCGCAGGGGAGTCGTCGAGAACGCTGCGAGCTGCAGGGTATGGTTTTGATCGTCGAGTCGGCCGTCGGCACCCGAAGACTGCAGCATGTAGCCGACCTCGAGCCGCAGCGAGCGCCCGGCGCGGACGCCGAGGGCGATGGCGGCGCGGTTCTGGTCGACGGCCACGTTGCCGGCGTAGCCGCCGAAGCTCGCGAAGACTTCGTCGGACGCGGACAGGTACATGGCGCGCGCGCGCCCGCGTGAGGCAAGAGGAATGGACGCTCGCAGACTGTAACGCATCCGCTCGGCCGACACCCAGGCCTCGCCAAGCCGTGCGCCGGTGTCATCGACCTGGACCCCTGATAGCCAGCGATGCTCGCCGCGATATCGGTGCACGAACGACACTGGGCCGAGATCGTGCGCGAGCTGGGCACTGAACCAGGCGCGATGCTCCGGCCGTCGCGGCGAGAGTGGGTCGCTGCCGTCCTCCCTCGATGCCATCAGCGCGTAACCAGCGGACAGCTTGACGTGCGAGTTCACCGCGTAGGACACGCCGGGGCGCACCAACAGCTGCTGCTGGTGCTCAGCGTCCTGCGTGAGACGGAGCTGGGTATCGAAGATCACCCCGACGCGCTGCGACACGGCGTGATCGCCTCCGTACACGAGCCAGATGGAGTGCCGCGTGGTTTCGGCGGGGGTCGCCTGCGCGCCCAGTGGGGCGATCGCAGCGAACAGGCCTGCGGCGGCGCAGGCGAAGTGTCCGGGCATGCTCGGTCCGTCAGCGGTAGTGCAACGCGAGACGTTCGCGAAGTCGCATGTCGTCAAGACCGCCGCGCGCGCGCACTGGCAACACGTGACGTCGTGTGGTGAGTTACATCACGATGAACCGGCCGTAGTTGGGGTCAGACCCCAACTACGGAGCTCAGCGTCACACCCCCGACCACGCCCCGAATGCCTGATACCTCACCAACGACGCGCGTCCTGCCGAGGCGCGCCGCGGAGCTCATCGAGGCGCTCCGCCTGGTTCCCCATCCCGAGGGCGGGTTTTACCGGGAAGTCTTTCGTTCCGGGCACTCCGTGATGCCGCACGGCGCGCGGGGGCGGCGGAGTGCGGTGACGACGATCTACTATGTGTTGCCCGAGGGGACCTACAGTCGCTGGCATCGGGTCGAATCGGATGAAGTCTGGCATTTCTACGAAGGCGCGCCGCTCGAGCTGCTGGAGGTCAGCCCGTCCGGCCATGCGCTACGTCGGCATCGCTTGGGTGGCGTCGCCGAGGGGACGTCGCCCGTGTGTACGATCGCGGCGGCCAACTGGCAGGCGGCGCGACCGCTTGGCGCCTACGCCCTCGTTGGGTGCACCGTCGCGCCGGGGTTCGAGTTCGACGACTTCCAGTTGCTCGCCGACGTGCCCCACGTTGCCGATGTCGTGCGATCGTCATGGCCCGACGTGGCGCGCCTGATCTGAGGCGTTAGGCATGGCTATTCACGTTCGTCGCAGGATCGCGCCGAGTTTGCCATCCCTCCGGCGTCCGCGAAGCCAATCCGATTGTTGCGAACGAGCCGTAAGGCCCTCGTGGCATATCGCCAGGGACGAACGGTCGTGATCTCTTGCGAAGCGCACGCGATGCCAGAGAGAATAGAGCCAGTCGCGCCTTCGAGAGCCCACACGTGAAACGCAGACGCAACGCTACGGGGTCAACTGTCGGTCGCGGCGCGAGACCGATGGCGTTGCTCGTTCTTTCGCTCGCGTTCCTTGCCTCGTCAGCGTCGCTCGCCCAGACGCTCCGCGGCATCGCCTTCGACAGTCTCCTGACCTTCCGCCCGCTCGCAGGCGCCGACGTCTGGTCCCCAACACTTGGTCGGAGTACGACGGCCGACGCCAACGGCCGGTTCAGTTTCGCCGGACTGACGGTCGCGGACTCCGACACGATCGAGCTTTCGGTGCATCACCCGAGCCTCGAGCGTATGGCGATTCCCACGCCGAGGGTAAGGGTTCCCGTCGCGGGGTTGAGCGAAGCAGCGATCGTCGTCGGTGCGCCGTCTGTTGAAACGCTCAGGCGGTTCTATTGCGGCACCGGCGCTGATGCGGATGCGGTGCTCACCATCGGGCGGGTGGTGGATCTTCCCGCTGGTGCTGCGCCTGTTCGCATCGAGGCGCTTTGGGTAGAGCTCGTGGCCGCAGGAACCTCTGTCGAGCGGCGCACGAAGGCGGCGCCCGCGTATATCCGCGGAGACGCGTACTGGGTCTGCGGAGCGCCGCGTGCCACTCCGTTCGCCCTCGTTGCCCAGGTTGCTGATGGCCCAGCGACAATCGTTCGCGTTGGAGCGACGCAGGAACCGGTCGTCGTGCGGCACCTGCCGGTGGCGACGGCGGCAGATTCGACGACCGCGTCTGGTGGTGAGGAGTTTGCCATCAGCGGCCGAGTGGTGTCGCGCAGTGGAGATCCGATTGGTGGGGCCGAAGTGACCTTCACCGGGCGCGACACCGTGCGGACCGGGAACGACGGTCGGTTCGTGATACGGCTCGTGAACGCGGGTCGTCGCGAGCTCAGGGTCCGGGCGGTTGGGTACGAGCCGACGGTCGTGTCCACGTTCATCACGCCCCGACATCGAGATCTGTCGGATGTCGCGCTCGAGCGAACCGTGCAGGTTCTCGCGGAGCGAGCAATCACCGCCAGCGCGTCGGGGCTGCGTGGGTTCGAGTACCGTCGCCGAACAGGGCAGGGGTACTACCTCACGCGAGAGCAGATCGAAAAACGGAAGGCGACGACGGCCGCGCAGCTCTTCACGGGCATCCCGTCTGTCTGGGTGCAGCAATCCGGCACCGTCGCCATCCGGCGCAGCGAAGGGCAAATCGGGCTCAAGTTCCCGGGCGGTTGTCTCCCGGTCTATTACATCGACGGCGTGCCGCGAGAGATCGTGATGCCCATGTGGACGGGCGTTGTGCCACCCGACTTGGGCCCGAACCAGTTCGTTGTTCCAAGCGAGATCGAGGCGATCGAGGTGTACAAGGGGCTCGGGTCGATTCCGGCCGAGTTCAAGAAGCTCGACGCCGGCTGCGGCGTCATTGTGATCTGGACGAGGCGCGGCCTCGATGGGCGCGAGCAGCCGGCGACGCCTCGCTAGTCTCCCGACACCGCGCCCGCCGCGGGCGGCGTCCCACCGGTCGGCCGCCACGGCGCCCAGCGCCGGACACCGAGCCACCCGACGAACACGAGGATGCCTAACGGGATCAGCACGCCGAGGCTGGAGATGAGCGCCGCGACGAAGTTGACGAAGTTGCGCCACGCCTGGCGGAACGCGATCGTGATCGGCCCGTCACCGGCGACCGGCACGATGATAGGGGCGCGCTCGTGCACCGTGATCGTGAGGGTGCTCGTGGCAACCCGCGTGCGCAGGTAACGCAGCCGCCCCTCGTACCGCTCGATCTCCTCACGGACGCGCGCCAGCTCGCGCTCGACCGAAAGGACGTCCTGCAGCTTCCCGGTGCGGTTCGCGAGCAGCGCGATCAGGCGCGTCTCGAGCCGGTGCGCGTTCTCGACGCGGGCGGCGATATCCACGTACTCCTCGCCCACATCCTGCGCACTCACGTTCACCGACTCGACCTTGCCGATGGGCGCGAGACCGGCAAGCGCTTCATCGAAGCGCTCCGATGGAATCTTCACCTCGAGCGAGGCGGAGCGAAGCTGATCGCGCCCACCCTGCACGGTCGTATTGGCGACGAACCCGCCGACGCGAGCCGCTAGTGCGCGAACCCGTGCGATCGCGGTATCGAGCGAGTCGACTTCGATACCCGCCCAGCCGTTGCGGATGATCATCGATGACGCAGCCGTCGGCTGCGCCACAGCGGATGCCGAGGGCAACCCGGCCGGCGTGGCTGGGGCGGGCGCCGGCGAAGCGTCCGGTACGCTCTGCTTGGCAAACTCATTGGCGACGCCGGAGGAACCGGCCATGACGCCGCGCGCCGACGTCTCGTCGCGCGCCGCGCGGTCTGCGATCGCCGAGGCGGGTGTGTCTGAAATTCGAGACAACGCAACGTTCTCAGTCGCACTTCCGGAGTCCGTGGGCACCACCACGTCGTTGCGCGTGCACGACACGGCGAACGAGCCGACGACAACAGCGATCGCTGCGCCGGCGATGAGCCGGCGACTGCGACGTGAACCAGCGAGCGGAGATACGCGAAGTCTGGGGCGCATGGTCATGACACCGGCTGTGATACGCTGCGGGGCCGCCGGAACGTCCACCGCGCGTTGAGCCGTGGTCGGTGACCTCGTCACAAGTGGCTCTAGCGGGAGACGTCCTGACAGCCGATTCATGCACACGTCGGTTTTGGCTGACTACATTCCAGCCGGTCTCGTCCTTTCTCCTTCAGCCTCCATGTCCTTGTCCCGTCGCCGGATCCCCGTTGCCGCGGTCGTCGCGGCCATTCTCTCCGTTCCCGGTATTGCCGGCGGTCAGACGCGTCCCACTCCCGGCCAGGACGTCGCGCAGTCGGCAGCCATCGGTGGCGTGCGGTACGACGTCACGTTCGATCGGACCACCGCCCCCGCGCGGAGCCTGCATGTGGCGATGACGTTCGACGTGACCGGGCAAGGGCCAGTGCTGCTCTCGCTGCCAGCCTGGACTCCGGGGGCGTACGAAATCTCCAACTTCGCGCGGTGGGTCTCGAGCTTCGCGGCGACATCCGGCGCTCGCGAGCTTCGGTGGGACAAGCTCGATCACGACACGTGGCGCGTGCGCACTGACGGCGCCCGCAACGTGACGGTGAGCTTCGACTTCCTTGCCGACTCGCTCGACAACGCGATCGCGTGGGCTCGCGGCAACTTCGTGTTCTTCAACGGCACGAACATCTTCCTCTACCCCGAAGGCCGGCCGACCGAATTCGCGGCCACGGTTGCGGTGAAAACCGATCCGGCGTGGAACGTCACGACGGGCATGAAGCCGGCAGGAGCGGCACGCACGTACACCGCCGCAAGCTTCCACGACCTCGTGGACATGCCGTTCTTCGTCGGTGAGTACGACGTCGACAGCGCGCAGATCGAGAACACGTGGGTGAGGATGGCGTCGTGGCCCAAGGGCAGCTTTCAGGGCGCGGCGCGAACGCGGTTCTGGGAGCATCAGCGGAAGATGTTCCCGCCGATGATCCGCATTTTCGGCGACAAGCCGTTCGACACCTACACGACCCTGCTCGTCTTCGACTCGACGTCCGGTGGTGGCAGCGCGCTCGAGCATCAGAACTCGCACGTCGGCATCTACACGCCCCTCATCGTCGAGAGCGTGCTGTTCCCGTCGATCACCGCGCACGAGACCGTGCACGCGTGGAACGTGAAGCGACTGCGGCCCGCGGATCTCGTTCCGTATCGTTATGGACAGCCACAGCCCACGACGTGGCTCTGGGTCAGTGAGGGGATCACGGATTACTACGCCGACGTGGTGCTCGCGCGCAGCGGGATCATCGACTCGACCGGATTCGTGATCCTCACGCAGGGAAAGATCGACGAGGTGAGCGCCACGCCTCCGGTGGCGCTCGAGGATGCGTCGCTCTCGACCTGGATTCATCCGACGGATGGCACCGGGTACATCTACTACCAGAAGGGATCGCTCGCGGGGCTGCTCCTCGACATCCTCATCCGCGACGCGAGCGACAACCAGAAGAGCCTCGATGATGTCTTCCGCGAGCTCTATCAGACGACCTACAAGCAGCGATGGACCGGATTCACCGCCGAGCAGTGGTGGGGCGCGGTGAGCCGCGCTGCGGGCGGGAAGTCGTTCGAGGACTTCGCGACCAGATACATCGATGGCCGAGAGCCGTTCCCGTACGCGACGGTGCTTCCGCTCGCGGGGCTGCGACTCCAGCTCGACACGATCCGCGAGCCACGCCTCGGCGTCTCGAGCACGCCGGACTCCAACGGTGTCCGCGTGGCCGACGTGATGCCCGCGAGCGCTGCCGACTCCGCGGGTATCCAGCCGGGTGACTATCTGCTTCAGGTGGGCGACATCATGGTGCGTGATCCGGCATTCGGCGAGCAGTTCCGCCAGCGTTATGCACGCGCGGAAGGCCAGCGCTTGCCGGTAAAGGTCCGCCGCGGCGATCGCACCCTCGATCTACAGGTCACCGTGCGGCTGACCCCGAGAGTCGAGCAGCGGCTCATGATCGACTCGGCTGCGTCGGCCAAAGCCATCCGTATCCGGAACGGCATCCTCCGCGGGTAAACCAACCAGCGCCGTTCAAGGGGTCAGAGTTGTTGAAAGACGATGCATCGGATTTCAACAACTCT
>Ga0075421_100005881_pt1 | contig 14884 bp, 10 predicted proteins | sample SoiMetdeltSBSDD5_FD_75292 | JGI IMG/M metagenome (GOLD analysis project Ga0075421, IMG submission 75292) | Bulk soil microbial communities from a Populus tree surrounding site in Tennessee, USA - Soil MetaG P. deltoides SBSDD5 | ecosystem: Environmental > Terrestrial > Soil > Tree plantation...
AAGCAGTGGTCTGCCTGCGAGCGCGAGGACGAGCACTCCCTGAATGTGCTTGTCGAACGGCGCGAGCACGTCCATCCCTCGCAGCAGGCAAGCGACTACGCCGCCTGGTTGGCCGACTATCACAGCGCCTTCGTCGACGGAGACGTCCATGCCGATTCCGCCGCCTGGTGCCACAACATGACAGGTGTCGCGGCGGCTACGCTGCGTGCTCCAGTCTTCGGCACCCTTCTCGCGCGAAGTCCACTCTTCATCAAGAGCGAGGAAGAACAGCTCGTCGATTACTTGGCCCAAAAGGTTGGCGCCGGCGGTGGAATGGAGGTCCTCGATCGTGTGACAGGAGGACACTTCCGTCCCAGTGTCCAAGTGATCGAGTGTCTCGAGGCCGTCATCAGAGCGAAGCAAGAATGGCATCTCCTCGACGAGCAACGCCTCGCCTACAACGCCATCATCGCCGGCATTCGCCGCGCTCAGGCGAGTCGCGCCCGGTCCGTGGTGCTGGTTCGTGGTGGCCCGGGCACGGGCAAGACCGTCATCGCGGTGCAGCTCCTCGCCGATGCGTTGCGGCTCGGGCTTACGGCAGCCCATACGACGGGAGGCAAAGCCTTCACAACCGTCCTTCGCAGCAAGTTCCGCGGCGCCGATGACTTGTTCCGCTGGAACATGAACTTTGCCGGTGCACCCACGGGCGGTCTCGACCTGCTCCTCGTCGACGAGGCGCATCGCGTCCGCACGACGAGCAACATGCGCTACACGCCGAAAGCGAGACGGTCGACGAGGACGCAGTTCGAGGAGCTCATCGATGCAGCCAAGGTCGCAGTGTTCTTCCTGGACGAGAATCAGTTCGTCCGGCCGGACGAGATCGGTACGACTCGCGAGATCGAGGCCACTACGCGGAAGCTTGGTGTTCCGCTCAAGTCGTTTGACTTGGCTCTGCAGTTCCGCTGCAGTGGGTGCAAGCCCTACGTGGACTTCGTCGACTGGCTGCTCGGCTTCTCAGACCTGCCACCGCGCTCTTTTGAGCGCGACTACGCTTTCAACCTTGCTCACTCCCCTCAAGGTCTCGACGAGCTCCTTGAGACGGCGCGTGAGCGCGGCGAACGCGCACGTCTGGTGGCCGGATTCTGCTGGAAGTGGAGCGATCCGGCTGAAGGCGGCGCGCTGGTCCAGGACGTGCAGGTAGGCTCCTGGACAAGGCCCTGGAACGAAAAGGCGCTCGACCGCAAGACGTATCGGCCTGGCAATCATCCGTACACGCTTTGGGCGGAAACCGATGCGGGCGTGGGCCAAGTTGGCTGCATCTACAGCGCGCAGGGCTTTGAGTTTGATCAAGTCGGAGTCGTCTGGGGCCGCGATCTCGTGTGGCGGAGCGGGCGCTGGGCCGCCAACAAGGCAGAGAGTCACGACAAGGCGGTTCGCGGCAGCGAGAACATGGAACGGCTCGTGCGAAATGCGTATCGCGTGTTGCTCACGCGAGGTACGAAGGGAACCCGCCTACTCTGCCTTGACGACGAAACCCGGGAACACGTGAAAGGCCTCTTGGAGCAGGTGCGTCGGGGACGGCTTCAGGCCCCCCTTTCGAGCTGAGCCCAGGACTTTCGCAACTCGCGCGGCTGCCGCGCAGGGTCGCACGGACTCAAGCTGCCTACCGCACTAGCGCCGGTAGTCGCGGAGCGCCTCGTGGCCGAAGCCGGGAAGCTGCGTGCCGCCAGTACCACGTCGGGTGTCCCGGCGGGGTCGCGCGTGGCCGGCGCGAGGGCCGGCCGTCGAGCAGGCCCGCCGCGAAGCGATCGATGCCCTCGTGGTCGAGAACAGGCCGGCGGCCGCGCCGAACCAGGACGGGCGGCGCGGGGTTGCAGCCAGCGTCGGCCTTGCGGGTTAGGGGGGGTGGGCGAGGGCGAGCCAAGTGAGCCCTATCGGACGAATCCAGTCGCTCGCGATCCACCGAGCCAACGCGTAGCCTGGTTCCTCGACAAGGAGTGAAGCATGGGCGCATTCGACGAACTGATCAATGGCATGGCTGCGGGTCGCGAGTGGGCGCTGATGGGGAATGGGGACGGCGTCCGCGATCTCTTGGGGAAGGTCTACGGCGAGCGTTACCATGCGGCTAACCATCACCGGGAGCGCTACCAGGCGCGGGTCAACCTACAGAAGTCAAAGGACAACGCCTCTTTCGCCGGCTGGATCACGGCGGAGAATCCGACGTCTGGGCCCTACGAGGGAACTTCCTTTGTGTGGTTTCCGGGAGAGCGCGGGAGCGTCGCGATCCTCGGCATCGGCACGAACGGATTCGGAAGTGACACCCACATCCTGGGACGTCCGGGCCATGCCCGACGACTCCGGGCACTGGCGCGGCTCCATCGCGGAACTCTGTGGGTGAAGCCCGACTTGCTGGATCTCGGAGCTCCCGTGCCTTCCGCCGTCACGGAGCGCTGGCCGGAGATCGAGTCTGCTCTGAAGTCTTACGAACGCGTGATCTACGCGGCGACCGCTGTGCGCGGAGCAGGGGACGCGACCGCTGTCGCCGATCTGCTCGACCTCTTCTTCAGCGAGCACCAAACTCCACTGACCGGAGAGGCCAAGAAACGCTGGGAACACCGGCAGGCCGACACTCGCACCGCCATCTTCCCGCGCAGGACCGAGGATGAGGTGCTCGAGCTGCTGCGCGAACGACGGTTCGTCGTGCTGGAGGGTCCGCCAGGCACCGGCAAGACACGACTCGCGCTGCGCTTGGCCGAGAGGGTGGGTAGCCATACCTCGATCCAGTTCCACCCCGCACGAACCTACGAGGACTTTGTTGTTGGCCTTTTCCCTGAGCCGGCGGCAGACGGGCTGGCTTTCCACGTTCGTCCGGGCGACCTCATTCGGGCCAACGACGCCGCGCGCGAGCGGGAGCACGTGCTCGTCATCGACGAGCTGAATCGCGCTGACCTCTCTCGCGTGCTTGGCGAGGCCATCGCTCTGTTCGAGGTTGGCGAGGCCGATCGTTCAGTCTGCCTGCCTCATGTACCCGCCGGCCATCTCGCTGAGCTCCGCTTGAACCCGCAGCTCTACGTTCTCGGCACGCGCAATACGGCAGATCGCACTATCGCACGCATGGACCTTGCCATCCGCCGACGCTTTGCCTTCGTGCCCGTATGGCCCGATCCGGAGCCTGTGCGCGCGCAGGAAGTCGAACTTGCCGAGGCGCTTTTCGCGGATGTCCTCGACGTCTTCACCGAGTACACCGATGAGGAAACCCTCCGCCTCGTACCGGGGCACGCCTACTTCCTGGACCCCCGTCCGGACCTCGGGAAGGACGGGCGTCCGCAGCGCGTGGCGCGGCGCCTGCGGCTTGAACTCCTGCCGCTCCTGCGTGAGTACGTGGATGAGCGCTTGTGCGGCGCAGCGAGCGAAACAATCGCTGGTCTGGCGGATCGAGTCGAAGGTCGCCTGCTGGAGATCGAGTGACGCGTGGGAGAACGCTGAGGGGCCGCAGTCGCGAGCGAGCAGCGACGTCAAGGCCCGTCGCCCGGCCGCTGCTCACAGGCGAAGATCAAGGCGACCCTATCCTCGTGGATGCGGGTACGGTGGGGGCAGCCGGCGATCGCTGGATCGAGCCCTTCCTGCGCGCCAACGAATCCCATCTCCGCCGGCTCGACTTGAAGCATGACGTGGACGCTCGGGACGGGCTGCGGATCCGACTGTTTCCTGGGCCGAAGATCGGCGCGATCCCACTGCTGTCGCCCTCTACGCGCCGCGTCGTTGCCGGACTCCTGGTTCGACCACGCTTTCGCTGGACGGCACTGGGAGAAGTATTCGAGGCGATCGGATTCGGGGTCGAGCCAGCGCTGGGCGGTGCGCCGCTCGTGCCAGGATCGGCGCGAGAAGTGCCTCCTTGGATGATTGCGGGATCGGTGCTCGGGCGTCTCGAGCAGCTCTTGCGTCACCGCAAGCGGGTGTTCGTCGAGCGCTGCGAGGAACGAGCGAGTCCGCGAGGTCGCGTGGAATGGTCCGAGTGGGCGAGCCGTCAACTCGTCCGGGGAGCTTGGCATCGGCTGCCGTGCTCGTTCTCGGAGCCGGACGATGATCCGGAGCTGTTCGCGGGGGTGCGCTGGACACTTGCGCGGCTCGCGGATTCGCTGGCTCCTCAGTCTTTCGACCATGTCGCACACTCGCTCCTGCAGCGCATCGCGCTCCTTCTCAACCGCGTTGGTCCTGGTGTCTCCCGGCGTCCGAAGTGGGGGCCACTCATTAAAGAGTCTGCGTGGGTTCTAGAGGCCAAGGAAGCGATGGGCTGGGTTGCGGAACAGCGTGGACTAGGTGGGTCTCGCAGTCTGGACGGGATCTGCTGGGACCTCTCCGTGGACCAAGTCTGGGAAGCCTGGGTAGATTCTTTCGCCTCTCTGCTGGCGCCGAGGCTTGGTCTGACGCACGTTAGTCGCGGCGCCACGTCGCAGCCCCTGAACTGGCACAGCGGGCGGCGCTCGATGCGATCTCTGGTACCCGACGTCGTCCTACGTGGAGGACAGCGCATTGTGTGGATCGACGCGAAGTACAAGGCCCACCTAGAGCTCATTGGCAGTCGCGGGTGGGATGGCCTTTCCGAGGAAGTGCGAGCCTCGCATCGATCCGACCTGCATCAGGCGCTGGCCTATGCGGCTCTGGCCGACGTGGAGCAGGTGGACACGGTGCTGGCCTATCCGCACCTCGCAGCCGATGGTGCCGTGCGACATGCTCCTGTCGCCACGATTGCATCCGGTCGCCGCCGAGTGCGCCTGATCCTGGCGGGAGTCCCGTTTGGTTTTCATTCCCCCGATCGGCAAGAGGCGGAGCTCTCACTGTGGCGACACTTGCTAGCGGCCTAAGTCGAAAGCAGACTCGCCGCGGGCGACCAAACCGATAGAGAGCCTAATCCTCCGACAGACTCCGGCAGTTCTGTCGCTGAGTTATTCGGTGCGAGTCCATACATGTCGCACCTCCGGTGAGAACCGTAGCCCTGGGCCGCGGAGCCGGAGTTACAGTCGTTCTATAACACGCGGCGCACTTGTGCCAGGTAACGGGCACGGCTAGCGCACGGTCACTGAAGTCGCTTCTGCCAAGTCGAGAATGTCGCCGTCGGGCGTGATGATCTCAACCCGGAAAACGCTGCTCCTCCCAATGTATGCCCCGGGTGCTAGGAAGCCAGTGAACTCGCCGCCATACCTGTCGCCGTAGGCCTTTGGAAAGACACCTGCCTTGACAACCAAGTAGGTCTCGACAGACGGAATGTTTAGCGGTGACGCGTATGATGCCGATTTTTCGACCCTAGCCGTGCCGAGGACTTGGACAATATCCCAGGCGTGGTGGTCTGTCCTGTCGAGCATCGAGGCACTACCGAAAGTACTGTCGTCCACCAGGTAATTGAGTGCGCTTTGGCCAAGTTCTGCAGCCCGTCGCAGTTCAACAATCTGTTGATCATGCGCCTCAGCTTCGGCTTGGGCAGACTTTGCCGAAAGCGCGAGCTCCTCACGCAGCTTCGCGTTCTCGTCGATGAGTCGCCCATCGGCAGCCTTCATGCAGCGTTCTAACTTGGCCTGCGTTTCGGCGAGTTTAGTTGCAAGGTCGGTGCGCTCTACTCGCGCAGTGTCGAGGTCTGCCCGCACGGCTTCGAGTTCCGTAGCGGTCACACACGCAACGATTGACGCAGCGAACAGCAGCATGGCCAAGTTCTTCACTAGATGCCTCTCCGAGGCATGCACAAGCTGCTCATGCACTTGGTTTCGTAACGGCGCGTTTTTGTCACCTCTGTTCCCATCGGTGGCCCACTCGTCCAGGGACCTCCCAGGGTTGTGTTTTGACGGCTAAGGATTGCGGAGGACATGGGACTCGTGCACTGCTGTGTCAGGCCAGCCCGGGGCGGGGCCGCTGCCCTGCGCAAGGCCGAGGCGTACTCGGCGGCCGGGTCCATCCAGAGAACTGGTTCCTCAGCCATGGCAACTCTCCCTGTGCAGAAAGGGTGACCCGGTGGACGAATCCGGGGAACTCGCAATGAAGGATTAGGAGATTCCGAACCAACCTGCCATTCCCTGGACGAGGAACTTCGACGCCACGCCGACGATCGCAATGCCAACGATGATTCCCCATAGTGTTCGTCGAAGATGCAATGCATTGTGATATCTCTCGACTTCGTCACCCCGAAGGAATACTGCTCTCGGATAGCAAGTTCGCACGAGCACCGCAATGCAACCAAGGATCACGAGCAGCGGTCCAATGAGGAACCACAGCGAGCTTGTCCGTGGAGAAGGATCCGACACCGGCGGCGCAGTCGCGGCGGCGAGATTGCGAAGTTGCATCGTTACAACTTCGCGTAGCTCACTCTCCGAGATCGGATGGTCGATAGTTAGAAAGGCTCGAATACTAGTCATATTGTCTGCGCTGAGCCACATGTTCCCGGAATGCAGGTCGCGTGACGGAGTGATGAACTGCGCCATGAGGAGCGCAAGGACTATTAGTCCGAGTAGCGCGACCAGACCAGCGGCTCTTGGGGGCGGCAGCCATGTACGCTCCACTTGTTCTTCGACCTCTGAGAGCGTTCGGCTGGCCCAGCCCGCCACGTCGCTGCGAACTCGAATCTCGACAACCTTAACTATCTTAGTTGTCCCCCCGTCACTCGTTGTCTTTTCTACAGCAAAATCGGCGGATACCTCATGTTCTGGCCGATGCGCGCCTGAAGCTGACGCCGTGCAAACTATGAGTAGCCGAGTTACTCTTGAGCGACGCGAATTGTCTAAGGAAAGCACTTCGTCCAGCGTTTCCGCCACGACTCGACGATTGCCCGCAAAAAAGACATCGAAGGAATCGTGCGCTGCGGTATTCGCGTGCTCCGCGAGCCGCTGATGAATGACATCAACAATGCGGCCAAGCTTCGTCGGTTCAACTAGGAACGGCGCACCGTACTGCTTCTCAACTTGGGTCATGAGCAATGACCGAGTCGATCATTAGGCTGACCGGTAATCGGAAGAAACACGTGTAGCACGAAGCCATCACGACTCCTCCCTCACTCTCTCCCCCAACCTCGTCCACCGCGCCCCCGCCCCCTCCGTCTGCGCCGCCCTCTGCAACGCCTGCCACTGCCCAACCGCGCACAACACCGACCTCGCCCTAGTGAACGCCGTATACACCAGATTCCTCCTCAACATCATGAAGTGTCCGGTAATCAGGGGCATCACCACCCCCGGAAACTCGCTCCCCTGACTCTTGTGGCAAGTAATCGCGTAGGCCGGCTCCAACTGATCCAGCGAGTCCAAAGCATACTCAACCCGCCGCTCGTCGAACTGCACGCCCACAGTCCCCGCATCCTCATCCACCGCGCTCAACAACCCGATGTCCCCGTTGAAGACCCCCGCATCGTAGTTGTTCCTCACCTGCATCACCTTGTCCCCCAGCCTGAACAACCTCCCGAACCGCGAGATCTCCGGCTTCCCGGGCGCGCTCGGATTCAGCGCCTCCCGCAGCCTCTCGTTCAATACCTGCGTTCCCAGCGGCCCGCCATGAATCGGCGTGATCACCTGCACGTCGCGCAGTGGATCCAGCCCGAACTTCTGCGGGATCCGCTCCGTCACCAGCGCCAGGATCGCCGCCAGCGCGCCCGCCAAGTCGGGCCGCTCGATGAAGAACGCCTGCCCGCCCGGCCCCTCATCGAACGCCGGCACCTCGCCCGCGTTCAGCTCGTGCGCCACCCGCACGATCCCGCTGTCCCGCGCCTGCCTGAAGATCGTGCTCAGCCGCGCCACCGGCACCGCGCCGCTCTGGATCAGGGAGCGCAGCACCTCGCCCGGCCCGACCGAAGGCAGCTGATCCACGTCTCCGACAAGGATCAGGCCGGCTTCCGGGGGCAGCGCCTGCACCACCGCCGCCATGAGCGCGATGTCCACCATGGACGTCTCGTCCACGATCAGCACGTCGAGGGCCAGCGGCTCGCTGCGCTCCACCCGGAACCCGCCGCCCGTCGGCATGAGGCCGAGGAGGCGGTGCAGCGTGGAGGCGTCGCGGCCGGTCGCCTCCGCCAGCCGCCGCGCCGCGCGGCCGGTGGGGGCCGCGAGCGCCACGCGCCGGCCCTGCGCGACGAGCACGTCGATGAGGCAGCGGACGAGGGTGGTCTTGCCCGTGCCCGGCCCGCCCGTCAGCACCGAGACGCTCGCGCCGAGCGCCGTGCCCAGCGCCTGCCGCTGGTCCGGCGCCAGGGAGAGGCGCGACTTGCGCTCGCACCAGTCCACCGCCGCCGCCAGGCTCAGCGTGGTGAGCGGCGCCTCGCGCGCGAGCAGGCGGCGCAGGCCGTCGGCCACCGTCACCTCAGCGGCCAGCAGCTCCGGCCGGTAGATGAGGCCGTCCTCGACCAGCTCGTGGGCGGCGAGCGAGGCCGAGATCGCGCCCTCCACGAGCGCCTCGTCCACCTCGAGGAAGGGGCCCGCCGCGCGCAGCAGCTCCTCGCGCGGGAGGCCGCAGTGGCCCTCGCCCGCCGCTTCGCCGAGCAGGAAGCGCAGGCCGGCCCGCAGGCGCGCCGGCTCGTCGAGGGCGTGGCCCAGCGAGCGCGCGAGGCCGTCCGCCGTGCGGAAGCCGATGCCGTGGACCTCGTCCGCCAGCCGCCACGGGTCCTCGCGCACGACGGCGGCCGTCTCGTGGCCGTAGCGCTTCCACACCCGCTGCGCGAGGGCGGGCCCGAGGCCGTGCTGCTGCAGGAACACCAGCGTGGACGCCGCCTGCGCCTGCTCCGCCAGCTGGTCCGCGATGGCCTTGGCGCGCGCGCGGGTCACGCCCGGCACGCGCGAGAGGAGGGCGGGGTTGTCGGCGATGAGCACGAGGCACTCGAGCCCCAGCGTGTCGACGATCTTCTCCGCCGTCCGCACGCCCACGCCCTTGATGCGCCCGCTGCCGAGGAACTTGACGAGGCCTTCGCGGCCGGTGGGGGGGCGCAGCTCCACGCGCTTCACTTCCAGCTGGCGGCCGAAGGAGGGGTGCGTGGCCCAGCGGCCGGAGAGGGCGAGGGAGTCGCCGGGCTCGATGCCGGGGAGGCTGCCTACCACGGTGACGGGGAGCTTGCGGCCGTGGACTTCGATGCGCGCGACGGTGTAGCCGTTGTCCTCGTTACGGAAGGTGATGGAGAGGAGGGTGCCTTCGAGCGTGGCGGCGCCGGACTCCCCCTCGAACGGCAGCTCGCCCATGTCCGACATGCCTACAGCCTGTGGGGCGGGGGTCGGCGGAGGACTCGGACGCTACTCGGAAGTCGATGGCTTCCGAGTCGAACCCCGGCCGCGATGACCTCGCGGTTGGAGGACTGGCGGAGGATGACGGTGAGCAGGCCGTCGGACATCGGCGGACGATTCTACGCCTCGGCCGTCGCCGCCTGCATCAGCGGCCGCAGATCGTCGATGAGGCGCGACACGCCGCGCGCCGAGGCGGCTCGCGGCCGCGGCATCAGCCTCTACCGAAAGACCGTCTTGCCCTCGCACAGGTTCAGCAGGTCCTTCAGCGCGTAGACCGTTCCCCGCCGCCCAGCCCCCTCGCGCACGACGGTCAGGATGCCGCCTCGCGCGACGCCCGCAGCAGGTTCGCGACCGCCGGTGCGCTCGGCGGCTTCTTCCCGAACTTCAGGTGCCGGCTCTGCACGATCGGCCTGGCGAAGAGCTGATCAAGCAGCGGCACGGCAAACTGCGAGCAAGTCAGTTCGAGGGCCCGTGCCTTGAGCTCGGCGTACAGGGTCAGAATCGCCCGCGCCTTTTCCGCATCGGCGTCGGCCTGCTCCGCCACGCGCGACTGCGGCAACGGCGAGTTGCCTTCCCAGCTGAGATGCGGACGCGACGGGTTGCAGTGCTCGGCGTACTCCCGCAGCAGCCGCTCCAAGTGCGCGGCTCTCATTTCACGGCGAGGGCCGCGATCTCCGCGAATCGCTGCGCGCGCCGGCCGACGCGCGTCTCGCCGGCGCTGTCGGCGAACTTGCGCAGCTTGCCCACGTCGCCGTCGGTGGGCTTCTTCTTGTGCAGCGGGGCCAGCAGGCCAGCCAGCTTGCGGTCCAGCTCGAGCTCGGCAGTAGCCTCCGGGGTCCCCAAGTGCTCCAGCAAGGCCGCCGCGCGGCGCTCCCACTCCGGGTGGCCCTGCGCTGTCGCGGCCAGGGCCTGGACCGCCTCCAGCGCCTGGACGAAGCGTCCGTCCTGCATCAGGAAGTCGACGGAGGCCTCCCAGGTCGCGAAGCGGTCCTCGACCTCCGCGCGGACCGCCAGCAGCTCGGCCTGCTCCGGCTCCGTGGCCAGCGCCTCGTCGACGAGCTTGCGTGCCGCGGCCAGCTTCTGCTGTCCGAAGGCCAGGCCCCGCGCGGCACGCGCTGTCGCGTGCTGGCCCCATCCCAACTTGCGCTTCTTCAGCTCGGCCTTCACGAGCTTCTCGGCCTTGCCGAAGTCCACGGTGTAGCTGCCTGCGACCAGCAGCGTGCCGTCCACGCCGATCAGCGCCACGTCCGGTGGCGGACCGTTGTCCTCGTACGCGATGGGGAGCTTCTGGGTCCGCGTGAGCCGCGCTGGCGAGCCCGGGAAGAGCCGCATCACCGACGCCTGGATCTCCTCGTCCGTCTTGTTGTGCGAGTCCATGAGGATCAGCACCAGGCCCTCGGGCACCAGGTCCGTCGCGAGCTCCCTCGCTTGCGTCGCGGCCCCGATCCCGAAGTCCGAGTCTGTCCAATTCACGATGAAGACCGGCTGGCCCCGGAACTCGGAGAGCCGCTGGCGCCCGTCGCCCCCGGCGACGAACTCACGGAAGACGTGTTCCGGGACCGGCTCGCCGATCCGGGCCTGCGGCGCCGATGGATCCTGGAGGATGAGCGCGAAGGCAGCCAGGCCAGCACATCCCGATGCGCGCACCATGATCGAGCTCCTGAGGTGGGACCGGTTGCTGTAGCAGCGGATCGTCGATGGTTACGCTCACTCGCGGCGGTCGTCCTGCTGCAGCAGGACCTTCGCCGGCTCGCCGTTCGTGTGGACAGTGATCGACGGCAGGGCGTCGCGCCTCGGCCCGCGATCAGGCGGCGAGCAGCTTGCGCGCCTCGTCGCAGCCGGGCGCGGGATAGCCGAACTGGCTTGCCATGACGCGGGTGAGCCCGACGAGATAGATCGCGCGATGCGCCGGGCGCGCAGTCGCGTGCTCGTCCTGGGCCGTGCGGAAGTATTTCTCCGAGTGCAGCGCTCCGTCCTCGCTCACCGCGAAGCCGAGCAGCAGCGCAAACAGGTCGGCGGACGGGTGCCCGATCTCGCAGTAGCGTCGCGTGGCGAGGCAGGCGCCCTTCTGATCGCGCTCGCGGATGCGCCCGTCGATCTCGGCGAGGAGCGCAGCGGGATCGTCCTTCGCGCAAGGCTCGCCGTCGTGATCGTGCGGTAGCGCGCCGACGCGATCAGCCTGGCCGGCCGTGTGGTAGGCGCCGGCGATCAGGCTCGCGAAGGCATTCTGCGCGCCGCCGACACGGGCGATGTGCCTCCAGGCGTTCGCGGCGTCCGAGGCGTGCACGCCGACGGATGCGCCGTGGACACTGCCGACCGGCTTGTCCCGGGACTCCGTCGCTGTGCCGGGGTCGTTCAGAAGGAGCCGCGTGGCGGCGATGGACAACGCCGCGCCCACGTCCTCGGGATCGAATCCATCGGCGAGTGCCGCGGCCGCGGCGCCGGCCGCCGTGGCGCGTGCGGTGGAGAAGAACGTGTCGCTCAAGCGCGAGATCCACGCCTCGTCCGCCGCGCGAGTCCCGCACTCGCGTCCGTTCAACCCGTGCTCGTCCATGAGTGCGGGCAGGAGCGTGCGGATCTCGTTCGGTCCCTGCCCGGAACTTGCGCGATGCCCGTCCTCGTCGATGCAGAAGCGGACCGGCTGACGCCACAACGTCAGCGCCTGATCCTGACCGGTCAGACGGAGGAGGTCGTACGCACGCCAGGCGAGGACGACGCGGTGGACGTTCATCTCGTCGCGCACGACGGTCTGCAACTCTTCGTAGGCGCGTGTCCGCGAGCGAGCCTGGCTCGCGGCGAGGCTGCGCTCGGCCCCTGGAACGTCGCGGGAGCGGAGGCTCTCCACGAAGTCCGCTTCGCTCGTCGCGACATCGAGAGGTTGCAGGGCGTCCTCGGTCGCGCGGCCGGACTCCTGCAGGAAGCGTGCGTTGCGGTGCAGCACCTTGAGCACCGGCAGCGCCGCGTACGGCTCGGGCATCTGCGCCGCCATCTCGAAGCTCGGCATCAGCGCCATGAGCACGTGGTAGCCGTTGTAGTTGGTGCCGCCGTAGGCCCGCGCGTTCGCGAGCGCAGCGGCGCCCACGATGTCGGCGAGCGACGTTCCACGGCTCAGCTGCTGCACGACGAGCGGCAGCAGTGCATCAGCCGATGTCTCCTGGAGCAGGTCGACCAGCGGATCGAGGCTCCCGAATCGCAGCCGCTCCCGCCCGATCACGGACATCGCCTGCGCGAACCCCAGGCGACTCGTGAGCGCGAAGCCCAGAGCGGCATATCCCACGCTCTTCCCTGCGCCACTCAGGAACTCGCGCCGGCTCGTGGTTCTCATGCTCGCCTCCCCGCGAAGGGGCCTCCAGGGCCCGCCCGAGGAACTCCCGATACGCTACCCGAGAACGGGCTCCCGACCACCTCCCTCGGGGACTCCCGCCACAGCTCAGGCGAGGACGAGCGAGGAGACACCTCGCGCCGCGACCTGGCCCGGCACTCCTCGCGGGAACTGCTCGCGCAGCCGCCGGCACCGGCTCTCGCAGATCCTGTCGAACAGCTCCTCGCTGCCGGGGAACAGATCGCTCGCAAGACCATCGGTGCCAGCATGGCCGCAGCGGGAATCCGCATGGCTCGTCGATCACCGGACGCATGGAGCGCCCGAAATCCTCGCCTCGCCGTCCGCGCGCGACCCCGGCACGCTGCGTGCTGGCGTCGGCCCCCGGCCTGCTAACCTCTCGCCTGCCGGCGCGAGGGAACCCCATGCACGACGAAGCGCGCGACGTCATCCGTCCCGTCCTGGTCGTCACGCTGCTGGGTGCGCTGCTCGGGCTCTCGCTGTGGGTGCTGCAGCCCTTCCTGCCGCCACTGCTGTGGGCCACCATGATCGTGGTCGCGACGTGGCGCGTCATGCTGCGCCTGCAGAAGCGGCTGGGCGGGCGGCGCGTGCCGGCGGCGGTGCTCATGGCGCTGGCGCAGCTCATGGTCTTCGTGGTGCCGCTGGCGCTGGCCATCGGCGCGCTGATCGCGAACGCCGACGACATCACCAACTGGGTGGTCTCGCTGCGGCACGTCGAGCTGGGCGAGCCGCCCGCGTGGCTCGCCGGGTTGCCGCTGCTGGGCGAGCGGCTGGCGGAGGGCTGGCGCCGGCTCGCCGCGCAGGGCGACCTCGGGCCGCGGCTCGCGCCCTACGCCGGCAAGCTCCTCGGCTGGCTGACGGCGCAGGTGGGCAACCTGGGCGCGGCCATGCTGCACGTGCTGCTGACCGTGATCTTCTCGGCGCTGCTCTACCTGCGCGGCGAGCGCGCGGCGGCCCTGCTGCTGCGCTTCGCACGGCGCTTCTCGCCGGAGCACGGCGAGGCCTCGGTACACCTCGCCGGCCAGGCCGTGCGCGGCGTGGCGCTGGGCGTGGTCGTGACGGCGCTGGTGCAGTCGGTGCTCGGCGGCATCGGCCTCGCGGTGTCGGGCATCCCGTTCCCGGGCGTGATGACGGCGCTCATGTTCCTGCTGGCGGTGGCGCAGATCGGCGCGGCGCCGGTGGTGTTCTGCGCGGCGCTGTGGCACTTCAGCCAGGACGCCGAGGGCTGGGGCATCGCGCTCCTCGTGTGGACCGTGATCGTGGGCGGTCTCGACAACGTCCTGCGGCCGTGGCTCATCAAGAAGGGCGCCGACCTGCCGCTGCTGCTCATCTTCGCCGGCGTGGTGGGCGGGCTCATCGCCTTCGGGCTGCTGGGCCTGTTCGTGGGGCCCATGGTGCTGGCCGTCACGTGGAAGATCGCGCTGGAGTGGATCCGCACCGAGGAGCCGCCGGCGGCGGACGCGACGACCGGGTCCGCGGCCTGACGTCGACCTCGGACGCGGCGCCCGTGATCAGCGTCGCGCCCGGGCTCCTGTCATGCGCGCCGGGTCCAGCACCTTGCGGATCTGCTCCTCGGTCAGCAGCTTCCTTGCGCGCACCAGCTCCACGATGCCCTTGCCCGTGCGCAGGGCCTCGGCCGCCAGCTGGGTGGACGTCTCGTAGCCCAGCAGCGGGTTGAGCGCGGTGACCAGGCCGATGCTGCGCTCCACGAACGCGCGGCACGTGTCGCGATTGGCCGTGATGCCGTCGATGCAGAAGGTGCGCAGCGCGCCCGAGGCGTTGAGCAGCAGCGTCTGGCCCTCGAGGATGGCCAGCGCGATGACCGGCTCCATGACGTTGAGCTGCAGCTGCCCGGCCTCGGCGGCCAGCGTGACCGTGAGGTCGTTGCCGATGACGCGGTAGCAGACCTGGTTCACCACCTCGGGCATCACCGGGTTCACCTTGCCCGGCATGATGGACGAGCCGGGCTGCATGGCCGGCAGGTTGATCTCGTGCAGGCCCGCGCGCGGCCCCGAGGACAGGAGCCGCAGGTCGTTGCAGGTCTTGCTGAGCTTGATGGCCAGGCTCTTGAGGCACGAGCTGTAGAGCACGAAGGGCTGCGTGTCCTGCGTGGCCTCCACCAGATCCGTCGCCGAGCGCCACGGCCGGCCGGTGAGGCGCGTGAGGTGCCGCGCGGCCGCGGCCGGGAAGGTCTTCGGCGCGTTGAGCCCGGTGCCGATGGCCGTGCCGCCGAGGTTCGTCTCGCGCAGGCCCTGCTCCACGCGCTCCAGCGTGTCCAGCTCGTTCCCCAGGCTCTCGGCCCAGGCGTGGAACTCCTGGCCCA
>Ga0075421_100005884_pt1 | contig 14879 bp, 13 predicted proteins | sample SoiMetdeltSBSDD5_FD_75292 | JGI IMG/M metagenome (GOLD analysis project Ga0075421, IMG submission 75292) | Bulk soil microbial communities from a Populus tree surrounding site in Tennessee, USA - Soil MetaG P. deltoides SBSDD5 | ecosystem: Environmental > Terrestrial > Soil > Tree plantation...
CGTCTTGAACTGCTGCGTCAGCGCCTCGACCTGGGTGTTCGACGCGTCCTGCCGCACCAGGAAAATATGCTCGTAGAATGCCATGGCTTCGCGGGCCTTTCCGTTGTTCTCCACAATCTCGCCACCGGTGCAGAGCCTCTCTCCGAACCTCGTGGAAGGCCCGGAAACGGTCCTGAAAGAGCGGGAACACGGGAAGCCGGGCAGTCTCGCCCTGGCGGTCCGCGATAGAGCCGGACACGCCCTTCCGTTCAGCCCCCGACCGGTCAGCTGACAGACGGCGCGTGTATACAGCTTTTCCGGCGGGAAGCAAGGGGAGGAAAGCGCCGGTTGTGCCGTTCGGCACAAGGTGCTGCACGGAAGGGTGGTAGGATCCGGCATCGGGTCAGTAGGGGGATGATTTCATGACAATGCGCACGGGTCCGCGGGCTTACCCCGAACTTTCGTCACCGCGATCGGGAGAATCGGCTCCTGCCGAATCGGAGATGATCGCCTCCCCGCTTCCACCCCGAGAGGGTGCGTCGGCCGCCGCCTGCCAGGCGCGCCTATGCGCGATCCTTCACAGTGAACAGGGCGCAGCGCAGTGTTTCGCCAAAGAGGAACATGCCGGGGCCTTCGCCGATCTGCTCGAGCTTCACGACATCGATCCGATGAAACCGGGCGACGAGGACAGCGTCATCCGTTTCTACCGGCAGCATCGGGCCTATTTGCAGCCCTATAAATCGATTGGGTTTTTCGAAGGGCGCGATGCGCATGGTGCAGGGCTCATCGATGTCGCGGTTCTTCGCGGCAAGACGAAACTCGTCCATTGGCTGCTCAATGTTCATCTTGTTCCATTGACGACGTCGCACCCGTGGACATCGGAAGTCGCCAAGTTCGCCCGTCTCGCCAATCGACTATTGAGCGAAACCCGCAGCGACGATGATCGCGCGGAATTCCATCGGCTGGTCGTCGAAGGATTTGCTCAGGGCCATCCTGTGGCTCCGAAGGCTGTCGACACGCTGGTCCTCGTCATCGACACTGTCCGCGATCCGCGCATGCAGCAGACGGTTTTCGAGGCAGCATCGCGTCGCCACCTTATCGACACCATCAACCGGTGGGGAGAAACCCCCCTTACCCATGCCTGCAAGACCGGCAAGCTCGACTGCGTGAGCTTGCTGATCCGGAAAAACGCTGACGTGTCCGCGAAGAACCAGGCCGGGGAAACTGCGGAGGACATCGCCAAGGCGAAGGGCGACGGCAAGCTCCTCGCCACGATCGAAGCAGCAATTGCCGAGCGAAACGATTCGAGCTTGGACCTCATCGACTTTTAGCCTGCATGGTGAGAGGTGCGGTCGTTTCGCGCATGAGTTGCTTACCGCCTCATGCCTCCTGCCGACTGCCTCCTTGGGCAGCTTGACTCGCCGCGCCGTTCGTGGTTCGTCCCGGGCATCAAGCGGAGTGGGACCTCTCAAAAGCGCGATGTCTGTCGCCTTCATCTTTCCCGGCCAGGGCAGCCAGCAGGTTGGCATGGGCCATGCCCTTGCCGAGCAGTTCACCGCTGCCCGCGCGGTCTTCGACGAGATCGACGAGGCGCTCGGGATCAAGCTGTCGACCATCATGTGGGACGGGCCGGACGACCGGCTGATGCTGACCGAGAACGCCCAGCCGGCGCTGATGGCGGTGTCGATGGCGGCGGTGGCGGTGCTCGGTGCCGAGTTCGGCATCGGGGTCGGCCGCACCGCCCGCTTCGTTGCCGGCCATTCGCTCGGGGAATATTCGGCGCTGGCCGCAGCCGGCAGCTTCAGCGTCGCCGATGCGGCGCGGCTGCTGCAGATCCGCGGGCGCGCCATGCAGCGGGCAACCCCGGTCGGGACCGGCGCGATGGCGGCGCTGCTCGGCCTCGACTACGACGCGGCGGTGGCAATCGCCGAGGCGGCGGCACAAGGCCAGGTATGCGAGGCCGCCAATGACAACGGGCCGGGACAGGTGGTGGTGTCGGGCGATGTGCGGGCGGTGGAGCGGGCGGTGGAGATCGCGCGCGGCCGCGGCGCCAAGCGGGCGGTGCTGCTGCCGGTCAGCGCGCCGTTCCATTGCGCCTTGATGCAGCCGGCCGCCGACATCATGGCCGAGGCGCTGAACGCGGTGCCGGTGAAACGGCCGTCGGTGCCGGTGATCGCCAATGTCACGGCCGGTCCGCTGAGCGATCCGGCGGTCATTCGCGAGGCTCTCATCGCCCAGGTCACGGGGGTGGTTCGCTGGCGCGAGTCGATCGGCTATCTTGGCAGCCAGGGCGTCGGCCTCCTGGTGGAGCTGGGCGCCGGCCGGGTCCTGACGGGCTTGAGCAGGCGCATGCTGCCGGAGGCGAAGTGCATCGCCGCGTCGACGCCCGACGAAGTCGTTCAGGCGGCGGAGCTGTTGAGGGTCTGACAATGCCGTCCATGTTCGATCTTGCCGGGTCCGCCGCGCTGGTCACCGGGGCAACCGGCGGCATCGGCGCGGCGATCGCCCGTGCTCTCCACGCGCAAGGAGCGAGCGTCGCTCTTTCGGGAACCCGCGCCGAGGTGCTCGGCGCGCTTGCCGGCGAGCTTGGCGAGCGGGCCCATGCGGTGCCCGCCGATCTCGGGCGCGACGGCGCCGCCGACCAGCTGGTGGCAGCGGCCGAAGCCGCCATGGGCCGGCTCGACATCCTGGTCAACAATGCCGGCATCACGCGCGACAATCTCGGCATGCGCATGAAGGATGCGGAATGGGACGAGGTGCTGGCGGTCGATCTCACCGCAGCGTTCCGGCTGGCCAGGGCGGCGATGCGCGGCATGGTCAAGCGCCGCCACGGGCGGATCATCTCGATCACCTCGGTGGTGGGGGCGACCGGCAATGCCGGGCAGGCCAATTATGCCGCCGCCAAGGCAGGGCTCGCCGGCATGTCGAAGGCGCTGGCCCAGGAGCTCGCCGGCCGCGGCATCACCGTGAACTGCGTGGCGCCCGGCTTCATCGAGACAGCGATGACCGCGGTGCTCGACGACAAGCGCCGCGCCGCCGTGCTGACCACCGTGCCGATGGGGCGGCTCGGAAATCCGGAGGAAGTTGCCGCCGCGGTGGCGTTCCTCGCCACCCGCGAGGCCGGCTACATCACCGGCCAGACCCTGCATGTGAATGGCGGCATGTTCATGATGTGACGCCGGAAAGGGCCGGCACAGCGTTTTGCGGGCTCTTTCTCTGCCGCTGGAAAGTGTGATAATAGGCCGCCGAATCCAGAGGGGGTAATCCTGGCCGAGCGCAAGAGTGAAGACTGAAGGCCCGGGGGCTGGCCTCAGGCGTTACACAATGATTGCGGCCCGAAACCGGGCAGAACAGAGGACTTGCACTATGAGCGACGTTGCCGAACGGGTCAGGAAAATCGTCGTCGAGCATCTCGGCGTCGATGCCGAGAAGGTCACGCCGGAGGCGAGCTTCATCGATGATCTTGGCGCCGACAGCCTCGACACGGTCGAACTCGTCATGGCGTTCGAGGAAGAGTTCGGGATCGAAATTCCCGACGATGCGGCGGAAACCATCCAGACCGTGGGGGACGCCGTGAAATTCATCGAGAAGAATCAAGCCTGAATCGCGTATTCTTCGCCGCTGGATCCGGTTTGCTTGGCACCTTTGCTCGAAGGAATTTCGGCCTAATGCGCAGAGTCGTCGTCACCGGCCTGGGTCTCGTCACACCCCTGGCAACCGGGGTCGAGGAGACGTGGAAGCGCCTTCTCGCAGGCCGGTCCGGGGCCGGGCCGATCACCCGTTTCGACGCCTCCGACCTGCCGTGCCGCATCGCCTGCGAGGTCAAGTCGGGCGATGGCGGCGACGGCACCTTCAATCCCGACCAGTGGGTCGAGCCGAAGGAGCAACGCCGCTACGACAAGTTCATCATCTATGGCATGGCGGCGGCCAGGCAGGCGGTGGAGGATGCCGGCTGGCAGCCCAAGGACGAGGATGAGCGCTGCCGCACCGGCGTTCTCATCGGGTCGGGCATTGGCGGCCTGCCGTCGATCGAGGCCACCTCGATCCTCGTCCATGAGAAGGGACCGCGGCGGGTCAGCCCGTTCTTCATCCCGGGCAGCCTGATCAATCTGTGCTCCGGCATCGTGTCGATCACCTATGGCTTCAAGGGACCGAACCACGCCGCCGTCACCGCCTGCTCGACCGGTGCCCATTCGATCGGCGATGCGGCGCGGATGATCGCGCTCGACGACGCCGACGTGATGGTGGCGGGGGGTGCTGAGGGTGCGGTGTGCCGTATCGGCATTGCCGGATTCGTCGCCTGCAAGGCGCTGTCGACCGGCTTCAACGATCAGCCGGAACGGGCCTCGCGCCCCTATGACCGCGATCGCGACGGTTTCGTCATGGGCGAAGGCGCCGGCGTCGTGGTGCTGGAGGAGCTCGAGCATGCAAAGGCCCGCGGCGCCAGGATCTATGGCGAGGTGGTGGGCTACGGCATGTCGGGCGATGCCTATCACATCACGGCGCCGTCGGAGGATGGCGACGGCGCCTATCGCTGCATGCGGGCGGCGCTGAAGCGGGCCGGGATCTCGGCCGCCGACATCGACTATGTCAACGCCCATGGCACCTCGACGCCGCTCGGCGACGAGATCGAGCTTCGGGCGGTCGAGCGGCTTATCGGCAACCGGGGGCATGGGCTCGCCATGTCCTCGACCAAATCGGCGACCGGCCATCTGCTCGGGGCGGCAGGGGCGATCGAGGCGATTTTCGCCATTCTCGCCATGCGCGATGGCGTCGCGCCAGCCACGCTCAACCTGGAAAACCCGTCGGTTGCAACCGAGATCGACCTGGTCCCGTTGAAGCCGCGGCCCAAGGAAATCAACACAGTTCTGTCGAATTCCTTTGGTTTCGGTGGCACAAACGCGTCGCTCATCTTCCGCGCCTGTGCATGATGCGCGGGCGGCCGTTCCGGGAGCCCGTGAAGTGGATGCAAAGACCGAGGTCGCCTTAACCCGGGTCCCCGATGCCCGGCGCGGCCGCAGCAGTGCGCTGTTCCGCACCTTCCGCTCGCTCCTGGCCAGCTTTCTGCTCGCGCTGCTGGTCGCCGCCGTCGGCATCTACTACGCCAAGCGCGAGTTCGACCGTCCCGGGCCGCTTACCGGCGTCGGGGCGGTGGTGGTCGAGCGCGGGATGAATGCCGAGGACATCGCCAACCGGCTGAAGGAAAATGGGGTGATCGCCCATTCTTACGCCTTCGTGCTCGCCGCTGCCTATGCCCGGCTGCACGGGCACTCGCTCAAGGCGGGGGAATATGAATTTCCGGCCGGGGCCAGCCTGCGCCAGGTGCTGGACATGATCACCGAAGGCAAGGCCTTCACCTATCGGCTGACCATTCCCGAGGGGCTGACCACCGATCAGATCATCGAGCGGCTGAACGGCCAGGGAGTCCTGGTCGAGGAGGCGCCGGCGGGTCTGGCCGAAGGCGTCCTCCTGCCCGACACCTATACATTCACTCGCGGCACCAGCCGGGCCGAGCTTCTCGAGCGCATGCAGGAGGCACAGCGCAAGGTGGTGGACGAGCTGTGGGAGGGCCGGGCCAAGGACCTGCCGGTGAAGACCAAGGAGGAGGCGGTGATCCTCGCCTCCATCATCGAAAGGGAGACGAGCCGCCCGAACGAGCGGGCGCGGGTCGCCGCCGTCTTCGTCAATCGGTTGAAACGCAGCATGCGGCTGCAGTCGGACCCGACGATCATATACGGGCTGGTCGGCGGCAAAGGGCGGCTCGACCGGCCGATCAGCCGCGACGACATCGCTCAGAAGACTGCCTACAATACCTACCGGATCAACGGCCTGCCGCCGACCCCGATCGCCAATCCCGGGCGCGATGCGATCCGCGCCGCGCTCAATCCGGCCGAGACCGACGATGTCTATTTCGTCGCCGACGGCACCGGTGGCCATGTCTTCTCGAAAACGCTCACGGAGCATTCCGAGAAGGTGAAGGTGTGGCGCAAGATCGAGGAGGAGCGCCGGATTGCCCAGGAGGCGGCGGAGGCTGCGGCAGCGGCGGCAACGACGGCAGTGACCGAGGCGGCGGCGACGGCGGTGGCCGACGCGGCGGCGGCCGCTGCCGGACCTGAGTCCACCGGCAAGGTCGAGGCGCCGGCGGCGCAGGCGCCGGCGGCCGATCAGCCCAGCGAGGCTGCGCCGGCGCCCGAAGCCATGCCCGAGACCCGGCTCGTCACGGTTTCCGGGAATCTCGTGCCGCTGCCCAAAGTCAAGCCGCGGCAGAATTGAGATGGCCATCGCCAGCATGACCGGCTTTGCCCGGGTCGATGGCCAGACGGGGAGCTCGCGCTGGCATTGGGAGGCGCGCGCCGTCAATGGCAAGGCGTTCGAGGTCCGGCTCAGGCTGCCGAACGGGCTCGAGGCGCTGGAGGCGGAGCTGCGCGAGCGGGCCGGGCGACATGTTCGCCGCGGTACCGTGCAGGTGACGCTGCAGCTCAGGGACGAGCTGCGGTCGGGTGCGGTCCGGGTCAATCACGCGGTGCTGGCGGAGCTCCTGCGGGTCGGCCGCGACCTCGCGACGACGCTCGGCTCGCCGGCGCCGACGATCGAAGGGGTGCTGGGGCTGCCCGGGGTCATCGAGCTCGGCGAGCCCGAGCGCGACGAGGGCGAGATCGCCGCCCGCAATGCCGCAGTGATGGCCAGCGCCGAAGAGATGTTCGGGCGCTTGAGCGCCATGCAGCGGGCCGAGGGCGCCAAGCTCGAGAGCGTGCTCAAGGGTCAGCTGGCGCAGATCGCAGGCCTGGTGGCCGAGGCGCGGGAGGGGCAGGGCCGGGTGGCTGGGCTGATCCGCAGCCGGCTGGCCGAACAGGTGGCCCGCCTCATCGACACCGGTCTCACCCTCGATCCCGAGCGGCTCCACCAGGAGGCCGCCATCCTCGCGACGCGTGCCGACATCCAGGAGGAGATCGACCGGCTGGGGGCCCATGTCGAGGCGGCCCGCGAGCTTCTCGAGTCGTCCGAGCCGGTCGGGCGGCGGCTCGATTTCCTGGCGCAGGAATTCAACCGCGAGGCCAATACCCTGTGCTCCAAGGCGGCCGACACGGCGCTGATCCGCACCGGCCTCGCGCTCAAGGCGGTCATCGATCAGTTTCGCGAGCAGGTGCAGAATGTCCAATAGGCGCAAGAGTTCGCCGCCGCCCACGCCCGAGCTCAAGCGGCGCGGCCTGCTGCTGGTGCTGTCGTCGCCGTCGGGGGCCGGCAAGACCACCCTGTCGCGGCGGCTGCTGGCGCGGGATCCGCTGTTCGAGATGTCGGTGTCGGTGACCACCCGCAAGCCGCGCAGCGGCGAGACCGAGGGGGTCGATTATCACTTCATCGACGACAAGCGCTTTACCGAGATGGTGGGGCGCGGCGAGCTCCTGGAATGGGCCGAGGTGTTCGGCCATCGCTATGGCACGCCGCGGGCGCCGGTCGAGGCGGCGGTGGCGGCCGGGCGCGACATGCTGTTCGACATCGATTGGCAGGGCACCCAGCAGCTGTCGCAGATGATGGGCGAGGATCTGGTGCGGGTCTTCGTGCTGCCGCCATCGGCCGAGGAGCTCAGGCGCCGGCTGATCGGCCGGGCCCAGGATTCGGCGGCGGTGGTGGCCAAGCGGATGGTCGAGGCGGGGACCGAGATCAGCCACTGGCCGGAATATGACTATGTCATCGTCAATGCGACGCTGGAGGAGGCGGACCGCGAGATCGATGCCATCCTCGCCGCCGAGCGGCTGCGGTCGCGGCGTCGCACCGGCCTCACCGGGTTCGTGCGGAATTTGTTGAAGGAATTATAGGCAGTCGGCATTAGGCATTAGGCAGTCGGGAAGAGCACCGCCTACTGCCTATTCCCTACTGCCTATTCCCTACTCCCTACCAATGCTGCCAGCCGGCAGAAGCCCGTCACCGGCACCTGCTCGGCGCGCATCTTGGCATCGAGGCCGGCGGCGCGGATCAGCGCCTCGGTGTCGCCGCCGAGCGCCTTCAGGCTGGTGCGCAGCATCTTGCGGCGCTGGCCGAAGGCAGCGGCGGTGACCCGCTCCAGGGCCGCGACCGGGCAGTTGATCGCGGGGCGCGGCAGCGGCACGAGCTCGACAAGGGTCGAGGTCACCTTGGGTTGGGGCACGAAGGCCCGGCGGTCGATGTCGAACAGCCGGCGGGCGATCGAGCGCCATTGCGCCAGCACCGACAGGCGGCCATAGGCATCGCTCCCTGGGCGCGCGGTGATACGCTCCGCCACCTCCTTCTGGAACATGAGGGTGAGCGACAGCCACCAGGGCGGCCATTCGTCGACCGTCAGCCAACGCACCAGCAGCGCCGTGGCGATGTTGTAGGGGAGGTTGGCGACCACCTTGGTGCGGCCGCCGACGACATCGTTCCAATCGATTTCGAGGGCGTCGGCCGCGATCACGGTGAGGCGATCGGGATAGGCGCGGGCGATGTCGTCGAGCGCCGGCAGGGCGCGGGGATCGCGCTCGACCGCCACGACGCGACGCGCCCCCTCGGCCAGCAGCGCGCGGGTGAGGCCGCCCGGGCCCGGGCCGACCTCGAGCACCGTCATGCCGTCGAGCGGCGCCGCCGCCCGGGCAATGCGCCGCGTCAGGTTGAGATCGAGGAGGAAGTTCTGGCCGAGGCTCTTCCTCGCCATCAGGCCGTGGCGGGCGATCACATCGCGAAGCGGCGGCAGCGCGTCGCGGTCGTCCATCAGGCTCTGGCCATCTGCTCGGCGAGCTTGAGCGCCGCGATCAAGCTCTGCGGGTTGGCGCGGCCGGTGCCGGCGAGCGCCAGCGCCGTGCCATGGTCCGGCGAGGTGCGGATGAAGGGCAGGCCGAGCGTGGTGTTGACGCCCTCATGGAAGCCGATGGTCTTGATCGGGATCAGCGCCTGGTCGTGATACATGCAGACGATCGCATCGAAGCGGTCGCGGGTGTCGGCCTGAAAGGCGGTGTCGGCAGGGAGCGGCCCCGCGACGTCGAGGCCCGCCGCCTTCAGCGCCTCGATGGCGGGCCGGATGATCGTGACCTCCTCCTCGCCGATCTGGCCGCCTTCGCCGGCATGCGGGTTGAGGCCGGTGACGGCGAGGCGCGGCCGGGCGATGCCGAAGCGCTGCGTCAGCGCCGCGGCCAGCACCCGCGCCTGGCGCTCGATCGCGGCCTGCGACAGCCGCCGCGGCACGTCCTTCAGCGGGATGTGGACGGTCACCGGCACGCTGCGCAGCGTGCCGACCGACAGCATCATCACCGGCTCGGCACGATGGCCGGCCTTCACGGCCAGATCGGCGAGATAGTCGGTATGGCCCTCATGGCGGAAGCCGGCGGCGTAGAGGGTCTCCTTCTGGATCGGATTGGTGACGATGCCGGAGACCGCGCCGGCAAGCGCCAGCTCCACCGCTCGATCGATTGAGCGGATCACCGCTGCTGCCTGACCGGGATCGGGGTGGCCGGGTTGCGGCGCCGGCTGGCGCACGGGGCAGGGGAGAACCGGCAGGGCGTCGCGAAAGATTGCCGCCGCCTCGGCAATCGTCGCGACCTCAGTGACCGCAATGTCGCGGCCGAGCGCCAGCGCCCGGTCGCGGACCAGGCCGGCGTCGCCGACAAGAACAAAGGCTGGACCGGTCGCGGCAAGGGCATGCCAGGCGGCGGCGGTGATCTCGGGGGCAATGCCCGCCGGTTCGCCCATGGTGAGGGCAAGCATGATGCTCTAAGCCTCGGGGTTTACTGCGACTGCAGCGAGGCGTCCTTGTAATCGACAAAGGACTTGCGGCGCAATTCCCGGACGGTCGACTCCATCGCGGCCGAATATTTCTCGTTGAGGATCAGGTTCTCCACCATCTCGCGGGTGGGCTTGGGCGCCTCGGCGGTGCGCTTGCCGCAGAAGGCGATCAGCCGGACCCCGTCCTGGGACGGCATCGGGCCGATCAAACGCTTGGTGCCGGCCTGCTCGAGCACCTTCCGCATCTCCGGCGGCAATCGTTCGGCCATCGCCTCGATTTGCTTGTTGATCCTGACGTTGAAGACGCCGTCGGCGGCCTGGCGCAGGGTGGAGCAGCCCTTGTAGCGCTCGACGATCTGGCGGCCTTCGATGGCGCGGGCATAGACGAGCTGTTCGCGCATCGTCCCGGCACTCTGCTCGACCGGCAGGTCGATCTGGATGACTTGATAGAGCAGCACCGGCTTGAAGCGCGGGTCGGTGGAGATGCTGGCGAGCCGCCGGTCGATCTCTGCAGCATCGGCGGTGGTCTTCTTCTGGCCGTCCTTGTTCATCAGCCAGCGCAAGACGATCGTCGAGGTGACGTGGCGCTTCAGCGCGCCGAGGGAAACCCCCTTCTCCTTGAGCTTTTCGCGCAGGCCCTCGACCGTGGTGTTGGCGCCCTTGGCAAGCTTCTCGATCGACTCGTCGACCTGCTTGTCGGAGATGTCGACCTTGTTGCGCTTGGCCTCCATGCGGATGACGACGTCGTCAATGAGGTTCCTCAGCACCTTCTTGCGCTGGTCGCCGGGGTCCGGGCGATAACCAAGAGCCTCGCGCAGCTTGATGCGCTGCTCGACATCATATTCGGTGATCGGCTCGTCATCGACCGTGACCAGCACGCGGTAGGACGCGGCACCCGCCGGCGGCGGAACAAGGGAGACGGCAAGGCCGAGAAGCGCCGTCAAGGACAACAGCAATCGTACTGCGCGCCGTTCCCAACTCATCGGTCAGAGCCCCTTGCCGACGCTTCCCCCACCCAGGGTCTTGAGCTGGACCGAGAATTGAATCGAGCGGTTCGGCTCAATGTCGCGGTCCTTCTGATATTCCTCCTGATAGGAGATGCGCACATCGGCGCAATCGCAGTCATAGCCCAGCCCAACAACATTGCGGATCATGCTGTCCGATTCGATATCGTAACGGAATCCGCCGAAAACGCTGAACCCACCATAAAGCGCATAGTCTGCCGTCGCCCAGACCTGCTGGCGCGCATCGTCGCGGCCATAGATCGGCTCTTCTTCGAGATTAACATAGTTCACGGCAGCATTTAGGCGATCGATGTCGAAGTTGACGCCGGTCTCCATCGCGTGGACGTCGAAGGTCTGCTCGTCGAACCGCGCCTGCGCGGTCAGGCGGAAATTGTCGAAAGGCTGCAGCGCCACCGCGCTGACGAAATCCGACTCGGTGCCTTCGAGGCCGGAATCTTCCTGAAAGCTGTTGGCGCCGGCGACATGATAGCTTTCCCCGAAGCTCGCCCGGAGAACGCCGCCCTGCGGGAACAGCAGCGTGTAGAGCATGCCGGCATTCACCCGGGTGCCACCCTCGAACCGGTCGAGGCCGGTGAAGCGGTCATGCAGGAACAGGCTTGTCGCGTCAAAGTCGAGCGTGATGGCGTCCTCGTTGCCGATGCGGTCGCGCTCGACTTCGTCGGAGGCGGAGATGAACTGCACCACCGGCGTCACGATCTGCGTGCCGAGCGCATCGCCGCGCACGAAGGGCCAGCGCATGTCGACGCCGCCGGTCGGCAAGAGCCGGCTCGTCACCTGCGTGTCTTGCAACCGGCTCGGATCGACGTCATTGGGAAGGGGACCGTTGTCGTCGGGCAGGTCGCTGTTGGCATAGACGTCGCCGCGCACCCGGCCGAACGGGGTGAACTGGATGCCGCCGCCGGTCGTCACCTCGCGATGCCAATGCGCCTGGACGATGCCGCGGGTCTGCTGGGTGCCCTGTTCGACGGTGGAGTACGGGATCAATGGATCCTTGCGGAACACGGCATAGATGTCGGTGTCGAATCCGAGTATGCCGCCGAAGATCGGCTGGTCGACGATGTAGTCGTGCTGGACGTAAGGCGCCACCACCGGGAACTCGGCATCGTTGTCGTCTTCAAGGAGCCCCTTGAACTGGTAGGCCCGCGCCGAGAAGTAGTTCCGGTCATTGATGCCGGTCAGATAGATCACATTGTCGAGCTCGGTGCGCTCGTCGATGTCGTAGCGGCGCATGAAGGTGTCGTCGCTGGTCACCGTCACGTCCCAGCCCCAGGTCCATTTCTGGTTGATGCGGAAATCGCCCTCGGTCCTGAGGAAGCCGCGCAGATGCCGGTTGCCGGGAGCCGGCAGATTGGTGTCGGCCTGGTACATGCCGCCGGCATCGACCGTGTAGACGCCATTGTCGAGCCGGTGCCGCCACAGCGCCCGCGCCAGAACGCCGTCGATCGTGGTGAAGAGCGGCCTGACCGTCAGATCGTAGTTCGGCGCCAGGTTGAAGAAATAGGGCGTCTCGAGCCCGAAGCCGTAATCGGTCGAATGGTAGAAGGTCGGGGTCAGGAAGCCGCTCGCCCGCTTCGCCGAGGGATCGGGATGGGACAGATAGGGCAGCCAGAGCACCGGCACGCCGGCAAGCTCGAGCGTGACGTCGCGGTGGTACATGCGCTTGAGCGCTTCGTCATGCTCGACCTTGGCCGATTTCAGCTGCCAGAACGGCACGCCATTGGGGAGCACGCAATATTTGCAACGCGTGTAGGTGACGCGGTCGAAGACCGTGAGATTGCCGTCGCGGCGCACCGCATAGTCTGCCGTCAGGGTGGCGTCATTGGTGAGCAGGAGCCGCAAATGGCGGGCGAAGCCGTTGCGGAACTGGTCCTGGATCTGCGCGACATCGGCTTCGAGCACCGTGCCGCCCGGCTCGATGAGGCGCACCTCGCCCTCGGCATTGAACTCGTCGGTACCGCGATTATAGGTAACCTTGGTTGCGTCGAGGACATAGGGACCCCAGGTGATCCGCACCTTGCCGGTGGCAACCGCAATCTGGGTGGCCGGGTCGTAGACCAGATGCTCCGACTCGACATTGACCGGGGAGCCTTCGGCCGGTTTTTCGAGCTTGGGGAGGGGGAAGTCCAGGCCGTCCTTCTTGGTCGACTTCTTGGCCGTCGTGGTCCGGTCCGCCTTGCCTGCCAGGGCCGGGGAAGGAAGAGAAAAGCTGAGCAAAATCAACAGGATCACAGCCAGGAAAGGCAAAGCCCACCTGTCGTGCAGTTTGGTGACAGCCACCAGCTTCACGATCCCCGGATCCCTGCTTCGGTCCCCACCGCGACCCACTGCCCCCCAATGGCAGGATCACGGATTCTTCCATATTATTACACCGTCCCCACCCCTGGTGAGAAGCACATTCGCGCGTCACCCGGCCAGCGATTTTCGTCGCCGGAATCAATTGCTTGAAAAAGAGTAACCCCGTTGTGGCGGTCCTGGCAATGAAGCGGGATTGCCGGGCCGCCTCGGCTGCTGATAAGTGAGCGTGACGGCGGATTATTCCCGGGAACTGTCGCATGAAGATCCGTTTTGCATCCCCCGCGATGCCGAAATCCGGCGTGCTCGTCCTTATGGTTGCGGAAGGCGGGACATTGTCGCCCATCGCCGAGACTCTCGACGACGCCACCAAGGGCCTGCTGCGGCGGGCGATGAGCAAGGCGTCCTTCGAGGGCAAGAAGGACCAGACGCTGGAGCTGGTGCTTCCCGAAGGCGCCGGCCCCGACAGGGTGCTGCTGCTCGGGACTGGCGATCCCGAGAAGCTGAAGGCCCGCGATGTCGAGCTCATGGGCGGCACGATCGGCGGCGTGCTGCTCGGCTGGAAGGTGAAAGAGGCGACGCTTGCCGCGGCAATGGCGGGGAAACCGTCATTGGCAGAGCCTGACGTCGCGGCACTTCTCGCATCGGGCGTGAAGCTGCGCGCCTACAGCTTTCTCAAATACAAATCGCCGAAGGCCAACGACCGTCCGAAGCTCGAGCGGGCAACCGTGCTGGTCGATCAGCCGGTCGCCGCCAAGCGATCCTTTGCCCCGCTCGAGGCAGTCGATGACGGCGTGCTGCTGGCGCGCGATCTGGTCAACGAGCCGGCCAACGTCCTCAATCCCGAGGAATTCGCCGGCCGCGCGGAGGGCCTCAAGGCATTTGGGGTCGAGATCGAGATCCTCGCGCCCAAGGAGATGAAGAAGCTCGGCATGCGGGCGCTGCTCGGGGTGGCACAGGGATCGGTTCACCAGGCGAGGCTGGTGGTCATGCGGTGGAACGGCGGCAAGGACGGCGATCCGCCGGTGGCCTTCATCGGCAAGGGGGTGACCTTCGATACCGGCGGCATCTCGATCAAGCCGTCCTCCGGCATGGAGGACATGAAGGGCGACATGGCGGGTGCGGCCTGCGTCGTCGGCGTAATGAAGGCGGTGGCGCTGCGCAAGGCCAAGGCCAATGTGGTCGGCATCATCGGGCTGGTCGAGAACATGCCATCCGGCAGCGCCCAGCGGCCGGGCGACATCGTGAAATCGCTGTCGGGTCAGACCATTGCGGTGCTCAACACCGATGCCGAAGGGCGCCTCGTGCTCGCCGATGCGCTGTGGTACTGCCAGGACCGGTTCAAGCCGAAATTCATGCTCGATCTCGCCACCTTGACGGGCGCCATCCTGGTCGCTCTCGGCAAGGAATATGCCGGGTTGTTCTGCAACAATGACGAGCTTGCCGAGCGGGTGATCGAGGCCGGGATCGAGACCGGCGAGAAGGTGTGGCGCCTGCCGCTGACGCCCGAGTATGACAAGCTGATCGACAGCGACATCGCCGACATGAAGAACATCGGCGGGCGCAATGCCGGCTCGATCACCGCCGCCCAGTTCCTGCAGCGCTTCGTCAACGGCCAGCCGTGGGCCCATCTCGACATTGCCGGGGTCGGTATGGATTCGACCAAGAACGCCGTCAACCAGTCATGGGGCGGCGGCTGGGGCGTGCGCCTTCTCAACCGTCTGGTTGCGGATCATTACGAGGCAGTCGGCAAATAGCCTGTCGGCAGGCGAAAATAGGCAGTCGGCAGATAGGCAGTCGGCAGATAGGCAGTCGGCAGATAGGCAGTCGGCAGATAGGCAGTCGGCAGAT
>Ga0075421_100005885_pt1 | contig 14879 bp, 10 predicted proteins | sample SoiMetdeltSBSDD5_FD_75292 | JGI IMG/M metagenome (GOLD analysis project Ga0075421, IMG submission 75292) | Bulk soil microbial communities from a Populus tree surrounding site in Tennessee, USA - Soil MetaG P. deltoides SBSDD5 | ecosystem: Environmental > Terrestrial > Soil > Tree plantation...
GCCGGGCCGGCTGGTCCGCAGGAAGCGGCGGCGATGGACGCCGCGACGAGGCCGAGCGACGGGCGCATGCGCACCTGGAGGCGAGGGCGGTCGAGCCTAGCAGGAACCTGGCGGTCAACCGTGGAGTGCTAGCGCTCCGCACCGGAGGCGCCGCACGCCGGCGCGTTCGCGTCCGGGAACACCGCCAGCGCGTACGAGAGGGGCGGGAGGCGCAAGGGACCCGCCTGGCCCACGAGCACGGTGTCGGTGATGAACTGGCTGCCCAGGGAGTCGGCGGTCACGAGGGACGCCGTCATGTTCTCCATCGGCCATGGGACGGAGATGTTCGCGGCGTTGGAAGAGTCCAGGTTCACCAGCGCCAGCGCCACCGCCCCGGGCGGAGCGCCCGCGGCGCAGTGCGCGTACGCCCGCACCCGCGCGCTCCCGCGGACCCCGGCGCGGAGCACGCGCGTCCCCATGAACCGCTTCCAGAGGACCGAGGCCCAGAAGTCCGGCCGCGGCTCGAACGTCTCCGGGTCCAGCAGCCCGTAGTCGGAGCCGACCAGCGCCTGGCGCACCACCACCCGGTGGCCGGTGCGCGCGGCCAGCCCCAGCTCGTCGATCCACCACAGCGAGCTGGCGAACGCGTCGGACACGCCGGGCTCGCCGCCGCACTGCGCGTTCCCGGTCTCCCCCAGCCACAGTTCCGCCCTGGGCGCGAACGCGTCGCGCGCGCGGCGCACCACCGAGGCCCACCGCTCGAATTCGTCCAGGTGGCCGGGCTGCAGCATCACCTCCGGCCCGGCGCGCCGCACCGCCACCGGGCAGCGTCGCGACTGCTGCGGGTAGTAGTGCCAGGTGACGACCTGCAGCGCGCCGCCGCCGTGCCGGAGCGCTTCCTCCAGCACGCCGTTCACCTCGCCCAGCACCGGCCAGTAGGCGCAGGCCGGCGCCGCCAGCCGCGCCTTGCTCCCGGTCCCGTCCAGGAGGGCCCGCGCCGCGCGCGCGTCGGCGGCGAGCTGCTTGCCGGACACGCCGTGGCCCAGCCCGTACATCAGCGGGAACGCGTTGATCTCGTTGCCCAGCTCCCACACCGCGACCGGGTCGCCCTCCGGGTCCCGCACCGCCGCGGACACCAGCGGCGCCGCGCCCGCGGGCGTCCAGGCGCCCTCGCCGTCGCGCGCGGCCGGGCCTGCGTTGAGCGTGAACAGCAGCGGCAGGTTGCTCGCTCGCGAGAAGTCGGCGATCTGCCGCCACCGCTCCTTCGTCAGCCGGAGCCCGCGGCCGCTGCTCCCGTCGAGGTCGTACTGCACGATGTCCGCCGCGGTGCCGCCGATGCGGAGGTAGGCCGGCGCCAGCGCGCGCGCGTGCTGGAGGAGCTCCGGGTCGGAGAGGTCCAGCGGCGCCACCGGGCGGTCGCCGGCGAGGCTGGTCGCGCCGCCGCCCCTGGACCAGAACGCGCCGCCCAGGACGACGGCGGTGTCCAGCGCCACCGAGAGGTAGCGGGGGTCGGTCTCGGCGATCGCCCGGGCGACGTCCACCTCGACCGTCACGGCGATCGAGAGCGCCTGGCCCGCGGGAACGGACGCCCCCGGACGGCACGCCAGGCACGCCAGCGCGCCCAGGACGGCGAAGGAGGGGCCCCGTCCCGTCGCCCTCGCGCTCACGCTCCGGATGCGAGGGCGGCCGCGGAGGCGGAGCCCGGCTGGTCGGCCTTCATGCCGGCGGCGCGTTCCCGCAGCGTCGCCTCCAGCCGCTCCACGTCCTTGGGGAAGACGAACACCAGCGCGCCCCACGCCGCCGCGCACACCAGCCACATCAGCATGGCGATGTTGTACGAGACCACGCGGCCGAAGTTGACGGCGAGGAAGCTGCCGATGATCCAGGGCGCGAAGCCCTTGCCCAGGTCGTCCGCCAGGTTGAAGAGCGAGAAGATCGTCCCCCGGTTCTCGGGCGGGTTGACGTTCATCAGCACCGCCTTCACGTTGGACGACGGCGCGGTGGCGATCAGCGCCCCGAAGAAGCCCAGCGCCGCCGGCGCGGCGATGCCGGCCGTCTCCACCCGGAGCGTGGTCAGGGAGCTCAGGGCCGCCGCCAGCGGATCCGCCGGCGCGCTGGACCAGTTCACCACCACCATCAGCGGCAGCAGCCCGCCCAGCACGCCGATCCCGCACAGCGCCGGCAGGTACGACGTGCGCTTCTGGTAGAGCTTCCCGCCGAGCAGCCCCCCGATGAAGCTGCCCAGGATGGCGCCCACCGCGAAGATGGTCACCAGCCCGGTGGCCGCCTCCACCGAGTACCCCTTGTTCGAGTGGTAGTAGTCGACCAGGTAGGTGAAGAAGAACCCCCAGGGCATCGACCCGGGGATCCCCTGGAAGAAGACCAGGAGGTTGGTCCGGTTGGAGAAGATCTTCTTCAGGTCTCCCAGCTTGATCCGCTCCTCGTACTCCGCGCCGCTCTCGATCGCCGTCTTCAGCGCGGCCTCCCCGCTGCCGCGCGCCGGCTCCTTGGCGATGAGCGCGAAGAAGGCGGAGAGCACCAGGTTGGGGACGGCCACCACCACGAAGGGCATCCGCCAGCCCATGGTGGGCCCGGCGACCCCCGCGAACACCTGCCCCCCCGCGATGCCCAGGCCCATGGCCAGGCCCATCCAGGCCGTCGCCACCACGCGCTTCTGCGCGCTGAAGAGGTCGCCGATCAGCGAGTAGGTCAGCGGGATCACTGCGCCGATGCCGAAGCCGGTCAGCGCGCGCAGGAGCACGAACTGGTCGGCGTTCTTGACGAACGCGGTGGCCAGGCAGGGCGCGGCGCCGAGCACGATGGTCCCGAACAGCATCAGCTTCCTGGGCAGCTTGTCGGTGAGGTAGCCCACCAGCAGCGCGGTGACGCCGCCCAGGAGCCAGAACCAGAGCGCCGCCCGTCCCGCCAGCTGGTCGTCCTTCTCCCGGTCGAACGCCGCCTGGATCCGCGCCTTGCGCTCGGTGGCGATCTGGCCCGCGGCCGCCAGGGCCGAGACGCGCGCCGCGTCGCTCCGGTCGCGCTCCGCCGCCAGCACCGCCGCCCCCAGGCCCACCGGGTCGCCGGCCAGCGCGGGCGACTTCGCCAGCGCCTCCGCGCGGATCGCCTCCACCTCCTTGTTCAGCTCATCCACCAGGGCCCGCTGCTTCTCCCACTCGGCGGAGAGGCGCTGGAGCTCGGGATCCGTCCCCGCCAGCTTCTCCTCCACCGCCTTCTTGGTGGTCACCAGCTCCTCGGCGATGATGTCGAGGTTGGGCGCCATCAGGTTCTGGTCGGTGAACAGGAACATCGTCATCACGACCAGGAACAGGAACGTGGCGCGCTCCCGCGGCGGCCTCGACTCCAGATCGCCCAGACCGACCTTGCTCAGCAGGCCCATGGCTCGTTACCCCTTTCCGGCAGCCGCTCCGGACGCCGCCCGGAGCTTGCGCGCGAACTCCTGGAAGACTGCCACCGCCGGGGTGGCGGTGCGCTTTCGATCCGGGTCGTCGTAGTCCACCCGGTAGAGGCCGAAGCGGGGCGTGAACCCCTCCGCCCACTCGAAGTTGTCGAGCAGGGACCAGTGGTAGTACCCGCGGACGTCGGCGCCGTCGCGCAGCGCCCGCTCGATGGCGTAGAGGTGCGAGCGGAGGAACTCCGGCCGCCGGTCCCCGGTGTTGTCCGCCATCCCGTTCTCGGTGATGTAGATGGGCAGCTTCAGCCGCTTCCACCGCATCAGCGTGTGGTGCAGGCCCGCCGGGTAGATGTCCCAGCCCAGGTCGTTCTTCGGCCGGCTGGCCGGCACGAACTGGCGGGACATGGACGGGTCCTTGAAGTCCGTCCGCACGTGGTCCCGCGTGTAGTAGTTGATGCCCAGGTAGTCGTAGCTGCCCTTCAGGTCCGGCACCGCCTCGTCGATGGTGATCTTCCCGGGGATCATGATCTGGATCCGCCCGGTGCGGTGGCAGTCCACCACCGCGTCGTTGACGAAATGATCGGACACCCGGGCGATCACCCGGTCCAGCGGCGACCAGGTGGCGGGGTGGAGGAGGCGCACGTGGTGGGCGATGCCCACCGGCTTGCCGGTGCGCTCCCGGAGGATCCTCGCCGCCCGCGCGTGGCCCTTCATCACCCGGGCGATCACCCGCGCCGTCTCCACCTCGTTCTTCAGGCCCGGCGGCCAGTCTCCCCGCAGGTACCCCTGGATGGCGATCACCGTGGGCTCGTTGACGGTGCACCAGAGGTCGGGGAGCTTCCCGAACGCGCCGGCCAGCCGGCGGACGAAGGCCTCGAAGCGGTCGATGGTGCGGTCCGACTGCCAGCCGCCGTCCTTCGCCACCCAGCGGGGGAGCGTGAAGTGGTAGGCGGTCACCATGGAGCTGATGCCGGCGGCGGCCAGCTGGTCCATCCACGACTTGTAGCGGTCCGCCGCCTCCTGGTTCCAGCGCCCCTCCTCCGGCTCCAGGCGCGCCCACTCCACCGACCAGCGGTAGGCGTTGGCGCCCAGCTCCTGGAGCAGCCGGAGGTCCTGGTCGAAGCGGTTCCACGAGTCGCACGCCAGCCCGGACTTGGTGCCGTCGTGGATGTGCGGCTTGCCGTCCGGGTACGAGGTGTTCTCCCAGTCCGTCCAGTCGTTCTCGGTGCCGCCCTCCACCTGGTGCGAGGAGGTGGCGGCGCCGAGGAGGAACCCCCTGGGGAACGCGGTCTCCGGCGCGGAGCCCGCCACCTCCTCGGCGGTGAAGTCCTTCGGGCGGGCGCGGGGGACGAAGATCGACCCCAGGGCCATGCCCGTCAGCTTGGACAGGCTCAAGGCGCGGGCACCGCGGCGGGCGTCGCCGGAAGGAGGTCGGACTCCGTGGTGAAGGCCACGATCGCCGTGGGGACGGGGCCGGCGCGGCCGCGGTGCGCCAGGTTGAAGAGCGCCAGCGCGATGATGGTGGGCTTGTTGAACCAGCCGTGCGCGGAGCCGCGGTCGAAGAAGGTGAAGGTGCCCAGCAGCCCCACCCGGTGCACCGCGTTGCCGGGCAAACCCAGGGGGTTGATCCACTGGTACAGCGCCCCGGCGAAGAACCGGTCGCCCAGGTAGCCCACGGTGGCGTTCTCGGTGAGCGTCCAGCCGCTGGCCGGGCGGAGGAAGTCCGGCCCCGGGTCGTAGACGACGGTGTCGGTGGCGGGGACGACGCTCCAGGCGCTGTACTCGACGGCGAAGGTGTTGCGCACCGCCAGCGGGCCGATGGCGATCTGCAGCGCCGGCTCCAGGGTGAGGCCCTGGACCATGCCGGCGTAGTCCTGGTCGGCGGCGGTGGACGCCCCGATGCAGGCGTCGGTGATGCACTGCATGGGGTCGGCGCTGGAGAGCAGGGCCCCGAAGCTGCCGGCGTACCCGCGGGTGTCGTAGGCGGCGCGGAGCTGGAAGACGGCGATGGGCTCGAACATCGCCTCCACCCGCGCCGACCAGTTGGCGGGGTTCCACGCGCCCATCGCCCCCACGCTCCAGAAGCGCGTCTTGTAGAGGATGTCGTCCGAGTCGCCGATGCGCTGCCGGAAGGTCAGCGAGAGCTGCTGGTCGAGGCCGATGGGGTTGTAGCGGACGACCGTGAAGGTGCCCGCCACCAGCCGGTTGCGCGGCTCCGGTGGGCCGGGTGGACCGGACGGCTCGGCGGAGAAGGCGGGCGCGGCGGCGAGCAGCACCGCGGCGCCCAGCAGCGGCAGGCAGGATCGGCAGGGGCGGGTGGGCATCGGGGGCGGAGACTAGCCCCCCCGGCGCTACGAGACGATCTCGACGTTGTCGATCACCGGCTCCGCGCCGCCCTGCATCGTGGTCTCCAGCCACACCTTCTGCGGCGGGAGCGCGATGGCGGGGTCCCGCGCCAGGTTCCAGATCGCGCGGCCCCCCTGCGTCCTCAGGGAGGCGATGACCTGGGACGGGGCGTCGTACGCGAACCCGCTGCCGCGGGCGTCCAGGAGCAGCACGCGCTGCGACGCCCAGGGGACGTCGGGCCGGAGCGTCTCGTCGATCTGGAACTGCCCCGCGGAGAACTGGCAGACGCTGCAGGCGCCGCTGCCCGTCCCGTGCTCCGGGATCTCGTTCTGGGGAAGGGGGCGCGCCCGGACGCCCTGGTCCATGGCGGCCTCGGGCCTCTGGGCGGCCGCTGCTGGCTTGTGCTCGTTCATGCTCTCCCTCTACGCGGTGGGGACCGGCATTCTTTCACGCAATTTCACGGCGCGAGGATCCGGAAACCGGCCCAGTCGCCCGAGGGTGTGCGCCTGGACTCGGCCAGCTGGGCTTCCCGGAGCGCCGCCGCCACGTCCAGCGGGCGCTCGGGGGACGACGCGTACAGGGCCGCCATCAGCCGCTCGGCCAGGCGGTCGTCCACCGGGCGCACCGCCGCCGCCACCGCCGCCGCGCCGGCGAGCACGAAGGCCTGGCCCACCCCCAGGCCTTCCACCGGGACCCGGTCGTTGGTCGCCGCCGAGTCGCAGGCGGAGAGGACGATGGAGGGCGGCACCCGGCGCAGCCCCAGCACGTCGGGGACGCGCAGCTCGCCGTCCGCCAGCGACAGGCCGCTCTCCCAGCCGTCCCACCCCGAGGCGTTGCCGTGCCCCGCGTAGTGGAGCAGCCGCGTCTCCGGGTCCTCCAGCGCCCGGCGGACCGCCGCCAGCGTCGCCTCCCGGCCCACGAGCCCCCGGGTTCGCCAACCGCGGCGCTCGAGCGCCGCCGCCACCGCGCTCCCCTCGCGCCGGGCCGCCGCCAGGTCGCTCCGCGGGTCCGCCACGATGGCCGCCAGCGGCGCCTCACCCGGCGCGGGCGCGGGCGCGGAGCGGGGGGCCACGGCCAGGTCGAGCGGGTAGAGCACCGGGCGGCGCTCCAGCAGCGGCGCCCCCAGCCACGGGAGCGCGTGCAGGTCCACGCGGAGCAGCGGCCCGTACGGCGCGAAGCGGATCTCCCGCGCCTCCTCCAGGAGGGAATGGAAGGGCTCCAGGAGCTGCGCGGCCAGCCGGTCCGGCGGCGCGGCGGCGTCCAGCGCGGCCAGGCGGCGCGCGGCGGTCGCGGAGGCGGTGACCGCGAACGCCGCCCACCCGTCGTCGAGCGGGTAGCCGGCGAGGAGGAGCTCCCCCGGACCGAGCGGCGGGAGCGAGGGCGGACCGGCGATCCCGGCCAGCGCCTGCTCGAGGTCGGCGTCCAGCTTCGCCTGCGCCGCGGCGCGCTCGGCGGTGAAGGCGTCGAGGGCGTCCAGCGGGAGGTCCTTCGCGGCGACGGCGCGCGCCCGCAGCGCATCGCTCTGCTGGCGGTGGCGCTCCACCGCCTGCTCCCAGCGCGCCCGCTCCTGGGCGGGCAGCGCGTCGATCCGGTCGATCGACCGCAGCGCCGCCAGCGCCCGGGCGCGGGCCAGGCGCGCCGCCGCGGCGGCCTCGGCGTACCAGGATGAAGGGTCGGCCTCGCGCTCGCCGCGGCGGAGGAGGAAGCCCACCCGCCGCCGGGTCACCGCCTCGTGGCTGGCGACGAAGCCGTCCCGGCCCTCTCCCAGCGGCGCCCGCAGGCTCCAGGCCGCCAGCAGCGTATCGGCCTCCGCGTGCGCCACGCGCGCCGCGCCGATCTGTCCGAGCGCGTCCAGCGCCTGCGCCTCGGAGGACACCGCCTCGATGCGCGCGTCCGGCCGCGCGTCCGCCTCCGCCAGCCGCCGCAGTTCCCGCGCGCGAGAGAGCGCCTCCGCCGGCCGGCCCTCCGCCAGCGCCAGGCGGGCGTCGATGGTTAGCCACCACGCCTCCAGCACGCTGCCGGGGTTGGCCGCGGCGCGGCGCGACGCCTCCAGGTCCCGGCGAGCGTCCGCGGTCCGCCCCTGCTGGAGCTCCGCGTGCGCCAGGTTCACCAGCGACCGGCTCACCTCCGCCGGGATGGGGCAGGTGGTCCGGTAGCGCTCCAGCGCGCTCCGGAGCGGGCGGATGGGGTCCTTCGCGGAGGAGGCCGCGCCGGGGCCCGCGGCCGCGCGGGCGACGATGGAGGACCACCCGACGTCGTTCTCCCACTGCGCCCGGGTGCAGGGCTTGTCGGGGAGGAGGCGGCCGGCGGCGTCGAGGAGGGCGCCCGCCTCGTCGTGGCGCCCGAGCATGGAGAGCGCGTTCGCCTTCTGCTCCAGGACGTCCACCCGGTGCTCGTCCAGCCCCAGCCGCTCGGAGAGCTGGTCCGAGGCGTCGAAGAGCCGCAGCGCCGCGCGGAGGTCGCCCACCAGGGAGGCCAGCACCGCCCGGTAGTGGTGCGCCATCGCCCGGCCCTGCGGGAAGAGGGCCGCCTGGGGCGCGATGTCGTCGAGGACGGCGCGCGCCTCGGCGAAGTGGCGCCCCTGGTCGCGCAGGGTGAGCGACAGGACAAATCCGTCGAAGACCGCCTCCGAGATCAGCCCCGCCTTCCGGTCCAGGTCCAGGGTCTGGCGGAGCAGGGCCACGGCGCGATCCGTCCGGCCGCGCCAGCGCTCGATCCGCGCCAGCTTCCCGGTGGCCCGCGCCCTCACCGCCGGGCGCGGGTCGTCCAGCAGCGGGGTGAGGAGCGCCTCGGCCTCGTCCAGCTTCCCCTGCTGCCGCCGCTGCTCGGCCTCCTCCAGCGCCGGCTCCCGCTCGCGCGGCTGGAGCCGGAGGTGGAACCGGGCCTCATCGCTCACCAGGTGGAGGTCCCGCGCGCCGGAGGGCACCGGGAGGTCGAGCGCGGCGCCGCCCCCCAGCGGGCGCGCGTCCGCCGGGTGGAGGTGCCCGTCGATCAGCACGTCCAGGGCCGCCCCGGGCGGGGCGGCAGTCCACAGGCGCAGCACGGTCTGGCTCGCCGTCTCGCAGACGAGCTGCCCGCCGTCCGCGCGCACCGAGGCGCACCCGGCGAACTCCACCTCCAGCGGCGCGGGCGGAGCGGCGTCGTTCAGCCCCAGCGCCAGCAGGGCGCCGGCCGCCGTGGCCGCGCGGCGCCCGCGCCCATCACGGGGCATCGCCGAGCTGCACCTGGGCCCACAACTCCTGCGAGAGCCCGCCCTCGCTCCCGGACACGCCGCACAGGATCATCCAGTGCCCGTTCGGGACCCCGGGGAACAGCTCCTCCCTGGTCCCCGAGATGACGACCGTCCCGCCCGGCAGCACCGCGCCCGGGGGGGACCACGGCCGGGTCTTCATGGGCTCTTCGGGCTTGTGCTTGTGCAGGAGCGAGCAACTCCACTGGACCTTGCCACCGTACCCCGTGGCGGGCCGCAGCCGGATCTCCAGGCGCGTCTCCGGCGACCTGAGGTGGATGAGCGGGCCGAGCTCCATTCCGCGGGGCAGCGGTTCCCCGAGCTTCGGTTCACTGGAGCGCACGTCCCGCTCGCCGCCTTCGATCGCGATCTGGTAGCGGGGGAGCTGCTCCTGCTTTCCCATCAGCGAGATGGGGATGTAGAGGAGGGCGAAGGACGCGGCCGCCAGCATCGCGATGGCCGTGGCGCGGCGCCACCTCTTCCGGGCGATGGGGACCGGGGCCGGCACCCGGTCGAAGGCCTCCATGGCGCGGTCCACCATCCGCTCCTGCGCGGCGGCGTCCAGCGGCCGGAGCGCCTGGTAGGCCTCGGCGTCCGCGCGCAGCAGATCGGCCTCGGCCTCGGGGGAGATCGCTCCGCGGGCGAGCGCCTCCCAGCGCGGGTCCGCCAGGGCGTCGCGCTCCCGCGCCGCCTCGCGGACCAGGTCGGGCGTCGGGTCGCCGCCGGGCTTCATCCGTTCACCTCCAGGGGCGGCCTTGGCCCGCCCGGCTCCGCCTGCAGCTCCCGCGCCACCTCGCGCAGGAGCTGGGTGATCCGATTACGCCATACGTAGACCGCGCCCGGTTTCATACCGGTGATCTCGCAGATTTCTTCGACCGGCCGGTCTTCGGCGAAGAGCCACTGGAACATCTCCTGTCCGCGCTCGCTGAGGCGGGTATAGGCGCGCTCGACCGTGGCCTGGGCCAGCTGGCGGGTGGCGACGGCCCACTCTGGTCCGGGCCCGGCGTCCGGGCTGGCCTGGAGGACCTCGTCCTCGGTGGGATCGTCCGTCCACGGGTTCCGGCGGCGGCTCCGCAGGACGGAGTAGACCTCGCGTTCGGCCAGGAGCGCGACGAACTGGGGCAGCGCCAGCCCACGCTCCGGGGTCCAGGCGCGGAGCTGGCGGCCGCTGCTCGAGAACAGGGCCACCATCACCTGCTGGGTCAGGTCCTCCACCTCCTGGCGCACGTCGCGCTGGCGCGCCGCGCTGCGGAAGCGGAGCAGCAGGCGCCCCACCCGGGCGTGCACCACGGGGAGGAGCGCCCGGGCCAGCTCGCGCGCGGCCCGCGGGTCTCCGTCCAGCGCTTGCCGGACGAATGCTGCGGAGAGCTCCGGCGCCGGCCCCATGGGGGCGGCGAAGGTACCGAGGCGCTCGATCCGTTGTCAAAGTGAGGTCCGCGGGCGCCGCTTCAGGGCCGCGCCTGGGCTTGTTAGGTCTCGCCGCCCCGCCGCGTAGAGGGTCCGCGCGTGCGCGACGATCTCCACGGCGGACCGGCGCCGGTGACCCGGGACGAGGAGAGCCCAGAGGAGAGGGGGCGCGGGGCGGAGGTCCCGGGGCTGATCCTGGCGGTGGAGCGGGACGAGCCCACCGCGCTCCCCATCCGCCTCGCGGAGCCGCTGGTCCTGGGGCGGGAGGGCCCGGGCGCGCTCCTTCTGGAGGACGAGCGCGTCTCGCGCCGGCACGCGCGCCTGGAGTGGAGCGGCGGCCAGCTGCGGGTCACCGACCTGGGCAGCCGCAACGGCACCTGGGTGGACGGCGAGCGGCTGCTCCCTCACCAGCCCCGGACCTTCGCCGGCGCCAGGGCGCTGCGCGCCGGCCGGAACCTCCTGCTGCCGTCCGCCGACGTGAGGCCCCTGGAGGCGTGCGGGGTGGTGGAGCTCCAGGGCGCGGTGGTCGGCCCGCGGGTCCGCGCGGCGTGGTCGGAGATCGGCCGGGCCGCCCGCGGCGGAGACCGGCTGCTCCTCGGGGGCGAGAGCGGCACCGGCAAGGAGCTGGCCGCCCGCGAGTTCCACGCCCGCGGCCCGCGGCCGGACGCGCCGTTCGTGGCGGTGAACTGCGCCGCCATCCCCCAGGGCCTGGCGGAGCGGCTCCTCTTCGGCGCGCGGCGCGGCGCCTACTCCGGCGCCAGCGCGGACGCCCCCGGCCACGTGCAGGCCGCCCGGGGAGGGACGCTGTTCCTGGACGAGATCGGCGACCTGGAGCTGCCGGTGCAGGCCAAGCTCCTCCGCGCGCTGGAGGCGCACGAGGTGACGCCGCTGGGCGCCGCCCGCCCGGAGCGGGTCGAGTTCCGGCTCTGCGCCGCCACGCACCGCGACCTGCGCGCGGACGTGGCGGCCGGGACCTTCCGCGAGGACCTGTACCACCGCCTGGCCCAGGCGTGCGTCCGCCTGCCCCCGCTGCGCGAGCGGCCGGAGGACATCCCGGCGCTGATCCGGCGGGAGCTGCGGCCGGCCGCCGGGGGCCTGCGCGCGTCGGCGGCCTTCGTGGAGGCCTGCGTGCTGCGCCCCTGGCCGGGGAACGTTCGCGAGCTGCACGCGGCGGTGGGCGCGGCCGCGCGGCTGGCGCTGGAGGAGTCCCGGCAGGTGCTGGACGCGCGCGACCTCCCCGAGGACGCAGGCCGCCCGCTCCTGGCCCGGCCGGAGCCGGCCTCCATGCCCACGCCCCGCCCGCCCCCACCGGACCGCGGGGCCATCGCGCAGGCGCTCCGGCGCACGCGGGGGAACGTGAGCGCCACCGCGCGCGCGCTGGGCGTCCACCGCACCCAGCTCCGCCGCTTCCTGACGCGCTACGAGCTGGATCCGCGCCAGGCCGGGGCGGCCGGAGACGGCGAGCCGTGAGCGGCCGGGAGCTGGTGGCCGGCAAGTACGAGGTGCTGTGGCCCCTGGGCGCCGGTGGGATGGGCCGCGTGTTCGCCGCCCGTCGCCTCCACGCCGGGGACGTGGTGGCGCTCAAGCGGCTGCTGCCCTCGCGCGATACGCCGCGCAACCGCGACCGCCTCCTCCGCGAGGCGCAGGCGGCGGCCCACATCCGGCACCCCGGCGTGGTGCAGGTCTTCGACGTGGACTTGCTCCCGGACGGCGCGCCCTTCGTGGTGATGGAGCTGGTGGACGGCCCCACCCTGGAGGAGGCGCTCCGCGCGCGCGGGCCGCTCCCGCCCGACCGGGTGGCGGAGATCTTCGCCGAGCTGTGCGCCGCGGTGGAGGCGGGGCACCGGCGGGGCGTGCTCCACCGCGACCTCACCGCGCGCAACGTGCTCCTGGGCCGGACCGACGACGGCCGCGAGGCGGTGAAGGTGGTGGACTTCGGGATCGCGCGGCTCGGCGCCGGCCCGGGGTGGCCCGGCGGCGACGGCGACTGGGTGGGCACGCTGGGCTACGCCGCGCCGGAGGTCATCGCCGGCGCCGAGCCCGGCCCCGCCTGCGACGTGTTCGCGCTCGGCGTGCTCCTCCACCAACTGCTCACCGGCCGGATGCCGTTCGAGGCGCGCACCCCGGCGGGGTTCCTGGCCACGGTGGGGCGCCCGAGCCTGCTCTCGCGGGCGGACCTGCAGGCGCTGCCGGCCCCCATGCTGGGCGCGCTGGGCGCGATGCTGGACGCGGATCCGGCGCGGCGGCCGCGGAGCCCGCTCGCCGCCGCCGCCGCCGTGCTGCGCGATCCGGCCCACGCCTGGATGGGCCGGAGGCCGGGCGCCGCGGAGGCCCGGCCCCTGGCGTCGCTGGAGCGGGCGCTGTGGCGGGCGCGGCAGGGGCTGGAGCGCGCCGGACTGACCTGGAGCGCTCCAGCCGCCGCCACCCGGTGACCCCTAGAACAGCAGGTCAAACCCGGGCAGGTGGTTGAGCTGGGTCCCGGTGGAGACGAAGACGTCCGGCCGCGAGAGGTTGATGCTCACCCGGAAGATGTCCTTCCGCCCGTTGCCGTCGAAGTCGCCCAGCCGCCACCGGTCGAAGCCGTTCCCGGCCATGGTCCACGTCCCGTCGATCACGAAGCTGACGCCGGAGGAGAGGAACATGTTGGCGCCGTACAGGCCGTCCTCGTACCGGTAGATGTCGTCCTTGCCGTCGCCGTTGAAGTCGCCCACGTACCAGGCGTCGGTGCCGTCATCGAGGTTGGTCCAGTTCCCCGCGAAGACGAAGGCGTTCGAGCCGTTGGAGAGGAAGACCTCGCTCTTCCTGGGGAAGGTCCCCGTCTCGATGTACCGCATGATGTCGTCCTTGCCGTCGCCGTTGTAGTCACCGATGTGCCAGCCCGTGGAGCCGTGGCCGGCCGGGGTCCAGCTCCCCGCCGACACGAAGGCATTCGACCCGTTGGAGAGGAAGACCTCCGCGCCGGAGATGCCCGACCGGTAGCGGAAGATGTCGTCCTTGCCATCGCCGTTGTAGTCACCCACGTACCAACCGTCGTCCCCGTTCGAGGCCGGCGTCCAGCTCCCGTCCGAGACGAACCGCGAGCCGTCCGAGAGGAACATCTCCGCTCCGGAGAACCCGGCCCGGTACCTGAAGACGTCGTCGCGGCCGTCGCCGTCGTAGTCGCCGACGTACCAGCCGTCGTCGCCGAAGCTGGCCAGGGTCCAGCTCCGGTCGTGGATGAAGTCGGCGCCGTTGGAGAGGCAGACGTCCCCGCCGGTGACCCCGGTCATGTAGCGGAGCAGGTCGTCGCGGCCGTCGCCGTCGAAGTCGCCCACGAACAGCGCGTCCGGCAGCGGCGCGTTCACCAGCCGGTTGGCGCTGCCCGTCCCGGCGCCGGAGATCCGGTTCACGGCGGCGCGGCTGAAGATCCGCTGGGCCACCGTGGCGGGCGCGTCCGCCGGCCCGATGCCCAGCACCAGGGCCGCCACGCCGGACACGTGCGGCGACGCCATCGACGTCCCGTCGAACACCTCGGTCGCCGTGTCGCTGGTGTTGAACGCGGAGAGGATGTCCTCGCCGGGGGCGAAGATGTCCACGCACGACCCGAAGTTGGAGAAGCTCGCGCGCGCGTCGTTCGCCCGGCTGGCGCCCACGGTGATCGCCGCCGGCACCCGCGCCGGCGTGTACAGGCACGCGTCGTCGTCGTCATTGCCGGCGGAGATGGAGTACGTCACCCCGGCCTGGATGGAGGCGTTCACCGCCGCGTCCAGGGAGGTGGCCTGGTTCGAGGCGTCGCGCGCGCCCAGGCTCATGTTGGCCACCGCGGGCTTGACGTGGTTGGCGGTGACGAAGTCCACGCCGGCGATCACCCCCGAGATCGTCCCGCTCCCGGCGCAGTCCAGCACCCGGACCGAGAACAGGTTGACGTCCCGCGCGACGCCGAAGCTCCTCCCGCCGACGGTGCCCGCCACGTGGGTCCCGTGCCCGGCGCAGTCGTCCGCGCCGCGCCCGTCATTGACGGAGGTGAAGGCGTGCACGGCCCGCCCCTCGAACTCCTGGTGGGTGATGCGGATCCCGGTGTCGATCACGTAGACGTTGACCCCGGCGCCGGTGTCGTCCACCACGTACTGGTTGTTGAGGGGGAGGTCCTTCTGGTCGATCCGGTCCAGCCCCCAGGGCAGGTTCATCTTCACCACCGAGTCGGCCTCGATGTAGTCGACCGCCGGGTTCGCCCGGAGCTCCTCCAGGGTCTGCGGCGCCAGCGCGCCGGAGAAGCCCCGGAGCGCCTTGCGGTACCGGTGGTCCACCCGGTCGCGGGACCGGCCGCGCACCATCCCGGCCGCCTGCTCGATCTCCGCGTCCGTCGCCTCCTGCCTGAAGACGACGATGTACTGGCCCGGGATCGCCTCCCGCCGTTCCGCGCCGCGGACCTCCGCGGGTGTCGCCCGCCTCGCCGGCGCGGCCAGGGCCGTGCCCGCCGGAGCTGCCCACAGGGCGATCAGCGCTCCGGCCAGTGCTCCAGGAATA
>Ga0075421_100005886_pt1 | contig 14878 bp, 14 predicted proteins | sample SoiMetdeltSBSDD5_FD_75292 | JGI IMG/M metagenome (GOLD analysis project Ga0075421, IMG submission 75292) | Bulk soil microbial communities from a Populus tree surrounding site in Tennessee, USA - Soil MetaG P. deltoides SBSDD5 | ecosystem: Environmental > Terrestrial > Soil > Tree plantation...
GTATTCACCCACGCACTGTTTGGTCCCGGCTGGCCTCCAACGGTCTGGAGTCACGATCGGGCGGCGTGGACAGTGGAAGCAAAGTTCGTGGTCAACGACTACGGGTTGCGAAACCGGATGGCAATTATCACCGAGACTCCCGGCCAGCCCACTTTCGAGCGCCGTATTTACGCCCAATACGCCTACATCCTAGCGCTTCTTGAGTACACCAACACGCACGCAGAGGAAATGCGTGATGTGGTCAAGGCCGCCGACGATGAGACCGTCGCCAGGGTTCTGGACGGCGCGGAATCCGGCCGACTGAAGAATTATCTCGATGGCGAGTATCATTCCGCCGGCAAGATCGAGGTGCTGGGTTACGCTTCGAATGTGGCCGAGTACTTGCCTGGCACGAGCGTTATCGGAACGAAGCCAGGTACGGCAGACGGCCCACCTGAAGTTCTGAAGGGCGTCGACGATCTTACCGAACCGGTCGGCACCCGGACAGCAACCGTACCTCGCGGCTACCTGATCCCCGCCGAGTTCGGTGACATTGCTGCAAAACTGCGAGCCCACAACATCACGGTCGGAGTTCTCGACAAATCCATAAAGGTCGAAGGGGAACAGTTCGTCATCGACCGGATGCGTAAGGTGCGCAGCGCCGGCTACGACATGACCGTTCTTGATGGCACATTCCGGCCGCTGGAGGTCCGTGAGTTTGCCGCCGGCACCTATCAAGTCGACATGGCGCAGCCGATGGCCAACGCAGCCTTTTATTATCTCGAGCCTCAGGCGCGCGACGGATTCGTCGGTTGGGGTGTGCTGGACGAGAAACTGAGCGCACTCGGTGCCGAAAAGGGTTCGATCGCGTACCCGGTGTTCAAATACAGACGCGAGGTCCGCTAAGCCCCCTCTCCCTCTGGGAGAGGTCGGCGCGAAGCGCCGGGAGAGGGTTCGAATCCTCCTTTCATCACGCAAAAACGCCGTTCAACACAAGATCGTCCCTATCCTCTGGCTGAACGGCTAGCCTCACCCCAGGAGGACCAAACAATGTTTCGCAGAACATTCTGGATCGTGATGGCAATCGCCATTCTGGCGCAGGTTGGAATGAGTCAAAACCAACGCTCATTCGATGTCGAGGTGAGCGGGAAGGGCAAGCCGGTCATCTTCATCCCGGGTTTGGCATCGGCCGGTTCCACATGGGACGACACCGTTAAGCACTATCAGGATCGATTCGAATGCCACGTCCTGACGCTTGCCGGTCGCAAAGTTGGCAAATGGCCGTACGGTCGACCTGTCGCGCCGCCAGTCCGCACGTCTTCGGGAATTGCTCAGCCTCTGACTGTTCTCGATTTTGATCGCGTTAAATACTGTCGACGGTAGAAGTAATCCGTGTTCTTTTGAATAAGAGTACGCAGTGGATAGTTTTGGTCGTCGTAGCGCAGCCAGAGTATTGGTACCGACACCACTGGCGAACCAGTGGAAATGATCATGTGCTGAAAAGGCGGGTTATGATCAAACACGCGAGAGTGATCTCTTTCACCAGCCTAATGGTAGCGGTAGCCGCATTGGTCACATTGTCGGCTTTCAGTCGTTCGTTCGAGGCTACGGGGCAGACAGAGTTGCCGCAAAAGCTCGCCGACTTTTCCGGTATGGCTCAGCTGACGCCGCTTGAAGTCGAGACATTGAAGGCGGGTCAACCGGTCTCTAAACTTCTCAACTCTGACGCTGAGCACGAAATAGCCGTTCTGGGAATCGTGTGGATCGATGCTCCAATTAGCAAGTACATCCAGGCGATAAAGGATATCGAGCAACTGGAACGTGGAGATGGATTTCAGATAAGCAGGCGCATCAGCGATCCTCCCCGACTGGCGGACTTCGCTGCTTTGAAATTACCCGACGTGGATATCGAGGACCTGAGGGTATGCCGACCTGGCGACTGCGATGTAAAGCTGGACGAAAAGGCAATCGCTCGCATACAGAACGAGGTCGACTGGTCGAAGCCCACGGCAGTGGACGATGTCAACGCGATCGTGCGCCAGGAACTCCTGCGTTATGTCATCACATACCAGCAGAGTGGCAATAAAGGATTTCCGGTCTACCGCGACAAGGATGAGCCAATGGACGTCGCTAGCGAATTTGCGGCGATGGTCGACGGCGTGCCGTTGTTGCGCCAGCGAGCACCGGCTCTGCGGCAATTTTTGCTCGAATACCCGAAGGCGAAGCTCCCGAATGCGACGTCTTTTTTCTACTGGCACAAAGTGAGCTTCGGTCTGAAGCCGGTGATCAGAATCAATCACGTGGTGATCGTGCCCAATACCGATCATACGTTGGTCGCGTCCAAGCAGATTTATGCCAGCCACTACTTTCTAACTGCACTGGAACTGCGTGACCTCATTCCAGATCCCGCTCGCGGACAAGGATTCTGGTTCGTCAACATGAACAGAGGACGCGCTGGAAGCTTAACTGGGTTGAAAGGTCGAATTATTCGTGGACGAGTCCAGAAGGAGGTATTGGAAGGACTCAGGAAAGGCATGGAAGCCACGAGGTCGTTCCTCGAACGGACGACCCGCTAACGCAATTCGCCAAGTGAAGTGCCTAATCAGCAGACCGGAGGTCTTCAACGAAAGCGGCCCAACCTCCGACAACTTCCGTGAGTAGATTGTTTCGCTGCACACACCATTGCCGAAGATCGTCATGCTCTCGTGCGAGAGCTACTAGATCTTCGCGATAATTTGGAAAGTTTTGCCGAACGAACTTGTGGAAGGCACGGACGAACACAGACTCTCTCACGTGAGGAGATTCTTTTGATGCCAGCAGCAGCCGTAATATGAACAGGGCCTCGTCCGGGTTCGCTCTGTTCAGATTGTCCAACAAACTTGGTGCCCAAGACGTAGCTGACTCAGCAAACCACGCAACCATTAGGTTGATTTCCTCTGCAGTCGCTTCAATCGCGTTGGCCTGCACGTCTGCAAGTTTCGTTTGGCGATCGACAAAGGGCTGAAGATCTTTGGGCACACCATGGGCCATTCCAAGACAGATACGAAACTTCGGATTCACTTCCGCTTCCCGTAGCATTAGCGGCTTGACGGGATCGCCCATCAGGTCTTCGACAAGGCCGGCAGCGACTCTTCCAAGGACAAGTTCACTGGGTGCGTAGGCCACCATTATCTGGACCATCCGCCACGCGCGCAGCGGTTCGTGCCGAACGAGTTCAAAGATTCGTTCACACGCCCACCATAGGTGTGCGTTCTCAAGCCAATCGAGAACCGTTCTGTAGTCATGATTTGTAGGTCTACGCATCTCGTCCATTCGTCAAGGTTGCGCGCTCACAGAGCGCGCCTACAGTGAAGACCATTCTGCGAAGAGTTTCCGCTGCAAAGAGGATTCAGTGAAGATGGACTAGGAGTTCTGTGTTGTCCGTCCTACTCGAGGCCGCACGGGATGAAATTTGATTACCGCTTTTGAGGTGGTGTTTTTCGCCGAACTCATGATGGCGGTACCGAGCAATGCTATTCCAATAGCGGACACGCCGTAATTCAACGTGTCCCAGCCTAACGCGAGACTGACCAGCACCAAAAGATTCGCCACCATCATGCCCGCAATGAAACTCTTGTTAGTCGTCATCCTTGACCGTCTCCCTTGCCGTGGTACCAGCATGGTCGCCAACCGATAATTTTTCAGCAAGTACTTTAATTGAGCACGTTGGGCGCAGTACCGACGCACTAGTTGTGAGAACTGATTTGGCCAGCAAACGTCCTAGGTTTATAGTACGCGCTTCATGATCGAGGTGAGGATGAAGTACGTATTGCTCAAGATTGTTGTAGCGGCATTGGCTGTCCATATGTTTTGCGTTGATGTGGTTGAAGCGGCCGACAAATGGCTTAGCGTCGAAACGAAGAATTTCTTGTTGGTGGGTAACGCGTCCGAATCTCAGATTCGGCGGGTGGGCCGGACGCTGGAGCAGTTCCGAGAGGGTTTTGCCACGATCTTTCCAGCGGTTAAGAATCAGTCGCCGATCGGCACGACGATAGTGGTTTTCAAAGACGACGGTTCGTTTAAACCCTTCAAGCCACTCTACGAAGGTAAGCCGGCCAACATCGCTGGATATTTTCAATCATCTAGAGATGTCAACTTCATCGCCCTGACCGGAGATGTCCGAACTCCGCGAATCATTTATCACGAGTACGTGCACGCGTTGACCAAGGACTCGACCTCGCCGCTACCTCCCTGGGCGAGTGAGGGAATCGCCGAGTTTTACAGCACCTTCGAGATTACATCCAGTGGAAAGGAAATCGGGCTGGGAATACCGATCGGAGAACACGTGCGGTTGCTGCAAGAGAGGCCTCTGATCCCGGTCTCAACGCTGCTGACCGTTGATCAGGACTCGCCCCACTACAACGAAGAAACCAAGCAGGGGATTTTCTACGCGCAATCGTGGGCACTGGTCCACTACCTCATGACCGCCGACGGTGGGCAGAGACGTTCGCAGTTCGCGAAGTACCTGACGCTGGTCGCGAACGGAAAGTCCGTTGAGGAAAGCTGTCGCGAGGCCTTTGGTATCGATTTCGCAGGGATTGACAAACTTCTTTACGACTACATTCGGAACCGGCTGGCTTGGCCCTATTACAAAATAAAGCTCGAGGAAAAACTCGATTTTGACCGCGAGATGCGGCTTGAAGCGTTAACAGAGGCGCAATCCAAATACTACTTGGGCGACCTGATGCTGCACATCAATCGTCGCGATACTGCGGAGAAGCAACTCGAAACAGCGATCAATCTTGATCCAAAGCTTGCTGGGCCTTATGCGTCGATGGGCATGCTCCGGATGCGGGAAGACAAGGACGAGGAGGCATTGCAGTTTCTTGAAAAAGCTGTGCAGTCTGAATCGAAGAACCACATGGCGCACTACTACTATGCGTCGCTGCTGCAGCAATTATCCAGAGACGAACGCACGGAAGACAGGCAAGAACAATTGGAGTTGATGAGGACGCATTTAAAGAAGACGATCGAGCTGGCCCCATACTTCGTCGAAGCCTACGACTTGCTGGTGTATGTGGATCTGGTTACAGGCACCGAGCTGGATGATGCGGAGAAGAAACTGTCAAAGGCGATTAGCCTTGCGCCCGGCCGCCAATTGCTCCGTATTACGCTGGCACAAGTGATGATCGCCAACGACAAAGCAATCGCGGCGCGAACACTGCTGACGCAGCTTCGAGCCAACAGCAACGATCCAGCGATTCGTGATCAAGCGGAGGAGTTGTTAAGTCGTATCGCCACGTACTTGGAGTCGCAAGCGGCGATGAGAGAGTATGAAGAGCGGCGAAAGGCCGCCGGCATTCAAACGGAAACGGCGTCAGTCGATGCGACCAGTGATACGCCGCCTAGACTTACGCGCGATGGCGTCCCAGTTCCCAAACCGGAAACGGATATGACTTTCAAAGTGCCGGAGCGCAAAGTCGAGGGACCTCAGGTCGAAGGCTTCTTGACCAATATCGATTGCGCAAAAGGCATGACCCTTCAGGTACGCGTGGGCAACGGCTTTGTACGCCTCCACACGGAAACACCATCGAAGGTCGATTTCGTCAGCTACGCGACGAATGTCAAAGACGAGATCGCCTGTGGGCCCGTCAAACCCGAACTCAAAGTCGTGATCATCTACAAGCGCGGCAGCGATCCCAGCGTTCTCGGTGAACCTCTCGTGGTAGAGTTTCGACCCTGACCGCGATGGATTGATTTCAACGGTGCGACGTTGTCACGGTTCGCATGGTTGTATATGAAGAACGGACTTTACGACGAAGCCTGACCGATGGCGCCCAAGATGTCCATACCCGTTGCCTTGTAGCGCGCTGCCTTCGCCGAATGTCTTGAAGGTCTTCTTAAAAAAGAGCTGACCTTCCAAGGTGGCACATGCCGTCTCCACTTTTCCGGGATCCCGACGAAACGCCGCAAGCACTTCTTCCGAGCGAGGATCGCCCTCGAAGTGCACTGTGGGGGCATAAAGACGGTTTGGAATCAATAGTTCTGCATCTTGCCGGCCACTAGAGCCACAGAAATCGTCGTAAAGCACCGTGTTGTGGTAACCGAAGGCGATCCTTCCTGAAACCAAGATTGTGCGGTCTACATATCGTTCATGATTGGAAAAATCGCAAGGCGACAGGACGCTTCTCGACGGGCCTAGAGGAGAAATGTTCGTTGCATGACCGCAGGATTGGATACAAAGCACAACGCATAGCCAGACAACCAAACGACGACGGTATTCCATGGTTTCAGGAGTCTTGGAGGATCCACTTGCCATTCAAACGCTAATGCGGAAAAACGTCAAGGTATGACCAACGCGACTGGTTTCGTTACGTTAGCGAGCCGGAATGCCGGCACCGCTACTCAAACGTTGGATAATCTGTTCCGAATTCGGCAAATCTAACCGCAGTCCGAATGACTGTCCATATGGAAGCTCGATTAAGACTCCTTCCACTCGTCCGTGATTCGCAAAAGGCTCCCAAGGCCAAGGCACGTTTACCATCGACTTCTTTATTGCCGTCACACCTCTCAGTGGAATTCGCTGTGAAGCAAAAGCCGGCCGGTAAATGAGGTCATGTTGGGTAAAGATGATAGCGATCCTGCGTTTTGCGAGCACAGGAATGCTATATAAGAACGCGAGCAGTAACGGTAATCGCGTTAAAAATGAGCCGTCGTCGTCAAGCGCGATGAAACCGAGTACGACCGCAAGTACGGCAGACACTACGACAGCCGCAATGAGTTCAACCCCAATGCTGTAGTTGTAGACGACAACAGCGTTTTCTTCGCCCGCGTGTCGCCACCGTCGGTACCAGCTAAACATGCGTGCGGATTCTCGCCTGCCTGAGGGTCGTTAGACAAATCGGTTCTGAGTTCAGATCGGCCGTATGAAATCCGGCTTGACGTAGATGAAATGAATTACTTCCTCGCTGTCGACGAACTCCACTTCCGCTCTCCCATCCCGTGTGAAGCCGACGAACTGAACAGGTTTCCCAACTATTTCTGAGATAGCCCTCTGATCGCTCAGCGGGAGATCGTCCAGTAATCCCGGAGGCACTGCATCTAGGATTACTTGGCTTTTTCTCTTCAGCTTTCGTTTCGATTCCATAGATTGTGTCCTTTAAGCGGAAGCCTCCCGGTCCGGCGGAATTGGCGCTCTTGAGCGAGAGAGGAAAATACATGCACGATCTTTTTAACACGAGGTCACTTAAAGCCCTCACCCGGCGCTTCGCGCCGCCCTCTCCCCGAGGGAGAGGGGTTGACTTATTGACGTTTCATCTACGATGCGAGAGACTTGGCCGACTCCAGGACAGACACATGGAATCGATTCTTTCGACGCTTATCGCCGCAGTCGAACGTGGTGACAGTGGTGCAACCGCAGCACTTTTCACTGCCCTGTATTCCGAACTGCATCGGCTGGCTAAACGTGAGCTGGGGCGGCACGGCTTTCCCGTTATGCTAAGCGCCACGACTCTCCTGCATGAGGCATATCTGGATATGGCGGCGCGCGATGGCGCGTCTTTTCCAAATCGCGCGAAGTTCATGACGTATGCGGCGCGTGTCATGCGTGGACTCATCATCGACTACGCTCGGACGCGTCAGGCACAGAAACGGGGCGGGCAGTTCGAGATTACGTCGATTGGTGTCGACGTACCGGAGAACATCGTCGATGACCGTGAAATGATGCAGCTCAGCGATGCTCTGGACGACCTCGCAAAAGTGGATTCCGAGTTAGCCGAGATCGTCGATCTCAAATTCTTCTGCGGATTCTCGTTCGCGGAAATTGCGGCGATACGCGGTGTCTCGGAACGAACAGTGCAGCGGATGTGGGATAAAGCGCGCATTTATCTGCATCGCAGTATGAGCACTGAATTGTCGGCGTGAGGAATCGATGTCGAAGCCGGACCTCAATTCGTGGCAGGCGTTAAGTCCGTATCTGGATCAGGCGCTCGAAATGGACGTGCCGGAGCGTACTACCTGGTTGGCGTCGATTCACGGACAGAATCCGGCATTGGCTCGGGAACTGGAGACGTTGCTTGATGATTATCGCGTGCTGCAGAAAGAGCAGTTTCTCGAGGCGACCCGTACTCCGTTACTCGCGCATAAGACCGTGGCCGGGCAGGCCCTCGGTGCGTATACCTTAACTGCACCGATTGGGCAGGGCGGTATGGGAAGCGTGTGGCTGGCTGAGCGCAGTGACGGACGTTTCGAACGCCAGGCAGCGGTAAAGTTTCTCAACATCGCGCTCGCCACAGGCGCCGCCGAGGAACGGTTCAAGCGTGAGGGTACGATTCTCGGCCGGCTCGTGCATCCCCACATCGCGCAGCTTATCGACGCCGGCGTTTCCGTTAGCGGACAACCATTTCTGGTCCTCGAATATGTCAGCGGCCAGCAGATCGACCATTACTGCGACAGCCGTAATTTGGACGTCGAGTCGCGTGTCCGTCTGTTTCTTGACGTACTCGCTGCCGTCGCTCACGCCCATGCGAATCTGATCGTCCATCGCGACATTAAACCCTCGAATGTGCTTGTCAGTTCGGATGGCCAGGTGAAGCTGTTGGACTTTGGTGTTGCGAAGCTTTTGGAGAACGAAGGACAGCCGGATGCCGCAAGTACCCTGACCAGGGATGCCGGCGCTGCAATGACGTTGTTGTATGCGGCGCCTGAACAAGTGGCCGGCGAGGCGGTAACGACGGCGACTGACGTTTACGCGATGGGCGTCCTGCTATATGTCCTTGTGGCCGGACAGCATCCTTCAGGTCCTGGACCACATTCGTCTGCGGATCTGATTAAGAGTATCGTGGACACCGAACCGACGCCTCCTTCCGACGCCGGAGGGCGATTGCCGAAGCTTCGGCACAGGATTCGTGGAGATCTCGACACGATCGTACTCAAAGCCCTGAAGAAGAATCCTCGCGAGCGATACGCAACCGTAACAGCCATGGCGGAGGATCTTGTCCGGTTTCTCAAACATGAGCCGATTGCCGCCCGGCCCGACACGTTTACTTACCGCGCGGCCAGATTCGCACGACGGAATCGCGCAGCGGTTGCACTGGCAACGTTGGCGCTGGTTGCCTCGGTTGCCGGCGTTGCCGGCACGGTGATTCAGGCTCGCTCCGCGAATCGTGAGCGCATCGTTGCGCAACGCCGGTTCGATGATGTGCGCGAATTATCCAATAAGCTGTTCGACATCGATGCTCGCGTTCGTCGTTTACCCGGCGCGTCCGATACACGACAGTTCATTGTCGACATATCCCTCGACTATCTGAGGCGGTTGGCAAACGACGTCCAGGACGACGCGGATCTCGCGCTCGATGTGGGCACTGCCTACATGCGCGTTGGGCGTGTGCAAGGCGTACCGATTAATACGAATTTGGGTCAGGAAGAAAATGCAGAACAGAATCTTCGGATTGCCGAGGGGCTGATCGGCTCGGTGCTCAAGGCGCAGCCGTCGAACCGGATGGCATTCCTCCGGTCGGCGCAGATCGCCCACGATCGGATGGTTTTGGCAGAGTACCGGCGCCCCAATACCGACGCTCTCCCGTTGGCGTATGAATCGGAAAAGTGGCTGGAAAAGTATCTGAGCTCCGGGCCAATCGATGAGGCGGAAAAGAATCAGGTCGCCGTCGTCGGCCTGAATGTGGCCAATTGGTATTTCCACGAGGATCAGTTGCAAGATGGCTTGCGACTCATACGGCGGACGATTGAGATTGCCAAGGCCACAAACCAGCAGGGGCAAGCAGGCTCCGCACAAATTGTCGTCGCACGCGCGCTTCGCCGAGCCGGCGACTTGGAGGGAGCGCTAGCAGCAATCCGTGAAGGAATAAGCCTCTTCAGCCCTAACCAGCCCCCGGGATCATCCTATGGAGTGGCTCTGGCTGAAGAGGCTGAAATCCTGGGCGAGGACGAAGCCATCAGCATAGGCAGGTCTCAAGAGGCCATCGCGGCCTTCACCCGCGCTTTCACGATTGCCGAAAATTTCGCCAAGCAGGATCCGAACGATGCTCAAAGCCGTTTCTCGATTGGCGATAATGGAACCAGCCTCGGCGCCATCCTGCGTCATACAGACCCTCACCAGGCGATTACCCGCTACGACGAAGCGCTTCAGGCGCTAGCCGCAATCAAGAACAATCCGGGTGCGCGTCGCGACGAGGTCAGAGCTCTGGCGGGATCCGCATATCCCTTGATGCAGATCGGCAACTCCGCTGAAGCGCGCAGGCGGCTCGATGCCGCTGGTTCCAGGCTGACCGAGCTGAAGCTTTATCCCCTGGATCAGATCGAACTCGGCTCGGAAACGGACATATTGCTGCGCGCGCAGGCGGAGGTTGAAGCGGGAACAGGCAATATCCGCCGCGGAATCGAGATTTACCATGAACTGTTAGCCAAGGTAACGGCGTCGAATCCCAACGCCGAAACAAATCTCGAAGACGCCAACGACCTCTCGAACATCTATCGTGCGATGGCACAACTCCACCGACGTGCCGGACAGACCTCACTTGCAGCCGGCCTTGAGGCTCGGCGTCTCGGACTGTGGACGCATTGGGACGGTAAGCTTCCGAACAATTCGTTTGTCCGCCGTCAGCTGGCCGCAATATCAACGAAATAAATTCTTTCCTGGCTGTCGTCTTTTGCCGTCATTTTCCGATTACTCCAATAAGAGCCCAAATACGTAAGGACGGAGTTAGGAAGGAGAACCATTTCCATGCAGCAACTGCCCAAAGAAACTCAAAGCGATCCGGAAGTCACGATTGAACGCACCGTCGAAGAACTGGAGCAGAAAATTGCTCCTGCAAGCGTCGAAAAGATCGCAATTAATCACAACGAAACGCTGGTTCGGGATAAAGACGAAAAGACGATCGACCACACGGTCGAAGAACTCGAAGAGAAGACTGCTCCGGGAACTGTCGAAAAAATCATACTGAATCACAACGAAAACCTGGTTCGTGATCAGGACGAAAACGAAAAGATGTAATGGTTGAAGCCACAGACACTGCGGGGTTGTTGTCGTCGCTCGAGGAAGAAGCAGCGAATAACCGAGTTGAAGGTAGATATCAAACTGCCGAAGTCCTCTATAGGCAAGCTCTGTCACTTGCGACGCACACATTCGGACCGCGGGCGATAGAAACCGTCAGGGTCTTAAACAATCTGGGCGTGCTCTATAAGTACATGGGCCGCTTTCCAGACTCCTGGCGGTTGTACCGTCGTGCCTTGTTCATCATCAAAACAATAAGAGGGGCGGCGTCAGTTGAGTTGGCGACGCTCTACCATAATCTCGGGGGACTCGATCACGCACGCGGCCAGTATGCGCGCGCCGAGGTTTTTGCGCGACATTCGGTCGCGATTCGCGAGAAGGCGCTTGGGCCCGACGATCCGGTAGTCGCCGCAGACATCGCCGCTCTGGCCGCGATTCTCGATGCCAGAGGTAAGCGCGACGAAGCCGAATCCCTGTATCTTCGTGCGGTCGCCGTTCTCGAAAGCGTTTTTGGTCCGCGACACTACGAACTTGCGGTGCAATTCAATAATCTCGCCGCGCTGTATCACGCTAAGGGCGAGAGCGAAAGAGCCGAACCACTCTATCTGCGCGCCCTGAGTATCAAAGAGGCTGTGCTCGACGCCAATCATCCCGAAATCGCAATGACCCTCAACAATCTTGCTGTGTTGTACCGGTCCCAGGGTCGGGTTGCAGAGGCCGAGCAACTGTATCAGCGAGCGGTTGTCATCTTTACGGAAGGCCTTGGAAAGTCACACCCGAATGTGCTCTCTTGCCTCGACAATTACGCGCGGTTGCTCAAGTCACTGACTCTCCAATACACTCTTCGGGAAATGATTGTCTATCCGGGATCCGTACAAGATTCACACGAACTGATTCAGTTTTTCAGGCGGGAGGCCGGCGCATTGAGGGCGCTGCGTCGCGTCGTTATCTCAAAGCAGAAGACGGTTGTTTTGGATGTGAACGGCGACGGGATCGAATTTCCTTCGCTGACGTATGGATGCACCGCGCTGGAGGAATTACTCCGTGAATTGGGAGTGATCTTTACGCCGCAAAATCTCCACAATCCGAACGCGACAGCCAGCGGCGTTAAGGAATTTGAAATCAGCGCCCGTTGGACGTGGGGTCACGATCGGGTGATGTAGGCACGCCTCACCCCGGCGCTCTGCTCCGCCCTCTCCCAAAGGGCAGAACTGTCCAAATTGCGTCGCAGATGTAAGTGGACAACGAAAGTAACGTAGCGGCGAAGCCGCGTCCGAATTGAGCCGCGGAGCGGCGGGATTCTGCTAGCCCCGGGCGCAAGCCCGGGGTAGGTGTCGTTTTGGAATCAAAGCCCCTTTAGGGGCGAAAGACCCTGCGGTCTGCCGCCCCTAACGGGGCTGATGCATCACGACAACGATAAACCCCGGGCTTGCGCCCGGGCTGGCAGAATCCCGCCGCTCCGCGGCTCAATTTGGATGCGCTTCGCGCGCAGTTTGGACAGCTCTGCTCCCAAAGGGAGAGGGGTCAGTTACTTTCAATCAGCCCGGTGGACAAATTCACTTCGACAATTCGTGGCGGCAGCTTCGCGCGATGGCCGTCGCGGCACTGCACCGTCGATGAGACCGACAGATTCTCCAGCGCATCTTCGAGTGTCGTTCCCGGCACGGTATACACCTGAATCCGGATCAGTGATTTGCATTCCGCGACGGCGCACCGCACATGCAGCGTGAAGAAGCACTTGTTTCGCTGAAGCGCGTTGAGAAAATCCACCGTAAAAACGCCCCAGTGAATGTCCATACTGGAGTAAGGAAAGACGGAGCCGCACTCCTGGCAGGCAAGATTGCTTTTCCAGTCGGCGGACGGCCATTCCGGAGTTCCTTGCAAAGGGCCAGGCGGATCCGGGTAGGGAAGAATGATCACGCTGGGCGGATAGTCGCAGGTCTTACAACGCACGGATGGCAGTAAGATCGACATATGTGCGGCAATCTAACATGCCGTGAAGGTGCGGCAAAGAATCTTTGTGACTGCGACTCTTTTGCGGATTGGAGCTCCTGAACATGCGTACGAGACGATTCTTTTTCACGAGTGGATGCGCGTTGTTATTTGCGTTGTCATTGGCGGGATGTAGCAAGCCGTCCGGCAATGCGACTGAAGAAAAGGATAAAGCGGGACAGGGGACCGTCCCGTTGTTCGACAACCTGGGTTCGTATCACCGTCCTGTCAAGACGTCCAGTGAGCTGGCGCAAAAATATTTCGATCAGGGCCTGCGTCTGACCTACGGCTTCAACCATGACGAGGCGGAGCGCGCATTCCGTGAGGCCGCTCGAATCGATCCCAATTGCGCGATGGCCTGGTGGGGAGTGGCCTACGTGCTGGGCCCGAATTACAACTTGCCGATCGATGAAGCCCGCCATCAAAAAGCTGTGGAGGCGGTGCAGATGGCGCGCTCCGTCCAGTCGAATGCATCGGATGCGGAGAAGGGACTGATCGACGCCGTGGCCGTCCGGTATTCGGCCGACCCGAAGGCTGACCGCGCGCAACTCGATCGCACGTACAGCGCAGCGATGAAAGAGCTCCACGCGCGCTATCCGGACGATGTGGACATCGCAGTGCTTTACGCCGAGTCGCTGATGGACCTCAAACCCTGGCAGCTCTGGACTCATGATGGCAAGCCCCAGGAAGGCACGATGGAGATTCTTACCGTGCTGGAATCCGCGCTGGCCCGCGACGCCAATCATCCGGGTGCGAATCATTACTATGTCCACGCCATCGAAGCATCACCGACTGCCGATAAGGGCAAAGCCAGTGCTGAGCGTCTTCGCACGCTCGTTCCCGGCGCCGGTCATCTCGTTCATATGCCGGCTCACATCTTCATTCGTACCGGCGACTATCGTGGTGCCATCGATGCAAATGCCAATGCCGTGACTGTGGACGAGGCTTACTTCACGAAGTCCAAGGATCAAGGCGTGTATCCGATGATGTACTACACCCACAATTTCCAGTTTCTTTCGACGGCCGCTGGAATGGTCGGGCAATCGAGCCGGTCGATCGATTCGGCGAAGAAAGCTGTCGGCGTTGTCGTTCCCATGATCGGCCATGAGCCGATGGTCGAATACGTCTTGCCGTGGCCGCTGTATGCAATGACGCGAAACGAGAAATGGGACGACGTCCTGGCATACCAACGACCAGCGGACAACACGCCATCAACCGTGGCGTTCTGGCATTTCGCGCAGGGTGTTTCGCAGGTCGCCAAGGGAAACCTCAAGGATGCCCGTGCGGCCAGAGTGGAATTCGAGTCCGCGAGAAAGAAAGTTCCGGCCGATTTCATGTTGAATACCAATCGCGCGCACGCCCTTCTGGATATCGCCGGCTCGATATTGGATGCGCGGCTTGCGGGAGCTGCGGGGGACCGGAACGCCGCGCTGAATCATTGGAAGAAGGCGGTGCAGATTCAAGACACGCTCGTTTACGACGAACCTCCGGCCTGGTACTACCCTGTCCGTGAGTCTCTGGCCGGCGAGTATTTGCGCGCTAAACGTTATCAAGACGCCGAGGCTGTGTTCCGTCGGGATCTCGAAATCAATCGCAACAATCCGCGCTCTTTGTTCGGTTTGAGCGAAGCCTTACGCGGTCTCTCAAAGAACGCCGAAGCGGACGAAGTCCGCCGGAATTTCGAGCGGGAATGGCAAGGTGCGGAAGTTACGTTGAGCGTCGAAAAACTGTGAGCGTTGCAAGCAAACCTCCCCTCCTGGAACAGGAGGGGTGTCCGCGACTGAAAGGAGCGGGCGGGGTGGTCGCTCACAGAACACTCGTCGGAATGCTTTCTGGTCGATTCTTTGTGAGCGACCACCCCGCCGCTCGCGATCAAAAACAATCGCTCGCGTCTTCCCCTCCTGTTCCAGGAGGGGA
>Ga0075421_100005887_pt1 | contig 14875 bp, 10 predicted proteins | sample SoiMetdeltSBSDD5_FD_75292 | JGI IMG/M metagenome (GOLD analysis project Ga0075421, IMG submission 75292) | Bulk soil microbial communities from a Populus tree surrounding site in Tennessee, USA - Soil MetaG P. deltoides SBSDD5 | ecosystem: Environmental > Terrestrial > Soil > Tree plantation...
CGCAAGTGCCGCTGCAGCGGATCGCGGGTATAGAGGCCTTGCGCGCCATAGCAGGACCACAGCGTCTCCACCGCCTCGCGCGCCTGGTTGACCGCAAAGGCGGAATGCGCGCGGAAGCGCAATTTGGTGTTGAGATCCAGCGCCTCATTGCGCTCCGCGGCGTCTTGGAACGCGATCGCCGACTGGCGCAGTAGGTCGCGCGCGGAGTCGATCAGGCAGCGCGCGCGGGCGACCTTGATCTGCACGGCCTGGAAATCCGCCACGCGCGCGCCCGTATAGGTGCCGCTGCGCTTGGCCATCGCGGCGAGGAACAATTCGAGCGCGCCTTCGGCCGCGCCCAACGCCGCCGGCGCCAGCGGGTGGCTCGAGGCGGCGACCAACGGGATGGCAAACAGCGCACCTGCGTTGAGCGCGGCGCCGGGATGCTCGCGCCCGCCGCGGCAGCGCAGGAGCGGCAGCGCCCGGCGCTCGGGCACGAACAGCTCGCTCACCGCGACATCCTTGCTGCCCGTCGCCGCCATGCCCATGGCGTACCAAGTGTCGATGATCTCGTAGTCGGACTTCGGCACCAGGCACAGCCGCCAATCGACGGGGGCGCCGCCTTCGTCCTCGTAGACGGTGACGGCCAGCATGTTCCATTCCGAATTGTCGACCGCGGAGGAGAACGGCCATCGCCCGTTGACGATAAAGCCGCCCGGCGCCTTGCGCCCGCGGCCGGCGGCGAGCGCAATGGAGGAGGCGATCAGCGCATCCGGATTTGCGTCCCACACTTCGCGCTGGGTCTCAGGCGCGTAGTAGCCCAGGATCCAGTGGTGACAGGCGACGTTTCCCACGTTCCAGGCCGTCGAGGGGCAGCCGCGCGCAAGCTCCGCCGGGATGTCCACGACGGCCACGAAGGCGAGCTCCATGCCGCCGAAGGCCTTGGGCTGGTGAAACCGGAACAGGCCGCTCTCGTGCAGGAGCTGCTCGTTCTCGCGAATGAGCATGCGTGCGTCTTCGGCGCGCTGGGCGCGCTCGCGCAAGATCGGCACGATCTCCCGCGCCCGCCGTATCGCCTCGTCGTAATCGACACCAGAGAAATCGCGCCGCACGCGCTGCGGCAGCGTCCCCACGGAAGCGGCTAGTTCGCTCGCGCCCACGATCTACCTCTCCGAACGTGTCCCGTATGGAATCATGTGGCCACGAGGCGAAAACTCTCCCATTGCGTCGGCGCACGGCGCAACACCGACGGCCAGCCGGCGCCGTCTCGATGTTGGCGCGGCTCGATCGGGCGTCCCGCAAAGGCGAATTCGGCGGCGTTTGCGGCGAACGGATAAGGCGACACCTCGTAGATGCCCGGCTGACGCGGTCGAATCGTCACATTCACATCTTCTCGCGCATTCACCGGCACATGTTCGAATGCTTGCTCGGCGCGCTCGTCTGGATGCGTCCGATTGAAATAGAGCGCGAGCGTGTCGAAAAACTGCAGCTGCTTGTAATTCTGGAACAGGTGCTCTGCCTCGATCCATTTCGCGGTTTGCGCATCCTTGACGATCTCAGCCTTCAGCCTGTCCTGCCGATCGATCTCGCCGGCCAGCATCCGCTCGGCCAAAGGGCGATCCACCGGCGGAATTTTGTCGATCAGGACCAGCTTCGATAGTCCGTAGCGGCCGTTGTAGAGCCCCCAACTGTGCATGCTCGATATCAGCCCGCAGTAGGGGTGGTGCCGCTCGTTGAAATCGGGCGATCGTCGGCTGGTGACCGTGATGTACTTCGCGGGTGTCTCGATCAGATTGTATGGCAGGCCGGTCGTCTCGTCGGTCACCGGATCTCGGTCAAACTCGGCCCAGCCCGCGTCGTGGTGAGAAACGACGTAGAACATCAAGTCATCGGGCCAAACCGGCTCGAAGCGGTCATTGCCGAATGCGCGCGCGAACTGGTCGGACAGCGCCGTGTGCTCGTGCATCATCACCGCCAAGCGGGGCTCACCTGCCGGTGCGGTCTGAATGATCATTGTCAAGCACCCTTCAGCTCCGCCACCGCGCGCGCGGCTTGCGCGATCGCGAGGTGCGCGTAGGCGTCGCCGCCCGCGTCGGAATTGGCGATGACGACGCGACCCGCCTTTTGCCGGGCGCGCTCCAGCACGCTTTCATAATCATCCTCGTCGTAGAGCGAGTTCGCCACATAGCCGTAGCCGTGCGGCCAGCGGTTGACCGTGATCGCAGCGATGTCGCGCGCGCTGGAAAAACCTCCGCGGCCAAGCATGCGGTCGAGCTCGTCGCGGATCCTGTCTTCGAAATCCGCAAACGTCATGTCAAGCAGCCGTGCCTGGCCGAGGCGAAACTGCGTGCGCGCATCGAGCCCCCGGTTGGGTGCGCCCGGAACGTGGACCAGGTGGAGACAGATCGGCTCGGAAGGATTGCGCGGATGCTGATAGCCGCCGAGGCTGACGGGAAAATCGAGCTTGACCCGGCTGTGGAAGGACATGGGGGCGGAGATGTCGTGCACGCCGAGGTTCACCCACGCACGCCAGTCGCGCACGAGCACGTTGCTATAGACGAGCGGCGTCTTGACGTTGCGCGCGAGCGCCTCGCGTTGCGGCACCGGCAGCTCCGGCATGATATGTGGAATGACCATGTGGAAGCAGGCAAGCACCGCGTGCTTGGCCTCGACCCGGCGCGGCACGCCATCGCGCACGTAGGCCACAAGGACGCTGTCGCCGGCGCTGCGGACGTCGACGCAGGTCGAATCCAGCCGAATGCGCACCGCCTGTTCGTCACGATCGAGCTTGCCGTAGTCGAACGCCGCCAGCACCACGTCATCCATGGTGTGGCCGCGCGCGACATCGGGAATGAGCGAACGCACCAAGAGGCGAGCGAGCGAGGCGTTACCGTCGGGGAAGTGGTAGATGTAAGGCTCCCTCGCCGAGACGCGCGGCGGCAGGCCCAAGCCGTCGAAACCGGGATAACCCAATTCGCGGGCCTCGGCGGCCGGTACGGCGTCGCATCCCAGCCCGAAGAAACCGAGCGTGCGGCCCTGAAAGCAGCTCGCCACCTCCTCGCTGCAGCCGCACAGCTTGATGAGGTAGTCGCGGTAGCTCGTCCGCTTGAGGATTTCCCGCTTCTCGTCCGCCGTCTTGCCGGCCAGCGGATCGCGCGCGCCGTCATAGAGCGCGAGCAGCTGCGCCTTGCTTGCGGGCGAGATCGGAAAGGCGGCGACGAACTCGGAGAGCGGCTTGGCGAGCCGGCGCGCGGCCTGGTCGGCTCCCGCGGTCGGCGGTTCGCCCGCCACGAGCACGTCGCGGCCGAAGGCCTCGCGCGCAAAGAAGATGCCGCGCGAAAGCCCGAGCGAGGAATAGAGCGTGCGCTCGAACGCGGTCTCGAACCGCGCGATCTCGACGCCGAGCTCGCGCAGCAGCCCTTTTGCGACCTCGCTGTATTGCGTGTTGGGAGAATCGATCGATTCGCTGCCGCCGTAGCCGATCACGAGGCGGCCATCGAGCGTGAATTCGTTGCGCTTGGCATGGCCGCCAAAATCATCGTGGTTGTCGAGCACGAGAATGCGCGCGGACGATCCAGCGGCGCGGCGGTAGAAGAAGGCGGCGGCCAAGCCGCTGATGCCGCCGCCGACAACTACGAGATCGTAACGCTCCTCGATCGGCAGCCGGTCGAGAGCAAAGCGCGTGCCTGCGCGCGCCTGCGCGTGTGCGGTCTCGAATGAGCCCGGATGCTGCCCGCGCAATCCGGTGAGCGCCGGCGGGTAACGCGCAGGCTCGGCAGCGATCTGCGCCGCAGGCGTCAGGCCGGCGGCGACGGTCAGGGCCACTCCGTTGAGGAAGTCGCGGCGCGAAATCGGAGACATAGGCAATCGGAATGCGCTCGCGGCTTTGATGGACGAGAGGCGCGACGGCCACGCTGCCGTCACCACGATAGAGCCGCGATTCTGCCAGCAAGAGAAGATGAAACGCAAGGCGCGCGGCAGGTCGCCTTGCGGATGCAAGCCGTGGCCAGGGAATATGCGGGCGAAATTCGTGTTATGATGCATTGCCAGGACGAGGGAGTAACGCCCGTGAACCAGGACATCATCAATCTTTACGACCGCTTCACCCATGGCGGCATGAGCCGCCGCGCCTTTCTCGACCGGCTGGTCGAGCTCGCCGGTTCGACCGCGGCCGCCGCCGCGCTGCTGCCGCTGTTACAGAACGACTACGCACGCGCCGCCATCGTGGCGGCCGACGATGCCAGGCTCGCTGCCGAACGCGTCAGCTACGACTCGCCCAAGGGCAAGATCAACGGTTATCTCGTGCGCGGCAAAGCCATGGGCAAGCGGCCCGTGGTGATCGTCATTCACGAAAACCGGGGCCTTAACCCGCACATCGAGGACGTGGCGCGCCGCTTGGCGGTGGAGGGCTATCTCGCTTTTGCGCCCGATCTTCTGTCGGTGAACGGCGGCACTCCGCCCGAAGAGGACAAGGCGCGCGAGCTTCACGCCAAGACCGAGCGCGAGGACATGATCGCGGCGGCGCTCGCGGCCGTCCCGTTCATGCAAAAGCACGCGGAGTCGACCGGCAAGGTCGGCGCCGTCGGCTTCTGCTTCGGCGGCGGCGTCGTCAACCGTATGGCGGCGGGCAGTCCCGATCTCGCCGCCGCGGTGCCGTACTACGGCGCGCAGGTCCCGGTCGAGATGGTGCCCGCGATCAAGGCGGCGCTGCTCCTGCACTACGCCGAGAATGACGAGAACATCAACAAAGGCATCGCGGCGTACGAAGCCGCGCTGAAGACCAACAACAAGAAATATACGATCTATATCTACCCGGGCACCCAGCACGCCTTCAACAACGACACCGGTGCCGCGCGCTACAACAAGGCGGCGGCCGATCTCGCCTGGAGCCGAACGCTCGCCTTCTTCGCGGAGAATTTGGGCGCGCCGCCCAAGGCGGCGTGAAAGGCACCCGTCATTCCGGGTCCCGAGCGCAGCGAGGGAGCCCCGGAATGACGATCAGCGCCGTGCGCGCGATCGCCGGGGAGTTTTTTGCGTCTCGGCCAGCGTCTCGATCAGCGCGGTCGCCGTGCGCAAGAGGCGGCCGTCGCGACCGAGCGGGCCGACGAGCTGCGTTCCGAGCGGCATGTCCCCTTCGCCCGCGAACAGCGGCAGCGACAAGGCCGGCAAACCGGTCAAGGTCCATAACGTGCAGAAGGCGGGATCGCCGGTCGAGCCGAGCCCCTTGGGCGCAACGCCGGTAGTCGCTGGCGTCAGGATCGCATCGTAGGCATCGAAAATCTCGGCAAGGCCCGCGGTGTAGCGCGGCACCTTTGCCTGCGCGCCGAGATAGTCGACCGCGGCCACGCCGCGCCCGTGCGCGAGGAGCTTGCGCAGCGCTTCGCTCGGCTCGCCGCGGGCGACAAACGGTGCGAGGTTGTGCGCCATCTCCGTCGCCATGATGGTGCGATGTATCTCCCAGGCTTCGGTCCAAGTCGGCGGAAGATCGACCGGCTCGATCGCCGAGCCGAGCGCCGCCGCGAGTTCCTCGAAGGCGGCCTTGGTCTGCGCATCGGCCTTGTCCCACACCGGCGTGCGCACGAAAGCAAAACGCGGCGGCAGCGGCGGCGGCTCGCGCTGCAATGCGCGGAAATCGGGGGCCGCGAAAGGCTCGGTGTCGGGGTCGGCCGGATCATGGCCGGCGATCACCTCGAGGATCAGTGCAAGGTCGCCAAGCGAGCGCGCGAAGGCTCCGATATGGTCGAGCTCGCGCGACAGCGGCAGCACGCCCGCGCGCGAGACGAGGCCATGAGTCGGTTTGATCGCGAACACGCCGCAGAACGCCGCCGGGCGGATGACTGATCCATTGGTCTGGCTGCCGAGCGCGAGCGGCACCATCTGCGCGGCCACCGCCGCCGCCGATCCCGACGACGAGCCGCCGGGCGTGCGCGCGTGATCGTGCGGGTTGCGCGTGGGGCCGGGATGGAAATAGGCGAACTCGGTGGTCACCGTCTTGCCGATGATCACCGCGCCCGCGGCGCGCAGCTTCGTCACGACGGTCGCATCCTGTCGAGGCCGGCGGCCGGCGACGAGCGGTGAACCGCACTCGGTCGGATAATCGGCGGTATCGATGATGTCCTTGATCGCGACCGGAATGCCGTGCAGTTGCCCGATCGCGTGCCCCTCCTTGCGGCGCTCGTCGAGCCTGCGTGCTTGGGCAAGCGCATGCTCGCGGTCGAGATGGGCGAACGCCTTGATCTCTCCATCGAGCGCCTCGATGCGATCGAGGCAAGCGCGCGCATATTCCTCGGCTGAAACGGCGCCGCGGGCGATTTCCGCCGCCGCCTCGGTCGCGGTCAATTTGACGAGCTCGTCGGTCATAGCCTTTTGCGCGGGGCTTTGTGCCTCAGCCGCCGTAAAGATAATTCGGCAGCCAAAGGCTCATCCCAGGCCACAGATACATGATCACCATGCAGATGATGACGATGAGCATGTACGGCATCATACCCCCGAAGATCTGATTGAGCGTGACGTGCGGCGGCGACACCCCTTTGAGGTAGAACGCCGACATCGCCACGGGCGGCGACAGGAATGCCGCCTGCAGGTTCACGAAGACGAGCGTGCCCCAGAGGATCGGGTCGATGTTGAAGTGCTTCAGCAGTGGCAGGAAGATGGGAACGAAGATGACGATGATCTCCGTCCATTCGAGTGGCCATCCCAGCAGGAAGATGATCGCCTGGGAGAGGATCATGAACTGCACGGGCGACAAGTTCAGCGACAGCACCCACTGCTCGACCAGCGCCTGTCCTCCCAGAATGGCAAAGACTCCGGAGAACAGCGCCGAGCCGACGAACAGCCAGCACACCATCGCCGTCGTCTTCGCGGTCAAGAACGCCGCCTCCTTGGTGCGCTTCCAGTCGAGCGTTCGTGCCTGAAATGCCAAGAGAAAGGCGCCGGCGGCGCCGATGCCGGCGGATTCGGTCGCGGTGGTGATTCCGAAGAGAATGACCCCGAGAACGACAACCGTGAGAATGCTCAGCGGCATCACCGAGGAGGTGAGAAGCTCGAGAACCACGAAGCGATCGGCATCCATTCTCCAGTAATAGCGCACGATCATCAGCGCCCCGACGACGGCGCAGAGCCCAAACCAAAAATAGAAGCCTTGCGGCGGGCCCTGTTCGGAAGGCGTCGGGCCGTGGCCCAGGCCGGGAGTTCCCAATTGTTGGACGCCGGATATGGCGGCCTCGGCGGCCACCTGCTGGTGAATGACGACGTACCACCACGCCAACCAGAGCGTGCCGGCGACCAGCACGAATGGCACGAGCGCCACGCAAAAATGCTTGAATAGGCTCCGATAGCTGATGCGTTCTTTGTCGGCCTCGATCGCCGTGGCCCGCGAAGGCGAGAACAACGCGGAGACGAGGCTGACGAACATATTCTTGGAATAAGCGAGTTGAAATTTCCGCATCCAGTCCGGGACCGGTATCCGGGTCAGCTCTTCCGACAACGGTGGAGCAATCCTCGGCTGGATCGTCGCCCAACCGATGACATAGACCATGTAGAGCAACGCCAGGAAGAATCCGGGGAGCATGGCGGCCGCGTAGAGCTTGACCACCGACTGCCCGGCCACCGCCGCGTAGACGATGATCATCACCGAGGGCGGGATCAGAATGCCGAGCGTGCCACCCGCGGTAATCACTCCGGATGCGAGCTTCACGTCATAGCCCGCCCGCAGCATCGGATTGAACGCAATCACACCCATGAGCACCACGACGGCGCCGACGAGGCCGCTGGCAATGCCCCAGAAGGTACACACAATCAGCGTCGCGACCGCCAACGAGGCGGGCACCCGCCGGAACGCGAGCTGGATCGAATAGAACATCTTGTCGACGAGTGCGCCGCGTTCCATCACGTAGCCCATGAGGACGAACAACGGGATGGAAATCAGCACGTCGTTGGTCATCGCACCGTAGGTGCGCTGAACCATCAGATCGAAGACTCTATTGTCGGTGAAGTGCTGCGCCGGATCGTAGAAGGCGATGAAGCCGAAAAACATCCCGAGGCCCATGAGCGTAAACGCTGTCGGGAAGCCCATCATGATGACGATCACGATGAGCGCGAGCATTGTGAGCCCGAGGGCCGGATCGCTCATGTCTGGAGGTCTCCCCCCATCCCGCGCTGGCGCGCCGTCTCTTCGATTTGATGCGCGCGAGCGATGGCGCGCTTGCGCGTCTCCTCGTCCACGTGCTCGCTGTAGGCGAGCTGCTCCTCGACGACGTCGATTTCGGTGACGTCCTTGAGGCGGCTCGGCCATTCTCCGGTCTTGAGGCAGACGATGCAGCGCACCATCTCGGCGGCGCCCTGGAGCATCACCAACACGCCGGCGACCGGAATCATCGCCTTGAACTGGTAGACGGGCGGGCCCTCCGCGGTCACCGTCGAATGCTCTCCGATCGCCCACGATTCGGAGGCGAACACGTATCCCGAGTAGATGAGCGCGGCAATTCCGGGGATGAAGAAGACGATGTAGAGCACCAGATCGAGGCCGGCCTGCATGCGCGGCCGCATCGAGCCGTAGAGGAAATCGCCGCGGACGTGGGCGTTTTGCGCCAATGTGTAAGCACCGGCCAGCATGAACAGCGTGCCGTAGAGCATATTATCGAGATCGAATATCCACGCCGTGGGCGCGTTCAAGATGTAGCGCTTGAAGACCTCGATACAGACGGCGCTCATCAGCGCGATGATCAGCCAGGCCGCAGCCTTGCCGACCCAGGTGCTGATACCGTCAATGGCGTGCAGGACGCTTTGGACGCTCATCCATTGCCGCCGCAGCGAGAAGGGGAGAATTGAGTACAACAAAGCACCATCCGGTCAACCGGCCGGATGGTGCTTTCGCCAGTTCAGATCGTCAAATCGGCTTCTTCGCGTTCGGTCCGAAGTAGTGATCGAACACCATCTTTCGGCTCACGACGGTGTCCTGCTCCCATTGGGTGGCCCGCTTGGCAAATTCGAGCTGGGATTCGATGATCTCCTTGAACAGCGGATTTTCCGCCGCCTTCTTCTTTGCGACCTCGTCGAAGATCTCGAGCTGCCTTTTGAGCACCGCGTCGGGCGTCTTGTAGAATTTCACGTTGTCCTTCGTTTGCAGCTCGACATAGTCCTTCGAGTAGCGGTCGATGGCTTTCCATTGCATGTCTTGTGACGCCGCTTCCACCGCATTGGCGATGATTGCCTTCAACTTATCGGGCAACGCGTCGTACTTCGTCTTGTTGAACGTGATCTCGAACTGCTCGGCATTCTGATGGTAGCTCTGCAGCATGCAGACCTTGGAGACATCGGCAAAGCCGAGCATGCGGTCCGACGAGGCATTGTTGAACTCAGCCGCATCGAGCAGGCCGCGGTCCATGGCGGCAACGATCTCGCCGCCGGGCAGTGCGTTCACCGCGGCGCCCAGTCCCTGGAACACGTCAATGGAAATCCCGACGGTGCGGAACTTGAGCCCTTTGAAGTCGTCGGCTTTGGTGATCGGCTTCTTGTACCAGCCGAGCGGCTGCGTCGGCATCGGTCCGTACGGGAAAGACACGACGTTCGCGCCGATCGACGAGTAGAGCTTGTTGAGCAGCTCCTTGCCGCCACCGTACTTGTGCCAGGCCAGCAGCATGTTGGCGTCCATCGCATAGCCCGGACCCGACCCCCAGAGCGCGAGCGCCGTTTGCTTGCCGTAGTGGTAGACGAGCACGCCGTGGCCACCGTCGAGCACTCCTTTGGAGACCGCATCGAGCAGTTGGAATGCGGGCACCACTGCCCCGGCGGGCAGCACCTCGATCTTGAGGTCACCGCCGGTCATGTCATTGACCTTTTTGGCATAATCGAGCGCGTATTCGTGAAAGATATCCTTCGACGGCCACGTGCTCTGCCAGCGCATACTGATTGCGCCTTGCGCCCTGACGACACTTGGGGCCGCCACGGTTGCGGCGCTCGCCAGCGCAGCTCCTTTGAGGAACTTGCGGCGGGTCGCTGCTGCAGATGAAGATTTATTCGGCATTGCTTCCTCCCTGGCTCAGACTTGAGAGACGATGTTTTGTCTTCTGCGACTAACCCTCCCGACGAGGTCCTATTCCGATCAACGCAGGTTGTAGGGGGTGACATCGCCCCGCACAAGGCTCGAATTGTCGCCCCAGGCAGCGCCAGCGCGTGCGAGTTACCGATCTGGCTTGACGCCGCCGGTAGGCCTGTCACAAGCGCGGCATTCAGCGCCCGCGCAACGCGGTTTCGCCCGCTTTATGCTAAGGTCGAAGAGGCGGCGACCCGGATCAGAGGCACGGCTCCCATTCCCCGTGAAGGGGACTGTCGCCCCATTCAAGCCGGATTGATCGGCTCAGCCCTAACCCACGACCGCAACTTTTCGACCCGCTGCCGGCAGACAGGAGAAACCCGTGTCCCGCCTTGTTTCGACGCTCGCCATCATCTTCCGGCTTGCCCGCCCGTATTTCTTTTCCGAGGACCGCTGGGCCGGGCGCATTCTCCTCGCTGCCGTCATCACCATCGAGCTGTCGATCGTGGCGATCAACGTGGCGCTCAATCAATGGAACAACCGCTTCTACAACGCGCTGCAAGAGCGCAATTGGGACAATTTCGTCTCGGAGCTGTTGTTCTTCTGTGCCCTGGCGGCGACTTACATCGTGATCGCGGTGTATCAACTCTATCTCAATCAATGGCTGCAGATCCGGTGGCGGCGCTGGATGACACAGCAATATCTCGATCGTTGGCTCGCCGGCGCCAACCACTACCGCATGCAGCTCCTCGGCGATGCGGCCGACAATCCCGACCAGCGCATCGCCGAGGACATCAACATGTTCATCGAGCGCACGCTGTCGATTAGCGTCGGGCTGCTCAGCGCGATCGTGACGCTGTGCTCCTTCGTGGTGATCCTGTGGACGCTCTCCGCGGCCGCCCCGCTCCATCTGTTCGGTGCGAGCTTTGCCATTCCGGGATATCTGGTATGGGCGGCGCTGCTCTACGCGGTGGTCGGAACGACGCTCACCCATCTCATCGGCTGGCCGCTGGTCTCGCTCAATTTCCGCCAGCAGCGCTTCGAGGCCGATTTCCGTTTCAATCTCGTTCGGGTGCGGGAGAACTCCGAGCAGATCGCGCTGCTCGCGGGAGAAACCGCCGAGCAGGAACGGCTGCTCGATCGCTTCGGTTACGTGGTGGGCAATTTTCTCCTCATCATGCAGCGTACCAAAAAGCTCACCTTCCTGACAGCAGGATACGGGCAAGTTTCGATCGTCTTCCCCTTCATCGTGATCAGCCCCGCCTATTTTGCCGGCACGGTTCAGCTCGGCGGATTGATGCAGACCGCATCGGCGTTCAGCAGCGTGCAGAAGGCGCTGTCGTTTTTCGTCGACGCCTATCGTTCGCTCGCGGAGTGGCGGGCAGTCATCGCACGCCTCGACGGCTTCAACATCGCGGTGGAGCGGGCGCAGGCGGCAGCGACCGCGCCGGAGGCGATCAAGGTCGCGCCGCGCGAGGGTAAGGACCGTATCGAAATCGACGAGCTTCTCGTGCGCTTGCCGCAGGGCACGCCGTTGGTTGCCGCCGACGACTTTACCATCTCCGCCGGCGAGCGGGTGCTGCTCACGGGGCCTTCGGGCACGGGAAAGTCGACGTTGTTCCGGGCCATCGCCGGCACATGGCCGTTCGGAGCGGGCACCGTCCGCGTGCCGCAAGGCGCCAAGGTGATGGCGCTGCCACAGCGACCCTATTTCCCGGTCGGCACGCTGGCGGCCGCGGTCACCTATCCGGCCGAGTCCGGTACGATCAGCGCCGAGACCCTGCGCGAGGCGATCATCGCGGTCGGCCTGCCCGCGCTCGCCGAGCGGCTCAGCGAGGAGGCACACTGGAACCGAATGCTCTCGCTCGGCGAGCAGCAGCGCCTCGGGATTGCCCGAGCCATTCTGCAAGCGCCGGATTATCTCTTTCTCGACGAGGCGACGGCCTCGCTCGACGAAGCGGCGGAAGCTGCGCTCTACCGCCTCCTCAACGCGCGGCTCAAGCGCGCCACGATCGTCTCGATCGGGCACCGCTCGACGCTTGCCGCGTTCCACCGCCGCGGCCTCGTGCTGGAGCGCGACGGCGAGATCAGTCGCTTGCGTGAGGCCGTGCTCGAGCCGGCGGCGGAGTAGCTCTCACGAGACAAGCCGGACCACAAACGCGGCTCGGACCAAAGTGCCCGTCGAAACCCATTGCGGGAAGCAAAATCCGGATGTCGCCATAGCGCGTCGAAGACGCGCGTAAACGCGCTTATGGCTCCATCCGGGCCTACGCTCCTTCATCAAAAGCAACGGGCGGCGGCTCGCAAGGAACCACCGCCCGCCGATGATGCCATATCGGCCTACTTGAGATTGGCCAGGGCCGTCAGGTCGAACTTGCCGGTCGCCACGAACGACGCGCCGCACCAGTTGGAGCCGAACCCGCCCGGATTGATCGCGGTGAAGCTCGACGTGAAGGTTGCCGTGTGGTCGCTGGTGAAGGCGTTGCAGTCACCCTTGTTCAGGTCGGTGTCGTAGTAGCGCAAGTCGAGCGTGAACACGCTCTTGGTAATGCCGATACCGACGTTCCAGGTCGTGTAGCTGCGGTAGGGAATGCCGTTCGGGTAGGGCGCGGTGCAGCCCGGGATGCCGACCTGGGTGCAATAGAAATTATCGCTCGTGCCCAGGAACCAGTGGCCGGCCTCGCCGGACAAGAAGAGTCCCCAGCCCTCCGGCATGGCGGCGCTGGGCGCGGTGAATTTCGCACCGCCCACGACGTAGGTGCCCTTGGCGCCGGAATTGAGCACGGACGGCGAGTAGTACACCGCACCGCCGTATTGGACTTGATCGTTCACCGTGAAGGTCCCCTTGGCATAGCCCTCCAAGAAGCTCAGGTCTTTCTTGATGACGTTGAAGTTGACCGGCAGATAGCCGTTCGCGAGGCAGTCGGTGCCGAACACCGGGGCGACGCTGCCGTTGAAGCATTGCCCGCCCGGGTACCAGTAGTACCAAGCGCCGAAATCGAGCGCGAGCGGACCGAAGGTCGGGCGGATGCCGCCGTAGATGTCGATCTCGGCCGCCGCGCGGTTCGGGAACGAGATGCTCTCGCCCGCGATACCGACGTAGTACTGCAGGTCCTTGGTGACGTTGTAGCGCGGCTCGAAATAGGCGGCGACCGACGGCTTGTGGTTGGATTGGGTGATGCCGCGGAAGATGTAGTCCGAGGTAATGCCGCCGCCGAAGGCGACGTCCCACGGATTGTACGGCGCCACCGGCGGCGCGACCGCCTTGACCTTCATGTCCGCTGCCAGCGCCGGCGTCGCCAGCGCGACGGCGGCAACTGCGGATAAAACGATCTGTCTCATTTGCCCCTCTATCAGTTATCACGCCACCCCGGCGGCTGATGCTGTTCGTCAGAACGCGATCTTGTCCCGGCCATCGCGTCCCCGTCACCTAACAACGCGCTAGGAAATGTGAGAAGGAGAATCCCGCAGCAATTGCTGTATTTTTAGGCGAATCCCGTCCTTTTGGATCGAAAGAATCGGAGTGTTGCGATTCCAACACAAAGCGGCCTTAGCCGGATACGTCCGACTAAGGCCGCAAGCAAACGCCAGCGTTGCAACGGCGAGATTTGCCTCAGGCGGCGGCCGCCTTCTTGCGGTTGGCCTCGAGCCTGGCGTCGACCAATGCCACCGTCGCGTCGATGACGGGATTGCGCAGGCCCTTCTGCGCCGCGATCGCCTGCACCAGCTTGTCCGCGCGTTCGATGTTGGGCACCCCGTTATTGAGCGCGCGGGCGGCTGACGACGGGCGCGTCAGGCTCTGCGCGGCCGCCGCGTATTTCTCGAACGGCACCAGATCGTCCCGATTGGCACCGAGCTTGACGCAAAGGTCGACCACGAAGTTGTAGACGCTGCGCGACGCCTCGATGTCGCGATGCACCGCATCCTTGATGTCGATGGCGCCGTCTTTTGTGACGCAGCGATAATTGCCGGTCAGCAACATCGCCCATTTCGCAAGCGGCACGAAAATCGACTCGTGCACCTTGAGCTTCACCGGCAGCTCGATCTTGCCGTCACCGGTATCGAAGCGAACCGCCTCGATGTCGTCCTGCAACCGGCGAAGAATGGCGGTGTGCGCGTCGGACTCGAAACGCGCAACCTTGAAGTTGGTGGGCAGCGTGACCAGCAGCACATTGACCTTTTCCTCGGGCGGACGGATTGCCTGCGGGTCCGGACTGCACAGCGTCAAAACAGCAGGATCGAAACTGTCCCAGACGCTCGGGTCGGTATAGGCCACCTTCAACGGTTCGGTGTTCAGACCTGGAATGCGTTTGAGGTAAGGCAGCGGCGGCATGTTCATGATCGACATGCACGGCACCTTCGACCTCGCAACCGCATCGAGCAGCTGGCGCACGCCGGGCACGCGATACTGCGGCTCCTGCATGGCCAGACCGACGAGGTCGTAGTCCGTCGGATCGACGTCGGCGGGACCGGCGGCGGACACCTTGCCTGGGAGCTTGCGCGAGTCGATCTCGATCGGTTCCTTGCGGCCCTTGACCGGCAAGCGCACGCGGAACCCCTCCGCATTGATCAGGTCCGCCTCCGCCGGCAGGCATACCAGCTTTACCTGATGACCCCCGAACAGGAGCTTGGAGGCGAGCAGCGAGCCATAGGACGCGCCCATGATCAGGATGTTGTAAGTCGCCGGCATAGCGAACCTCCTCCGCGTTGGATGGAAGAAGGAGAGAGCTCTTCCCTCTCGCGCCGGCAATGCTATTGCGCCGGCCATCCGCATGCAATCCGCATGGCCCGTGACCGCGGTGCAGCCGCGGTATCGCAACTGACTTGCTGGTGAGCGGGGCACGGCGATCGGCTCACTCCCGC
>Ga0075421_100005888_pt1 | contig 14875 bp, 13 predicted proteins | sample SoiMetdeltSBSDD5_FD_75292 | JGI IMG/M metagenome (GOLD analysis project Ga0075421, IMG submission 75292) | Bulk soil microbial communities from a Populus tree surrounding site in Tennessee, USA - Soil MetaG P. deltoides SBSDD5 | ecosystem: Environmental > Terrestrial > Soil > Tree plantation...
GCACTCCGCACTGTCTCGAATCAGTCCTTCCAGTAAACTATTGTCGGAATGCCACTTAGCCGACGTTCCGTAATTTCGCGCAGCCACTTCCTGACAAGAGGCATCTATTAGGGCGAGTTTTGTCGCTTGTTTCGGAGGCAAAAATGCCTATTGATCGAGAGGATGTGGTTCGGGCGATCTTTGCCGAAGCCGCTGCCGTTCATCAGCGATTTGCGGGAACCGGACTCGGGTCCGTCGTCGCGGCTGCGAACGCGATCAGCAGCGCGCTTCGAGCCAATCGGAAGGTCTTGGCGTTTGGGAACGGCGGAAGCGCCTCAGACGCCGAGCACCTGGTGGCCGAGTTGGTGGGGCGGTTCGAGGGGGAACGTCGCGCGCTGAGCGCTGTCGCGCTCACCGCAGACTCGAGCGTCGTCACCGCAATCTCGAACGACTACGGTTACGAGCATGTGTTTACGCGTCAAGTCGACGGACTGGGGTCGGCGGGCGACGTCGCGTTCGGCATTTCGACCAGCGGGCGTTCCAAGAACGTCGAGGCTGCACTCGCAACGGCGAAGGCGCGTGGACTGGTTACGATCGCCATGACCGGACGCGACGGTGGGCCGATGGGCGCCGCGGCGGACATTCATGTGAACGTTCCGGAAAGCAGCACCGCTCGAATCCAGGAAGTGCATCGGACCATCATGCACGCCATGTGCACGATCATCGAGCACAGTCTGAAAACAGAGTGAACGCTCAGCCGTCTTCGCTGCGAGAATGTTTCCAACCGTAGAGTGGAAGAACATAGAAGCGGTAGTACTGCAGCTTGAGAAACTGCTCCGTCACTTGTTGAAGTCCGTGCCAAGAACTCGCCCAGGACTCCGGTGTTGTCTCTCCAAACACAGGCACACACGAGACGGCGATACCGGCCCGGACCAACACCGCGCGATAAACGAGAGACGATCGCGTGCTGCGGAAGGCAGAAGCCACTACCGCGACCGATTTGATGTGCTCAGTTGTGAGCACGTCCTTAATCTGATTCGCGGCATTGAGTGAAATCGGTTCGATTTCCCGCAGCGGAACGGTTTCTATTTTCTCCAGTCGAGCCATCCGAGCCATCAATTGAGCGATGGCGCTCTGAACTCTCGCTTCGTTGCCGTCCGAGTTCCGGACTGTCGTCACAAGCACTCTAGGTGCGAGACCAGCGCGGTAGAGGGTTTCAGCTCGCTCGAAGAGCAGGTAGTCCGGGTCGAAATTCTCAACGAGCAGCGCATCCGCTGGTCCGACTTCCTCATTACATACGAGGCTGTGTCCTATCGCAGGAACCGAGAAGCCACGGGTCAACCATAGTAGAACGCCAACGCAACCGCAGAGAACAAGCCGGAAGGCCCAGGTCGGTTTAGTGCATTCCGTGCGGTACACAAACCACCGTGTCCACGCCGGCGTTTCCTTCAAGTTCGAGTTCGAGCCAAACACAGCGTGTCAGTTGATGGATCGGATCCTCGTGAAGCACGAAGGGGTGACGCGCAGTGGGCAGACTTCAGTTCTCTTCCGCAACCAGGTGGGCGTCACTCGACTGTAACCGCCGATAGACATTCTTTGTGAGCTCACCCACCGTGGCCCAGGAATGGCGTTCGGCCGCAAATCGCCGAATCTCAGTGCGGCGAGTGGGGAGGTCCTGATACAGCTCACTCGAGAAGTAACGTTCGATGGTTCGCGCGAGAGCAGTGGGATCTCGAGGAGCGCAGACGTAACCGGTGCATCCATCCACGACGTCATCTTTTAGCGAGGCCACGTCGGTCGCGATCGCGGGAAGTCCAAAGTTGTAACCGAGGAAGAGTACTCCACTTTGGAAGACGTGCGTGTACGGAAGAACCAACACATCCGCCGCCTTGAAGTAAATCTCCGTGTCAGCGTCCGGGACATACTCGATTCGCTGTATCACAACCGAATCGAGATTGAGGTCCGCGACCCGCTGCCGAATCGACTGCCAGTAGGTTTCGTGGCCTTTCGGCCGTCCGGCGATGACAAGCCGACAGTTTGGGACTCTGCCGACGACCAATGCCATGGCCTCCACCAAGTATTCCAAGCCCTTGTATGGAACGATATTACCGAAGAACAACACGGTTCGATCTGAACGGTCGAGCCCAAGCCGTTGCCGTGCTTCGAAGGTCGTCAGCGCGGTGTCAGGGACTGTGCTGTTGATGCCGAACGGAATGACGCTGATCTTCGCATCGGAGATGCCAAACTCCTCTTGCAACTCGCGCTTCATTTGCGCGGTGTGCACGAACAGGTGATCGACCAAACGGTATTGAATGCGGAGAGTCAGCCGATTGGCAGAGCTGTCGTTTCCGTCACGCCGGCGTGCGTTGACGTTATGAACGGTCAACACGAGACGCTTCCCCAGGAGGCGGTAGTACAAGGGGATCAGAGTGCGATCCAGGAACTCCAGCCTGTTGTTCCACAGGATGTGAAAGATGCGGGCTCTAGCGCTGGCCGCGTACAGCAGTAACCTGGCGTAGTATCTGGTGACGCGCGCGATTTTCGTGACCACTGACGCCTCTGGCCTTGCATCCCCGCGCAGATTGAGAACTCGAACTTGCGGATTCGAACGCAGCTCCGGCGACTCGAGCTCGTCGCTGCCGATGAAATCGAGGCAGATGCCCTCCGCAATCAGGCTCCCAGCCAAACCGAGCGCATATGGGCGATCGCCGCCTCCCGTCAGGAGGGCGATTCGTTCAACGGGCGCAGGCCGGTCCCCCCGCTTTCTGTCACGGGCCTCGTCATGCATTGGCGTTTTACAGTAATCGACTGCAGCGCAGGAGGCCGCAGTCTGTGGTCCAGGACGTTCCATTTCTAACAAACCCCAAGCCTGAGGGATTTCTCTCTCTGAGTCCATGTTCTGCGATTGGCCGGTGTCATCTTGTAGAGCAGCTTATCCAGTCCTCTATAGGTCGATGATTTTGTGGAGGACACGACGTTTCTCGCTAACTTCGCATAGCGCCAGCCGAAGTACTGTCCGATCAGTTTGTACTTGCGTGACTCCTTGAGGTTCAACTGACCGGAGCCTAGTGCCGTTGCGAGATGCTCGAGCTGACTGAGCAAATGGGGCTTTTCGGGATAGAAGTAGGAGAGGCGGTTCTCGATCAACCTGACGCATGCCATTCTCGTGTCTTCGCTGTCCTCTAGCGAGAGGAGATGATCGATGCACAGCCTCGTCGACAAGAGCAGCGCGTCGAATGCACCTGCAGCCCGCCTCCCGCTCAAACTTCCGGAGTCAGTTTCACGGTAGTAACTCGTGGCGGCCGGCACGAATCTAACGTGCTCGGCGGCCGCAACGACCCGGCAGATGTATTCCCCGTCATCATCGCCAGACATGGAGAGCCGCTCGTCCCAGGGTCCGGCCAGTTCGGTCAACCGGCGACTCACGAGCCATACAGCAGGATTCATCCAGATACCGTTGACGAACCGAGCCTTGATCCATTCAATAGGTGTGAGGTTTCGCCACAGAGCGGTTGGTTGAAATCGGGCTCGCCAGTAGCAGTAGAAAAATGTTCCGAATGGCCCCGTTAACAGCTCTCGCGTACGCTTTGACTCTGTAGCGGTGAGCTGCAGCGTGATTTTATTCGGAGCCAGCAGGTCGTCGGCATCGAGCCACTGGATATACTCTCCTTGGGCCAGCGACAAAGCCCTGTTCCTGGCCGCAGCCGCGCCGCTGTTGGGTTGCGTTACTAATTTGACGCCGAGCGAACTGAACCCGCGCACAATGGATGCTGTCGAGTCTCTGGAACCATCGTCGACAACGATGATCTCCTTCGCCTTCCAGGTTTGCTGTAGCGCCGACTCAATCGTGCCAGCGATCCAGCGCTCGGCGTTGTACGCGGGGATCAGAATCGATACTAGGTCGCGCATCTTATTGGCGATCCGTTTCGTTGACGCCAACCGCCGCGCATGACAAGCGTCTTGTCGACACGTGGCTACGTCGTGCTGAAAAACGAGCGCCATCGAAAGCCATCTCGATGGCGCAGAGTTGATAAGGCCAAGGCGGGGCTGTACTTAATTCTTGCCAGAGAGCGCTAAAGCTGAATCGCACCGATCGAGATCGCGCCCCGAACGTCGCGACCTCGCCAGGAATCTGTGATTAGCGTAAGACAGTTAAATTCGTCGGCGCGGATGGCAGCGTCGGTGTCTGCGATATCAACGGATGCGGGTAGGTATAGGGCACGTAGCCGGGTTTCGCGGTACTCATGAAATAATCACGGTTTGCCTGAACCATCGTACTTTCTGCGGCGCACGTTCCGCCGGTCGCCATGTGAGGCGCGAGGTTAATGGCATTATTCCACTCGTAAATGGGCGCAGACATTTGACCACCACTACCATTTGGCGCAAATCCCGGCTGATCCTTGCCGGGATAGACGTTCTGAGTCGGGTGTGAACAGTCATATGGGCATGAACAGTAATAATAAAGGCGGATAAAACCGTCCCAGCCTCCAGAGACAAGATTGAATGTATTGTTAAATACGACGCCGGTTCCCCCACGAAATGCTATCGCTGTATAGAAATTTCCTGGAATTGTATGGTTGAACGTGTTGTTGTAAATCTCCATCGAGATCATCGCGCGCGGGTCGGAGTCGTACCCGTGTGATCCGACGTCGCCGGTGTTGTTCAGCGTGTTGTAGCGGAAGACCACGCGGGCCCCTTCGGCAGTATCCAGGATCCGGTACGATGCCCCCCCTGTTGCGGGCGAGTACGTGAATGTGTTGTCCTCGATATAGACCGCATTTGCGGTTCCAAGCGATAGAGGCTGCGCCCACGACGCATCGTTTGAGCCGCTGACCTGGAAAGCTTTGAAATTGCCGCTCGCGCCTCTCAAGAAGAGGCAATGGTCAATAACGCCGAAAGTATCGCCCACGACAAAGATTGCGTTTCCTGCGAAGGTGAAGCCATTGAACTTTGAGTGATCGATGCGGAACGTGTGAGTTCCTCCGCCGACTTGAACGTTCCCCTTGTAATGAGCGTCCCGATTAGTGTTGAACGTAAGTCCCGTCACTCTCGTCGATTTTCCCAACGCGTTATCAATGAAGAGGGCAACCTCGTTGTACCCAGAATTCGTGCTATCGATAATGACCGTCTGGTCGATGCCAGCTCCCTGTAATGTGATTCCTTTTGCAGCTATGCGAACCGAAGGCGTGAACGTGCCTGGCGTTGTCCAGGTGCATGTGCCCGCGGGGATTTGAACCGTATCCCCATCCACTGCCGAGTTGACCGTCGCTTGGACGTCGGTTTGCGCGCATGACTGTGCAGTCTTCACCCCGGCCCATGACGGTTCTGTAGCAAGAATTACCAATCCGGCACAGAATGCCAGCGATTTCCAGAGCATCGGTTCCCTCCGCGCGGAGCGTGTCGAAGCGAAAGAGCACAAGGTATGCCAGATGTTACAGCATACCGGTCCTCGCCAGCCTCTCGCGGTTCGAACACCGACTCTACCATCAGGAAGCTCGCCTCAAAGGCGCCCTCGTACGCACCATCTGCTCATTACCGCTACGGTCGCCTGTGAAGCCGACACCAAAAGGACGTGCAATGTGTTGCGAAGGTCGTGGGCAGTTCAGGCGCCACACCATCCATCGGGTGAATCGGGTCCTTATCAGTTGCCGACCAAGCCGGACGCCGAAGGCGCCTTCTTGCGCAGCAGGACGTAACTGTAGCTGATGGCGAGGTCCGCAAGTGAATAACCTGCGAACCGAGAATCGATTCTCGGAAGCGCTCGAATCATCTTTGTGCAGTCCTCGTCAGTGACGTCGACACGTTCTTCTTCTTCGAGTCCGCAACGCTTGAATATCTCCTGCCACTCTGGTTTAACTAAGCGGTTTTGGAACTCTAACTTGTTTTCAAAGAGTAGACGATAGGTTTTGTCAGAATACTGATAATAGTTGAATTGATTTGCCGTTGAATCATGAAACGCCCAGTGGTCGTCATGTCGAATGAGAAAATACATCCGCCCGTTGTCGGTGAGCATTTCCTTTAACGAAAGAAGCTCAGGGACCAACATGCTCAAAGGTATATGGTTGATCACGCAATTTCCAACCATGAAATCTATCGAGTGCGACGGCAGAAACGGCTTATATACGCTTGTCGTGACGCACGGCACAAAACGACAGACCTTATAAATCTCGTCTTTGTCACGCGCCCTCAGTAGCCGCTCCAGTTTGTCTCGAGTCGTAGCCCGATCAATCTCGAGATCGCGACAGACAATGTCGATTTTGTCAAGCAAGTTCATGATGTAGTTCCGCAAGTACGCGAACTTGGCGTTGTCCTCAATGTCGAACAAGTAAACCGTGTAGTCTCCAACCAAATAAAGGAGGATTGCATCGTGATTAAACCAACCCGTGCCCACTTCCATCGCAGTGCCACCGGGAGGAATCAATTCCTTGGCTCTCCGAGCGAAGACGAAGGATAACTCCGGTTTGCCTCGTGCCTCCCATCCTCGCCGTCGTCGCTGAACCATGTAGCCACAGGATTTGTAAATCGTTCGGCCACCTGGCAGATAGGAAAGCGCTTTTTCTGCTAAGGCCCACGAGTACAATCGCACCATTGAGTGGTTTCCTGTAGAAAAAGTATTGTGAGGAACGAAGACTAAAACGAACGAGTCGGAACTGCCAGCACGATCAAAGCGATGGCCTCGAGCGTGCCGCGGGCACCAAGCGTGCGCCGTTAAAGGCCGACGCGGTTCTTGCTTTTGGATCGTATCTGGGAGTGAGCCCCACGCCAAAGAGCAGAAAAATAAACCACATCATCGCGGTCATCGATGTGGCCGATTCAGTCATGTTGTAAAAAAGGAATATAAAGAACACGGCCAAGTACAACCCTGCGTGAGGCGACTTGGCTTCCAGCTTTTGCTGAACTTTTCCGAAACATGAGACAAGCAGCGCGACTAATATAGCCAAGCCGATTAAGCCAAGCTCCAAATAGATCTCAAGGTAGCCATTGTGGGCCATATTCGGGCTCCACCAGTGCCGCTCCCACAACGTTCTCAGTCTTTCGCCAATCCAGAAGCTCCCATAACCTGTCCCGACAAGCGGATTACCACTCATTTCGAGCAGTTCGGCCCACAACTCCGTTCGTCCGGTTAGTGTCGCGTCCCGCCCAACCGACGCGGTAAGCGAGCCCAATGATCCAAAGCTGAGAACAAACGTAACCAACAGCGGGATGCCCAAATATACGAGCCCCCGAGCGGTTGTCCGCGAAATACCCACGAACCTATGGAGCAGGAGCAATACGATTCCTATATACGTACACCCCAACGACGTTGCGCTATTTGCTTTAGTCAAAACCCAAAAAGATGCCGCCAGGTAAATTGCAGACAGAATGAATCCAAGAGCCTTGCCGTCATCTTTATCCTGCTTTCTGTTCAGAATCAGCGACAGGAAATAGAGAGTCGAGATCAGGCCAACGCGCCCGAGCGTGTTCTTGTTGTTCGTGACACCTACAAACGCAACTCCCCCGTATTCGTCCCAACCAACGCCTATGTCGTAGTACTTGATCAAGAGCGCGGATAACGGGACCAGCAGCAATGACACTCTTCGAATGACGGTCTGAACCGCCCAACTGGGATCGGTCTCGGTCAAGACGGTCAATACGACGATCGCTGTACCGGCGGCCCTCACAATTCTCTTGAAAGCGACTAAGGGATAATCCGACCAAAGAACGCTCGTCGCAGCGAAGACCACGAGCATTACGAGCCAAGGATTACTGGAGCTGATCCGTCCCCAATCGGCGCGTTTCTTCGCCATCCAGAAGATTGCGACGCCTATCATCAGGCTGAAGAAAAGTCGATCAACCGGACTGCCCGACTCGACAGCATCGGCGCTGTCGCTGCCTCCAACCATCAACCACTGACTGACGGCTTTGGACGAGATGATCGTCAACCATAGAACTGGAATCCATACTCCAAACGAAAGGTCGCGCGTTATACGCCGATCCCTGCGATATGCGACGAGAATCAGGAGAAGACACGCGATCGTTGCTGGGACTTTAAACACGGACGTTAGCTATGACGCGCGCCGCGTTGATTGTTGTACTCATGACCAAGGTGGGCCCTGGAAATTCCCAACGTACGGATCAATGTAACATCCGATACTTCCAGTATCTCAATGTCGCATGGTTTCGAAGCCGCCAGTTCAATCGCTGCGAAAACGGAATTGGATTGATTGGCTCGAGCATCGCTTCGCGCCAGAGATGATTGACCAGATCGCGATGAAAACGACAGTCAGGCTTCGATCGCTTCGAGACATCAAGTTTCAGCACGCTCAGCAACATGTTGCGATGTCCATGCGGCCAGAATTCCTCGATCGCGATGTCCTGTTCAAAGGCGTATAGAGCTCCCCAGTTGCCGAGTCTCTGTTCCCAGTAAAACAGATCTAACACTTGCAAAGAGTGTTCACGGCAAAATGCACTTGCCGGCGCGATCCATTCAGCGATCTGTTTCTCTACGAATGGGCTCTTGCGGTAATAAGGCGAGAAGGCGTACAACATCTCCGTCGTCGTGCTCCCTCTCGTGTATCCGTAGAATGTCGACTTCATGATGTCTGATGGAAGGCCGGCGAGGCGGACGACATTCTGGCGCGAATAGTGATCATGCAGGTACTGTGCGGTATGTAACCTGGATGGTTGCGGCATTACTCCAGCCGCATCGCACAGGCGAACGAAGTCTTCTCGTACCGCCGACGGCCGAACAACCCTCAAAAACAAGCCTAGTCGCCGGCTCAGCCGCAGCGGAATGGAGACATCGGGCCACTTCTCGTCCTCGTCCGGACTTGCGAAGACGAAGAACTCAGTATCTGCAGCAAAATCTCTCGACGCGGCGAGCAGCGTTCGCGTGTCAAATCCCGCCGTCAATGTCTGTAGAACATGAAAGCGATTCCGTATGGCGGCCATGCTCCCCTTGAGCGTGACCGCCGCATACTCACAAACGTCGTTCTCGTCAATCAACTGAGAGCAGTCGACTGGAATTCTCTGGACCGACTCCTTCTTCAGATCCAGGTAATGGTTTGGCAGTACGAGGTGGAGCCGGTCATCGAAGCTCTCGGTGCCTATCCATGCGCGTTCGGCAACTTCGTAAGCCGGCAGATCAACCAAGGCCTGTTTGGGCGAGGCGACGCGCCGCGGCATTCCAAAGGCGTCCCAGAACAGGTCAAGAGACGACGTAACAACGCCCTCGGTGAATGAGTAATAAATCCGTCTACAACCACAGGGGTCCCCAACCACAATCCGATCGTCTGAAGAGTTGTATACCAACGCGAATCGACCCGACAGGTGCTGGAGGCAACGAAACAGCTGCTCCTTGGTCGCACACTCATGCGCCAGCGACGCGATGATGTCTCGGTCCGAGAACGCCGGCCGTTCGGGATCGATGATGTAGCCGATCAGAAGAATGCTGACGACACCGTGATGCGCGGTTGTTACGGCCAGCGACGCATGGTGGTGAACGTCTAAACCACAGAAACTGACCGTTGACCGGTTGAGCTGCTGCAGCGGCCTTTTGTTGAATGTGATCAGGTACTGATTTGGATGCCTTGCACTCATGTTTCGTTCGCCTTCAGCGACGTCGATGAATGACGGGTCGTGAGATCGGGAGGATGACGCCAGGCCGCGTTGATCGATCACAGGTTCCGCAGAAACTGTTCGAAAGCCACGAAACTAAACAGCAGTTTGTGGTTGTCGTTTACCGACGCTTGATGATCGCGCATCAACTGGAGGACCGCGTCACGACGTAGGTGCCGAAACATCAAGGAATCCGAGCTGACCAGGAAGTCCTTCCAAGGACCATTGAGCGAGCGCTGAAACCAGTCGTCGACGACATTGACTGCAAAGCCACGCTTCTTGCGACGCCGGATCGTGCGCGGCAGGTAGCGTTGTGACACCCGCCGATGAAGCCACTTCCCTCTACCGTTTCTGACCTTGAACGTCGCACCAAGTCGCTGAACGTACTCCACGATTTCTCTGTCGAGATAGGGGACACGAACTTCAAGCGAATGCGCCATGGACAGTTTGTCGGCGTACATCAGCAATTCGTCAGGTAACGTCGATCGAACCTCGAGCAGCTGCAGGCCCCCGAGTTCGTCGGTGTGTTCCATAAGCGGGATCAGATCTTTCCAACAGTCAAGGATCAGATCACCTGCATGCTGTGGCAAAAGACCGTCATGGAAAAATCCATCAATCGTTGGGCCTGGCGCGATTGATAGTACCTGCTGGTAGCGATGGACCCGATCGTGTTCCGCCAGCGCAGAAAGACCGCGCTTCAACGTCTCGTTACGTGGCAGCCGCACCATGGCGGCACGAACTGGTTGTCTGACCCATGCCGGAAGGCCGCCCCACCATTTGCCATATCTCACGCCGAGATGTCGCCGGTATCCCCCAAAGAGCTCATCAGGACCTTGACCATTGAGGGCAACTTTCACGTCCCGCCGAGCGCGTTCCGATACCAAGTACATCGGGACGATGGACGAAGCCGCAATCGGCTCTTCCAAGAATGACATTGCCTTCGGAAGCGTTTCCGCGAAAATGTCCCGACTGATTTCAATCGAGGTATGTCGGGCAGCGAAGTGATGTGCTGTCTCTTCTGCCTCCGACAGTTCATCGTCACGAAAACTGGCACCGTAGCCAATCGAGTATGTGCGCCAGTCCGTCCCGCTTTGACCCATTAGACCGAGCAAAAGGCCAGAGTCCAAGCCGCCACTCAGGAGAAGGCCAACTGGCACATCGCTCAAGAGATGGCGCTTGATGGACCTCTTATATATATGGTTAAGCTCATCGACCGCTTCGTTGTCCGATGGTGGCTTGGTGAATGGCTCCGGCTTGTAGTCATACCACTGTCGGATCTCACACTTGCCGTTTTCAGCAATGAGCAGCGACCCTGGAGCGAGTTTCTTAATACCTTTGTAAATCGTGAACGGCGAAGGAGTGAACCGATATCTCAAGAACAGGTTTACGGCGACAGGATCAATTTCAGGAGATGTGACATCCGCCGCTCTGACTGCTCGGATTTCGGAACCGAAATCAAGAGTTCCGTTCTTGATTCGGTAATAGAGAGGCTTGATACCCATTCCATCTCTGGCAAGTACGAGGCGCTTGCGGCGAACGTCCCAAAGTGCAAGACCGAACATGCCATTGAGGTGACGGAACACGTCAGTGTTCCACTGCTTATACCCATGAACGATGACTTCGGTATCGCAACGGGTTCGAAAAACGTGGCCGTAACTCTCGAGCTCCGATTTCAACTCCGGGAAGTTGTAAATTTCCCCGTTGAAGACCACCCATACCGACTCTTCGGAGTCGGCCATCGGTTGATGGCCGCCAGTCAGATCGATGATCGACAACCTGCGAAATCCCAACCCTAGAGACGAGGAAAAGTGGTAACCGTGATCGTCAGGGCCGCGATGAACCATGGCATCAGCCATCGCCCTGACGCTCGCCGGATTCACGGGCTCACCGGTCGTGAAGTTGTACTGACCGCAAATTCCGCACATTGCTCACCTACTGAGTGCTGCTTGAAATCCGCTCTTTGCTGAGAAACAACGCCACACTACGAAACATCTGCGCTTGCGCCCATCGGTGCATCGGCACGTTGTCCCACCCCAGCGTCAACTCTCTTGATCGGAAAGAACCGTCTGCCTTGATCCAACGATCGAGAAGATCGGTCAGAACGGTGGTCAGAGTCCGTCTCAACACTGGAAAGGAATCACGGAGCAAGACGCACAAATTCACGCACTCTGCATAGTCGTAGAGCTCCCGACGGTAAACCGTCAGTCTCGGTGCCTTGGCAAACGGTTTCGGAAGACCATGCTCGTCGAGCAGTTGCGACGAGTAGTACTCGACGCCTCTTTCGATTGCCCGCATGCAGGCGGCAGAGGGGTTGAGCGATTGAATTTTCGCGAGTGCTTTCAGGACAAAGCAAGTGTGAAAATGATCGACGAAATGCCGCTCGCCGTCCATCGCGTAATACCACGATCCGTTCGCTTGTTGCGATTCGAGTACGAAGTTGAGGTTTCTCTCTGCCTTTGAGGCGGCCTCCGCGCATCCAAGCTCGTGGTGGGCGCTCGTCAAAAGAAATGCCCGATATGCGCTCGCGTTCACGACCCCGCTACCGCTGTTCGGCATATACGTACAACTGCTCGCGGTAGGTGATGTGGGTACGTCGCCAATGTCCTGCATCGCATGCTTGACGATCGAGTGGAGTACTGCACGCCATCGCTCGTTGCCGTCGAGTTTGAAGACCTGGAGGAACGCCTCGTACACATATGGAGTCGTGGTGATCAGCGGCGTCTCAGCGCGGATCGTGCCGTTTCGCGTGACCCAGTCAAATGGGTAGCCCCAGCAATGCTCCGAAAAACCGGCGCATCGGGATTTCACTAAATGCTGCAGATACCGAACCGCAGTGTGATGTTGCGAATCGCCCGGGGTCGATGCCAGGAGAGCGAACCCCATTGCATAGTGCGCGTCGGCGATCGGGAACCGCATCGGTCGGTGAAAGACCTTCCGCGCCGTTGGCACAAATGCCTCGCAAAACACCATCGGTGAGACGGCGAGGATGCCGAGCAGTGGCTTGCGATAGTACAGTGATTTTGCGCGTCCGCCGAGCGGCCCCGCGTAGAAGCTCTGATGATCCCACGAGACACTACCGTACCGCGCGAGCCATTCAGTAAAGCCGTTGACGGTTTCCGTCAGCTGATGGGCGAGTCGGTGCGACGCCGACGCTGCGCCAGTCACTTTCGCGCCGACGTCGGCTGCGCTGTCAGGGATCATTTCCAAAGGGACGGAGCCGCTCCTGCCTGCAGAATTTCGCATTCTTTCGTCTCGTTGTGGCTTGCTCGGTGTCGTGAAGTGCCTACTTCGAACGGAACGCGTCAAACTCTGTGGGCGTCATGGGGGGAGGAGCGACGAACGCGTCGCCAGCCAGTCTGACGTGAGTGGCTGTATCGCTGCGGCCGTGTGAAGGCGTCACCTTGATGATTTGAAGCTGAAGACGGCTAAACAACTCGAGATCGACCCGGGGAGGCGGCCGGCTTTGGCGTGCCCTTCAGGATAATCCTGGCCGGAATGCCCACAGCAGTCGCGCCCGGCGGAACATCACAGAGAACCACGGCGTTCGCGCCTATCCGAGCCCCACGACCGATGCGAATGGCGCCTAACACTTTGGCGCCTGCTCCAATGTGAACGTCATCGTCGATAATCGGACATTGTTGGTCGCCGACGCCACCAATCGTGACGTGTTGATTGATTTTGACGTTGTTTCCGACGATGACCTCCGGGTTGATAACAATCCCCATTCCAAGGTGAGAAAGATGGACATTCTTGCCGAGAACCGTCTTGTATGGAACCAGGCAGCAGAACATGACGCGAGAGAATTGCTGGAGGAGAAATGGCAGCACCGGAATCCTAAGCAAGTAGAGAACTCGGGCGCACTTCCAAATGTGGTAGGGAAGATTGGCTTTTACCGCTGTTGAAAGATCATCTGCCATTGATCTGTCTCACGCAGGCAGAGACGCGCTAGCCTGCAAGTCGCGCTTTCTGCTCGTCGTCAACGTCGAGATTGAAACTGTCCACCGCCTGAAAGCGAAACGTCTTTCTCACGATCAGAGCGAGTTTTGACATCTGCTCTTTCCTGTGGAACTGCATCAACTCTCGTGAAACGCTTCGTTCGCGGCGAGTAATCGTGGCCCAAAGATAACCGCCACCCAACGCGAAGCCGCCGATGACATAGGGGCGCTGCGCCATCCTGAACAGAACCCTGCAAAACTGCCACACCGGATGACCACCCAGGAAATAGTCCTTGACGCCATGAGCAAAGGTCGCAGTGATTTCACTTTTTCCCGCCGTGCCGATGGGGCGGTGATGGAGAAGCTGGCGCTCGCGGAAGGATCTCGTGGTCCAGCCTTTCATTCGTGCTGTGGTCACCGCGACCCAATCAATTCCTCCCGCCTTTACGGGCTTATATCCGCCAATTCCTTCAAAGCATTCGCGCCTGAATAGCTGACAAGCGCCCGCGACGTGTTTGTAACCCTCAAAACTCTTCGTAGCGGAACTGTATCCGCTCTCTTCGACAAACGGTGTTCCCGCAACGCCAAGCGATGGGTCACGCTCGAATTGTCCAAGCAGAAATTCGAAATAATCCTCGCCGAACGACACATCGCCATCGAGGTTCCCGATCAGCTCATACTCTGTGCCTGCGAACAGGCTTGCACCGGCAGCGAAACATCGTACCTTGCCGGAAAAGTCGCGCTCGGTTCGCGGCGGCATGCGCAGCAGCTCGATCCAGGGGTTGTCGGCTACGTATCGCTCTACTATTTCCTCGGTGCGATCGGTTGAGCCGTCGCTGACGATCACCCACTTAGCCGGTCGATGCGTCTGTCGCACGACGGATTCGATCGTCTTCGCGATGAAGGCCTCTTCGTTCTGGGCAGGCGTCACAAGAACATATTTCAGCATGGTGTAGTCCGCGACTTATGCAATTCGCGAAGAGATGCGCCGTAGTCCAACTCGAAACATTTCGCCATATCCAATCAGGCTTTTGGTCAGCCAGTTATCGCACGATTCGTACTGACCAATGAACCGCGCTTCACTTCCGTTGCGCCCGCAGAGTCCGGCCTTGAAGTGGTACGTACCGGGGTTCGTTTCGGGGTTGATGCCATGCAGGTTGTAGCGCGCGATGCCGACTTCCTTCAGATACTGAATGGCATGCCATTGGAGCATGTATGACGCGCCGTTCTTCATGCCGAGCTCATTGGTCGCACCAAACAAATAGATTCCTGTGTCCCCCATCGCACTGATGACTAATCCAGCGGAAAGCTGACGGTCTTCAGAGGAGCAGAGCAGCACTCTCATCTTTGAATGCTCCGGAAGC